>Ga0255047_10001489_pt1 | contig 16879 bp, 21 predicted proteins | sample JV7_2_1_MG_FD_183640 | JGI IMG/M metagenome (GOLD analysis project Ga0255047, IMG submission 183640) | Seawater microbial communities from Jervis Inlet, British Columbia, Canada - JV7_2_1 | ecosystem: Environmental > Aquatic > Marine > Inlet | place: Canada: British Columbia | collected 2016-10-06 | reverse complement strand
ATCTTTATATCTTGGGCAAGCGGTAACTCGGTAACAACTTTTGCAATGTCAGGATAGCCAACAAACGGGCCGGGAGGTTGATGCTCTATCCAATCTTTTTTTGACCGGATGCTTACTAAAGGTGGCACTTCGTAGCATTGGTGTTCTTGACCGTGCCCCCCGTGCAATTGCACCATTATGTTGTTTTCTCTGATGCCAGCCGTCAATCCTAAAGTTTTGACATCAAGGCTATGAATTGAGAGAATGAGCATAATATTAACTTTGCGACCTTCAGTTAATAGCGTTTCCAAAATATTGCTTAAGTCAAACTCTAATCTCTTAGCCTCTTTAACCAATGTTGTCAGTTCGTCAATAAAAATCGCAATGCCTTGAAATGCTGACGGATTATTAGGATTGTATTTTTCATCTTGATAGCGACTATTCATTATCTCAATTGCTAATTCAAGAGCGTTAAAAATATCTTGAAATTGTCTACCTGAGCCAATAACGTCATAGCCTAGCATTGTTCCAGGTGAATGGATGTCACACGGTATTATCTTGTATCCTTGCGAAGATAGCCAAGTGAGTAAATGTTAGCATAGCGTGGTTCTGAGGCAATACTGGACTGGTTCTGGACACAATCAACCTCGTACCCTAGAACCACCAAAGAACCACTTACAGAACCGCCTATAATCCAGCCTTGATAGTCTTAATCTGCCTCATTCGCTCTTGGCGATTACCACCTAGAATATTACAAATCTGGTTTCCCGACTTACCTTCAGCTATCATTTTTTTGATGGTATCATCCTCACTCAATTGTGCGCCCGGTTCAAATCCTAAAGCCGATGGTAGCCATACCTCTTGGCCCGTGTCCCAATTTCCCGGTTCGTAAAGTGAGCCTATTTTTGAGTGAGATACAACATTTAGATTCTTGTCCTTAAGGGGGGCTGGTACTTCGAGCAAAGCAAAATTCTGCTTGAGACCCGCGCCCAAACGCTTTAGGCCAAAGTCGTTTTTTGTACTGGATTGCATCGTAAAGAATATGCGTTTTTTGTGGCTAACTGCTTGAGTCGCAATAGTGGCTATAAGCATTTCGAGTAATTTATCATCACCAAGCATCAACCCTAAATTGATAAAATCATCCATCACAATCACGCCCGGTTCATAATCTGCCATAGCCTCTAAACTTGCCTCAAACCCGGCTAAAATTGCTCCCTTGCGTCGTTCCTCAGAATAAAGCGTAATGCCCTCAAAATGATATTGTGGCTCATTACGCAGTGACACAAAAATAGTCGGTAAGTTGAGTGAGTGAACTATCGCCATTGTTGAGAATGTTTTACCGCTCTGTTGCGGCCCATTGCAAACTAACGGCATAGTCCAAGATTTCATAACATCCAAAACACTTGGGTGCTCTGTTGATGCTTCCAAAAGTGGTTGCTCTGATGTAATGCCTAAGTTTTTTCTTTCCGGCGCTGTTTGTGGGACATAAGACCAATTGTCAAGTCCGCCCGCCACGAACACGCCCGTTTTTGTTTCGTGCAATAGTGAGGACAAACTAAGCTGTTTAGTGAGAATTGTCTCTTGTCTATGCTTTTCTTCAAGTATGCGAGTTTCCGCAGTGACTTGCCTTAGAGATAAGTCAGCTAACTTTGAATTATGCTTTATGCGTTTGTAGCCATAATATCCGCCGATCGGAGAAGCAATGAGGAGCATAAGACCAAACTCAAACCTAAACAGCATGGCGATAATGATAACCCCGGCTATGGAAGCAAAACCCAAAACAACCTTAACCCTGGTCGCCTGTTTTGTTTTGTAAAATTCAACTTTCAATTGGTGATCTGTCATAATATCCCCCACATTAACGAACTAAAGCCGATGGTAAAAGTCAGATAAATTTTCTCAAATATGCTCAACGGTGGCTCAATAGAATACGCTCTGATGTCTAAAATCATTGTCATTTCGCCACCTCACTTAACCTGGTCTCTAGTTGGGTGATGAAGTGTTGCTGTTCAGTAATTTTTCTTACCAGTTCATCATTTCGCTTTTGGTCAATCTCAATAACCGCTTTGCTAAACTCAACTAAATCTATAAGTTCCTCTTTGGATAATTCGCTAAAGTCAAATTTTTGAGGTTTAGGGTAGAATTTAGCCTCATCAGATGACACAACAAAAGTGCCGACAGTGACATCATGAAATTGTTTAGCTAATCTCAATTGGTCAGTAATTTCAATTTGTGTGTTAACTTTCTCCCAAGCTAAAGCCGTTTGAGCCTGTTTGAGTTGAGTTTCTGCCTTGACCTGTTTCACGGTTTCATTTTGCAATACGCCATAAGAGCCTAAATTGACAAGTTGCTTAATGAGATAAATAATACCAACAGTGTTAAAACCAAAATAGCGACAGTTTGGAACATTGCAGCTAAGATGATGAGAGTTAGGCATCCGATGACACCTAACACTATTTTAATTTTAGTATCTTTATTGGCTGCTTTGACTTCTATAGTCATGTTATTCTCCAAAAGTAAAAACCCCTTGATATAAGAGGGGTTTTTTTGATGAGATGCTAGACAGACAAACAGCGGTGATTAAGCCGCTTTGTTGATTTAATGTAAGCCCTGCTCTAATGAACGGGCTATGCTTTCTCTCATTTCTTGATAAGAAATTTGCCGGGGTTCGTTTGGCCCGTCAAGTTCACAAGAATCATCCCATTGCTCATAATACTCATTAGGTTCTGTACCTTTTGAGTATTCTACATTTTGGTGATAGTTTCCGCCATTATTATGGCGGATTTGAAGACCACAATTGCAGTCTTCTTCTAAGACTGCAAATCCTTTATTTTCTACTTGCTTTAATATTTGTTCTACTTTTAACATAATTCTCTCCTGTTTAGTTGCAGTTGTTTCTCAACCGCTTATAAATACTATTATAGCGCACTTTCTTACATTGTCAAGAAGCAATATCTAAAATTGCCACCTTAGAATAATCAATCCCATTAGCATCAAAATAAGCCTCAACATCCTCAGCCAACCAATGCCCTTTGATGTCTCTATTCCATTTCCATCGTCGGGAATAATCAGCAATGTTTTGACGGCTGACATTAGGCTTAATTTGCTTAACCAATTCCATAACCTCAGCGGTTGAGTACAACGTTGCATTTACTTTTACTGGCATAATCTTTATCCTTTCTATTCGATCATTCCGTCAAAGTTCATATCATCATCAGTAGTATTATCCTGAGCAACAGAAACCTCAACGGCATTTATATTTTGTAATTTAATTTTTATCGCTTCTTGATTATCGAGCAATTCTTTAGCCCATCTCGGTTGAGCCTGAACTTTTAACTGATCTTTCCAATCATCACCAAATAGCTCTAAAACTGCAAAGCCGATTTGAAGAAGCTCTCGAACTGTGGCAGACAGATTAGGACGGTTTGCCCGCTCACCTTCCGACCATCCGTTCTCAGTGGCTATTTTTTCAGCACGGGTAATTATCATCTTTAACAATGTTTGTCCGATATTGAGATTAGCTAATCCAGTACCGCCCATTGTCGAGCCGCCGCCTGATTTATATTTTTTATCTGCCATTTATTTACTCCGCTTACTAATTAACTTTGCCAATCGCTGATAGCCTTCTACCGTATCCCATTGTGGACTATTTGAAATTGACAATTGAGGTTGATTGAATACGCCATTCAGAACATTAGCCCCGCCGCCTGTCAGGATGATTTTGTACAAAGAGCGGATTTCATCATCATTCCAAACCTGCTTACTGAGGCTTAATACATTCTGACCAAAAGCGTTTTTTATTTCATCAGATAATACATAATCCTGCCAAAAGCCGTCAAGTATCAACCCGCCGTTTTCCATTATGGATACGGCCCGTTCAGTACTAAATGTGCTACCAAACTTTCGATAAAGGTCATTAACTAGGCTGTCGGTAATGGTATGCACACCTTTAGCCTCAGATTTGCTTTTGCCTTTAGCCTCAGTAACTTTTAGGCCACGAACTTCAACCGTGCCGACTTCAACCGTGTAATAGCCAATGTTTACCGAGCCAATTTGTAACACTTTGGCTTTAATATCAGGCTTGATAGAATTACCCTGAGCATCTATCAATTGTCCGTAAATTGCTCCCCACGCTTGATGCGTGGCTTTAATGCTTTTAATCCTGATATGCTGCTTATATCCAGGACGTTGGATGTCATAATCACCCTGAATAAACTTTTTGAATTTGGCCTGATATGATTTGTCATCAGGATTAGAATACTGATTATATTCGCTTCCCGGCAAGCCCGTATATACATCAACTTCGATGTCACGGGTATTTGAGCTATACCCTTCGCTGATTGCCAATAACAATCCTGCTAAATATTCAGGTGTAAAATACCGTGCTGACGATTGACGACGGTTGCCCCCGCCATCGGATTGCAAAATGGCAGTGTTGCCAAAATTCCACGCTCCTAATCCATCCACTTTAATTGACAAGTTATCATCACTGCCAACTTCGGACGGGCGATAATTACCCGTTACGTTGGCAAATTTGATTTTTTTACCGTTGACAATAGCTTTAGAAAACCCATTGCCGTTGTCGATTGATGCTATGTTAGTCATTAGTTATTCACCTCTCTAAGATTATCTATCTTACCACGTAAAGTAAAATATGTCAAAATGTTGTTGTATTGTTTATTAAAAACAATCTGACAATTGCCTCTTGACAGAGTAAAAAAAGTGTGATAAGATTGTTTTGTAAATTGGTTGTGTGTAAAATCAGAAATGTTAGGGGAAAAGCCGATGGAAACGTACCCTATCAATTCCTGCCAATCAATTTGCAATATCATCTATTCTGCTTGTGACAAATAATTACTTAGCTTAGGGTAAGCATCCTGATTTCAGAGAGCGACGCTAGAAGATGATGTATGGTTTGAACCCTTCCCTGTAATGCTAAGGAAAATCTTCTTGACGGCAAAATGGATTAAATTCTATTATTGATATACTGCCACAGAGTGCGGTGTATGTAGTTAGCTAAAAAAGAGAGGAATTCAATTTGAAATATTCTAAATATTCTTATAAATATTTTTCAAATTATTAGATATTTGAGCGCCGGTTGTTTTTACAATAATAAGTGTATTGAATAAAAATAGCCTTTAATCAATATTGATTAAAGGCTATTTTTATTCTTTTATCAATCTCAAGAACCATCGGCGCTCATTCTCTCCAAAATCGCTAAATGGTCTAAATTCCCCCGTGCCTATCCCTTGCCTATATCCTCTTTTGTACCTGCGACAAGTCAAACAATTTACAGTTGTATTGTTATAAATAGTCATAAACTGACCATCATCTTGAGGATTGCTTGGAGCTTTGCACTTACCGCCTCTCTGAGCAATCATACAAACTTTCATTTTATCACCAACCTGTCTATCAATTCAAAAAACCACCATGCCGGAACCATAGCAAGCGGTGTTTTTTGCTTGCTAAAAAATGATACCAAATGCTCATCATTTTTAGTAGGCCATTGCTTAAATCCGACATTCTTATACTCATCTATCCCCATTGCGATAGAATGAAAATGTCCTTCCTCAATTATCGCAACAGCACACATCCGATTACGCCGCCAAAATAATACAGGTATCAAGCCGGCTTGCAAGGCGTTGGCCTTACATTGCTTCCACCATCCTGATATATTTTCACGCTCTTGCCGTTTACATTCTGGCGCGTAAAGCATAACTTCTTCGGCAAGGTCTGAATTGATTACAATGTCCACGCCGGGGACAGATGGACAAGGCTTTCTCAAATCATACTTGCCAAAGTTATAAGCCTTATTGAAGCCGTTTAATATTTCTAGTTCAAAGCCTGGGCCTTTTTTCATTTTCTTACCACTCCTCCTAATTCTTCTGCATATCTCAACAGTTTAGCGTCTCTAGCTGCCAACACTGCAAAGATATGCGTCCTAAATTCCTCTTCGCTTGCATAAGTAACTCGCAAGCTCTCATTGCCCACAACATAGTTAGGCGGGAATATTCCGTGCATATTACGCGGATGATAGTCAATTACTGCAAAAGTCATTTGTTGTTCTCCTACAGGTTTGGATACTCTCTTATCCTATCCCCTAATAAATTTGTCTTAAAATACACCTGACAATTAGCCTGTTTTGCTTGGTTGTATAAATGTACAATATCCTCAAAAGGTGGCTTATATTCTGGCGTTTGGGTACTTTTGCTTGACCCCCCCATTGTCAACCAATCGAACATATCAAGAGAGTTGAAAGTTAACCGTTCCATCATAGGCTCACAAGACAACCAACAAACTCCATTGAAACCAGACTGCTTAATCTTGGTAAAGGCTTTTTCGGCTCGTTCAACCGCATACCGATAATCAACCGTTGTCCCAAGCCATATATTGTCGGGGTAATCAAACTCAGCCATACGGATTGGAAACTTTGACAATAATAAAAATGTCCACTGTGGATTGTTTCTGATTTGGGTCAATACCGCCTCAATCCAATCTTCTGGAACCCACTTACCAAACAGGTCAGCCATTGAGCAAACGAACACATTTTTATAGCCCATTTGGTCTACTGGATTGTCAAATTGGGTCAAGTCCTTTTGCGGGGTATTGTTCGGAGCGGTCAACCTCTCAGGATAAAACACGGGCTGGAAGCGGTCATTTTCTGGCAAGTGCCGATAAAATCGGGCTGCTATGTCACGAGCATAACAATAGGTACAATTGTGAAGGCATCCAGTTATTGGGTTCCACGTATACCGTGCCCATTCTACGTTATCATTAGTGGTATTGAATTTGTGATTACTACTGGTTTTAATTAGAGCGTCCTGTTCGTTAGTTGATAAGGCTTCCCAAGTTGAGAGGTCATACCAGTTACGGATAATGCTGGCTTTAGCTTTGGCATCACGCTCTTGACGGATGTCCTTAACTTCTGCTTTGGCTTGTTGTATAGACATACTGCCACGCCTTACCTGTTCAAAGGTTTCAGGACTTTGCTTTTGGATGGCTTTGGCATCGCTGACCATTCTGCCGGAAACGCCAAACATCTGGCCTGCTGTGTCTCTGGCTTGGGGTATTTGTTCAGGCAAAAATTCCTTAACAGAATTATCAACAGGCTTTCTTATTTGCCGTTCCTTCGCTTCCGCTTCAATCGCTGGCAATACCTCAACGGCTCTGGCTGCAAGTTGGCCTTTGTTCAGATTAAATCTTTGAGCTACCCATTGGGCGCAATCGGTCATAGTATCAAAACCAGCTACCCTCCAGAGTTCTTTGTCAATAATTTCCTGATAATGAGAAAAGGAGTCAGCGGTTGATTGCCCCCATTTATCAATTGTTTCTAGTGCGTATTGCATAGATATTATTTCCATAATTAAAATCCTTTCTGTACCATTCCGGTAGTTATGAATAATCTTTCTGGTTCGCTATAATTCAAACGAAACATTATTTTCTTACCTCGAATATCATCTGTTGAATAGAAATACTCTTTTCCCCACTCAGCCCATCCTTTATAATTAGTTCCAGCTAAAAAAGTATACTGATTCCCTCCGACTTGTTGTTTAATAACCCAAAATTCCTTATTAACTTTATTTGTAAAATCCTCTAAAAAAGTTGAAAATTCAACATTAGAATTACCTCGAAATCGTTTTATCCAATTTGCACCAATGTATAGTAACAAGTCTAATCTTGGCATCATTAAAGATGTTTGTACCATTAACTCCTCAACAAGAGAAAAACTATCTTTTGTCATAGGCGGGTCAAGATACATCATACCAAATCTGTAATTATCATGACTTGGTATAGTTTCCATTGCATCACTTTTTATTGTAAAATTAGAACAATACTGTCCTAAAGCATCTTTTAACTTTTCGGCTGATGTTAAGTTTTTTTCAGCGACAACAATATTATAATTCATATTATATTGTATCATAAGTTGCCCAACCCTAACAGAGCTTACCGGGCCATCATACCCATCCTTACAACTAATATGTCCCGGCCCTCCAAATGGGTCAATATATAAGTATGGCTTAAATCTACTTTCAACATTATTAATCACATTTATATGATGCTCTATAAATTTTGAAAAAAATAATTGCTTAAAACTGGTATGCTTTCCACATATACCATCTACACACATGCTGATTTTACCTCCACATAATAAAAAAAGCCTTCGGGGTGCTTAGGTAGTTTTTACACTACCCCCGAAGGCTTTATAAGATAATAGCTTTTCGCCATTTCTTCTGAGTTTTGACTACCTAAGCACAATTATTATACCACCGTTGCTATTTTTCGCAAAGTCTACGCATTTATGATTTTTTGTGCTTTAATCTATAAAGTATACAGAAGTATACAGTATACACCCCCTCCAAAAACGTATACTTTATAACCCCACATAACAAAATTATTTACACTATCCTTATAAAGTATACGTTTTTTCAATAAATGTATACTGTATACTGTATACTTTAGTATACTTTATAGTAATATATACATATATTTATGTATAGAGTATACAATGGTGTATACATCAAGATTGTACAATTTTATAACCTGGATAAGACCGAACTCTTCCATTTTTCATCTCTTTTTCAATCATAATCTCCTCAATATCACCTGACATTGTTTGCTTCCAATCTTTGCCCGATGTTTGTTCTCTGCCAAGTAAAAAATAAATAGCTCGTTCCCTTCTACTTTTGGCCCATCTCTGGAAGCGTTTGTTTACGCTTCCAACAACAACCGTGCCGCCTTGCTGCCTGATATACTCAAGTATTTTGTATTGGTCTTTTTGTTTAGTGGCTGTGACTGTTTCTATTTCACTTTCCTGCATATTGCTCATTTTTGTTTCAAGATTATAAGCTGACTTCCTGAACAGTTCAGCATCTTGTATGGCTCTTGCAACGTGCCATGATTGAATGGTTATCTGATTATTCACAACTTCACCATCGGTTAGAGCCATAAGCATAGCCATTTTTAACACGTGTACAAATTGTCTGTTGTGTTTATCACCTAATGAGGTGTCGCCATCAATATGACCCTTTTGGATAATATTATGTATTGCCTCTCCATAATCCGTCCAAATTTTATAAGCATCTTGGGTAAACTTTGTGCCGATTAAGGGCGCTGGGGTATAGTCAACATTAATTAAATCCCCTGCTGGTTCTAATTCGATTTGAGGTAATTTTAATTTATCTCTAAAAATCTGCCTCAGAGTTCCGATTAATTGTTCCGGTATATTGAATTGCTCTCCAACGGCAAACGGCAATACTCGCTCAGGTGTTACTAGCAATGTTCGGGCTTGTGTGCCATCGCTCTCAAATGTCCCACCGCCGCTAAAAAATCCTTTAGCCTCTCCCGTCGTCGTGGCTCCTAAAAATGGAAAGTAAACATTCTCAACATTCTTTTTACCACGTCCAATTGTGCTAAGTCCTTCATACTCAAGAGGGCTATCGTAAAGTTGCCTCATTATCGGAGTTAAGCGGCTCATAAAATCATTCTTCCTAGTCGAATTAAACATCCCCCCGACCTCGTCAATAATCATCGGCCTTTGTGCGTGAAATAATTTATCTGTTTTTAATGCGTTTAATGCGAATTCCGTATTATAATGTTTGGAATTTGCAACTCTGTTTAGGCTCAATTCTTCTTCCAGCTTCTCAGGAGTATTCAAGCCAAGTGTTGGCATGCCGACTTCTTTAATAAGACTTTTGGCCATACCTAAAGCAGTTGATTTTACATCTAAGCCGCTATAGCCAACTAGCACGAACCACAGATTAGGAAAAATGTAACCGCTATTTAGTTGATAGAATAGCCTTCGTGCCACAAGAGAAGATAAAGTAAAATAGCTCAGAGCAAGTGCAAAGTTGATGTCAATGCGAGGATTCATAAGAATATAAGCTGATATTTGTTCTATTGTCTCATTTTTATAGGCTGTAAATGGAATATCAACCGCAGGATAATTGTCTGTTTGCAAAGTGTCAGCATTTATTGTTTCTACTTTTTGCTTTGTGATTAATTCTATTGTTTCTATCTTCTCACCTGCCAAATACTTCAACGTTCCAAAAGTTACAGGATTACCCCGGTCATAATTAAAAGAACCAAACTTTTTAACCGTCGTATCCTCAACATGCTTTTGTGAAGTTCTTGACCATTCCAGGAATGGATTAAGCCCATTAAGCCCACAAGACGACTGGCAAGCCATGCCAACTTTTAACCATTCATCATAACCTTTATCATCATTATCTATCTTGCCCAAGACACGGCTTAATTCATCAACAGATATATCTTCGTGCTGTTGCCAGCTTAAAGCCGTGCCATTGCCATTGATGGGAATTTTAACAGGAGGAGCAAAGGGCCAATTCTGCATTAAATCAATAATCACCTGTGGACAGTCTGGTAGGTCATCAGGCAAGCCACCAACCCACGTGTAAGGTTGCCCCGTGTCAGGGTGAATAGACGGCGGCAAAATATCCTGCTTTTGGCTCTCAGGGGTAGCACATCGCAATTCAAAGATTGACTTGCCTGCTTCGTCATACAATGAGCGGTAAATAGGTTCTACACCATCAGGAAGCCGCCATACAGGTTTTATACTACCACTACCTGTTTTTATTCGTGCAGGAGCATTAAGCACAATCTCTTTTAAATCAAGCCCAATAGAGGCGAATTTATCAATAGCTAGTTGCTCATTGTCGATGTCTAAAACAATAGTGTGGCTTAAGCCGTGAATAACTCCCATCATAGGCATGGCGGCTGGTATTGGAGCTTTGCCCCATCCTTTGTGTGTTGGACATTTTTTAGATGTGTCATTCCAACCAGTGAGGGATAAGTTTAATTCGGTTGTATAATGGTTGTAATAATCTTGAGAATTCATATATCATTCCTCTTGCTCATCTACTTCGTATCCCTCACGTCTTTCTAATTCATAAATTCTTTGAGCTAAAGCTAAAACAAGCCCGTCACCCGTTAAATCTCGCCACCTTTTACCATGCCGCAAGGCTTTTTGCCCCCCGTTATCCTCATCGAGAATATGAGTATATTTTCCATCTTGTAATTCTATTTTTTGAATAGCCATTATTTACACCTTTCCTTACTAAACAAAAAGCCCTCTGGGGGAGTTGCGATGGTGTACCAACAGGTGATATACCTATTGCATCAAACAACACCCCAAGAGGGCTTTTTATGATTTTAGTTTTTTTGTCTTTGCCGTACACTGGCACACCCGCTTCATTGCGTAAAATTGGGATTATCAGCCCCTTTTGAGCGGGTTTTTTTATTATATACTATTTTTGCGAAAAGTCAAAATTTAATTTGACATATACACTAGAATGGTGTATGATTATTTTTGTAAGTGAGGACAATTTGAAAACAAAACCTAATGCAAAAGGATGGTTTGAATTTATGAATAAAGCAATCGGGCAAAACAAAGATGCCCCTCCGCTCGATTGGGGCATCTCTAAATACAGTCTAAAAAGTACTTTACCATTTGGTAAATATAAAGATACGGGGTTGACTGTAGAACAAATTATTGAAAAAGATATAAGTTATCTTGGATGGTGCTTAGAGAATGTTACTCTATTCGAATTAACAGACGAGGCTTTTAATTTGTTTGAATTGCATATTGAAAGTTTAGAGCCTGAATGGGATGATTATGATATGACTTGGCACGAAGGCTATTCTAGCAATTTTGGCGATAGATAAAATATGGGCAGGGGGTCGCACCCCGAATGGCAAAAGCATAGGATGCCCCTATCTGCGAAGAGGTTCAAATCCTCAACTGCCCACTAGCCCAACTTAGGGCAAAAAAATTAAAATGGCCTTATGGCCAGAAAGAAGAAAAGAAAATGCAACAGCAGCAGCAACAGCAACAGCAGCAGCAGCAGCAACAGCAGCAAGTAGGATGGGGGGATACTTCAACAGGTGGCGATTATCTTAAAAAAGAAAATGTATTCAAATTGGGACCACAAATCACCACTATTTTAGGGTTTGAATGGATGGATAATTTTGACGAGGGAAAAACGCTTCACATTGCGTTTAATATTCCTGACAATACTGGCTGGATAAATTGCACGAACCAAATGAAAAATCAACTTATTGAGATGTTTCCTCAAGCAAAGGAAAATGCCGCTCTTTTGGTAGGTGCTACAGTTATGGTTATTGCCCAAAAAACAGAAGCATCAGGAACATATTCCGCAGGTTTTCAGCTTCATATCAGCCCCCCGCCTGTAGCTCAAAACCCACAAGCTCCCCAAGAAATAGCTTTCTAGTGTGGCGATGGCTGCCTTATATACTTGGTAGCATCTACAATATAAGAGGTCATCTTGAAGTAAGGGATGACCTCTTATATTTAGGACTACCAACAGGATATAACAATCCTGAATTGATAAAAGCGATTAAAAATCATAAAGAGGATGTAATAAAATATGTCAAAGAAGTCGGGGGACGATGGCCTCAGAACCTTCAATGTAAAGATTAAATTGCCATCCAAAGATTTGATTGAATTCAATCAAAAAGTAAAAACAGGTAAGTTAAATAGGACTTCCTTATTTAATCAATTTGTTGCTGATATATTGGAAGAGACCGTGTTTTTAGATAGCGAGGTGATTATTTATTCAAAGCGAGAGAACAATACACTCAAGGGCAAAAAAAATAGCGACGGGAGTTAATAAGTACTCGTCGCTATTTTCAAGGGAGAATGAAAATTAAGAGAATATCAAAAGTATATCATACATTCTCTGCAAGTGCAAAATACTTTATTTAATAATTTTTAATTTATGAAAGAGAGAATGAAATAATGGCAAATTTAAATGATAATTTAATTTGGTGTTTTATGTCAAATTTACAAAAAAAGGATTTTCTTAGTCGTCATAATTTATCAAGCAGTTCACGCGATTTAGATGTTATTGAATGTGCAGAATTTGATATAAAATGGCTTAAAGAATTTGGTATCAGTGGATTAGAACATGGTATTGCATGGCTTGAATTCCCACTGCGGGAATTAGGAGAACATGTACTTTTTCAGAAGCTAGAGAAAGAATGGGCTCGATCTAATGAAATTCAATAATCCACCTCAAATCATTGACAAAAAAGCAGTATATACGGTAAAGGATATTAATTTAGATACCTATATGGATTTTCTTCAAATTCGCACTTTGCCGCATTACAAAGTCAATAAAAAAACAATTATCTTTGATGCTTCCTATATTGACAATCAAATTGTAGAACAATCTAAATTGCCAATTAAAATGCAAGAAGGGCATTTTGATTATGCAAAAGTAATTTGTCAAGTTGCATTTTACAAAGAACGCTATGCGATTTATGCAGATGCTGGATTAGGCAAAACTTATATGATTTATCAAATCGCTCTTTTAATTTTAGCCTTGTCTAAAAAGATAGAAAAGAAAATTATCATTTGTGTGCCATTGCAGGTTTTGCATCAATTCATGGAGATGGCAGATTTTTTTGACGATATGCCACCTATGGTCAATCTGCATAATAATAAAAATATGACCTTAAAAGAATGGTGTTTTTATGATAATGTACCTCAAATAGGCTTTGTGAATCATCATATGTTTATCAATCCACAAGAGTTAAAAAATGTCGGTGCTTTTTTTTTAGACGAAGCTCATATCTTACGAGGTGGCAAAGGTGGCAATGGAAAAATAGCAAAACATCTTACTGAAGCTGTTAAAGATGTAAAATATCGCATTGCTGCCAGCGCGACCCCGGCCCCTAATGATCCAAGCGAATACGGCATGATTGAATGGTGGCTTGGTTTGACTGATAATTATGGTTCGTTTTTAGGCGATTGGTTCGTCTTAAAAGGCGATAAATTGCAATTAAAACGACATAGCCATAAAAGATTTTATAGTCACCTTGCATCATATAGTATCTTTATCAAAAATCCCAAAACATATGGATTTAATGACAATCTTAAAGATTTAATACCAGCTAGAGATATTTATAAACGTATTGAATTGACACCTGAACAGCATGAAATTATAAAAAAGTATGCTGTTACTAAAACTGATCAAATGATGCTAAAAGAATTTGTGTATAAACCTTCCGGCATGGTGCAGAGAAATAAATTCTCTGAGATTAGTAAAGGTTTTTTATACACTAAAGATAAAGACAATCACAAAAAACGTATTATAAGACGTATAAAATCTAATAAACCTCAATCTATTTTAGATTGTGTTTTAAGTCATCCTAACAAACAAATTATCATAGCTGTTTATTTTGACGAAGAGGGCAAAATACTTAATGAACTTTTAAGAAAGAAAGATATTGATTGTATTCATTTGACTGGTAAAAATAAATTGAAAGATAAGGTTCAAATTCTTAATGATTTTAGACTTAATAAATTTCCTGTTTTGATTGCTCAATCTAGCCTTATTTCAACTGGATTAAATCTTCAATTTTGCCATATAATGATTATTTCAGGTATGACTGATAGTTATGCTGAGTACTACCAACTTAAAAAACGTATTGACCGTTTAGGTCAAACTGAACAATGTCTTTTTTATCATTTTTTTACTTCTTACGAAGAGGCTATTTTGACAAACGTGCTAGGTAAAAAAAGCCAACATGAGCGGGATATTGAATATCAAGAGAAGCTTTACAAAGATAGCCTTTATGATGAATTAAAAGATTTTTTAGAATTAGGAGATTATAGACCAATTATGAAACAAAAAATACAACACCAATTTTTGAGCGGTGATGGATGGCAGATTTATCATACTGATGCTCTAAAAACAATGCTAAAAATAGCTAAAGGCAATAAAGATTATGGATGGTTAAAACCTAATTCAGTTGATTTATCTATTCAATCGCCACCTTTTCCAGCACTTGACAAAATGACTTATTCCTCTGATGAAGCTGATATGAGTAATCATAAAAATTCAGGTGCATTAGCATCTAAAGATGAATTTCTATTAAATATGCGTTTTTGGTTTAGAGGCTTATTGCAAGTTACAAAACCTGGACGATATGCCTATGTTCACATGGAAGATGTGCCGTATAGAAAAGGACTAGATGGCGGTGTAAGAGGCATTTTTGATTTCCCTGGACATGCTAATATTATCGCAGAAGAAGAAGGGTGGATGCTGCAATCTAAAACGTCTATTCTTAAAAATCAACAAATGCAAGGAAGTGTCAAGCACGTATCTAATTTACTGATATCATCTATGGCAAAGGACCGCTTGCGAATATCGCCTGCTATAAATGGATATTTGTATATCTATCAAAAACCAGGTGATGCTAATGTCCGTATAGCTGATGTTTATAAATGCCAAAAATGTAAAAAGGAGGGATACTGCTCCGAGTTACTTGGTTATGATATTAATTTAGCCAAAAGGCAACTTGAGATTAAAATGCCTCATTTTAATTTGTGTTTGTGTCCAGAGTGCAAAACTGCCAATCCTCTAATTTTTTCAGAAATGGATGGAAATAAATGGATACTTTACGCTGAAGGCGGATGGGTAGAAGGGTGCTTTGATAAAGATGTCAGCCATTGGGCCAACATTAAAAAACCTGACAGATGGATTGATATTTTTAAACAATATGCAGATATACTTTATGGTCATTTAGGTGTATGGCCTGATATAAATGAATTTGACATTCTTAAAAATCCATTTAGGGGAGCTAAAAATGCCAATGACCTTGAGGATGCCGACAAGCATCTTGCTCCTCTGCCATTGTCTGTAGCCCGACGTGCTATAATTCTTCATTCAAATCCAGGCGATTTAGTTTTAAGCAGCTTTATGGGGAGTGGCACTGAGGCTGTAGAAGCCTTAAAAAGTGGGCGCAACTTTGTTGGATTAGAATTAAATCCAACTTATTACAAGATGGCTCATGCTAACATTGTTAGTCATATTGCAAAAAATCAACAATTTGAGATGTTTCCCAGTTTTTAACAGATAAAATATATTGACTAAAAAATTAAGCCTAGTTATTTTAGCCAAGCAGTAAAAAATCTTGAGAATATCAAAATGCCAACTATTACTGAACAGAAAGATACTCAATTATCATTTTAGAGTAGTTTAATTTGCGCTTTAAGCGATTTATAAAGAGGATTGACAGAGCTTATTGTCAATCCTCTTTATTTATACTTCATAAGATGCTTGAAAGCTAATTTTATCATTATTTGCAAGAGCAAAGGTGGGATTACCCCCGATGAAATTTACAGTGTTATGAGCTAAAAATCTAAAATCATTAACTCCAAATCTGATCATAGCCCCATGATAAAAAGCGGTTCCTGAATTTCTTATTATGCCCACCCCGATTACGCTATCTGCTGCTGCGTTTACAGGTTGAATAGCAGCAGGGAAACCACTTATTACAATCGCTATCCCGTTTGTGCCAGCGCCAGTAATAGCAAAAGCAACTTGCACAATTACGGTATTGTTAGTTAGCCAGTATCGTGCATAAGTAACCGTAGCTGCAACTGCAACACCTTGAGTAACTGTCGGTGTAAATGTTACCCAATCTGGTACACCGCCTGTATCAAATTTTGTTTCCGTGCCATCGTCTTCAAGGCTATACCATCCATCAGATTTAGGATATATCCGACGTGTATTAAATTGTGCATTTTGAGGTGTAGATATTTCAGGTGATTGAATAAATGTTAATGGTGCTAAAATAATACTTCGTTTCATTTGAAAAAATGCACTTTTCAATGCTTCAATCATCTCCGTGGGCAAAATAGGAATATTCATTATATACTAGGCAATCCCTTCTGTTTCAGAAATACGCTTAATCTTTGGTCATCACCACCTACTAAATTAAGCGAATAAGGCTCTCGGTATGTTATTTGCTCAATATACATATCGTCTGACAGGTCATCAACAGTACGCAAAATCCTATCTGGAACCATATCCCAATATTTTATCTCAGTACCCATCACGCTATCAAAAATCAT
>Ga0255047_10001488_pt1 | contig 16885 bp, 24 predicted proteins | sample JV7_2_1_MG_FD_183640 | JGI IMG/M metagenome (GOLD analysis project Ga0255047, IMG submission 183640) | Seawater microbial communities from Jervis Inlet, British Columbia, Canada - JV7_2_1 | ecosystem: Environmental > Aquatic > Marine > Inlet | place: Canada: British Columbia | collected 2016-10-06 | reverse complement strand
GGGCCCAGGCCTTGCCCTGGCGGCGGGCCGAGTCTGGCCTCGAGCTGAGCCTGGTGAGGGCACCGAGCTCGACCAGGCGGGCGAGCTGGCGACGCACGGATCGCTCGGTTTGGCCGGTGAGCTCGGCAAGCCTGGGGGCCGAGGGCCAGACGACGAGCGAGCCGCCGCCGGCATGGCGCCAGAGCAAGGCCAGGAGCAAGCGCTCACCGAGGCTCGCGTCGAGCTGGTAGACGGCGTCGGGGGCGTCAGACATCGCGGCGGGCCTCGAGCCAGGCGAGCACGTCGCCGACGCGATACCTGGGGAGCCTGGGGGTGAGATAGGTGACCGGCGGGCCGCCACCGGTGCGCCGTCGCCAGTCGTAGACGGTCGCCGAGGCGACGCCGAGGAGCTTGGCGACCTCGTCGGTGGTGAGGAGCCGGTCGGGGTCGTCGTCGCGGATCGTCGTCGTCGCCTCGGCCATCGAGTCGGGGCTACCATGGGCGAGCGTGGGGAGTCAAGATCCCACCGGGGAGCGCTAGGCGGCGAGCCGGATGCCGACGAGCGACCCCTCGGCCTTGTAGCCGCAACCGACATCCTTGACCGCGGGCGAGCTCGAGCCGCACACCGAGCAGGGGGGGACCTTGGCCGCGCCGGCCTTGGCGGCCCAGGCGTCGAGCGTCGGCGCGGAGTAGTGCACGCCCTCGAGCACCTCGAGGCCGAGCTCGGCGAAGGTGTCGGCGACGTTGGCACCGGCCTCGAGGTCGCCGCCGTGCACCAGGTCGAGGATCTTGCGACCGTGCGCGGTGAGCTTGCGGCCCTCGACCCAGGAGCGAGCGACCAGGCCGGCGAGCGTGCGCTTGTTGACCTTGGCGTCGGCGTCGAGCCTCAGGCCTTGGAGCGCGGCAAGCTGCGCGACGCTGAGGGTGTGCTTGGCGAAGGCCTTGAGGCTGAGCTTGAAACCGGAGCGGGTCGGCGCCTTGGCGGCCTCGAGCTCGAGCACCTGGGCCCACTGGGCGGGGAGCTCGTCGCGGAGCTTGCGAAAATCGGCGGCCTTGGCCTGGGGGCAACCCATGCACGCCGACTTATGAGGGATCGGGAGGCCGAGCTCAGCGAGCATCGCCTCCATTTTGCACCGGCATAGGTTCCACTCGACGAGGGGAAACCGGTTGCGGCGGGTGATGTCCTTGCGGGCGCCGGTGTGCGCCTCGCCCTTGGCGACGCGCTTGCCCTCGGCGGCGTCGAACCCGATCCACACCTCAACCTCGTCGGCGCCGTAGGTGTCGGCGAGGTAGGCCTCGAACCGCTCGACCTTGGCGGCCAGGGTGCACGAGTGACCTGAGCTCGTCGGAATGATACCGGCCTCGAGCATCCACTCGTGCATTGAGTGATAGGTCGTTCCGTTGCGGCGGATCGGGTAGGTGTCGCCGTCGATGACGGTGAACTTGATGCCGGCGGCCTCGGCCATCGGGCGGGCGACCTCGTCGATGTGTCGAAGGGTGCCGGGCCACTCGCCGGGGATGCTGCGGTCGTTGACGTTGCCGACATCCACGAACACGACCTCATCGATGGTGATGCCGGCCTCGATGGCGATGGTGAGCAGGGTGAAAGAGTCCAGGCCGCCGCCGTAGGCGAGCACGACGGGGGTGCGGGAGTAGGTGCGGCGGGTGGTGGTGGTGGTGAGGTCGGCCATGGATAGATCTTCGCTCGGCCCAGGTTTGATGTCTACATCAAATCGAACGACCCCCAGATCGGCACGCCAGGGGGGTCTAGCTCGCGCCCCAGGGCGGGCCCTGGCGGGGGGCCGGCGACGTAGACGGGCCTCGAGGCTCGACCCCACCACCACCAAGCGGCTCAGGTCGGCCCTCGAGGCCCTGAGCTCAGCACAATCGCCAAGCCGCTCGAGGCTACACGCTCAAGGGGGGGCCTCGCTTTTTCTGTCTACACTGGACACGCCGAGGCCGATCGACTAGCGTGGGCCACACAACCCAAACCAAGGAGCCCAGGCAAGTGAGCACCCGCAAAATTCTACCACTGCGCGACTCGATCCGATCCGCGATCTTCAAATTGCACGACGCCACCGAGGAGCTCGACGAGCTCTATGGCGCCACCGAGGGCGAGGTCACCGACGAGGCCAAGGCCCTCGAGGCGTTCCTCGACGAGGCCGGCGACAATACCCTCGAGGCCCTCGGCGAGTATGTTCGCGAGGCCCAGGGCATGACGGCGATCGCCAAGCTCGAGGCCAAACGACTCAAGGCCGTCGTCGACCGCCAGGTCAAGCGCGCGACCTGGGGGGAGGATCTGATCCGCACCCTGCTCGAGCGCCGAGGCGTTCGCAAGCTCGAGGTCGGCACCACCACCCTCAGCCTCAGGAAAAAACCGGAGACGGTGCACCAGGTCGAGGCCGAGGTCGTCGTCGCCCTGGTGCCTGAGAAATTCCACCGGACGATCCCGGCCAAGGTCGAGCTCGATAAGGCCAAGATCGGCAAGGCGCTCAAGGCCGGCGAGGCCGTCGACGGGTTCGAGCTCAGGCGCAACCCGGCGGGGGTGGTGATCAAGTGAACGGCGAAACACAACCCACCGACGAGCTCGTCGAGGTCGACGCCCAGGTCATCGACGATCGTGAGCTTCGCTCGGCGTTCCTCGAGGCTCGCCGCAACATTCGCAAGGTAGCGAAGGATTCGACGGCCAAGGTGTCGAGCAAGCGAACCGGCACGAGCTACACCTACCAATTCACCTCGAGCGAGGACATGGTCGAGGCTTGCGTCGATGCGCTCCTCGACCAGGGCCTCACCTGGTCGCTCACCGCTTGGAAGGTGGGCGAGCCGCTGAGGGGTTACGAGTGCCCGACACTGTGGGGGGTGTTCGAGCTTGACCACCCCTCGAGCGGGGCGCGTCGTGTCTACACCTTGCCCATGCCGATCGCGTCAAAGAACGACGCCGACAAGGCCCTCGCCGGTGCGGTGACCTACCTCATGGGCCAGGCGATCCGGTCGGTCATGCAGATCCCTAAGTCGGGGGCCGACGACCAGGATCCAGACAAGCGAACCAGCGAGCACGGCGGCCGAGCCTGGGGCAACGAACCACCGCGCGAGACACAACGATCGGCGCCTCGATCTCCTCGAGCTCAGCGACCGCCGCCACCTCAGCGAGCTCCTCGAACGCCGACGCCGGCGCCTGGCAAGCTCGACGGCCTCAGGGGGGCGGTCAAGTCGCGCCTCGGTGAGCTTCGCAACCATGACGGGGGGATGACATGGGATCGCGTGTGCGACCTGGCCGCCGTCGAGAATCCCAAAGCACCGAGCCCCGGCGACCTCGCGAAGCTAAACGACTGGATCAAGGATCGCCTCGAGGAGCTCAAGCCCCAGGTCGAGCCACCGACGGTGGTGGTGTGTGACCTATGCCGGGGCAAGGATGGCGAGCACGCCGGCGGGTGCCCTGAGGGAGGGCCGCCGCCATCGGCCGACGAGGGCGAGGCCAAGGCCGCCGCCGAGCCTGAGGGCAAGCCTGAGGCGCCTGAGCCCTACGATCCGGGGGTGCCGCCAGGCATCGACCCGGATACCGGCGAGGTCACCGACCTCGAGGCCCATGACGCGTGGATTCGCGCCGAGGGGCAGGCCGCCAAGCTCGCCGAGGCCGAGGGCACCGATGGCGATTGACGCCAAGCGCGTCGAGGGCATCGTCGACGAGCTCGAGGGCGAGGCCTTCCGATCGGCCTACGTCGCCACCGGTTGCCAGGGCGAATTTCGCGATGGTTGGCGGGCCGGCCTGGCCTGGTGCCGAGGCGGTGAGCGCCGGGCCCTGCTCGAGAAGATCGTCGCCCTCGAGGATGACCTCAGCGAGCTCGACGAGCAGGTCGAGGCCTACCAGGACGAACTGGCGGCGGCGTCGACGGTGGCGTCGTGAGCTGGCGTGAGCGGACCCTCGGCGAGCTCGCCGACCTGGGGATCGCGTTCCACGTATCAGGCGGCGGGCCGGCGGGGGTCGAGGTGCGAGGCTACCGGGGCGACCTGGTCGTCGTGCGCACGATCTTCGCCGGCGAGGTCGAGGCCAAGGGCCAGGCCGTCGCCATCCTCGAGGGCATCGGTGGCGTCGCCGCCGAGCTCGAGGGCGCGGTCGTTGTGGAGCTCAGCCGGTGAGCCGGGTGGGGATCTTGGATCTCCTCGAGGTGATCGTGCCGGCGATGACGGCGGCGTCGCTGGCGTGCCTGTTGGCCCTGGCCGCGCGGGGGTGTGTATGCTCGCCGGATGCTCACGACGACGATCCTGGCGTCAATCCTGGCGACGACGCCCTCGAACGAACTACCCGCCGACGTGGTCAAGATCCAACGCGTCGCCGATCCAGCCTACGCGCCGGCCATCGAGCACGCGGTCGAGGTCGTCGGCCGGCCCGATCTCGAGATCGAATTGTGGCGGGTGTGCCGGCGCGAGTCCTGGTGTGGGCGCTATGGCGTCGTCGGGGTGCACGCGGGCGACGCCTGGGTCGGTGGCAAGGCCTACGCCAAACGGGTTGCCAACGGCGACCTCGACCCGGTGACGTGCCCAGGTCACCAGGTCACCGAGGAGCGGCCGGTCGAGTCGTTCGCGACGCGGGGCGGTTTCGGCACCATCGCGGCCGGTGTGTTGCATACCCTGGGGCCTTGCGTGGCACCCGAGGCCCTCGACGATCCATGGTTCGCGGCCGAGGCGGCGGCGAGGTCGATGGCGTCGTGCCGCCGGTGGGCGGGCGAGCCTGGGGATCGGCACCGCCGATCGTGCACCTGTCGCGAGCGTGCCCGGAAGTGGGCAGGGGCCGGCAAGTGGGCGAGCAGGTCGAACGCGGCGAACCGACGAGCGACGATCCGCCAGTGTGGGCCAGACCAGCCGCCGCTGAGCACCCTCGAGCGCCTCGAGGATGCCGTCGACGCCCTGGGGCGGGCCGGCCTGGTGCTCGTGCGACACTCCTGGGCATGGCTCACGACACCGCCCTCGCAACGTACCGATCGATCCTAGCGCCTCACCTCGGCAAGGGGTTCGCCATCGGCGAGCTCGTCAAGCCTGGCAACCGCCGGCTCACCTTGCCGCCCTCGAGGCTCATGGCGAACATGCTGCCCACCCTCGAGCTCGCTAATGAGCTGAGGCGCCGGTGCCTCGCCGCCGATGTTGGGATCTCTGGCCTCAGGGTGCACGCGGCCTACCGTCCGAGCGGCGGCGCCTCGAGGTCAAAGCACCTGAGCAACGCGGCCCTCGACCTGGATCTCAAGCGCGAAGAGTACGCCGCCGCCGGTGCATTCAATGAGATCGCCGCCCTGCTCTGGCGCGAGCTCGGCGACGAGCTCACCATCGGCCTCGGTTTCTACTGCCGAGCCGGCGGCCGATCGATCCGCGCTCACCTCGACGCCGCCAAGCGCACCAGGGCGACGACCTGGCAGATGAGCGGCGGCGCCTACATCAAGCCACCCCTCGCCAAGCGGATCCTCGCCAACCTCGACGCCGCCAAGCCGCGCCGGCCCTCGAGGTCGAGCTCGAGCTCGAGGTCGAACGCATGAGCCGCGGGGATTCGTGGAACACGCCGCACGAGATCGCCGCCCTGGTGCGGCGATTCTGGCCGTGGGGTCTGGACCTGGATCCCTGCTCGAACCCTGGGTCGGTCATGGGCGGCCGCGTGCGAGTGTTCGCGCCGCTCGAGGTCGAGGGGGCACCGACCGCCGAGGAGCTCGTCGAGCCGCTCGGCCTGAGCCTGGGCTTGCCCGATCTCGAGGCCGGGGTCATCCGCGACGGCCTGGCCTTTGACTGGAGCTCAGCCAGCGGGTCGCCGCCGGTGTGTGCCTACGTCAACCCGCCATTTTCAGCGCCGACGCCCTGGGCTGAGCGGTGCCGCCGTTACGCCCTCGAGGGGTCGGTCGAGTCCCTGCTCATGGTGCCGGTGCAGACGAGCTCGGCCTGGTGGCGGGCCAACCTATGGCCAGCGCCGGCGATCTGTTTCCTACACAAGCGGATCGCGTTCCTCGATGACGGGGTGCCGGTCAAGGGCAATCCGCGCGACTCGGCGCTCGTCTATCACGGCGCCGAGGTCTGGCGCTTTCGGCAGATCTTCGGGACCGTCGGCGAGGTGCGGACGCCATGAAGATCCCTAAACCGATCGCCGCCATCCTGCTCGCCGCCATCCTGGCCCTCGCCATCGCCTGGCCGGCGCTCCTCGAGGTGGCGTTGTGAAGATCGCCAAGATCCAACGGGTGCGCCTGGGCGCCGGCGAGGGCCTGGTCGAGGTGCTCGTCGACCTCGAGCTCGCGCCGCTATTCACCGAGCTCGTCGGCGAGGGCCTCGAGGTCGTCGCCCTGGTCGACGACGAGGGCCGGCCCGCGGGGGTCATGCTCAAGCACGTCGATCTCACACTCGTCGCTCGACCGGTGCCGATCGCCGATCAACCCACCACCAGACTCGAGGCAAGCGATGACACAAGCGACGACGATCCACGGTGACCAGATCCCCCTATTCTCCCGGGCGACCGACGCCCAGGTTGACGCCGCGTGCGACGCCATCCTCGAGGCGGCGAGCATTGAAACGGGTTTCAGCCGGGCCGCCCTGCTCGGCCAACCTGGGCCGCTCATGCGCGCCGCTGCGCAACGTGAGGCACGCGAGGCCGGCGAGCTCAAGCGCCTCGAGCTCGAGGCCAAGGCCAGGCGAGCGAGCAAGGGGGCGGCGACATCGAGGGCCGCCCTGGCCCTGGTGCCCACCGAGCTCGAGCTCGAGGTGTTGGCTGAGCTCGAGCGTGGGGGGCCTGGCACCGCCGAGGAGCTCGGCGACCGGCTCAAGGTTGCGGCGCCATCGAGGTCGGCCTGGGGGCCCCAGACCATGAGCGGCGCGTGCAACCGTCTACTGCGCAAGCGCCGGATCTACCGCGCACGAAAAAGGCCAGGCCGATCGGGGCGCCTGGCCTGGGTGTGGGAGATCCGCGCGTCTGATAGTCTCCCCGCGGATCCTTGAGCGGGAGCTCGAGGGGGGAGCGGTGGCCCCGCCGGCGCTTGCCCGCCGGCGGGGCTTTTTTCACTCGCGGTCGACGACTCGCACGCCGGCCGCGTTGGCAGGGTCGAGGTCGATGGCCTCGAGGATGGCCCTGGCGTCGGCGACCTGGCACCGCCGCCCCCCACTATGGAACACGACGCCGTGCTGGTCGGGGTTGCGCCGTCGAACGACGAGGCCGCCGTTGGCGAGGGTGGCGTCGAGGTCGACGATCCAGGGCTCGGCGGTGATGTGCACACCGACGATCTCGCCCTCGCACCTGGGGCACCTCACCGGCTCGCCTCGAGCTCGAGGCGCCGAGCGTCGACGGCGGCCTTGAGGAGCTTGCGGGCGATGGCGTTGCGCGTCGTGCCCTCGAGCTCGGCCATAGCGTCGAGCTCCTGGGCGACGTAGCCGGTGATCCGTACGCTGAGCGACTCCCTGAGGCCCAGGTCGCCGGCGAACCGTCGGCCCCGGCGGGGTCGTTCGATGAGCCAGGTCGAGCCCTCAGGGGTGATCGTGGCCTCATGGCCCTCGAGGGTGACGAGGCCCAGGGCGGCCAGGGCGCCGCCGACTCGGCGCTCACCCTGCTCGAGCTCGAGCATGGGGCGAGCCTCGACGCGCTCGAGGAGCCGCCGACGCGTGGGGGTGAGCTTGATCTCGGTGGTGAGCTCGTCGCACATCAGAACGATCCCCCGTCATCCTCGAGGGCGGGCTCGCCGTCGACGACCAGGATGGTGCGGCCCTCGATGGTGCGCTCGAGTCGGATCGACGCCCTGAGGGGATCGACGCCTCGAGCGAGGCACACGTCGCGAAGCTCGGCGGCCTTGCGCCAGTCGAGGGCTGAGCCGCGCTCACGCGCCTCAGCGACATCCTCGGCGGTGTACACCTCGGCGAACGTCGAGGCGTGCCTCGAGGGCGAGCCGGTGCCTGAGTCGAGGATCGCGTTGACGATCGGCGAGCCGTTGGCGACGGCCTGGGCGGCGATGAGGCTGAGGCCCTCGACGGCCTTGCCGATGCCCTCGAGGCGCTCGAGGATCTCGCGGTGGCAAGGGCCGGGAACCATGCGCAAGTCGATCGGCTCGACGACCTCGCGCTCGAGGAGCTCGAGGGCCTCGTCGGCCAACCAGCCGAACTCGGCGGGGGTTTGGGTGTCGCCGCGTTTCTCGAGCTCGACGGTGACCTCGACGAGGCGCTTGATGAGATCGGTGGCGCTCGCTAGGTCGAGCAGGGGGGCGGGTGGTGGTGTGCTGGTGTGTTCCATCTACTGCCGAAGGCCCGACCCCTCGAGGGGTACGGGCCGGGGCGGCGAGGGGCGAAGGCCTACAGGCCCAGGAACGCCTCGAGCTGGTCGACATAGATGGCGTCGGCGGTGGGGGCCTCGACCCTCGAGGCGCGCACTGCCGCGGCGAGGTCGGCATAACCGGCGGCGAACGCCTCACACGCCTCGCGGGTGTTGCCGTGGCCGCCGCCGTTGTCGGCGAGCCAGGAATAGTGGTTCGCGCCATGGTCGAGCTCGATGGCGAGGTCGTGCGAACCGTGGCAGGGGTCGAGGCGGGTGCCGATCCCGGTGCCGTCGGCCATGGTCGTCGACCATCGCACCTTGGCGTAGCCACCGGCGGGGGTGCAGTCCTCGCCGAGGGCGTCGAACAGGGCGTCGAACTCGGCGACGGTGAGCTCGGTGGCCTCGTCGATGGCGAGCTCGTCGCTACAGTCGCAAACGCTGGCGACGGTGATGGTGGGCAGGGCGACGGGGGTGGTGGTGGTGCGGGACATGAGAAGAGACTAGGCCCGCGCCGGATTGATGTCTACATCAAATCGAACGACCCCCAGGGCGGTGAGCCAGGGGGGTCTAGGTGGCCGAGTAGGGCCGGCCCTCGAGGGGGCCGGCGGGGTGGGGCTCAGGCGGCGCGTGCGCTCAGGGCGGCGACGCGGATCCCGGTGTGCTCCTCGAGGCCAACCTTGACGAGCTTGCCCTTGGCCTTGCGTGTGGCGATGGTGTGGCCGACCTCGAGCTCGAGGGCGACGACCTCGGCGAACGCCTCGGGGTAGTGGCGGGCGCTGAGCTCGAGGTCGGAGCGCTTCGCCATGATGCAGAACATGCACGAAAGGCGCGACCATCCCATCGCGTAGGCGGGGTGAGGCTCCTGGCCGACGGCGGCGATCTCGGCGAACACATCCTCGATCTGCCAGTCGAGCAGGGGGCGCCAGATCCACTGTTGACGGAGGAACGAGCCGTCGGGGCGCTGCTTGGTTGTGTTGCGGCCACACACCTCGAGGGCGGCCTTGTTGGCACGCGCGTCGCTCTCCTGGGCTCTGATGCCCTCCATGCTGAGCACCTTGTCGAACCCGCCGGCCTTGGCGATGCGCTTGATCTCGCGGTTGATCGGGTCGCGCTTAAGGAACGAGGTGCACCAGCGGGCGCCGTTAGGAGCAGGAAAGGCGCCGCGCTCGCGAACGGTGCCGTATAGGGTGCGGGGTGAGCCGTCGGCCTTGCGGGCGTGGGCGAGCTCGAGGGGATAGTCGCCGATGGTGGCCTCGATGTGCTCGAGGGTGCCGGGGTGCTCGACGCCGGCCAGCGGGGCGTGAACGACGACGACCTGGCGGGCCTCGACGATGCCGGCCTCGACGAGGGCGACGGCGGCGGCCATGAGCGCCTGGCTATCCTTGCCGCCGCTATGGTTGACGACCAGGAGCGTGCTCGAGTCGATGAGCTCGAGGGCGTCGGTGAGGGCGGCGAGGGGGGCGGTGGTGGTGGGTGTTGCGGCCATGAGAAGAGTGTCGCCGACCGCCGGATTGATGTCTACATCAAATAGAAGATAGTCGCCGCGGCCCCAGGGCGAGCAAATAGAGGGGCCTGGCTCACCGATCGCACAACGCGCAACCGGTGGCCAGGCCCAGGGCCGAGGGCCGACCCCACCAGGCCGGCCCTCGAGGTGTGGGATCTCACGCTCCTCAGCGAGCTCGAGCTCGAGTGTGGACCGGTCGAGGGCCGAGGTGGAGGCCGTCGAACACCTTGCCGGCCTGGTCGGTGCCGATCTTGATCGTCTTGTCGCGGGTGACGCCGGTGCCTGAGGTGTAGCTCACCACCAGGGCGCCGGTTTTCTTGCGGCGAACCGGTGTGCAGGCGTACCAGGAGCCGAACGCGAACACGAACAGGCGGCCGGCCTGGGCGGCGAGCTCGAGCCAGTCGATGGCCTCGTCATACTCAGCCTCGAGGGCGAACCCGGTGGGCTCGGTGGCGCTGAGGGTGTTGGCCTCGATGGCCTCGAGGCGCTGAGCCCGTAGAGCCTCGGCGGCGCCGTCGGCGTAGGCGGCCGCGTTGAGCTCATCCTCGTCGTCGGTGCCGACGTACTCACCGTCGTCGCCCTCGAGCTCGTCGATGAGCTCGTCGTCGGCCTTGCGGTGTTCCGCGCCGAGCCTGGGACCTCGGCCGAGCACCTCGTCGAGGTCGGTGCCCTCGAGGTCGGCGGCCAGGTCGTCGAGGGCCTTGGCGGTGTTGGCCTCGAGCCTGGCCTCGACCTTGGCGACCTCGTCGGCGGTGTGCCGGGGCTTGGCACGGCGGCCGAGCTCGCCCTCGTCATCCTCGAGCTCGCCGGCCTGGGCGACGAGCACCTCGGCGACGACGACGGCGGCCCGCTTGGAATTCACGCGGTAGGAACGGCGGCCCTCGACGCGGGGCTCGACGGCGAGCAACTGAACGACCGCACCCTCGAGCTCAGCGAGCGCCTCGGCGAGGGCGGCGACCTCGGCCCAGGCCTCGAGCTCGACGAGGGGAGCGACGGCGGCGGCGTGTGTCTTGACCAGGAGCGACGCGTCGGATCGGGCGGCGCGGGTGCACGCCTCAACGTCGCACTCGGGTCGATCCTTGATCGACTCGGTGGCGAGGTCGCGGCAGATCTGCGCGGCCGACCTGGCGATCTCGCGGGCGGGCGTCGCGTCGAGGAGCTCGGCGGCGCGCTCGAGGTGTCGGCGGGCCGAGGTGTAGGCGCCGGCGAGGATCGTGGTGGTGAGGGTGTCGGTGGTGGTGGTGGTGGTCATGGTTCGAGCCTTTTCTGGTTGAGGGTGGTGGTGGTGGTGAGGGTGAAGCTACAGTCGGAACCCGTCGAGCTCGCAAGGCTTGCTAGCGATGTGCAGCGCGAGGAAATTGGGCGCCTCGAAATCGGTGTGTGCGCCGAGGCCTCGGCCGATCTCGAGGATGCCGTCGTCGGCGATGGCGAACTCGTGGATCCACACCTTGCGATCGGTGGCGGTGGTGAGCAGGTATCCGTTGACCTTGAGGCTAGGATCCTTGCCCTGAGCCTCGAGGCATCGGAGCACGTTGATCGCGTGGGTGATCCGGCTCTCGTTGAGGGCGATGAGCTCGGCGGCGAGGGAGGGGCGAGGGGTGCGGGGGGTGGTGGTGCGGGACATGAGAAGAGACTAGGCCCGTCCCGGATTGATGTCTACATCAAATCGAACGACCCCCAGATCGGCACGCCAGGGGGGCCTAGCTCGACGGCCCTGGCGGGGCCTGGCGGGGGTGGCCTACTGGCGGCGCACCTTGGCCTCGGCATCCTTGAGCGATTTGGGCTTTTCCTCGAGGGCGGCGCGGCGACCTTTAGGCACGGCCTCGAGGAGTATGCGGCGAGTGTCGGCGCCCTGCTCGAGCTGTAGGGCACCGAGCTCGTCGATGTCGGTTGATAGATCGTCGTGCGCGGTGACGTTCGCGACCTGGTCGGCGTCGTGCTTGGTTGTGATGGCCTTGACCGCGCCGTCGACCTGGGCGCGGCGTTGATCCTCGAGCACGACCTCGACCTCGCGCTCGCCGTACCACTTGAACACGCCACCGACGACGCCACCGATCGCCATGACGGCGGCGAGGCCACCGGCGATCAATTTCAGGCGCTTGATCCTCGCCTCGAACCGCTCCTCGAGATCCTGGGCGATGGCGGCCTTGCCCGCGCGCTCACGTTCCTCGCGAATGTTGACGGCCTGGATCACGGCGGTCGCGATGGTCGCCTCGAGGTCGCCGGGTGTCATCGTCGCCGTCGCTGAGCTCGAGGCCGAGGGTGGGGGGGATAGTTTCACGGGGTCGGCCATCGTCATCCTTCCAACAAGTCGCTCACGATCGGCTGAGCAAAACAGCGACACTGGATCGGCTCGCCGGGGTGGCCCTCAGGTGAGGGATCCGACCATGACCAAACGGTGCCCTCGAGGGCGAGGTGTTCGTCGCGCACGCGATCGTCTTGAACGGTGCGCCAGGTGTAGCGAGTGATCCCAAGGTCGCGGTGCCTCGCCTCGGTGAGCTGGCCGTTGAGCTTGTTGATCTGGTCGCGAGCGATGAGCCTGGCGCGAGACTCAGCGACGACGCCGCGCTCGACCAGGCGGCGCGCGATGACCTCGTGCCGTGATCCTCGCTTGAACCCGTCGCGCACCGTCGACTCGACCTGGCGCCAGGTCTTGACCGGCACGTCGACGACGAGCTTGGAATTGTTGCCGACCCAGGCGTCGAGGGTCCTGGCCACGCGCCTCGAGCCGGTGGGCAAGCGGACGGTCGCCGCACCCTCGAGGGCGGCGGCGGGGTCGATGGCGAGGGCCTCGCCGACCTGGGCGCTGACTGATGCGCGGTTGACGTTGTCGATCGTCCTGGCGAGCTTGCGCAACCGGCCGACCTTGACGCGGGTGCCCTTGATCGACCGGTCGCGGTGGGCTCGCACCTTGCCGATCGCGTCGCCCAGGGCGTCGAGCCGGATGACCTGGGCGTCGGCCCTGGCCTCGAGCTCAGCGAAATCGGGCTTAAGCTCGGCGATGAGCTCACGGATCTGGATCTGGATCGGCCTCACCATCCTCACGAGCTCGGCCTCATAGGTGCGCTCGGCCGACCTGGGGAACCTGGGCGGCCTGGTGCGGGCGCGCTCGAGGGCGTCGTCGCGGATCGCCTTGGCCCAGATCTCGAGGGCGTCGAGCCGGCTCATGCACCGCCCCCGACGATCTGATAGGCCGCGGTGAGGGCGTCGGAGTAGGCGAACCGCCACCGGCCGCCGATCTTCCACCCTCGGATCTCGTTTCGGCGGTGCATACCCACCACCGACCTCGAGCTCACGCCGAGGCGCTTGCCGATCGTCTTGGCGTCGAGGAGCGTCTCACCCTGGGGCGGCGCCTCGATGCTCTCCTGGCGCTCGGCCTCCTCCTCGACCGTCGGGGCGAGCTCAGGGTCGCCCTCGCCCTCGAGGGGCTCAGGGGCCTCGTCGGCGTCGGTGAGGTGGTAGAGCTCGACGACCTCATCCTCGCGGCGGGCCTCGTCGGGGCTCACGACCTGGGCGGCCAGGTCGGCCTGGCGTGCCTGGGCGTGCTTGAGCCTGGTGTCGGCGGCCTCGGCCTCGGTGGGGGCCCATAGCGGAACCCATGAAAACAGGTCACCGGCGGGGACCTCGCCGCCGGTCGGCCCGTTGACGCCGGCGAGCATGAGCTCGAGCACCTTGCGCAACGGCGGCGAATAGATCCGCTCCTGGGCGGCGCCGACGTGGTCATACCAGACCCGGATCTCGGAATCGGCCGAGGCCCCCAGGCCCGCCGGCTGCTCACCGAGCAGGATGGTGCGGGGCATTTCAGTCACGGCGACGAGGGCGTCGACGAACGCGGCGAGGAGATCCTTGAGGCCCGTGACGTTCGTGGCCAATTTCTCGAACCCCTCCTGGTCGGCGTCGAGGGCGATGTGCCCGATTATTGACTGCGCCATCCTCACGACCTCGAGGCGCGCGATAATTAGGTCGGCATCCTCGGAATCCATAACCTCGGCGAGGCCCTTGAGCTTGTAGACGCCCTGGGTGAACTCGCCAATTATGTTGGCGGTGTATTCGTGCGAGACGTTCCAATTGCGGAGCGCCGTCCAGACGCGGTCGATGACGCTGGCCCCCCACCCCTCGCGCTGCATAGCGAGGCGCGGGGGTAGCTCGACGCCATAGAACCGGATCACTCGCGAGGCGTGAACGACGGTCGGCGCGTGGCCCCCAGTCGAGTCGCCTACAAAGTAGGCCGTCGGGCGGCCGAACGACGGCAAGGTCGGATCAGTGCCGAACGCGGCGGGGGTCACATCGAACCGGTCGGCCGCGTAGACGCCGCGCAGCTTGCGAAGCGATGGCAGGTTGACGGGGTCGGCGAACGCCTGGCCGTCGTCGAGGCCGAGCACCAGGGCGCCGCCGCCGTATAGCCTCGACCAGCGCCGAGCGTTGGCGATCTCCTCGAGCACGTTGAGCCGGCTGAGCTCGCGCTCGACGGCGCCCTTGTCGAGGCCCTCGAACCCCTCGAGCTCGATGCCCTTGCGGATCGCGTCGTCGGGTTCGCGGTCGACGATCCGGCCCGTCATCGCGTCGAATTCATAGAGGGCGTCGAGGGTGACGCGGTCGAGCGCCACCGAGGGGAGGAACGTCGCGCCGATCGCCTTGTCCTGGTGACCCCCCAGGCCGCTCCTCGGATTCTGCCACCGGCCGACGCTCGAGTCGTTGCGCACCATGGCGGTCGACTCGGCGGTCGAGGGCGGAAGTGCGCGCACCATGGCATCGGTGCGGGCCCTAAGTTGCCGGCCAAGATACCAGCGTGAGAGGCGCTCGAGGGGTCCAGACATCGACCCCAGGGTAGCAGCCTCAGCGGCCTCGCATTTTCTCGAACGCCTTGCCCTTGACGAGCTTGCGCAACCGGCCGCGCACATCCTCGCCGCCGATGAGCTCGGTGGCCCCCCACACCAGGGCGTCGAGCCGGTCGTCATCCTGGTCGGTGGTGGGTTGTGTGGGGTCGAATTCGGTGAGCTCGCCCTCGAGCTCGACGAACCGCCGAGGGTCGCCGACGTGAAAGGCCTTGCCCTGCTCGTAATAGCTTGCAACCGGCTCGGCGCGTTTGGCCTTGCCCCTCGAGGCGCGGACCTGAGAAAAAGGCACATCAGATCGGACGGTGCGAATGTTGGCCTCAACTAGGTCGCCGCCATTGTTGACCTCGGCGACGATCCGGTCGGCACGCCAGGCGTCGAACACCTCGAGCGCCTTGAGGGCCCAGGCCCTCGGCGTGTAGCGGCCCGAGACATCCTCGAGCACGTACAGGATCCGACTCGAGCAGATACCGACGACGACGATCCCGGTAAGGTCGCTCGAGGCGTTGGCGGTGACCGCCGGATCGATGGCGACGACGATGCGCACCAGGTCGGGGATGGCCTCGAGCTCGACGCGACGGAACACCTCCCAAGACCAGAGCGCGTTGGGGTTGTCGTCGAGGATCTCGCCCTCGAGCTCCTGGCGGCCGAGCCTGGTGCCCTCGTAGCGCTTGACGATCTTGCTGATGAAAGTCGGCGCGAGGTTGAGGATGTTTTCGTAGGTCGAGCCGGCGACGACGGTGACCTCGTCATCTTTGCAGAGGGTGCGAATGAGCTTAGTGGGCAACGGCGTCGTCGTGCCGATCCACCGCGGCGACATGCCGAGCCTTAGGCCTAGCTGGACCTGGTCGAACGCGCCCTGGGCGTCGCGCCAGTGCGCGAGCTCGTCGAGCCAGGCGAACCCGGTATTGGGCCCGCGCAATTGCTCAGGCTTGTCGGCGCTGTAGGTTTCGGCGACGGCCCCGGCGCCGCTGTAGTTGTCGCCGAGGGCGTTGGCGTGCGGCCAGGTGAGCAGGCGCTTGCTCGGGTTGTGTGTCGGTCGGAACCACGGCGGGGAGATCGTGAGTAGCCCCGACTCGCCGTATAGCATCGTCGATCGCACGTCGGCGGCGGTGCGGCCGACGAGGGCGATACGTCCACCGCACCGCTCAGGGTCGGCCGCCACCTCGCGCGTCGCCTCAGCGCCGGCCCTGGTCTTGCCTGAGCCTCGGCCCATGCGATACAGCCGGCCAACCTCGCCCTCGTGCGGATCGTAGATCTGCGACGGTCGAGCCCATAGGCGCCAGTCCCATAGGAGCCGCTCAGCCTGCTCCTCGGTGAGCGAGCCGATGAGGGCCTTGCGGTCGAGCTCGCTGAGCTCGAGGAGCTCGGCGGCGAGGCTATCCGCCGGCGCTTGCATCCTTGCGCGCCGCCATCCTTGCGAGCCGCTCGCCGAGGAGCTTGCGGGCGTCGACCTCGATGGGCCCGCCATCCTTGCCGGTGACCTCGAGGCGATGGCCCGATCCCCACCGGCGGGGGTGCTTGCGCTCGAGATACCAGGTCGCCGCCTTGAGCTGGTCGCGAACCTCGCCGCCAACCATGGCGCCAGTCACCACCGCCAGGGCGGTCGACTCGGCGACGGCCTCGGCCTGGCCGACCTCGAGGTAGAACTTGCCCCAGGGGGTGAGCCCAGGGATCGCGCGGTCCTCGAGCTCAGCGAGCTCGGCCTCGTCGACCTCGCGGCGACCGCGGGAGATCCATTCCTTGAGGGTCCGCTCACCGAGGCCAGCCGCCGCCGCCGCTGCATACCTGAACGCGCCGAGCTCGAGCGACGCGAGGATCGCCTTGCGCCTGGGGGCGGTGAATTTGGAGCGCAACGGCCTCGCCCTCGAGGGCCTGGGCTTGGCCTTGGCCTTGCGCTTGACCGGGGGCTTGCGCTTGGCGGGGGCCTTGGCGGCCCTGGGCTTGCGTGGGGCCTTTTTCGGGGCCGCCTTGCGCCTCGGTGCCGGTTTAGCCTTGGCCATCCTGGGGGCTCCTGGTGGCCTTGAGGCGACCGACGACGAGGCCGCGAAGGATGACGCCGCGCTTGGTTCCGCACTTGGTCGCCAGGTCGTCGAGCTCCCTGAGCTCCTCGACGGTGAGCGTGGTGGACGCGGTGATCCTGGTCGCCGGCGTCGGGGGCTGTAGATCGACGAGCTCGATGCCCTCGGTGCGCGCGAACGCGTCGAGGCTTGCGCACTGTTCGCGCGTCGCGGTGGGGACGGTGACAGATCGCGCCATGGCCTCGAGGATAGCGCGGCCGGTCCACAGTAGACAAGCGACGCC
>Ga0255047_10001487_pt1 | contig 16895 bp, 23 predicted proteins | sample JV7_2_1_MG_FD_183640 | JGI IMG/M metagenome (GOLD analysis project Ga0255047, IMG submission 183640) | Seawater microbial communities from Jervis Inlet, British Columbia, Canada - JV7_2_1 | ecosystem: Environmental > Aquatic > Marine > Inlet | place: Canada: British Columbia | collected 2016-10-06 | reverse complement strand
TGTATCTATAATTTGTTGGTATTCATCATTTGACCGATGAATGAATGAAAATTCAGCTGCTAATTTTGCGCCACACATTACATTTTGGCATAATACTAATATTTCGGACTTTAAATGTTCGGTTATCATAGTTTTTAACTTTAGTAGTTGTTACATGCTACAATTATGTGAAATGTACTTTGATTGCATTTTGGGCAATCAAATTCAGAAGGTCGCGTTAAATTATCACAACAATATACATCTAAGGAGTTGCGCATTCGTTCCTGTATTACCCCATCTACATTTTCATTCCAAATACCCGCGTTTGCCTTAGTCCAAATTACCTTTTTTATGTTTGAACATTTTAGACATTTAATTTCAAAACTTCTTTCATTTTCTTTCATTTTCTTTCATTTTAATTAATTAATTATCTAAGTTGTATATCTCGGCTTCTTCAACAAGTCTGACAAGTTTTAACTCCTCAAAAAACACAATTTGTAAAATATCACGATATAACTCCCGTGTAATTTGATGTTTTTTCAAACTTGGATGTACAGCGGTTTTTATTTTAATATCAAACGAATAATAATTTGTTTTGGCATCAAGTATTTTAATATTCGAGATTTCAACATCAAACTCCTTGTTTAAATTATCCGTAATAAAACTTAAACAACCTTGTGATTTTATTTTGATATTTGCATAATATTCAATTTCTTGTCTCATTTTCGTTCAAATTGCCGGTCTTTTATACTCTCAATAGTGCGCATAATACTTGCTTTCAATTGAATTATATCAACCTCTTTCTCTTCAAGCTTTTCAATTTTAGCAGTTGCGCTAAATTCGTTGTGAAAAAACTTAGTTTGAGGTGTTATCTTGAATGGTATGCCGAATTGCAAACACTCTCTCTTGCCAAAACCATCATGATGAACGATGACGCTTCTACTTGCAAAGTCATAGCTAAATTCCAGCAAAATATCTGGCATTGATTCAACTGAAATTGCAAACGAACTAAGTATCAGTATTCTATGAACAGCCTCATCCAAATTGCTCACAAATTAATCATCCATAATCTTTTTTTCTAGATCTTTAAATAAACAGGATTTTGGTTCTAAAAAATCAATAAATGTAATTATGTACGCAAAAAACAAACTAAGCCACCTTACAAATGAATATTTGCTACAAAACAAGTAATTCATTGGGTTGTACAATTTTTCTTTTATTTTCGACAAAATTGTCAGTATCTGTTTTTTCATAATTTTAAATTGCTATTACTTTTAATTCATGGTTATGCCAACCATTTTCTACTTTTACATCAAACACCCGTAAAACGTTAAGTACCTTGCGGTTAAAGTGAACCGCATCACCTATTTTTAGCCTATATGGCAAGCTTATTTGTTCCAAGTAATCTTGCTTCAGATAATCTCTTTTAAGCCTATTAAGCTCACTTGCTGAAACTTGATGGCGAGCTTGCTTGCCGTGCATAATCTTAGTTGTTTTTAATTCACCCGAATTTATCCAGTTATAAACGCTAACTGACTTAACTCTAGTCTGTACGGCAACTTCATTTATCGTGTATTGTTTTTCCATCGAAATAATAAATAATTGAAACTTAAAACAAAGGTACAAAAAAATAATATTAATCCTATTATTCATCTTAATATTATTCACAAAATAATCAAAAGTTGATACGGGCGTTGTATTTAACTATTTTTGGATAAATTGATTTTAAACTCAAAAATGGTAACTCCAATATTAATATATAACTACATAAAAGACAGCCTATTAGAGACTGTACACACGCAATTGTTAGCACACGAGGGTGATACAATTGATGTTTACATGAACACCAAAGGGGGGTCTATAACGGCAGGTTATGCGATAATAAATGAGCTTCACCTTGCCAAATTGAAATCAAAGAAAAAAGTAAATATTACAGTAACGGGGGATGCAAACAGCATGGGTGCATTTATGCTACTTTTTGCAGATAACGTAAAAGCGTTTAGCACATCTATCATATTGTTACACAGGGCTTCGTGGGGAGACTACGAAAAAGAAATGACAGCCGATGAAGCTAACTTTCTAAAAACCGTAAATAATGCTCTACGAAAAAGGCTGTCTGAACAAATTGATGAGGTTGACTTCAAGAAAGTTACGGGCAAATCCTTTGATGATTTATTCAGCATGGATAAGCGAATTGACATTAGATTAACGGCAAAACAAGCCAAAACAATAGGCTTAATTGACGATATTATAAGCGTTGACACTAAACGTGCAAGTCAGATTAAAGCACACTACACCAATCAATTAACAGCCTCAACGGGCGTGGTTGAAGCGTACCATAATGAGCTTTTAAAATTAACGAAAAACGACAATAAAATGACACTATTTGAGAGATTGCTCTCGAAAAAAGCAAACGATGATGAGGTCGTGCTTTTTGAGGGGAAAATTGGTGAGCAAAAAATCGTATTTGCATCGCAAGATGTTGGTGCTGAGATAGTACCACTTGGAACTAAAAATAAAGTCTCAGGTGTATTCGCTCACAACGACAAAAAAATTACAGTTGTTGATAATGTAATTTCTGAAATCACGGCGGTTGCAGTTTCAAAAGATTCAACTGAATTGGAATTTGCTAAAACTGAAATTGAAAAATTGAAAAACGAAATCGGACAACTTCGGGGTAATATTGACGCTAAATTAGTCAAATTAAGCGATGAGACCTTTGATGCGCTAAACCCTATCATTGAGGCACTTGCTGTCGCAAAAATCAAAGTATCGAATGGTGTTGTGCCAAAGGCAAACCCCGTTTTGGATCAAACAGAAATAACTAATAAATTGACATCTGAACCTACTGCCCACGAAAAGAGGCAGATAGCACTTGACGATGAAAGACGTTCTAAAACTTTGTAAACTATGGGGGCTTTTACGACAACACAATTTAATGGCACGCTCAACCAATCTTTTTTAGAAGTTTTTGGTATCGGCGGGCAAACAGCAAAAAAAGGATTAGTTCATGTTATACCGAATGTAGTAAAACAAACTGAAATATACAGGGGTTTTACAAGTGAAGATCCATTTGTTCAATACACCAACAGCTCTATTCTAACTGATTCTGTGGATTTTACGATGAAAAGCCGCCTGCTTACTCCTGTTGAAACGAGCTTAAAAGGTTCGTTTGTGCCACATGGATGGTTGAAGACGTGGGCAGAACATCAGGCTGGTAGAACCATCACGAATTTGAAAATGCATCCTACCATATTCGGCTACATTATGCGTGGCTTAAAAAATTCAGCAAGTACTCATTTGGACAAGCTATATTGGCAAGCCGATACGGCAAGCGGCAACCCTAAATTAGCGTTCTATGATGGCTTCATAAAACAAATCGAAACAGACAGCGATGGCGATGTAATTAACGTACCTCCTGTCGATTTGAGTGGCGTAATTTCGGCAGGCAATATTAGTGCTATTCTTGACGCGATTTATTTGGCAATTCCGGAATTAATGATGGACAATCCAGATTTGCGAATAATCATGAATACGCAAGACTGGAAAATATTGCAGTTAAAAAACAAAGAACTCACTGAGAGTACTTTAGGAATACTTGGAACTGTTGAAAAAAGTCTTTTTATTCAAAATAGGATTGAACATTTAGCGCATGTTCCTAAAAATACAATAGTTACAACCTTAATTGGTGCTGGCGACGACTCTAATTTAAAAGTTGGTGTTTACGCTAATATGGACGCTGAATATGCTGGTTTACAAGTAGAAATATTTCATGCGATGTCAAAACAAGTTGATTTTCGCATGGATATGGCATCTTGCGTAAACTATGTAAACGGGGGTGATATTATTTATTACAAAGCTTAAAATTTGAACTTTATGGATTGTGCAATTGAAATAAAAGATACTGAATTTAATATATGCGACCAGCCAATTGGGGGGTTGCAAAAGTTTGTCCAGTTGTATTACTACACAGATTGGTTGGCGATGAAGCAAGCTGGCAACACGCCCAGAGGCATTAACGGTGAGATAACTAACATTTTAAATACGGTTGGTAAAAAAGCTTATCGGTTTGACCAACCAGATAATGCAGCGTTGGACCCAAAAACGCCTGTTAGACCTGTGCCTCAGGGTATTCCTGGGTTTGACCACAGCGTACTTATGTCTATTATGGGCAATAAACAAGACGAAAAGAACATTTTATTAGCTATGCTTCACAAATTAGTAGTTGTGGTTGTTTTGGCTAAAAATGGTAGAGGCGTTGTGTATGGTGATGACCAAGGTTTGCAATTAACAAGCAACGAATTTTCGCAAAATAGTCCGCTAGGCACGGTGATACCCATTACATTACTTTCCGATGCAACGGCTGCGCCCGAGCGCAGACCACCTTTGGATGTGTGGTCAGTTGACGAGATTACTACAGCTACTTTAATAGCTGGTTTGAACACAGTTGGCGTTTAATTTATACCAAAAAAAGATATATCATGTCGAATAATAAAAAAGTTGAAACCGAAAAGGTAGTGGTTGGAATTACTGAAAAATCGGAATCGGTTGAAAAGCCAGCGGTTGAAGTCGGTTACAAAGTTAAACCGTGTGGAAATAAAACAAAACGCAAAAACTACTCCGTCGAAGGGCGCAAAGTTGTGCTAAATGATAACGAAATTGTTACAATTGAAATTGTCAATTTGTTCAAAGAACACATGCACGAAAAATTGTTTGTGAAAATATAAGACTTATTCAGATTTCAACAAGAAGCTCCACCCTATCCAAGAGTGGAGCTTTTTTTATACAAAAAGTATGGGGCTAAAAGGCAAATATTCAAATAATCAAAGTGATCAGACGCGCGCGCCATCGGTTACTTACAATTCACTTGATTTTACAGTTGCATCAAGTAGGGTTGCAACTTTCCAAAGCACGGCTGCAGGGATTTATTTATATGGTACAGATAACAATTATCCATATAAAATAATGAATTTGGCGAAGCGTTCTGGTTTTATGCAGGGTGTTTTGAACGCTAAATCTAAGTTTATAGCTGGGCGTGGCTTTCCTGGAGCGACCGTAGCGGACGCAAAGTCTAATAAGGCGGTGGTTATCAACCGACAAGGGCAAACTCTATACGATTTATTGAAATTTTGCGCATGGAATAAAGCGAATATCAACATTGCTATACATGTCAATTTCAATACATTAGGCGAAGCGGTCGAATTTACGACTGTGCAGTATGATTTTGTGCGAAAAAAGATAAAAATATTAGCTGAGGATTACGACAAATACATAATAACCAATGTTTTTCATTTAGAGCAAAACAATCACAATTTCGGAGCATCAATAGTTACAAACTTTAATAAATGGATGGATGATAAAAAGTTTCAACCAGAACTTGAGGCGTTGGAGGTTTATGCCTATAATCCGGACCCAGGCGTAGTGCGAGACCAAATTGCACAAGCTGGTGGCATTGAAAAATATGGAGGTCAATTATTTTACATAAAAAACACGCCCGATATATATCAAGAGGCTATATATGACAGCGTTGTGGATTCGTTTCAATTTTTGAGTGAAGAAAGTTTAATGAGTTTGTCGAATTTGCAAAATGGTTATTCGGCAGGTGGCTTTTATAAACATTTAGGAGACGTAGATGATAATAAAGAGGTTGCTGATTTGAAAAAAACTTTAGCTAATTCAAGGGGGCCTATCAATGCTGGTCGAATTCATGTAGTCGGCATACCTAAGATGATGGCGGATAAAATGCCACAGCACGTTTTTGAGCCAACCGTCTTGCCAAACTTTGATAGACTATCTGTTAACCAACACAATAATGCCGAAAAAGCCATACAGGCGTTGTTTGGCGTGCCTTTGGCTATTTTAGGTTTGGACACCCAAGGTAATTTTTCGACACAAGACTTTCAGCTTGCTTTTGACGATTATAATGCGAAAACTTACGACTCGCGCGAAGAGTTGTCAATTAACTTGACTACTTTGATTTCAAATTCAGTCTTTGCAAAAGATGTCAAGTTGCCTATTGAAATTGAACCGATTGAATTTATATCAAGTGAAGCTTCAATAGATGACAATGAGGCTATTAGACGAGAAAGTCAAGCTAAGTTAAAGGGTACTGTTGGCGGTGTGCAGGGAGTCTTAGAGGTTCAGAGAGCTGTAAGTGAGGGGGTTACTCAGTATGATTCTGGAATTGCAATTTTAGAGGATATTTATGGGTATGAAACTGACAAAGCAGAACGTATATTAGGAGAGCCTATCAAGCAGTTTTCTGATAATGAAGAAACTGTGGATGATGCCGACACTAAAACTACCAAAACTAATAAAAAAGACAACGAAAATGAGACCACTGATAACGATTAGCGATGTTCGAAAAATTCGACAATTAGGCAAACAATTGAATAGTGATAATTTTGAAGGTAGAGTTAACGAAGTTCAAATTTATCAATTAGATGGTCTATTGGGCAGTGCGTTGGTGCACGTTCTAATGGACTATTTGGATAACAATTGGACCCTATCAGTTGACAATTTTACTCGAAATAATGAAACTCAATTAACTGCTATTGGTGTTGATTTAAGTGGATGGGTTAATTACGCTATCAAACTGAATGATAGTGTGTTTGTTACTGTAAAAAGTGCAACCTTTGGGGGTGTTGACACTATATTAATTGTCGATGGTTACAAATTGCCAGAGGTTATCACCACGGTTGAATTTAGAGTTGATAACGAATACACATTGCTATTAAATGGCACGTCTTACGTTAATAGTGAGGGTAATACAGTTAAATACAATGGTTTACGTAACTTTTTGGCTTGGCACTTACTTGTTGGTTTTATCACGGATGGCGATAATAAGCAAAGTGATGTCGGCAATATCAGTTTAATTGGCGATAACTTCGCAAAAACGTCAAATGCAAACAAATCTCAAATTAAGGCAGCGTATTTGCAAAACAGTGTAAAAGAGTCTAATAACATATCTAACTATCTTAATACCAAAAGCTCTACGTTTCCTCTGTGGTCGGTAAAAGGAGAGGAAAATGTAAATAAATTTAGTTCATTTATTTTTTAAACTTCACCATTACTTTGAATTTCAATCTTTTTGTCCAGTTGTGTAGCAATGTCCTCAATTCGGGCTACAATTGTATATTTTAGAAGTTCTTTATTTACCGCAACATCCACGGTTTCAACTGGTTGGTTTATTATTTGTGTCGCTTGTGGTGTTAATTGTTCGGTGATGTCTGGCGTGCCGTCTGCGAATTTTCGATAATTATGTGGGTTAAAAGCTCCGTTTAGTTTTGCAATTTGGTAATTATTTACCGCAGTTTTTTTAATAACAGGCATAGCTTCGCCACGCTCAACTTTGCCCATGAATTGCCTTTGATTGCCAGCGAACGCCCACATATCCACATCGTTACCGCTTGCGTGCGAATCCCCTATATTGACGATGTCAGAGGTCCCTTGCCCAAATTTTGGCGGTTTTTTTGCAATAACAATACCAGCTTGCACAGCTCCAGTTGCTATAATCAAACCAGAAGCAATTGCTCCGGCTATTGGTCCCAATTGCCCCAAAGCTTTCATCACGGCAAGCGAAGTTTGTATTGCTATATTAACAACGGCAGCAGCCTTATCTGCACGAAATTGTTTTAATTTTAATTTAGCTTGTTCTTTATCATATTTTTCATTTATTGCCTTTTGTGCTTCTGCATTGCCTTCAGCACCAGCAAGTTCAGCCTGTCTGCTTGCTTCGCTTTCTTCTAATGCTTTTTCCTTCCTATCGCTCATTACATCGAATACAGCGTTGGCAACAGTTGATACGCCTTGAATTGCACTTTCAGCTGAAATTCCCCCATCAATATAAGCTTGGGCTAGATCAGCACCCATTTTGCCAAAAATGGCCGCTTCAGATGCACCAAATTGTGCAGTAATATCTGAAATTGCATCTAATTGGTCTCTTATTGCACCGAGTTCACGTTCGCGGCGTTCGCCATCACTCTCCTTTTTCTTTTCTAATTTCTCAGCCTCAAGCTCCTCTGCCTCAATCTCTAAAGCCTTTACAGTTTGGTCAAATTTAGCCTGCAATGCTAATCTCTCTTCAAAAGTTAGGGCTTCATTTTCTAACTTTTTATTTAGTTTTTCTTTTTCAATTTCAATTAATTTATCGGATATATCTTTAGCATTGGTTAATTCGCTAAGTGTCCGCTCATCATTAATTTCTTTAATCGTGTCATTTGCAGTTTGTTTGCGTTCTATTTCTTCTTCGCTTAAACTTTTTGATAAATCATTAAAATCAAGTTCGGCTTGTTTTCGTTCTAAAATGATTTCACGCAGTCTATTTACTGCTATTTCATTAATTCCTAGTGCTTTTAATTTTTCATTCGCTTGGTTTGCATCACTTGCATTAATTACATCATTTATTTGTTCAGCAGTAACACCATACAATTCATACTCTTTCTTTATTGATTCAAAATTAGCTGATAATAAGGTTTTTGAGTCCTCCAGCAACTGTTTTCTTTTGTCAAGAGATAAACTTTCGTTGGTAATTTGACGCTCCTGCTCGGTTTTAATTTTATCGCCAACGTCAAGTAATATATCCAAATTTTGTTCAAAAATATCTCTCTCAATTTTTCGTTGCCCGATTACTATTTTTTGTTGTTCAATTGCCGACCTACTTTTTGCATTAATTAGGTCAATTTCGGCTTGAACTTGTTGGTCTAAAAGGTCTTCAATTTGTTCACCTGCTTTTTTTCTAACAATAACCTCCTCACTAATTGAATTAAACCTAATTTGTGCAAGCTCTTCTTGCTTTTTCGCCAATTCAACAGATTTTTCGAGCGCGAGCTGTGAACTTTTTCGCATATCGTCCATGTTTTGCGTGTCATCTCCTAACTGTTCGCTTAACACCTCTAATTCAGCGGTTAACGTGGCAATATCCTTTTCGAGTCCACGGCTTTCGCCACGCATAACTAATTGAGATTCAGTAAGGATAGCCATTTTTTCGGCATATATTTGGGCTTGTTTTGCTGCGTTTTCAAATTCTTTGGCCAGCTTTTTTTGTTGCTCGACATCAATGCCAGTTTGTGATTGAATTAGTGCTTGCCCTAAATCTAAAGCACTGTCAGCTAGTTCACCTAGTGCTTTTTTCAAATTGGCAGTTGCTTTTTCGCCGTCAATTGCTTCACCTATAATTGGTACTTTTGAAAGTGCTACCGTTATGCTAGCTCCTAAGATTTTAAATTCAGCAACTACGGTGGTGAATAGACTTTTAAAGATAGCAGGAATAGCTAAAACTCTATTTAATAGGTTTTGTTTTATTGTCACCCAAAGGTCATCTACGGCTTGTTTTGGGTCTTCGAACGCCTTTGTCATAGCAATTGCCAACACATCCATCGCTTTAACCAGCACCAAAAAAACACCTTCTAAACGTGCAGTTGCCTTTGTCATTAATTTAGCACCATTCGCAGATCGCTGAAATGCCGAAAACAACGTTTTTAAGGCAATTGCGATCAGGGCAAGTACAGCAACTATAGGATTAGCTAACAGTTCTTTAAACGAATCCCCTAGCTTATCAGTAGCCTTTTCTGCATTGCCCATGCCTTCAGGATAGTTACCGATATTGTCGTGAAACTTACCACTTGCCAAGGTGCTTTCATTCATGGTGTCATTCAGCGTTTTAAGCTCTTTTTGAAGCTCCTCAGAACGCTTTTTTCCCGCTTTTGTACCTTGGTTTAAATTTAGATATTCTTTATTTAAAACCGCGATTTTTTGACGTAGTAATTCACGGCTATTAGCCTCAGCGTTAAGCAGTTTGATGTTTGCGTTCAGTTCGCTTTTTTGCTTACTCCGCTCGATAGTGTTTTTCGCTATTTCTTTATTATTTTCAGCTATTTTAGACGACAAACGCTGTACTTCTAAAGCCTCGGCCGCGGTGAGCTTTCCGTTGGTTTTCAGCGTTTTATCTAACTCCTGCAACTGAGCTTCAAACGCTCCGTTTTCGTTTCTTGATTTTTTTATATTGTTGGTTAATAACTGAATAGAGTTTGATAGCTCCTCAACACGCCTGTTAGCTTGAGCAACCTCCTTATCTTCTACACCAACTTTAACAATTACAACTTTATCTGCCATACTATATAATGTGTATATGTGTCGTTCAAAGTTACTAAATTTATATTAAATGACTTTCTGCAAATAAAAATAAAAAAACTTTCATTTTTATTTACGTGGTTTACAGTACGTTGTGAATTAATTGTGAAATAATTTGTTTTGTCTGTGAAATATATTTGCGTGGGTGAAATTAATAGCTTATCTTTGTATCATACAAATAAGGAGAAGTACACATTTACATTTTTAAAAATTAGAAATTATGGAAACTTTAGTAATCGAAACACCAGCTAACGAAGTAAATTTGATATTAGTTAAACCTACAACAACTCCAAAGTGGACAATGTTTGCAGGCGATTTTGCAAAATTCGCCGTAGCGAATGGTTATGATGGACCAACAAGAGATACTTTTTTTCCTGAGTATATCGGTGCTTTTCACAACGTTATAGAATGGACGTTAAAAAACAAGTCTAACTTTAAAGTTAAATTTGAAGGCAATTTGGACGCGCCTGAATTATGGAGAGAGGCGCGCACACAACCAAAAGAGCCTAGTGCAGCTTACAAAAAAGGCGTAAAATCTATGGTGATGAAAAGAGCATGGGCAATTCGCCGTGAGTGTGCTAAAAGTTGTGGTTGCAAAGTTGGTGATGTGTCGATGTCAATTTCGATGAAAATGGCATGGTCTGAACAAAAAGCAAATTTAATTAAAATCGCAGCTTAATATAGCTGTATTTCATCACGCATCATTGTATCAAATCGAATTATTAATCTATAAAAGATTTCAAAAATGGAAATCGAAATTATTAAAACAAATGAAAATTGTTGTTGTAGATGTGAAGGACACGGCGAAGAATGCGAAAAAGGGGCATGGATTTATTGCGATTTAAGACGTGATAATGACGAGAAATTTGAAGCTGATTGCGGAGAAAATTTAGGATGTAATCATTTTTCTGAAAAGATAAATAAAATCTGTCCTATTTGTGAAGTTTCTTTTTTAGACAAAAAAGGAAATTGCGAGTTATGCACAAATGAATTATGCTCACCCGTTAAGTTTTAATTACTCATAACGTGCGAACTTGCACACCCTTTAAAAAAATAATATAAATTATGGAAACTTTGAACAAATTAGGAATTAAAGCAGACGTTTGGATTTTAACTATAATTCAAAACAGCAACAAGCCGATTGAATTTTCGACAAAATTATATCCGTTATATGAAAAAGCTCTCAAAAAAGCAAAAGAAGATTGCTGGCAAGATATAATTAGTGACAGCATCGGCGGACACAGCTCACATTTTTGCGATGAGGACTTCGCACAGATGCAACCAAATTTAGTGGATATTAACCTGTATTTAACCGACAAATATTAAAATTGACTAAAATGGCAAATCGAAAATGTAGCGAATGCAGTCAAGTTTTAATGTTTGAAAAACAGACGTGTAGCCCTTGTGTTACACGTTTGCAAGACCAAAATAGCTATAAGTGGCGTGAATTTGATACTTGCAAAATTGATGATATAATTTGCCCCTACTGCGGCGAGGAGCAACTGTCTGAAAGTGAGACTTGTTCCGATTGCAACGCAAAATTTAATCTTGAAACACACACAGTTTACACAACTACGCAATGGTAAATAATTTATATCCAAAAATAAACGCAAATAACATAATGACAGTTGAATGGCACTTAAAACTGTCGCCTTCTTTGTCGAAAAAGCAAACTAGTTTTATCAATTCTTTGCAAAAAAAAATTAGCAATGCCGATTTTTTAAAATTCGTGCCAGAGGCTATAAGCGAAGGTTTGTCAAGTGATATGCTGCATAACGTATCACTTGACACGGATAAGCTATTGAATGGTGATATTAATTATTTGAAAAAAAAGATAATCCACCAAATATTAGACGTTGTAATTTGGAAGTTTGCGCGAACAATTAACGCACCAATGGTCGAATTGTTACCAGCTAATGTTTTTGACTTAAAAATAACAAACTTTGGCACATCACTCGAATTTGAAGTTGATGTGGATACATTTTTTAACATGCAATATTAAAGATATGACACAAGAAACACTAACAAAATTACTAAAACGGGTAATGGCAATTGAACAAAAAGAATTGCGAAACGAATTTGAAGCTTTAATTCGCAATTTTTGTATTCAAAAAAATTTAACTTTAGACGAAGCCGATAAAGTGGTAGATGTCGTGAAGTTAATTCAAGAGATGATTAAAGTAAATTATGGAAGTTTAAAGTCTTACCACCAAGCCGTTAGTGCTAGTGAATGTAAGATAACAGACTTGCCAAAAGATCATTTTGCGGTGTTTGCACGAATGGAGCGGCAACTGCCAATTTTTAACGAGTATCTAAAAATCAGCGGGCATCAACTAACAGTTGTTAAAATAAAAAAATCACAGTAATCAATAATTTTCAAAATACAAATACCATGGGAAAAGAGGTTTATATCGAAGAGATAAACGTGAAAAACTTGAAAAATGTATCTCATTTTATCATGATTTTAAACCGTAGATGTGCGCATGTTACGGGCGAAAATAGAGTTGGCAAAACAACTATTGGTCAAACTTTTATTAACCGTTTGAAGGGCGAAAGTCCTGTTATTATAACAAAAATAGGTGAAACTGAAGGGGTTTCATATATGACTATGTCTGACGGCGGACGGTTTGAGTGGTTGTATAACTCTAAAGGTCAGGACGTTTTGTATTATTATGCTAAAGACAGTTTGAAGCCGATGGGCGGTTCGTCTTTGAAATCGTTGCTCAAACTATATTTTCCCAACGCATTCGATATGCACAAATTTCTTGAAACAACAGAAAATCGAAAACGTTTTAAAATGATGGAACAATTGTTAAATATTGATCTGTCAATTGTACACGGTGAATATAATACTGCATTTGAACAGCGCACGTTGGTCAAAAAAGAATTAAAAGATTTGGAGGCTTCATGTCCCGAAGAGCCTGTATTTGAGAGCGATAACACCGATAAATTGGTTGCAGATGCAACGAAGCTTATCGCGGATAAAGTGGAAGAGATTAGCAATTTAGAGGGTGGTGCAATTTTAGAAACCAGAAATAAATTGAATGCAATTTGGACTCAAAACAAATCTGACAATGCACTTTTGAAATCTACTTACGAGATAGATTGCAAAAAAATAAACGATGATTGGGTGCTTAAAAACAAAAAGCATTTAGCTGATATTGAGACTATAAACAAAAAAATTAGAGCGGTGAGAAACAATAAGTTGTTGTGGACTAGGCTTCACGAACAAATAATAGAGACGCTAAATGGCACACCTTTTTTTATGTTTTATAACTCATCGGAGGCAGATGAATATCTAAGCGAGATGAAAGTTATCAAGGAAAAACCAATCACCTCATTACCACCAGCAATTATGCCAGACGCTCCAAAGTACATTGTGCCTGAAATACCAGATAGTCAAGAGCTTGATGTGTTGAATAAGCAGTTAGCTGGGTTAAATTCAGAGCTGGTTAAATTAACTGACAAATTAAATGAAGCAAAGGTTGCTAATGCAACTGAACTAGCTAATAAAGCACACTATAATAAGGAGTTACTAGCTTTCAGCAATCATTTGCATGAGATTGGCGAATTGCAATTAGAAGTTGATAAGTGTGAGCTAAATGTAGCTGAAGCTTTGGCTGAAATTAAAAAAGTTGTATCTCAAGCAAACTTGCCAGACGCTTTTAAAATTGATTTGACTTCAAAAAAAGGAGACATTTTATTTCGAGAAACGCCAGATAGTGAATTTTTGCCGATAACCAAAGATACACTTGCTAGTTCTGCCATTTATATTTCAATGTTTGAACTACAACTAGCTTATATTGGCAAACTTAGGTATATTCACTTTGACGTTTCTTTTTTGGACTACAAAAATAAAATAAAAGTGTATGAAAAGGCTAAAGCACTAGGCATACAGACAGTTACAGAAAGTCCTGCGTCCAACGAATCTGAATTAGAGCTTCAGTTTAAAATTATCGAATAAAAACATCGCGCCCGTGCTAAATTAGCATACTAATTTGTTGCATGGGTGCGAATTTTTTAGTAAATTTATAACATAGATATAACTAATAAACAGGAAATTATGACAACTGGACGCTTAAAAAAACTAATTGAGTTTATTCCAGACGATTTTGAAGTTGAAGTTGAAGTTGAAGTTGAAACTCCAGACGCAATTGAAAGGGAAAAGTGTCAAATTAAAAAAGGGAGTTACGATATTTGTTACTCTGAAAAAGTAATGAAATTGATAGTTCGAATTGTGGAACTTGCAAAATAGGATAATTCTTTAACTAATTAACTAATAAACAGGAAATTATGGGAGGACAAATAACAACAGCAAAGGGTTTTAAGACATCATTAGGCGGGTTTTACGGAGACAATGAAGAGCTGTTAGACATCAATTTAAGTAGGACTATTGTAGGTTTTTTGCATAAAAATATAAAGCCAGAAGGAGACACACTACTCACATTTAATCAAATTTATGAGAATATTGAATTGCTGAAATCAGTATTTGCAAGTTATCGGTCAAAAAGATATACGTTTGAGGTCCTAAAACGTATGCTTTTTTACGATTTAGACTGTATTTTAGGAGCGCAATTAAACTTTAGACAGGCGCATAAGCTTATAATGAGCAACATAGACTACGTTGCGAAGCTATTTTCAGAACGGGAATTACTCGCGCCGTCTTAATCAAATATTTCAAAAAACAATCTAAAATTATGGAAAATGAAATCAAAGTGCGTGTTGTGGAGAACCTCTCAAATGATGCTTACCACAACGGTGATGAATGGCGAGACTACTGGAGTAGTTCAAACCTGAAAGTGCTTAAAGACCAAAGCCCTCGGATTGCTAAATACAAAAAAAAGAATGCGAAAAATGAGCCAACGCCTGCGATGGTGTTTGGCACACAAGTTCACGATTTTTTGGCATCAAAACACAGGAACGGGCAAAAGTTTGATTATCAAATCTTTAATATGCCATTAAAAAACGATGGTTCGGAATACGCATCACCCAGAGCCTCAAAGGCATATAAGGCGTTGGTTGCAAAGATTGAAAATCCGATGGATAGTGAACAATTTGAAATCATAAAGGATATTTGGGATATGATTTTAGATTCAGCATATCGGTACAAATTCGAGTCATATTTGTTAGTTTCTGGTGCGGTTGAATTGTCTGTCTTCGTGCATTTTAATGGTTTTAAGTACAAATCTAGATATGATTTGACGGCAAATGAGATATATGATTACAAAACCATAAACCAAGCAAATTTTACCGAGCGAGGCAGGGTTGCACAAATGAACTCATTTGGTTATGCAATTTCGGCCGCAATGTATCAATGGATTGAATTTTTGCGCACAGGAATGTGGAAAAAGTTTATCCTAATTTGGATAATGAAAGAAGCTCCTTATGACGTCCTATTTGTCGATATATCAGCACATTGCTACCTACCAATTGAGGACGGCAAAGACATGGTAAAAGGTCCAGACGCTATACTTTTTGAAAAAATAAAAGATCAGTATGAAGCTTGTGTAACTGCAGATTGTTATCCTGGTGAGTCTGCACGGTATGATGGTGATATTCAAGAGAGTAGCCCTAGCCATTGGGATACGGGAGAATATTTAGAATACGAGATCGCGGAGAATCAATTTTAAATCAATTTTAAATCAAAAAAGTAATGGAAAGAACGCACTATCGAAAGGTTTTTAAAAGTGATTATTTGAGTACTGCCGATTTGGAAATGCTTATCGAAAACGGGAAGTCTTTAGTTTTCACGATTGAAAAAGTCCAAGCTGAAGAGGGGATTAAACTTCAGGGCAAAAAACAAGATGCAAATGTCGCTTATTTTAAAGAAAATATTAAGCCTATGATTGTAAACTCCAGAAACTCAAACATATTGGCTAGTTTTACTAAAACCAATTTTTTGCAAGAATGGCATAACATACGAGTAAAATTATATGTTGATAACAATGTTAGATTTGGGAAAGAAAGAGTTTCTGGAATTAGAATTGAAAAAACGCAGCCTAAAGAGACGCTGAGAGTATATCTACCAGATGATGAGGCTTCTAAACTTATCTACAGTTTAGAAAACTACGAAATTAGCATGGATTCAATTCGTTCAAAAATCAACGGAAAATACAGTGTAACCAAAGAACAGAGAGATAAAATCAAAGAAGCTGGCACGATGACACCAGCTAAATTGACTGAAATTGTCGAAATGGTAATTGCTAATTCAAAGACGCTTACAGACTTTGAGCTTATTTTAACAGCAGAGGAGCTGGCAATTGTTACTGAAGCTGTTACGTCTTCTGAGCTTAAAACACTAGAGGACGAAGAGCAGGATAGTCCGTATTAATTTTGATTTGTCCAAAAAAGTTGTAATTTAGCAATTCCATTATTGATTTTCTGAATTAGAATTAGAGCGGGCTACTTTTTACGTGGCTCGCTCTTTTTTTCTCCAAAACCTACCCAAAACAAACCTCACCAAACACAATTTAATATTATATTTTTATGATTTTAAGCAGATTAGGCAATAAAGCCAAAATAGCACAAAAAATAATTCCATACTTTCCAACGCACAACTTATTTATTTCTACGTTTTTCGGCGCAGGTGGAATGTTTTTTAGCAAACCAATAGCGAAGTATAACATTGTAAATGATAATGATAGTGAAGTATATAACCTATTTCAAGTTATTAAAACTCAAAAAGAGGAGTTATGGGAACAACTATCTATGACACCTATACATGCCGATTTGTGGAATTATTACAAAAAAAATATACCAGAAGACAAAGTAGAACAGGCGGTACG
>Ga0255047_10001486_pt1 | contig 16896 bp, 19 predicted proteins | sample JV7_2_1_MG_FD_183640 | JGI IMG/M metagenome (GOLD analysis project Ga0255047, IMG submission 183640) | Seawater microbial communities from Jervis Inlet, British Columbia, Canada - JV7_2_1 | ecosystem: Environmental > Aquatic > Marine > Inlet | place: Canada: British Columbia | collected 2016-10-06 | reverse complement strand
AGCAAGATGTGTTGCCGGAAATCTGGAGTTATGGTCACCGCAATCCCCAGGGACTTTTATACGATAACAGTAGTGGTAATCTATGGTCGATAGAGCATGGACCGCGTGGTGGCGACGAAATAAACCTGGTTCAAAAAGGCGCCAATTATGGCTGGCCAGTGATCAGTTACGGCAAGGAGTACTGGGGCCCGGTGAGTATTGGAGAAGGTACAGAAAAGGCAGGTATGGAGCAGCCAATAAAGGTTTATATCCCTTCCATTGCACCAGGCAGTTTGATCTTGTATTCCGCCACCGCATTCCCGCAATGGCAGGGCAGTCTGTTTTCCGGCGCACTGAAACTCAGGCATCTGAATCGCGTCTCGATTTCAGCGGATAATAAAGCGATTGCCGAGGAGCGTTTGTTGGGTGATTTAAACGAACGCATAAGAGCACTCGCACAAAGTCCCGAAGGCTGGATTTATTTCTCCACCGACAGCGGCAAGATAATGCGAATGAGACCCCGGGAATGACCGCAAACCGGCTTGAGGAGGTCAACACCCAATGCCCGTATTGCTGGCAATCTATTCAGGTACTAATCGATTGCTCGGTAGAAGCGCAGGAATATATCGAAGATTGCCAGGTCTGTTGCCGACCCATCGTTTTTGACGTACTTGTCGACGATGGCGGTAGTCCAACTGTTAATCTGAGTAGTGACGGGAGCTAAACCTTGTCCGGGCTGAATTGAGAGACGCTATAATTATAGTGTGCGAAATCGATCAATGGTTTCGTCACTAGCGATTTCCTCAATCTCAACCCTGCTTACCTGCGCCCATGAAGGGCCGCGGCGAATAGTTTCGATTACCGACAAAACAGCCGTATTTTCTCCCTGCAGTAAAAATTCGACACGACCGTCCGGAAGGTTTTTTGCGTAGCCATGTACCGCCGACTGATCGGCATGTTGTTTAACGAAATATCGGAACCCAACCCCCTGCACCCGACCTGAAACATAACCTTTGACAGTATGCATAAGATACTCAAGCTGGTTTCCGAACTAGCGGGGCTTATTGTCAATACCTGTAATTACTGGCCCCCAAAATATGCCTAGCCCGACCGTAATTTCGCCTGGATGGCTTTTTTCTCGGCAGACCAGAATTCAGCCCACTGACCCAGTAATTGTAATCCCGCCAGCTGATCACTTTGAATTCCCGCTTCTATACCGAGCCGGTAGGTCTCAATTCCCTTAACAAAATAACGCTGATAATTTTTACCGAGACGAGCGTCGAGTGACTTGAGAAAATTAATTTCGACCTGGAAAGCCAACTGCAGGCCCTGATCCATTTTTTTCAGCGCCTTGTCTATCTCTGCCTGCGATTTCATTCCACCGCCCTGTAATGTGCGGCCTGCCAGTTCGACCAGCTTAACCGATTCGAGAAAATTATGTTCCTGGGTGCCGGGGACTATTTTCCCGATTGCGGGAACTGTTTTCTGGGTTGCGGGAACTGTTTGCTGGGTTGCGGGTACTGCTTTCTGCGATTCAGTTACCACTACCTGGGTTTCGGGTACCGCGCTGTCCTCATCCTTGTCAGAACAAGCTGACAGGATCAGGGTTACCAGCAATATCCAGTAAATATTCTTTGGTTTAAACATCATAATCTCCCTGCAATTCTCATGCGCAAAGCATTAAGTTTAATGAAACCTTCTGCATCTTTTTGATTGTAGGCACCCTGGTCATCCTCGAAGGTCACGATCGCCTGGTCAAATAAACTGTTGCTAGCAGATTTTCGGCCTACCGCGGTGACTGCACCCTTGTAAAGCTTGACACGAACCTCACCGTTCACGGTTACCTGCGATGCATCGATCATTTGTTGCATCATTTTACGTTCCGGACTCCACCAGTAACCGTTATAGATCAGGCTGGCGTATTTTGGCATCAGCTCGTCCTTTAAATGTGCCACTTCACGATCCAGTGTAATCGACTCGATCGCGCGATGGGCCTTCATCATCACGGTACCGCCCGGCGTTTCGTAACAACCGCGTGATTTCATACCGACATAACGATTCTCTACGATATCGAGTCGACCGACACCATTCGCACCGGCTTCCGCATTGAGACGTGTCAACACTTGCGCCGGGGTCAATGTCTTGCCATTGATCGATACTATATCACCGCTCCAATAGCCTAGTTCAAGATAGGTCGGATTTCCAGGTGCCGCCTCGGGCGAGACACTCCAGCGCCACATATCATCCTGCGCTTCTACCCAGGGGTCTTCCAGGCTGCCGCCTTCATAGGATATATGGAGCAGGTTTGCATCCATCGAATACGGTGACTGCTTACCCTGTTTTTGCTCGATCGCAATTCCCGCGGCATCGGCATAGGCCATCAGGCGTTGACGCGAATTGAGATCCCATTCGCGCCAGGGAGCAATAATGCGAATATCCGGGTTCAGGGCATAGGCACCCAGCTCGAAACGTACCTGGTCATTGCCCTTTCCGGTCGCGCCATGCGACACCGCATCGGCCCCGGTCTCCTTTGCAATTTCGATCAGCCGCTTGGATATCAGAGGTCGCGCAATCGAGGTACCTAGCAGATATTCACCCTCGTACAAGGTGTTAGCCCGGAACATCGGGTATACAAAGTCTCGAACAAATTCTTCCTGTAAGTCTTCGATGTATATCTCTTTTACACCATATTTCTTAGCTTTTTCGCGGGCTGGCCCAACCTCTTCTCCCTGGCCGATGTCGGCTGTAAAGGTGACAACTTCGCAGTCGTATTCGTCTTCAAGCCATTTCAGTATCACCGAGGTATCAAGACCGCCTGAGTAAGCCAGTACCACTTTTTTTACGACAGAATCATTCATGTTTATCATATCCATTACGGACGGTTTTTAACCGGGGCCGGGGGTTTTCAAAAAAGGTCGCTATTGTCGGTAGATTCGAGCAAAAAATCCAGCATCTGCGTATAATGAATCGAACTATTTTTAGGAAATGCGACCATGTCTGAATCTGGATTCAAGGTACACGCGCTGGAACTGGGACCAATGGAAAATTTTGTCTACCTGGTGGAAGACATTGCCACACGCCGTACCGCGGTTGTCGACCCGGCGTGGGATGTCGACAGCATTATCCAGAGCGCGAGCAAACTGGACCTGAAAATTACCGATATCCTGCTCACCCATAGCCATCACGATCATATTAACGGCATCGAAGGTGTATTGAATCACGCCAGTGCCGAGGTCCACCTGCTCAAGCCTGAATACGAATTCTGGCAACACGAGCTGGATAAACCGAGCCTGCACCACGGTGGTGACGAAATTTCGCTCGGTAGCAGTAAGATCAAAATACTGCATACCCCCGGTCATACACCTGGCTCAGCCTGTTATCAACTAGGCAATGAAATAATTACCGGCGACACCCTGTTTGTGTTTGGTTGCGGTCGTTGCGATATGAAAGGAGGCAGCCCCGAGAAAATGTTCCAGACCCTGAAAACGATGAAACAACAGTTACCCGAAGATATGCTGATTCATCCCGGGCACAATTATTCGGTTAAGAAAAATAGTACGTTGGGCGAGCAAATTGAGGGTAATCCGTTCATGCATTACGAGGATGAAGAACAATTTATTCACTACCGGATGCAAGTACACGATAACACCCGTGACGAGCCCTATGCCTCTCTTAGCAGGCAGCAATTGAAGATTGCAAACCTGCTCTAGCGGGTCGTTGAAAAATTCTCATGCGGCACATAACGGCGTTAAATATCGGCTCAAAATGCTCATTTACTTCGTGTAAACTGCGCTTTTTCGCCAATATTTGCCTTGTTCTGCACTCGCCTGAGACTTTTTCAACAACCCGCTAGGGAATATCGGATGAAGCAGTACTAGACAAACGCTTCGATTTCTGCAAATTCCCGAATACAGATATCGGCAACTTCGGGCCAGGCAAATTCTCCTTGCTGATCAATATGAATGGTAGTGACACCGGCCCTCTTACCTGCCTGCAAATCGAACAGGTAATCACCTACCATTACCGTGTTTTCGGCATCAGCCTGCCAGTGATCGAGTAGCTGGTGAATGCCATCGGGCGCTGGTTTAGGCTGGCAGGAATCCCTATCCAGAATCGCCTCGCGCGGAAAAAAGTGCTCGATGCCACAGGCGCGTAGGGTTTTTTCAACTATCGGCATGGTATTGCGCGTCAGAATTGCCAATTGCGCACCGCGTGATTGTAGTTTTTGCAATATCGAGGTGGCGCCGTGCATCAGCGACGACTTATCAGCATAGAATTCTTCCATTTCATTAAGCGACTCCCACAGAGGGGCAGCCTGCGCTACCGGCATCGCATTCAGGGCTTCGAGTATTGGCACTTGATGTTGCAGGCCCAGTTTGCGCCGAATATGTTCAAAATCGTGCGCACTAATCGTCAGGGTTCCATCCATATCGAAGATCCAGTGATTTCTCAGGTGTAGTTGATGCTCAGACCACATCGCGGCTCAGTCCTGGTGTAATTGTTGGATTTCGTTTATCAACACGAGACATTGTGTGTAACTAGTCATTGGCGTAATATTCTATCTGATGATGTCAATCATATCCGCCATTTCATCGTTACGACATTCAATCAATGGACCAAATCATGAGCATTAAGGTAGGTGAAAAAATCCCGTCGCTGACATTACAGCATAAAACCGATGACGGTGTTACTGACATCAGTACCGAGGAAATTTTTGTTGGTAAAAAAGTTGTATTATTCGCCCTGCCTGGCGCTTTTACGCCAACCTGTTCTGCAGCGCATCTACCCGGGTATGTGGACAGGGCCGACGAGTTTAAAGAAAAAGGAATTGATAGCATAGTCTGCCTTTCGGTTAATGATGCCCATGTGATGAAAGCCTGGGGAGAAAATCACAATGTCGAAGACCGGGTCCTGATGATTGCCGACGGCAGTGCTCATTTTACCCGGGCCGTGGGACTGGAAGTTGACCTTAGTACGCGTGGCATGGGATTACGCTCGCAGCGTTACGCGATTGTGGTGAATGATTGCATAGTCGAGTTGCTCAACCTCGAAGCGCCGACCAAATTTGAAGTGAGCGATGCTGAAACTATTTTGAGTAGCCTATAACTAATAGTCCTTAAATACCATGGCTCAACATTCTGGTCCAACGGGTCCCAACGAGTTCGTCAGCGAAGCCTACAATCTCAATGACGATCAGAAAATCGTCGAATTTTATAGTAAATGGGCGGATGAATACGATCACCAGATGCTCGAAGTACTCAAGTACATATCACCTATCTCGATTGCTCAATTGTTATGCGACTACCTGAACGATAAAAAAGCACGAATTTTAGACATTGGCTGCGGTACTGGATTAACCTGTAAGGTATTACATCAGCTGGGTTATGACGATCTTCATGGTGTCGACCTGTCACCCGATATGGTACGAGTCGCACAGGATAGAAATATATATCAACGGGTTATCGTCGCCGACGTAAACCAGCCACTGGCAATCACTGATAGCAGTTATGATGCGGCCATTTCGTCCGGCACCTTTACCCACGGACATGTTGGGCCCGAACCGCTCGACGAGATTTTTCGAATACTCAAGCCCGACGGGATTCTTGCGTGTACCGTGCACAAAGACCTCTGGCAAACTCATGGTTTTGAAACCAAATTCGAAGCGCTGGTCAACAGGGGTACGATCGAGTGTTTATCTCTGGAGGAAGGCAAATACTATCAGCAGGGTGAGCTGGAAGGAAAGTTTTGCGTTTATAGAAAAAAATAATTCGCGCGAAATTAAAAAACCCTGCCTTTGGCAGAGTTTCCTCAGGTTTTGGAGTCACAGACCCGAGAATTTTCAGTGTCGATGAAATGATCAAGAAAACTGGTGAAATAACTCCCTCGCGTAAGTCTAGCCTTAATTAGCAGCGTTCTATTAACCGCATCGTGATTCAGCTCCAAGCCCTCCACTGCCACGCGCGTGGCGCGCATCTGTAGTTTTGCCTTTTGTTGAATTAAACAACGCCTGATTTCCCCATATTCATCCATAATCTGATCTTCCAGTTTCAGTGCATCCTGCTGCAGCAATCGACTACCGATACCGTAGAGACTAATCGTGCTGGATATATCCATTTGCGTATATCTTTCCAACAGTGCATCGTTGACCGATTGGTAAAAAATTGACCGACTACCGCTCAACATGAAGACGTCGCCTGGTACCGGCTTACGCCAATAACCCTGTTCGATGCGGCTGTTTAAAACGCAATTAAACAGGTAGCTCCTTAATGCCGAAACATACAAACTTTTTTTTCTACGACTTAATTTGCGCGCACGGCGGTGGCTGTTAAATGCCTGCAATGCTTTTTCAACATTATCATCTCGTCGGCCAAATCGTTGCTGACCGAAATAATTTGCCATGCCCTGACTTCGAATAAAATCGAGTTGTTGCAGGCTAGTCTTCGGTAGTGTTTCAACATTGCGAACCATGACTTCAAAATTATTAGATCGATGTGTGCCCGGCCGTAGTTTTTTGGGATGCCAGGCATGGCTTAGTAATTTATATTCCGAGATATCAGGAATTTCCAGTTTGGTCATTTTGCCCGGTAGATACAGGCTCAGCCATTGCCGGGTAACTGCGATTTTATCCTTTAGGCCGCTGTATCCTATATCTCTGGGTTTCACCGAAAAGTCCATCGCGACGCGTTCGATCAATTCGTGTGTGGTCAACCTGGATTTTTCGATCCAGAGAAACAGGTGTTCGCCCTTACCGTGCGGATGAAATCCAAGATTTTCGGTCACTTTGAAATCTTCAGGCAGTGATTTAAGCAAACCACTAATGACGGGTTTACCGTAAGGATATAGCAGATTATCTGGCATCAGCGTCGGGGTTTTTCAGCGACCCTGTTTCTGAGGTAATTGATACTGGTTTTCTCAGCGCTGACGTATCGATTTTCGCTGATGGCCTGTCGTGCCAGTTTTAGCAGGGCGCTGGCATCCGGCAGCATTGCAGCATCGATCTGGATGTTGGTACAACCAGGAAATCTGGTGATCCAGAGTGTAGCCCCCACGCTCCAGCCATGCCCGACACCACTATCCGGTATCGGGTCGATCGCCACGTCTTCAATCCTGGATAGCATTTCCGTGTCCTGTAGTACCGCAAGGCCAGGCTTACCGCGTTTATACATCGCCCAGTAAACCTCTCCCATGCGGGCATCCAAAGCAACCAGGACACTATCAACCGCATGTTTGTCCAGGCAAGTCTGGGCCAGTGTTGCCAGCGTGGACACTGGCACCACCGGTATACTCAATCCGAGGGCTATACCCTGTACCGTTGCTGCTGCTATACGAATTCCGGTGAAGGCACCGGGCCCATTCGCAAATGCACAGTGTGTCAGCGAGTTTTTTGTCAGGCCTGAGGCCTTCAGTACCGAATCCATCATCGCTGGTAACAATCGAGTATGTTGACGAGGCGCTATTTCGAATTCGCTAAATATCGATCCATCATCGCGTAGCAACGCGGCCGAGCAAGCCTCTGTAGAGGTATCAATAGCGAGAATATTCACGGCGTCTGTCTCGAATCGAAGGTATATGACCGACTTGATGACCTGGGTGGAATCTAGCGGGCTATGCCCCTTTCGCTGTTCCTGATAAAGCTGACAAATTCCTCGACCTCAGGATACTGATCACATAATGGCTGCAATTTTTCATATGCTTCCTTTTTTGGCGTGCGTGATATGAGTAGTGTACGAAACGAACGATGCAGGGCACGGATCAGCTCTGGCGAAAAACCCCGACGTTTCAAGCCTTCCTTGTTAATACCGATGGTACGGGCCCGGTTCCCGGCTGCGGATGAAAATGGCGGTATATCCTGAACCACCACCGAGCCGAGACCACAGAATGCCTTACTACCGATCTGGGTAAATTGATGCACCGAAGTGAATCCGCCGAGAATAGTATAATCACCGACTGCCACATGACCCGACAATGAAGCCGCGTTCGCAAATACCGTGTGATTCCCAACTATGCAATCATGTGCGACATGGCTATATGCCATAAACAAATTATCGGAACCTATAACCGTTTTACCGATACCATCGGCGGTACCACGATTAAAGCTAACGAACTCGCGAATAATGTTTCGGTCGCCAATATCAAGTGTTGACCTTTCTCCACTAAATTTTTTATCCTGCGGAATTTCTCCAATCGAACTAAACTGAAAAATTCGATTATCCTTACCAATACAAGTGGGACCATTAATCACGACATGGGGGCCGATACTGGTGTTATTGCCAATTTCAACCTCAGCGCCTATGATCGAATAAGGACCTACGCTGACATTATCTGCCAGTCGTGCGTTTTCATCGATTATGGCAGTCGCATGAATCACGTATCTCTATCCTGCGCCGAGCACATCAGTTCTGCCTCGGCAACAACAGTGCCATCGACAAGCGCCTCGCATTCGAACATACCGATACCTCGCATATTTCGTTTCAAATGGACATTCAATATTAGCTGGTCTCCCGGAACGACCTGTCCTCTAAAACGCACCTTGTCCATGCCAACCAGCATATAAAGTTTTGATTCATGCCCATCATTCATCGATGAGAATGCGAGAAGTCCGGTTGCCTGTGCCATTGCTTCAAGAATGAGTACACCCGGCATAATCGGTTGACCCGGAAAATGTCCCTGGAAAAATGGTTCATTCACGGTCACATTTTTCAGAGCCGACAGCGATTTATCAGGTTCCAATTCTATGACCCTGTCGATCAGCAAAAAAGGATAACGGTGCGGCAGAAAATCCATCACCTTACTAATTTCAAATTGCGCCATAATGCCCCTTTTTTCCTGATTGTTATCGTGATTTAGACTGCTGTTTTTCCAGCATGGCAACGGTCCTAGCCAGTTGGTCCAGCGTTTTGTATCTTGCATTACTTTTATGCCACTGGCTATTTTCGAGCAATGGCGTGCCGGACGAATAAACCCCGGGTGATTTTATATCTTTAGTCACCAGCGACATAGCTGTCACGGTAACATGATCGACGATACTGAGATGACCGAGAACTACGGCGGCACCTGAAATTTTACAGTGGCGGCCAATATTTGCACTACCGGCAATACCGACACAGGCGGCAATTGCGGTATGCGCGCCGATTCGCACGTTATGTGCAACCTGAATCAGATTATCGAGCTTGCAACCCTGTTCGATAACAGTATCGTCTAACGCACCGCGATCTACCGTTGTATTGGCGCCGATTTCAACATCATCCCCAATATTAACCGTTCCTATTTGTGGCACCTTTTGCCAGCGTTGTTGATGCAATACCAGGCCAAATCCATCAGAGCCGAGCACCACGCCTGAGTGAAGCACACATCGATCACCTACAACTACTCGACGACTTATAGTTACGCGGCTGTGTAATTTGCACTGGCTGCCAACTCTGGTTCCTTTTTCAATGATACAACCTGCGCCTATCGAGGTACTTTCCCCAATATCAACATCTTCTTCAATTACGCTCAAAGCGCCTACCGACACGTTTTTGCCGATTCGGGCAGCGGGCGAAATTTGTGCTGAGTCGTGTATCTGGTAGTCTCCGTTAGCGATCAATTCGGGTTCAATGATGGCCATAGCCTGGACAAATTTCAAATGTGGGTTATCAGCAAATAGTAACGATCTTTCGAATGAACCCCGATCAAAATCCAACGGCACGATTAACACTGAACATTGGCATTCGGAAAGCTCGAGGAGGTATTTTTCATGCTGAATAAAACAGAGATCGCCCGATACTGCGCTGGCCAGAGATGCGACGCCACTAACATCCTGATCCGCATCGCCTTCAAATTCTAGCTGGAGCTGTTCGGCTAACTGCCGCAGGGTCAAATTCATGTCTTTGGCCTAGCCCCCATATAGCATGAAGGAAACTAAGTTCAGAGGTTCCTTAATCAAGGGGGATCGATCAAGATCGCCTACAGGGACGTAGCGGACCGGCGTCCCGGTGGTAGAGCAGCAACAGTAGGCACCCTTAGGCGACGACAGGAACAGCTTGCCGGGAGCAGCCAGATTTTTCCTGACTTTGTTCAAGTACAAACTGTATTTTCCGGTTTTCATGGCATTCGTACCTTATTATTTGAATTCAATGATAAAGGTCATAAGTTGTCACCGCCTTCGTGCAAAATGCGGGCTAGAGTACTTCTTCAAAGTCATAGTGAAAAATACAACCAATTTAAAGTATTGGTTTTGGCGACTAATGTATGTGCCGAGCTATAATGTTACTGGATAGTTTCGGTAGATTGGGACTGTAACTTCAGCATTTCTATAATTTCCGCGGTGATATCAATTTGGTCCGATACGTAACTGACCCCTTCAGTCAAAATTAAATCATATTTTCCGCTGTCACCGAGCTGTTCCAGCACACGTGCGATTACCTGCTGCAATTCCCGAATTTCTTCGTTCCTGCGCAAATTCTGGTCTTCGCGAAATTCCTGTTCGAAAAATTTCAACTGATTGACTTTGAGCCTGATTTGACGCTCTAGTTTACGGCGCGTAGTTGCGGTATTCGATTGATCAAACGTCTTCAACTGTTCTTCGATGCCGAGAATTTCCTGCCGCTTTTCCCTAAGCTGGGCCTCTCGTGGTTCGAATTCAGCCTTCAAACGTTCTTCCACGCGGCGGGCCTGCGGGGCTTCTTTCAAAACCCGGGAGGTGTTGACAAAACCTATCTTATAGAAATGACTCGCAGCCAGGAGGTTGCTGTTGATCAGCATCAGGACCAAAAATATCACGTGTCTTGTCAATGCGTTCAAGAAAACCTCTTTAAAAGGTAGCACCCAGCGCAAACTGGAAATTTTGGACATCGTCCCCGGACTGTTCATTTAACGGTACGGCGTAACTGAATTCCAGCGGACCGATCACCGAGAACCATTTTGCCGATAAGCCGACCGAAGTTCTTAGCTCACCGCTATCGAATGTGTCAGCACTGGCAAATACGTTACCCGCGTCGAAGTATACCCCAAGGCGAAAGGTTTCTGAACTGCCAAGCGCCTCTACCGGGAACAAAACCTCAGAGTTCAGGATAAACTGCAGATTACCACCAAATGGCTCGCCTTTGCTGTCCGGAGGACCCAGGCTATTTCTCTCGAAACCTCGCACAGAACCAACACCACCCGCGGTAAACTTCTCGAAAAATGGCAACTCGGTAGTTTCTTTAAAGCTATCACCATATCCGATGCGTGCGCTAAATGCATAAGTGACAGTCTCGCTAATCGGTATTGCCGATTTATGGTTATAACGAATTTTATAGTAATCCAGATCGCCAGCGAATAGTTTGAAGCTGATACCATTCACCGCACCGGTCTCGGCAAATATTCTTCGATTCCGGGTATCATGGGAAAAACTGATCGAACTGAATAGGCTAATGTATGACGAACAATCCGGCTCAGTCGGATCGGCAGTACATGCGGGGTCGTCACTATTATCGACGATAAACTTGATCACCTCATCCGCAGTCTGTGAGGTCACCCTGACACTGTTTTCTACTACACCATAATCAACCCTGAAGGTATTAAATTCAGACAATGGAATGCCGTAATCCATCCCCAGAGACACCCGATCGATCAGGTAATTACTAATATTGTCTTCAGCAGTGTCGGTTTCTGTAAAACTGAAGTTAAAACCGCGACTAATGCCATCTACAGTATAATAGGGGTTGAAATACCGAAAACCATAGCGTTGGGACGAAGCCGAATTGTCAAACGTGACGCTGACGGTATTTCCAGAACCGAAAACGTTATTATGCTCCAGTCCGACATTCAGTATCACTCCCTGAACCTGCGAGAAACCAAGCCCAATCTGAAAACTACCAGAAAATCTTTCGGTCACTGAAATATCCAGATCGAGTTGGTCATCGTGTCCCTCGACGCGAACGGTCTTAATGTCGACCGAGCCGAGGAAATTTAAGCGCTGCAACCTGGTACGCGATCGGTCTACTTTACTGGCACTATACTGCTCGCTTTCGAGCTGTCGCATTTCACGCCGTAGCACTTCATCCCGGGTGCCTTCATTGCCGGTAAAATTGATGAATCGAACCATCATTTTTTTACCTGGATTAATCAGGTATTTGAGGCTTACGGTTTTGTCTTCTTCATTGATCTCGGGAATTGGCCGCACTTCTGCGAAGGCATACCCATCTTCCCCGAGGCGCCCATTAATCAGGTTCACTACACTCGTAATTTTCCTGCGTGAAAATATTTCGCCTTCGCGAAATGGGACCAGCGCCATCAGTGCTGCCTTGTCGACTACGAGGTTACCTGCCATATCTATATCCTTGATGGTGAACTGCTCACCCTCGGTGATATTGATAGTAATGTTAATATCTTTTCGATCAGGACTGATCGTGACCTGTTTCGAAATCACCTCAAATTGTGCATAACCCTGATCCAGATAAAAAGAATTGAGATTCTCCAAGTCGGCGGATAGCTGCGAACTGGAATATTTATCCGAGGGGAACCAACCATCGTCAGCAGGCTCCAGATCGAAATTTTTACGCAAGGTATCTTCATCGAATATGCGATTTCCGGTAATATTGATCGAACGTATTAAGGCCTGTTCACCTTCCGATATGGTAATATCGATAGCGACCCGATCATCGTCGATTGCTCGCCAGTCGGCTTTTAGTTTGACTGCATACTTACCCACCGAGTAATAAAGTTGTTGAAGTTCGAGTTCAAGCTTACTCAATAAAAGCTCATTGAATATTTTACCCCGCGTCAATCCCATCTGATCGAGGGCCATATCCAGGTTTTCGTCATTAATTTCCTTGTTGCCCTCGATGCTGATTTCGGCAATGGATGGTCTTTCTTTTACCCTGACTATCAGGGTATTATCGTCCCGCAGTAAATCTATTTTCTGGAAAAATCCTGTGGCATACAGCTCTCTAATTATTTCTGGTGAACGATTTTCGTCGAATTCTTCCCCAACGTTTACTGGCAGATAATTAAATACCGTGCCGATCGCTATTTTTTTAGCGCCAATCACCTCGATATGGTCAACCGTAAAGCTGTCTGCCCTTGCAACATGTGTAAAAATTAACAGTGCCAGCACATTGACCCAGAAAACTACTCTCAAAGTTATTCCACCAGGCGAATCAGGTCATTATAAATAGCAATCGACATGAGCCCTAACAACAGGGCCAGGCCAATTTTTTGCCCGATCAGCTCGGTCATTTCCGACACCGGGCTTCCCTTGATCATTTCAATCAGGTAGTAAAACAGATGTCCACCGTCCAGAATCGGAATTGGCAGTAAATTCAGTACCCCCAGACTAATACTGATGATGGCAAGAAATCCAACAAACTGCATTAGCCCGATTTGTGCAGAAATACCTGCATAGCGAGCAATAGTGATAGGCCCGCTCAAATTTCTAACACTAGCTTCACCGACGACGAGTTTGCCCAACACCTTTAAAGTCAACCACGACATGCGCCAGGTTTTATCCACGGCTGCAGTGAGTGCTCCAATGGGTCCGTATCGCTCGGTTACTTCCATTTCGCGACGAATCTCGATCGGTATGTCCACACGGTTTTTAACCCCGATGAAGCCATAGTCAACCCCGTTTTCTTCACGTTTGTCCGGACGTAGCTGTAACGTGACTTTCTGTTTGTCGCGCAATACCACTAATGAGAGATTATTGCCCGGGTTTGCGCGGATGATATCGACCCAGTGTCTGGCATTTATTACCATCTCACCGTTGATCGAAACTATTTGATCTTCTGCCAACAATCCCGATGCTTGCGCAGCACCACCCGGTATCACTTCGGCAATCAGCGGCGCTATGTCGGGTCGCCACATCGAAAGCCCGAGTTCACCCATCAAATCAATTTGCTCATCCTGCAGTAGGCGCAAGCCACTAATATCGAGACTTTTATCGCTAATCTGCTTATCCAGGCCCTGTACCACCAGGATAATTTTGCCACGACCAACCGACTCCTCGAGTAGAGTGAATCTGGCCTTTTCCCAACTAGGCGTTTCGATTCCATTAATCGATAAGATAGTATCCTGCTTCCGAATGCCAGCTGAATAGGCTGGACTGGGAACGCTCACTTCACCAATTACCGGTTTAATACCATCGATACCAGCGAGGTAAATCAACGTATAGGCGACGATGGCGAAAATAAAATTAAACATCGGGCCGGCGGCAACTATGGCAAATCGTCTCCATACACTTTTGCGGTTAAAGGCCCTGTCGAGATCGGCTTCGGCTACTTCCGCCTCGCGTTCATCCAGCATCTTTACGTAACCACCCAGTGGGATACTGGCAACAACGTATTCGGTTTGATCGGCGCCTGCTTTTATTTTCCACAGTGGCTTTCCAAACCCAACCGAAAATCGCAAAACCTTGACACCCATTTTACGCGCCACCCAGAAGTGACCGAATTCATGAATCGTCACCAGTACGCCAATGGCTACAACAAAGGAGAGAACACTATAAATGACAGAAAGAGATTCCACGCTTAGCGTCTCAGGTTGGATTGAACAAGTTGCTGATTCATATATTTCCTCGCCCGGACATCATCCTCCAGTACGACCTCAAGGCTATCCGAGCTATTTGGAACTACGTGTAAAAGGGTTGCTTCAACCAAATTGGCAATCTCGGTAAATTTGATTTGACGATTTAAAAAACTCTCTACTGCAACTTCATTTGCTGCATTTAATATCGCCATACTGGTTCCACCCTGCCTGAACGCTTCACGTGCGAGCCGTAGACAGGGAAACCTGTTTTCGTCGACAATCTCAAAATCTAACTGACCCACCCGCAACAGGTCCAATGGCTCAACACCACTTGTTATTCGTCGCGGCCACGCCAATGCATTGGCAATCGGTGTGCGCATATCGGGCTTGCCCATTTGGGCTAACACCGATCCATCATTATAGGCAACCATGGAATGAATGATACTCTGCTTATGCAATACAATTTCGACATTGACTTCGTCCATCCCGAATAACCAGCACGCTTCGATTAGCTCAAGACCTTTGTTCATCATGGTAGCAGAGTCGACCGATATTTTCGGGCCCATATCCCAGTTTGGATGGGCTATCGCCTGTTGGGGCGAAATCTGTTCAAAATCTTTTAACGGCAAATCGCGAAATGGGCCACCAGAGCCAGTGAGTATTATTTTGGTGACACCTTTCTCGGCCAATCCAGCAGAAGCTCCCATCGGCAGGCACTGAAAAATAGCATTATGCTCGCTGTCGACGGGAATCAGTTCCGCACCATGGTTTGCCACCTCGCTCATGAATAGCGAGCCGGCCATTACCAGTGACTCCTTATTGGCCAAAAGGACTCGTTTTCCGGCACGTACCGCAGCCAATGTCGGCATTAATCCAATTGAACCAACAATCGCAGCCATGACTACGTCAACCTCGGTATCCGAGGCAACCTGATCTAATGCGGCAGCGCCGCTGATAGTCTCTGTAGTGCCACTTCCCGACAATATTCTATCGAGCTGCTCGGCACTTTGCTGATCACTCATTACCGCGTAACGCGGACGATGAATCTGGCAAATTTTTGCCATTTGCTTAACATTCGTATTGGCGGTTAGAGCATGTAATGCGTACCTGTCCGGGTGCCTGGCAATAACATCCAGGGCACTGGAACCGATCGAGCCGGTCGCACCGAGTATCGTTACCTGCTTCATCTACACAGCACCCACGGTATACAGTCCAGTGACAAATACCGGTGTTGCCGCGATCATACTGTCGACCCGGTCGAGAATACCACCGTGTCCAGGCAGCAACTTGCCACTGTCTTTCACCGCTGCTTCGCGTTTTAATATACTTTCATATAGGTCGCCGACCACGGAAATGACTGACGTCGCAAGGCCGATCAATACAAACGGCCAGAACGCTATGGCCCAACCACCACTGATTAGAAATACGACTATTATCCAGCCAGTATTCAGAATAATTCCACCCGCAACGCCTTCCCATGTCTTGGCGGGACTAATACCGGGTGCGAGTTTGTGCTTGCCGAATTTACGACCACTAAAATAAGCCCCAATATCGGCCACCCACACGAGGGACAATACATACAACAGAATCCAGCCACCCTGTTCAAAATTCCCGTGTATAAATACTAATCCATGCACGCAAATCCAAAGCAGGGAGATGCCCAGTAGAAGTTGAAATACCCGCACTGGTAGAGACCATGAACCGGAAAAACGGTAACGCGTTAAAAACCCGGAAATTGCGACCCAGAAAAGTAATCCTGTATACGACTGGTAAAAGTTGACGCGAATGCCGGAAGATTCACTCGAAATCCAGAACAGGACCGCTATCAATGCTGCAATAACCACGCCAGCGGCTAATCCAGTTTTTATTGTGAGCGCAAGTAATTCGTAGCTGGCTGCAAACAATATCACTGCAAATAACACGACCACCCATCGGTGATCGGCTAGCAAAACAGAACCGACAATTGTAATCGCCAAAACCAGTGCAGTGATAACGCGTTGCTTCAGCATAGTCCTATTTATCTATTTGCTCGATAGTTTTGCCGTAACGACGCTGTCTGCGTGAATAGACCGTTAACGCCTTTTGCATTTCCTGTTCGGAAAAGTCGGGCCACAGCACTTCGGTAAAATATAGCTCGGTGTATGCCAGTTGCCAGAGCAGAAAATTACTCACTCGTTGTTCGCCGCCGGTACGGATAAATAAATCCGGATCGGGTGTATGCGCCAGTGACAGCACCGACTCAAGCGACGCTTGATCGATTTCGTTAAGTGCCAGCTCACCTTTCATCGCTTTGCCTGCAATGGCCCTTACCGCATTTAAAATATCCCATTGCCCGCCGTAATTGGCTGCAATATTCAAGATCATCAATTGTTTATCCTCAGTCAGGGCTTCCGTTTCAGCAATCTGGTTCTGCAGAGCCTGGGGGAATGCATC
>Ga0255047_10001482_pt1 | contig 16937 bp, 13 predicted proteins | sample JV7_2_1_MG_FD_183640 | JGI IMG/M metagenome (GOLD analysis project Ga0255047, IMG submission 183640) | Seawater microbial communities from Jervis Inlet, British Columbia, Canada - JV7_2_1 | ecosystem: Environmental > Aquatic > Marine > Inlet | place: Canada: British Columbia | collected 2016-10-06 | reverse complement strand
GTCTTGGTTCCATAGATGTTAAACTTGCACGAATGCTCAATCTTGCTTAAGTTTTGTGCGAACTTCCTATGATCCGCCTCAAACATGGATAAATTCTTTGGATTGATGTTTAATCTCCTATATTTTATGTCCTCGATTATTTCTGTTAGAGAAACAAGATAATCATAATTCTTTGGCTTTTCGTAATTATCAAAAATATGCTCGCATATCTGGTTTTTAACTCGACAAAACTCAATGAGGAATTTTTCAGGAACTAAATCGAAAAAACAGTTCTCATCGAGCGATACGCGCGCCGTATTAAATGATTTGATGAAAGCCTTGAGTTTATCTCTGGAAGCCTCCCAGCGCTCTGTTAGGGCCTCTGGACAGGCTTTATCGAGGGTTATTCCTCCACAATATAGCTTGGCATACTCGATATCGCGATCTCTGAGGAAACTTGAATATGACCATGTGTGGGTTATATCATCCGGGAGCCTTTTATCAAATAAAAGCTCGCCATAATAAATCCCGACGCACTCTTTTTTGTCGTCTAGTGTTTGAAAAAGCAATTTGTTCTCTATTTTAGTTTGTAGGATTTAACCACTTCTTGGATATATCTATCAAACTCCTCAAAGGGGAGGGGATCTTGATCTCGGTAGTGGGCCTGATTGAGTTTATAGTAAAAAGACCCCTCAACAGAGGGAATATCTTGGAATACTTTATTAATATAACCCATCGAGCGCACAATGTCAACATGTTTTTCATATTCTAGTGATTTTTTCTTGATTCTCTCTAACTCATTTCGGTCAAAATCAAGGTTCTTCTCGGCATTTTTCAAGTCAATATAAAGTCCGAGCCAATACCGGTCTGGATAGTCTTGATCGAATTCTTCTTTGGTATATTTTTGACGTCGATGGCGCGTTTTCTTTATACACCCGTTAGACTCAACTTTCGTCGTTGTAAATGATCGGAATCTGTTGGCGAAGTCTCGATAGGTTGTAAAGGCAAGATTCTTTAAAATCATCAAGTCCTGAGCATGTGCGACGGTAAAATTATTGCTAAAAAAAGTATAAAGACCTGATGATGCTTCTTGAGTCTTGGCTCGGTGAGATGCCACATTGTAAATGAACCTCCATGGGGCATTGTAATCTACAAAAAATCCATATTTTTGTGCCATAGAAATATAGTAAGAAAAATATGGATTTTCAGAAAATTCTATTTTGTTTGAATCCTTCGAGAAATCAAGGTCTGCTATTTCTACGCAAAGGCCGCTGTTCCTTATACTTGATTCATCCTGCAAACAAAAAGAAGAAAAAGTAATGGGGCCGGCATCTTCGATTACGGACAATAAATATTCTCTAAAAACAACCATAAAGCTTTTAAAATTAATAATTTTTTCTTTTTTATTAAATTGTTTGATATACGCCGGAAAAGATGCCTTAACAACGTTTTCAATCCACTTGTTGTATCTCGCGTTTATATCTTCAAAAGAATGTTTGACCTTCATCTCGGGTATAAATGGAATATTAGACGGTATTTTTCCGCTGGCGACGTCTCTTGTGATCTCCGCCTTCATTTCTTCAAATGCTATGACCACGAACCCAAATGCATACTGGCCGGTGTCTGAAAAAGGAGAAAAATTTCCTTTATCAGGCACGGTGGCCAAAAAATCAGTATTTATGCGGCCATACATATAGTTTTCATATTTTTGAAAGTCTCTTAGAGGTAGCACAATATCGGGATCAGAAACAGCGGAGACATTAGAATAGGCATAATTTTTGAATAAAGCTCTATCATAAAAAGTTTTTGAGGCGCCAGTTTGATTGGAGGCTTTCATATCTTCTTTTTTATTTAATTTTGCAATCTCTTTTTCTAAATCAAAGGGCATTTATGTTCTCCATATCATCAATCATGATGGTACACTAACCTCTTGCGCTGATCCTGCCATTGATGAGTCCTCGCTGCATTCATTATCCGGCGTATGTTGAGGTAGCGAAGGCTTCCCATCGCCAGAAAATTCGAAAAGTCCTTTTATTGTTGTTTCAAATTTGCCATTTTCTATGTACGATTTTACTTGTGTTATTAAATGATAACCTCCCAAGCCAAGCTGGTTTGATACCGAACCACATTGATCCGGCAGTCCTAGTCCGGATCCATATCCAACCGGATTGACAAATATATATTGGCCGGGCCAGAAGACGGTGTTCCCAACCATCTTCAGGTTGATGTTGTAGGTCGCCGCCAGAAGCGCCAATGGATTCAGGCCGTCTTGTTGGATTCTTGCTTCTCGCAAATATGGAACATCAACTTTTGCAAAAGTAGCCTCTTTTACTAATCCTCGATCTGCGCCAAGGTAGAGGTGATAAACTCCCTGTTTATAATCCCGATCTTCCCTTGCTGCGTACATTTCAAATGAGCTAAACTCGCCGTCACTATTGAAATCATATGTTTTAACAAATTCAGATTTTTCTTTTTCTTCTGTCGGAACAACAACTCTACCCAAGGTTTTGTATGCGTCCTGCCCTATCAAATAAAATACAGTCACATGATAAGAATTTTTGATGGTCTGACCGTGTGAGTTTTCTCTTGTTGTCGGGATATTCCCAGTGTCTGGATTAAAATTGCCCAGGTTTATTTCGGCAGCAGTTACACGAAGCTTCGTCGGGCGAGCAAAGCCAGTGGAGAATGGCGAAGGGCCTGGAGTGACCCTAAATTTTTCCAACGGGTTGTCACCCAATTTATTTTTTCCCCTTTCGGCAGCGGTCAGCGGGCCCTGATTGCTCGCTATAGAGATTGCTGCTGATTTTGAGATTAATGGAGATATTTCTATCCATGGGCGTGGCAGTCTCTTGTAGTAATCGGAGGTCGTCCAGGTAGTTCTGAAGACCTCGTCGTTAAAGCAATCTCTGTTTAACATTGGCAAAATAACCTCTTTTATGAACGATCTTAAAAATTCGAGAATAGGGAAGGATGATCTTTCGGAATTTACTATATTTCTTACAAACCAGCTATTATACGCTGCGACTGTTACCGGAACAGAAGATAACTGGCCAATCTCCATAGAACTACCATTTTTTTCTATTTTTTCGTAATCATAAGTTCCCAATAAAAAAACTAAATTGTCAAGTTCTAGACCGGGGATGATGCCTGGGGCGTCCTGATCTCCGGGAGTGTTATTCACCATCGCGTTATTAACAACAATGTCGACCAAATCTCCAAAATAAAACCAAGGGATATTTGAATATACAGTATCTTCATCATCAAAAGAAAAGTCTGTGGGGTCTTTTTCGGCTTCTTTTTCTTTTGCTTTTTTAGCTTCTGACGTTCCTTTTTTCGGTGTCACCACAGTATTTCTCCTTAGCTCAAGCAAGACGTCTTTCTTAAGTGTCTTATTCGTTGCGGTGATTGAATTGTTAACATCCAGTTCGGAGATCACCAGATTAGACACCACCTCTTCCGTAGTAGCTATCCCCAAAACAGAATCTTGCAGAGGCGCTGTCTTAATCTTCGAAAAATATATATATCCTTCAAGCTGGGTTATGATGTTTGACGCGAGATTATCTGCGTCAATACCTCTTTCTAACGCTATTTCTTCCCTTTTTTTATCAATCGATTCTTGGGAATCGCATATCTTTTTAAGATTTTGTATTTCTTTTTGTAGAGTATTAACTCTATCTTTTATCTTGGGTGTCGTAAGTATATCTAATCTCGGATCCATTCCCATAGCCTCCATCCTTGCTCGATAAGTTATCGATAATTCAAAAGTTCCCTCTTGGGTAAATGAGAATTCGTGGTCAATTAGTGTTAAAAATAGAGGGATTTGCTGACTCCGCATCGCAGTTACCAAGCCAGGAGTTTGTTGTCCTTCGAATCTTATAGGGGGGGCCCAACCTACAGTTGCCTTCACCTCATAAAATCTAGAATCAGAGTCCGCAGTGTTTTTCTCACAGGCGCCGGTGTCCGGTGCAGATATCGATCCCAGATCCTTGTCTCTACCGCCGGCGGGTGGGCGCAACAATAAGTCTTCATACCTAAACTTTTCGGCTTTTCCAGTTATAACATCTTTCCCCCACCGAGTGCTCAGGAGATCGTTGAAGCTTTGAAAATATAAAACTAATTTGGCAGTAATATCATTCTTAACTGTGGACGGGTTTGTGGCGTTCAGGCTCCACTCAAAATTCTTAATACCAACGCCGGTGCGGCCCGAGAGCGCTTGCGCCGCAGACACCCCCCCATCGAAATAAAGCTCAACTTCCTTGTCGATTTCTTTTGTTTCGTCATTATAATAGGTTTTATAAAGCCTGATCATTGGCATTAGTTGTGAAATTTCATGAGTTCTGGCCTGTAAGAACGGTGCTGAAGCCGGGCTATATGCCAGTTTGTTCATTGAAGCTACCGGATGCCCCGAATCTTGGTAAATTGATTTATGTGGGCGTTTCCGACGAGTAGGGGAGAGCCCATTTTGTGCTTGGTACCTATTTTCGTAATAAGGCCTCATGAAGCTTTCCAAGTTTAGTCGCAAGATACACTGGTCTGACTCTCTAATTCTTTTGCTAAAGTACTCGTCATTTCCTTTCTTCAGCGCACGGAGGGCTTGTAGTTGAGCTTCGCTTAAGACTTTACCCTTGTTGGCTGACGATAGGATGTCTTTTGCTAATTTTACTTTTAAAGCTTCTATAGCTCCTATGGGGGCTTCATCTTTGGCGAGAGCTTTTACACCACTTTCATTGATAAGATCATCCACTTCCCGCAAAGCATCTCTTTTCTTGTTGGGAGTTTCAAGATAAAGATAAAGTAAATAATCTGCAAAGTCGGTGATGGCGGTTGGATGCCACGAACCGTAAAGAAGGCTAAATACAGTCGGGTTACCATTTCGGTGACCGAGACACTCATCCCAAAAACAATCAGTGGGGAGCAGGGGTGCTTTCAAGCCGGTGAGGGCCTCAAAGAGTTGGTATAAGAGGCTCATCCAGGCGTTATTACCGGAATCCAGAGATTGGAAGCCGGTTTCATCGGTGAAATCCATGGTATCTAGAGCATTAAGCGCGGCGAGAGATTCGGCCGAGGTGCCTGCGGTGTTACCATAAGCGGTGACATACTCTTTAGAAGGTTTCTTGTTGGCCAACCAATTATCTTTTCCATACGAGTCGTTGGGAGATACTATATAGTTTTTGAAAAACTTATCGTAGTCTGCGATTTTATAAGATGATGGGCCCAGCGCCGTGGGCTGCGACCCGGGGTGTACGGGGGAAACATCATCCCAGGCGGCGACTGCATCTCCAGTAGTTGCGCCGCCGGCTATTGTATATTTGCGCCATTCTTCGCCTGTCGCATCGGCGAGCGTTACGCGGAGCCAAGAGGCCTCTGCGGTACCAAATCCCTCGTTTATAGCCCTTGAGTTATAATATTTTCCCACAGTATCTCGCTCCTTTTACTGGTTAAAATACGTCATGACTCTTTCGGATTCAACCGGAACCATGATCGTATCCCCAATGTTGATATGACTTTCTGTTGGTGTTTGATTAAACCAAGCAATAAGATACCACAAAGTAGCATCTCCGTAATACTGGGCGGCTAATTTATAAAGCCTATCGCCCCTTTTCCAAACATGAGAATCATAGACGACGGATTGTCTTCGAGCGGCCGTAAGTTCTGGGAAAGATGGAGAAGTATACTGGACCACTTTTTTGATATTGCGGTTATATATTATTTCCTGATATATTTCTGTAGCTGTTTGCTCTTTCGGATCGTTTAGGTTTTTTATCCTCTGTGTGTATCTTGACATAATTATTTTATTCTCCTAAATCTTCATATTCGCCAGGGAATCGAGGGAGCCCTTCTATCGGCGCGTAAGTGCCTGGATCTGCGTTCTCAACGTCTAGGTCGTCTGGTGGCAGCGGTGCGCGACCTCGATTGACTTTGTCCGAAGCGCGCTTGGCCTTTCTTGCCTGCTTATTTGCCTTTCTTTTTTCTTTGGCGGTTTGCTGTTCCGATGTCTCAATGTCCAATTCTTCCTGTGCTGCTTCGAGTGCTGCCTGGGCCGCCTCCTCCTCTTTGTTAAACGGGGTTTGCCCCTGCGTCTCTCCGTTTCCGAAAATAAACGCAGCTTCTCCTTCGCGCTTGTCTACGATGCCGGTTTCCGACTTGACTTCGTCTGCGATTGTTTTTGGGAGATTCGGAAAAGCGCTTAAATCCGATCGGCCGCTCGATGGCCACCTGCCAGAGCCGGTAAATCCAATGGTTTTCTTGTGTAAAACTGTCATATTGCAAGAAAACTTTAATAATTTGGGGATCAATTCATCGACGGCGATCTCGGTGAATTCTTTTGATTCATCGGCATCGAAGAAGCCAGCTTCCAAATCTGGAGAAAAACTAATTCCATCTATAGTAACCAAAAGAGGGCCGTTCACTCCGAGATTGTCTTTTATTAGATTTCTAAACTTAACTTTAATTAATGGGGGCTTGTTTATTGTGGATACGTTTCGAAGACTACGGTATCCTGGGTATAACATGCGGACCAGAAGCGCTGCGTTTGCCATATTTTGCTTTGCTTCCCAGATTGATCCCGCTGGACAATCCCAGCCTATGCTTATCGATCTGGTTGTATTTTTGAATGTTTGAATTGGGTCACTGCGACCATAAACTTGTTCACTATTCCAGTCACTCTTAAACTGATCATCAAAAGCTGTTAGAAATGCTTTGAATTTAACGCTTGTTGCATCTTCTCCACCAATGATCGACGTAAACTGGATATAGTTATGATATTCGGTGGCATAAAAATCGGAAGCATCATAATAAGTGGTATACCCGTCTCCACTGTTCGATTGCACGCGGCCGTTAGAAGCAAAAGGTCTTCTCTTTACCGTCTTTTCGTTGTCGTCGTTGTTTTTCATGGTAGTGAGTACCCAAGCCTGTTCGGATTTAACTGACCGTTTACGATCTCAATCACATAGTCCTCGAAGGTTGATGAACGGGGATCCCAGTGGAGAGTTATTTTATGGTCCTGCACGGGGGCTTTGACGGGCGATGAGGGGGCGCCCCCTTTTGAACTTTGCGATGATTTAGAAGCAGTGCTAATCAAACTGGAGACTCCGACTACCGCGTTTACATCATCTACTGATTTTATCGCGTTGGTGATTGCCACGATTTCGGCCGTCATTTTTGCTAGATTTTCTATTGGCGCGTTCATTGCTTCAGCCATCGATGAAAAAAGTCCTTCAACAGCCTCAAGACGTTCGAAGTCCAATTTCGAGAGGGCCCAGCCCAAAAACAGAAGATTGAGGGATAGGCCGGCCAGTGATGAGCCTCCAATAATCATAGCAAAAGCTAGGGCGCCAATGCCAGATGAGATTGACCAGAGGGCGAGACCATACTTGGCTAAATCGGCGGGAGGGATAAGAGCGAGAGACAGCATAAAGAGAGACATGCCTTGGGCTGCGAGACCAACTCCGGCGCCGACGAGGAAGAATGCGGCTCCAACCGCTAGGGCGGCTGCGGCAAAATATAGCATGGGCGATGCGGCGGCGCCGGCAGTTGTTCCAACGGCGGCTGTGACTGGAATCGAAGCGCCCTCGACAGCGGTTTTTGCGGCGGTTGAGGAAGCCACAAGAGCGTTTTTTCCGGCTATCCAAGTGCTGACCGTTCCCCATATTTTCGTTGCTGTAGTGATCGCTTTGATGGCGACTATAGCCCCCAAAACAATTGGAATGAACCTCCCGCCGGTAGCCTGACTTATATTTTGAATCCCCTGGAGTACCCATTTAAGGGCGGATATAACTGGCTCCAGTTGTATCGCAAACATTCTCATCGTCTGCGTCAATTCCTCCGCAAGGTTATTGAAGTCTTTTGATTGTTCTGCTAATTTCTCGATCTCAGCTTGGCTCTTGTGGGCCCCTCCGGCGGATTCGTCAAATCCGTTGGCCATGAGGAGAGAGAGTTCTTCAACATTGGACAATCCTGCTGCGGCCGCGATTGATTTCTTTTCGTAGTAGGTCATCTGTTCGAAGCTCTTTCCAGCGTCGTTGAGTGCGCCTGATAAAAGCTTCATTCTCTCCGTTGGGTCTGTTGTCATAACCATTTCCATAGAGTTTAGGAAGGGCCCTCCGAGAAGCGCGTTTAATTTTCCGACTGATTCTGCTGCGCCCTCAAACGTGTCGAATTGTTCGGTGATATTTAAGAGTTGGTCGACTTCCATGCCAGCGGCTCGGGCATTTTTGGCCAACTTCAGGAATACCTTTCCTGCTTGTTTGCCGAACGCTGCGAGTTTTGGCCCCGCTGCTTTGAATCCCGCTGCCATCTCTTCTGGGGGCATTCCTATTTCTTGCGCTAAGGCGAACAACTCTCTTTGATATTTTTCGGCCTCTCCGACGCCGACGCCCAAAGATTTTGTCATAAATTGAACATTCGCGCCGGTTGTGTCTGCGGAGACGCCCAGATGGGAAAGAAGGCCGGTTGTTGTTGAAAGTTCCTTCCTGGCGCCGGATGACATAAGCCGAAGGTCCGTAACGTTATTTACCAAGGAGCCGTATCCTTCGGCGGCCGCGTCTATTCCGACGCCATGGTGGAACATTTCTTGTTCAAGTGCTTTTATCTCGGCGCCATATAATCTAGTCGCTCCGGTTTGCTTGTTGAACGATGCGAGGGCAGTATCTGTCGACAGAGACAAAGCAATCGTTGCTTCAGCGAATTTCTGCAAAATCATGATGCCCGCGTTTTGCAAGGTCATGTTTTTTTCCAACTTTTCAGTGAAAGACTTCATCGCGTCTTCATTCGACGCGATGGCCAGCGCCGAACCTACAAGAGATCTCTCGAAGTCTTGACTCATGCCGGTGGCACGAAGGAGGGCGCTGGCCATTGCGTCACCCTGATCTCTGGCTAAGCCGAGGGCGTCAGCTAAATCTTCCTGTTCTTTGGCTAGCCTTTTCGTCTCTTCTTTGGCCGCGATTAGCTCATCGCGAAGCTTCGCGATATCTGCACCGCTTTTGGCTATCTCCTCGTTAAACTTCTTTTGAGCAATATATTGATCTTCGGTGGCGGTGGCGGTTTTCGCCTTCGCGGCTGCTAACTCTAGCTCTTTTGCAGTTTCGTCGGCCATTTCTTAAAGTTTTCCTATTTAAACGGCCACTTGATGCCAGTCTTTTTCTCGAAGGCACTTGTAGCTTTTTTGAGTCGTGATTTCTGCTTATAAGTCTTGGGATCGTTTAAACCGTGCTGTTTGGCAACTTCAATATATTTCTTTTCATTTCCAACAGCTCTTGCGAATGCTTTGATGTCGCCCGTTTTTCCACGGACGCCTCCGGTAACAAAAGGCATATCAAACATATATTTGACAATATTTTCGACCCAGAAGCCCATCATCTTCAAAAAACTTTCGTTCAGTTGATCATTCTTTTTTAACTCTTCGAGGTCGATGATGACCTCGACAATTTCACCTTCATTCAAAGATTCCATATATAAACCCTCACTACTTTAAATAGTATTAAAAATAAAAAGAAGCCGGTATTACCGGCTTCTTTAACTCTTACCCGAAAAACGTGACTTCTTGGTTGATTTTTCCATAGCCTCTTTTTCTTTATTCATTTGCTCAATCAATTTTTCTAAAAACCATCTTCTGATAGTTATCGGCAAATTATAAGCTTCTGTAAAAGACCAGCCACCATAGTATTTCAAAACGAAGAACTCTTCATACACGTTTTCGATGTATTTATCGCTTAGGCCAAAAAAAGTCCGTCGTAAACGGCACCTCCATCTGGCCTGTTTCATAGTCACATGTCTCGCATGTAAAACTTTGAGCTAGATCAATGTTGGGCACTACTTTTTCGTATGCTTCTCTGATGTATCTTGCGTCTCTTGCTGGCATATTGTCAATAAAAGACTTAATTGTAACGTTATCTGTTCTTTGGCTGACCGAGACGATCATTAGGTTTAGCTGATCTGTCAGTGAAGATTCAGGAAGTTTTCTTTTCTTCTTCTCTTCTGCTGTTTTCATCAAATATTTTTCGTCTCTTCCTGTAAATAATTTAACCTCGACATCAACCTTCGTGGCTGGCGTCTTAATTGTAAAGGTTCCCTGTGGATTTTCTAAAATATCGAATTCTTCGTATTCCCCACCAGAGTAAACATCTGCGCTATCGAGATCAAAAGAAAACTTGTTTGTTGTGGTGCAAACCGGACAGGTAACCTGTGTATCATACCTCGGGCCGTAGCCGGTCACTCTCGCACCTACGAGAATTGCGTTTTTATCCCCAATATAAAGAGAGTCCATATCAATGCTCTTATCGACAAGAATATTTTTAAGGAATCTATCGAGGGCTAAACCTTTCTTAAGGAGGGCTCTCGAAGTTAGGATATCTTCATCTTTCGCCGTCATATGGCGGATTTCTACTACACTCTCGTTGTGTAGCGGATGGTCCTCTGGATAATACTTCCCCTCTGATGGGAGTTCTACAAACTCTGTGGGGGTTGAAAAATCTAAAGGAGCCATATTTGGGGGCGGAGAACTAACTTTCTTCGCTCCCGGTTTCTCATCTTCGGCGCCGGTGCGCCGAGAGTTATTTCTAGCCAAATATCACCTCATGTTTCATATCTTAGCTCTCGCCGGGGCTAAAAAATGTATTGCTATCAACGTCTTTTCCGTCAGGTCGTTTCGCGCCTGTTTCGGAAGAAGTTTGGGTTTCGATTACCGCCCAATCATATCGAACGGTTAGAGTAATTTCTGTCATGTCGTCGGAACTATAATCAAGGTCTCCGTATGTTGCGCCGGTAAGGAAGGGATTCCAAAGAGTCCAAGTTTCGACAGCGTTTCCAAGAGAGTCAATTTGAGAAATAACAACCGATCCCATGGCCGCAACAGATGCTTGCTTAGAGATTGTTGTTGTATCAGTAACGTCTTTTGGCGGATTATATCCACTTGCTCTAATAATTGCAGCCGTGTTAATTGCCGCGTCCGGACTCACTGGGTCGACCAAGGTAATTGTAACCTCGCCCCACTCTGCTCTTCCTGGATAATAAAATCTATGATTTAAAAAGTTGTGTTCGATTGTAGAGATTGTGATTTCAGGCTTTTTACAGCTCTTGGCGTACCAAGTTGCTCCATTAGGCATTCTGCCTATATCAACCAAAAATCTATATGCTCTTTTCGGATCTTCAAATTGTGCATCGGTCCAAAACGCCATTTAATTATTTCTCCCTTGTGTACTCTGTACTAGTAAATAGTCTTTCGAATTTTTATTCGTCTTTTTAATCATCGAAAGATGCCCCTGTTCTCGTAATCACAAAATCAACTGCGATAAACTCGATTGCTCTTGCAGGCTTTAAGAAGATCTTAGCATACATGATGTTCTGATCAATAAGGTCTGGAGTTGTTGTAGTGCTATCAAGAATGACTTTCCATTCACTCAATCCAAGTCTAGACTGAACACTCGCTAAGAATGGTCTAACCTCGCCCAAGAATCTATTCCAAGTTACTTGAACGTTTTGATCAAACAAGATTCCAGAAGAGATTCTTGAAACTTGCTTTTTGATATAAATTAGCAAGCGTCGAACGTTGATTCTATCCAGTGCAGATCTCGTGACCTGTAATGTCTTTTGTCCGAAGACGACGATGCCCTCTGATGGGAACGTCGCGATTGGATTGATGTTAGCTTCGTATAGATTATCTCTATCCTTAGATGTCAATCTCCTCGTGATGTTTGTTACTGGCCATCCTGCGGCGCCTTCTGTCAAGCCTCCGCGATTGAATCCTGCTGGTGCGAACCAGACTTCAGATTTTGCTTCTGAAGAGGCCATCGTACCAAGCGCGATTACTGATGGGGGCGCCCAAAGGAGTTGATTCGAAATTGTATCCAGAATCTGAACCCAGGGATAGTAAGTGCATGCGTAAGAAGAGTTGATTCCTCTGGTTCGGAGACCGCTGACGCACTGAGTGATTGTGTCCTGATTTCTTTGTTGAAATGTCTCATCGGAATCTGTAAATGGTGTATAGACACTTGGCAAGTCAATGATTGCCAAAGCATCGGCCCGGTCTTCACATGTGTCAATTAAGTGTTGCGTCAAAGATGAGTTGGTTACTCCGGGAATTGTCATGATGTTACACTCAACAAAGTCTGGATCTTTGACTGTATCAATTGATCTCTTAATGGAGTTGAATGCGTAGTTTGCTGTATCCAAATTTGCACCGTCGCTAAGGAGAGTGTTTCTGAAAGGCTCTGCCTCGGTGATATCAAGACCGTCGAAGCCACCATAGAGAGGTGCTGTGATCCTGTCATATCCTTGTGTGAGGATTTCTTGCCAAGAGGAAGATACTGCTGTTGCAGAGGCGCCGGAGAACCTGGAGCCAGATTGCCAAAATGCTGTTGCGGAGCCGGCTAAGACGACATCGTCAAGGGAAACTGCCCAACTATATTCAACAAGGTTGCTGGTGATTCCGGACAGAGAGTCTTCTGATGTGACATCTTCGGGCTTTCTCCACATGTAATCTCCCCACCCTTGGTCGATTCTAGAAGAGGCTCTAGTTTGGGTGGACATTGGGCCGAAATAAGCGTCGGTTGGGTCTGCGATTCCACCATCGGAGGCGGATAATCTCAGAAGTTGCTCTGGGAAATTAAGTTTTAGGCCGGCGATGACTGTGGATCCAGATCCAACATAAATAGAGTCGGCGCCCACTGTTCCCTCGGGGGGATTGCAAAGCGGGACAGAGCCAGAACCAAGGAGGAAACTACTTACTCCCTCGATGTCAATACCGGCGAAGGTGGTGTCTGCTGGTGTTCCCTCGACCGTCTTGAATCTCAAAGGACCCGTACAGCCGAATGGAAGAAGTCTTGCGTCCATGAGACCAGATTCAATATCCGGGTTCATGTCCATTCTAATATATTTTGATTTATTGACGTATTGACCATATTGTCTCAAGCGTCTTTGAGTGTAGTCAAATTCGTAGTATGTGTCTCCGATGACTCTTCCAATGAAGTTTTCAGAGGATGGATTTAGGTTCAGGTTTGTAAATTGTTCCACGACTTGGACCACGTTGTCTCTATCCGAAGCCGCCCTAACAACAAGGTTGAAAGAACCGAATGGGTCTGAGGTGTTCGTGGAAGCCTTAATGGAATTGATGGAGATCTTCAAGTTGTCTTGTGTCCATCGGCCGCCGTCCAATGAGGCGACCCTGAAGAGCCTTACCATATTTTCTGTTCGATAAGAGCCGGTATCTGTTGACAAGTCCTGCGAGAAGAAATATCCTGTTTTCGCATATTGAAAATCAATTTTGTATTCGTCTTTTTGAGCCTCCGATCCGGATCCCATAGGAATAAGGACAGCTCTTGTGTCTGCATTGCTGTCGAGAAGTTCGTTGACATCTGTCTCGAATGTTTCACCGAGCCAATAGTATTGCTCTTTGCTCTTTAAATTTGTGGGATTGACAAAGGCATCGTTTGTTAATTGAGGGTTTGTGTTTAGAACGTTTCTAATAAAAAGGTTTGAGTCTCTGTTGAAGTTGAATGATGCTTTCCATGGAGTAGTATCTGCTGGCCCATATACGGAAAGTCTAAATGCGGCATCAGAACCGACGTCTTCAAAGAGTGCGCATGCGCCTTCGTGTGTAATTCCGCCAGTGCTTGAAGAAACGGCTGTTCCGCTCAATGCGAGGGCGCCCTGGTTGCAATATAGAATAGCTCCGAGTGTTCCGGTTACTGCTTCCCCCACCGAAGCGCTGGGGACGATAAAGAGACCGTATGATCCGCCGTTTGTGGTCTGATCGGTACTGAATGTTCCTGCGCACTTCCAACCTGCGAGTGCGATGCTGTTTCCTTCTCCGGAGTTTGCTGGGTTGTCTTCTCCAAGAAGCCGAACCATCGTAATCGGGCCAACATTTGCTTTTAGGTATGCCATAGCGGCATATGAGGCGTAGGTTGGGCCGGTTAGGTTTCCTGCTCTCCATACATCTCCACCTGCTCCGCCTCCGGGAATTGGGTTTCCGAAGACCTGAACGAACTCTGATGGAGACTCCACGGTAACGGGCCTCATAGACGGGCCCATTCGGGTCCTTCCGATAATAACTGGGCCAACTGCCTGACGAATAGCAGGGAGTTGTGAATTATCTACTTCACTCAGGAAAATACCTGGAGAAACAAATTTGAACTTCTTAACTGACATGTAAAGATTCTCCTATCAAGCAATTTAGTTTTTACTTTTACAACTATAAATAGTCATTCAAAGCTTCAAAACCTCATAAATTATATCCCTAATTCTTCTTTGGAGGTTTTCCGAATTGTTTTATGTCGCCCATAATGACATGCTCGCGTGGTGTTTTGACTTCAACCGCATTTTCTCGAATTGTGATTTTGGGCCTTTCTTCGTTCTTTGATGATCCAAGGAGGTATCCGAGAATCTTAATATTGATTGTTGTCTTATAAATTCTTTCTTCGTCTCCGAGATTTGAGACGTTGTTGTCGAGGGAAAAGTCATTCTGAATGAATCCTTCGAACTTGTGGCCATCGTTTTTTATGAAAAAGTTATTAATTTGTCCGGTGCGGACCATGAATGGGGTAAAAATTTCATTTAATTGTTGCTGATATTCTGAGCGGATTATGACATCGTAGTTTGCAACAACATATGTTGGGACCGGGGAAGTTATTGTATTATAAACAATCTTTTTATTGTTTGTTGGGAAGTTCTTTTGGCCTCGGGTTAATTTATTTGCGTCCTTGTTGGCAAAATTTGAAGTCTTATCTTGATTGATTCTCCTGGCCATTACAATGGCGCCGCCCCTAGCATCATTTTGAACTGGAACGTGTGCCCAGGCAACCCCCTTCATGGCAGGATCCTTTATCAAAGATGTTCTGTTAACAGTCATCATTGGGAGTTTGAGCCTACCCTTGTCGTCTCTTAAATCTTTATTGTTTTTAATTTGGTAGGCGCGTTCAGAGGCAACCCATATAACTGGTACCTTATTCCACCCCTGGTTCGAAGAAGCAAATATGTCCAACTCTTCGTCTAGCCAGCGGAAGAAAGCTGTATCAATTGTTTCTATCGTGGATGGCATGAGGACCATTTCTTTTATTTTTTCATCGCCCTCACGCTTCTCTTTGAAATAAGGACGATACCCTTTATATTTATCTTCTTCACTGGGCATCGAACAGAGTCTCCCTTGCCAACGAGCATTCTGCTGTTATTTCAAACGAATAATCAATTTGACCAAACAACATTCTTGGCTCAATTAGCTTTGTTATTTCGTATAGGCTGTCTCCGTATTGGACAAAGTCGCCTTCACGGACAAACATATCCTGGTCCTCAGTCAACCTTCTTCTATGAAAGTGTAAGACGATTTTCCAATCCTTGTCCAATCCGATGTTGTCGCTGTAAACCGTGGATGAACCCTCCCAATCAACGAGTACATAGACTCTTACGGGGGGCAGGAAGGTCTTCTCTATTGCCTCACCATAAAGGGGGTGGTAGTTGGTTGCGGCGATGTCTATGGGGTAATAAGCGATCTGCTGGCCTATAACACGCTCCATAAGCTCGTCATTGACCTGTTTGACAAGATTGCGCTCCGGCTCTCCCAGAAAGAGGGGTGGAGGCGGTGCGTCTGGTTGTTCCCATTTGTTGTCATCGGCCATTCACTTTGTTATCCTTGAAAAATTAAATTCGGTATGCGTTTCTGAATTGTAAGAACGTTCTCTGACTTTTCAGCGTCAAGTTTTGCCATCTCAGAGTAAGTAACTTGATCGAGGATTTCCTTGAGTTCATCTCTGAGCGCTTGTTGTTCGGTTGCTGCCTGACTCAATAAGGCATCTGCGTTTAAATTGACAGATTCTCCCGGAATCGGGATTGTCTGAAACTTGCCCCTTATTTGGCCAAGAGTTTCTTTTGATAAAGCAAGTGCGAACCTGCGGATCCACTGTTTTCCGATCGCATTGATGCTCTCATACGGTATATTGTCGAAGGGTAACGAGTTCATGTTGTTAATTCCGTCGACGCCGGCGTCATAATCTGGGGGGTTTTCCCAAGCATTTGGAATTACGGAGAACTCGACCCACATGAAACGATAAGTACTTATTAGATCTGGTTGCGGGAAGATTCTCAATTTATTGTTTTTCATTTCGAAAGAGTAGTGAGAGAGCCTTGTATATAAATGGTCCTCAAAGGCCATTGCCTGTAACTTATTGTGCCAAGCGGGAATAAGCTCGAAACTCGAATCGTCCGTATACTGCCCATAATAATTCATATTTCCAACGACGTTGAGGCCTCCGAAATATCCGAAGAATCGCCACATAGCATTGGGAGTCTTAAAGAAGACTTTTTTGACTATGACGCGCTTATCTTGAACGACGCCATTGAATTCAACCGTATTACCGGTGGCCGGGTCAATACCGGTGGCCGATGTGCCAGAAATAATGGCTTGTAAATCATAATCTTGCTGGCCCTCTTCCAGTTTAAAAGATGCCGAATAGATGGGAATTGTACCTCCTACACTGGCTTCAAAGGAGAAGGAGTCGGCAACTCGTCGTGCATATTCAAACATCACGCGAGGATATTTTAAGTTGACATTTTCAGGACCAGAAACGATGTTTCCGTCTTGATCAAAGGTTCCCGTTGCTTGGCCAAGAACATCTGAAAGCATATTTTTTGATTGATGAAGATTGACGAGATAACTGTATTCCAAGACAGCTTCTTCATAATTCGCGTAAACATTGCTGGCCTTCAATTCAATATCTAGGATATTTCCACCTATCTTATTATAGGTATAGGCGACCTGATCTGCCGCTCCCGAAAGAAACGGATCCGATGCCGAATAGATTCCCAAAGGAAGCGTGGCTGCTACGTCTCCGGCGGTGCCAGTTGGTGGCAAAATTGATTTGCTCATTTGACTGGCTGGTGATAATGTGGGCAATGCTGCCATATATAGTCCCTCCGCTATTAATTAGTTTCTAAACAAACAAACCCCCCTCCGAAAAACGAAGGGGGGC
>Ga0255047_10001481_pt1 | contig 16951 bp, 19 predicted proteins | sample JV7_2_1_MG_FD_183640 | JGI IMG/M metagenome (GOLD analysis project Ga0255047, IMG submission 183640) | Seawater microbial communities from Jervis Inlet, British Columbia, Canada - JV7_2_1 | ecosystem: Environmental > Aquatic > Marine > Inlet | place: Canada: British Columbia | collected 2016-10-06 | reverse complement strand
GATTAGGAGATGTAGCAAAGCCTAACTTCATGGAGATACCTGATTCAGTATATCGTATTAAAGAGATTAAGTACAATGTAACTGAGACAGGTGATGCTAATACAACATTCAGAAAGATACAGTTTGAAGAGCCTAGTGATTTTATAGCACGTACAGATGCTTACAGGACTGGAGAAGATAACGTAATAGAAGTAACTACTAGTAATAGTACTACCCTATTCGTACTCAACGATGACTTCCCCAGGTACTGGACTACCTTCGACAACAACGAGATAGTGTTTAACAGTTATCAAGTAGCTGAGGATACTACACTACAAGCTAGTAAGAGCAAGTGTTTATTCTATGAACTACCTACTTGGACAGCAAGTAATACAGCTATACCAGATCTAGATGAAAGATTCTTTCCTGGTTATCTAGCTGAGGTAAAGAGGATTTGTCATCAGTACTTCAGACAGCAGCCTAGCATCATAGATGAAGAGGCAGCTAGAAGAGGTAAGGCAATGTTAAGACAAGAAGCCCGTAGGGTAGAAGGCGCAGACACGAGAGCAAATTATGGAAGAAGGTAAGTGGTTAGTAGGTGAAACTAAGACTGGTAAAGTATTACAAGTAGTAAGAAACCCTAGTACAAACCTGTATATATTACAATATAATCATGGTGGAGAGATTCCTAAGAAGTTACGTGGGGATTGGAACAATATGGAAACGCTAATGAAGTTAGCTAAGCCATACCTTGATAACCTTAATGAGAACTACGTAGAAGAATCTAAAGATGCCGAGAGCGATAGCGACGAAGCAGTATCATGACTTCACTGGAGGTCTGAATACTGATTCTACAAAGTTAAACTTCCCTGAGAACTCTCTAGTTGATGTACGTAACATCATCATAGATAAGAGCGGTAAACTCAGAAGAGCTAAGTACGGAGAGGAGGCAGCTACTGCTACTTCCTTATCTGAGAGCTACTCTTCTCAGAGGAGAGTTAATACTTATGTCTGGAGAAGTGCTGGCAGTCTTGAGACCTTCTTGGTAGTACAAGTTGCTGACATACTCTACTTCTATGACTTAGATCTAACAGCTACCTCTTACGAAGTAAATGATAACTACGTTGGAGAGATAGATTTAGGATCTTCGTATCTTAATAGTCTCCTCCACTTCTCAGAGATAAACGATAAGCTACTATGTACATCTGGTGGAAGTTCTACAGCTCCTCCTTTCTATATCGAACATATAGCACCTAGTACATTTACTAAGACTGACTTCTATCCTGACATAAGAGACTTTGAGGGGGCAGATGATGGGTACGCTGTAGATGAGCAGAGGGATTATACAGGGGATTGTTTCTTAATACTCTCTGGTACCTCTGGTGCTTATACAGATGCTGAGTCTATCAATGGTAGTACTTCAGGGGTAGGTGTAGGAACTGGATTGTCTACTATCAGTACCGATGGAACTACTAGAACAATACGAGTAACTACTACAACTAAGATGACACTAGGTGAAACTGTTACAGGCGCTGTCTCTACATCTACAGGTATCTTAGAAGTTCAGATCCCTGTGTTCGATGACTACGATACATCAGCAGTTAATCTACATTTGTATAACCTAGTCAATCAAGGTTGGGGTCCAGTAGAACTTACTGAGTACACCCTAGACCAAAATAAAGAACCTAGTAACTCCATGCAGTGGATACTAGGTAAAGATACTAGTGATCTATTTGATCCAGATCTTCTAGATAAGCAAGACTTTGGTTCAGCTGAAGCACCTAAGGGACGTGTATACTATAGCGTACTGGCTGGCATAAGAGACGAAGCAAGGCTCTTTAACGGTATAAAATACTTACAGTCTGTAGGTGGTATAGCAGATCTAGCTGGGTATCAAATCCAAGCTTCAACTGTAGCAGCAGGTAGGCTATGGATGAGCGGTGGTAGACTCCCTGGTAGTCACGGTAAGAAGGTCCTCTTTACTCAGATCTTAAAGGATGACATGAGTAATGTAGACAGGTGCTATCAACAACAAGATCCTACTGCTGAAGACTTCAATGATCTTCTAGATAATGACGGTGGTGTGATAGAGATCAAAGAAGCTACCTTTATCAGAGCCCTTAAGAACTATCAGAATGGAGTACTAGTCTTCTCTACCAATGGAGTATGGATGATAGATGCTTCTGACACAGGGTTTACTCCTAACAACTACAGTGTAAGAAAGATAACTGAACACGGTGCAACATCAGCTAAGTCTATAGTAGAAGTAGATGGTGCCATAGTGTACTGGTCAGACGAAGGCATCATAGCCTTAGCTCCTAACCCAGAAACTGGATACCTTACAGCTACAGATATAACTAGTGGGAAGATCAATAGTCTTTACACAGGGAAAGAATCACATACCTTTACTCCTACATACGATGAGAAACTCTCTGCATGGGGAGCCTACGATAGCGTAGAGAAGAAGATCTATTGGGGTTACAGTAAAGATACTGTATTCAGCAGGGACGATTCAGCTATGAAGATTATGGTCTTCAATGTAGAGCAAGGATCTTTCTCCTTCTTAGATGCAGCTTATACCTATGGACTTCATGGAGCATTCGATAGAGATCATGACGGTATAAGATTCTTAAATGTCTCTGTCACTGCTGATACTATATCCTTCATAAACCTTAAAGGTGATACCTTCTTAGGTACTACAGCTAACTGTTACTTCGAGACATTCCATGAGAACCTCGGAGATACAGTAAGAGATAAGGCAGCTACGTGGGTACTGTGTCAGTTTGAAAGGACTGAAGATGGATACCAAACTGTAGGTGGAGGCACAGTCTTTACTAATCCTAGTGGCTGTAACATGAGAGCTAAGTGGGAATGGACTGATCATGCTGATGCTAACAGGTGGTCTTCATCTGAGCAAGTATACAGATTACCTAGACTGTATGTACCTACTGGTGCTAGTGATCCATTCGACTATGGACATACAGTTATAACTACTAAGAACAAGGTACGTGGACATGGTAAAGCAATCTCCTTGCGATTCGAAGCAGAGGAAGACAAAGACTTCGTACTCCTCGGATGGGCAGCAGTGTACACAGGAAGTGGATCAGTCTAGTAACTACGTATATACCGATGAGTATGTAACGTTTGACATAGAGTTCACAGATGTAGGTAACTTCTTCCACTGTGACATTCTAAAGAAAGATAAAGATACAAGGGCTCACATCAAGAGAGTCTGGATACAGGTTCAAGAATATCTAGTAGCAAGAGGAGAGACTGAACTCCTAGCTATGATAGATGAACAAGATAATACCCTTAAACAGTTTGCTTCTTCTTACGGATTTAGGAAGGAGGATCAGATCCTAACTAATGAGATCTGGAGAGTGGAGTTAAGATAAGATGGGTGAAGCAGCATTACCAATACTAGCAATTTCTACAGTTGCAGGACTGAGCGAGAGTCGCAAGGCAAGTAAGCAACAGCGAAGAGCTAATAGAGTACAGCAAAGAGCAGCAGCTATACAGAATGCCCGTCAGAGGCGACAGGGTCGTGCTCAAGCGATAAGATCAGCAGCAACTCTAGAAGCTCAAGGTGTAGCTTCAGGGACGTCAGGGTCCTCTACAGTAGCTGGTAGACAAGCATCTCTACAGACACAGTTATCTTCTAATCTATCCTTCCAAGGGCAGTTAGAGTCTTTAGATAGGGCTAAGTTCAGTGCTCTTAATGCAGCTAGTAAAGCTCAGTCTAATGCAGCTACATTCTCAGCTATAGCTAACTTCGCTGCAATGAATAGAACTGTCAAGGTATCAGACGTAGGTAGTACTGCCAGCAGAGGAGCATCTCCCTTGAGTAGCCCAGTAACTGGAAGAGCTGGTACACCAGGTGGATTCACTAACCCTGTAGGGATGGGTTCAAGTATAAATATGTCAGGTATCCCAACCGCATCAAGACCTTTCACTCCTCCATCAACTCCAGGATTTAGTTCCTTTCTGACTGGAGCTAGGTAAGACATGGCTAAACTAACAGAAGCACAAGCTATAAAAGAAACACTAGCCGAGAATGCAGCCTTTGACTTCGATGATAAAGAAGCAGTAGCTGCTAGTAGAGCCCAGGCTGATGCTCAGTTCGATGAGTTTGTTGCAGGGGGAAGAGCTAGAGCTGCCAGGGACAAGGAGACCTTAGAAGGTACAACCATATCTAGGGAAGAGAGGGACAAGACACTCTTAGCATCTTCTAACAATCCTAAGTCAGAGAAGACATCTAATCTTTATAAGATGGAAGGAGCTTTGATCGACAGTGATACCACTGCTGATGATCTCTTTGCATCTTACCAGAAGCTACACAAATCTAATGACACTAAGTCAGCTGCTAAGTTTGCTGCTGTCAAGAGAGTACAGACTGAGAATGAAGAATTCAAGAAGATCTTCAATAATTTAGTATCTAACTCTCCTGATTTCAACAGTGATCAGATAGTAGACTTGGTAGATGCTACTGACCAGATAATCAAAGAGAACTCTACTCAAGTTGAGGGCGGTGATGAGCTTATACATAATCAGTATGTACAATCCCTATCTAACCTACCTGAAGGAGATGAGAGGGTAGCTAGGCAGGAGAACACTCAAGCTATGCTTGCAGATCTACAGGAGCACTACGACTCTCTGGGTATTACTGATCTAGTATACTCTGTAGTAGACTCATTCATAGGTATCAAGCAGTTAGCTGAGAGTTTCCAATTAACTGGTGGCCCTTTCACATCTCAAGAAACACTTAAGAGTTTTGGTAGATGGTTCAGAGGCTTACCAATAGAGAAACAACAGGCTTATTGGCCCGAGATTAAAGAGCACTTCTTCGCATCTAAAGAGAAGAGTAAAGCTATAGACTTAATGAGGCAGTTGCTGGACCCTAGTGCTGAGTTCTCTATGGAACATCCAGCTTTCAAACTACTTGAGACAGTAGAGTTAGGAGCTGCCGTAAGAGGGCTAGTCAATCTTACTAAGCATTTGACAGTTCAAGGTAGGCTATCAGCAGGAGCTAAGAATCTAGATAACATAGATGTAGCTGCTAATGTAGAAGCTGCATCTCTTGTAGATGAGACAGGGCAAGTAGCTACTGCAATTAACACTGATAGGGTTATAAGTTCGATAAACGGTAGTCCTCTTAACATGTCGGATGTAGATCCTGATACAGTACGGGGCTTATCTCCTGAGATAGTAGAGAGACTGTTACAGTTCAAAGCAGGGTTAAGAGAGTCAACAGAAGATATTATCGAAGGTAAGACTGCCCTAACTCCTAGGTTCATGACTGACTCTGAGAGAGTAATACAAGAATCTAAGCTTGTAGAAGAGATGAAGAAGGCTGAAGAGGCAGCTGATAACTTAGTACTAGATACTACTATCATCAATAGGACTACTGACGGTATAGAGGTAGAAGTACTCTACGATACTACCGCTCATAATATGTCTGACCAGATAGCTCTTCTAAGATCTCAAGGTAAGACAACTAACTTGAGTGACCTCGCTCCAGGTCAGCCACTAGGTGTTACTAAGAAACTAAAGTTTGACTTCAGTAATATAGCTGGTAAGTATGAACAAGATACTCTCCCTTTCGGAGATGTAGTAGGTTCACCTAGGTTCTGGGCTAGAGATAAGAAGTTAGTAGAAGATGTACAGACTGCTAACTTACTTAACGGCATCTCTCCTAAGATAGCTGATGAGCTAGACTTCTTTGAGAGGTTAGCTGTTAAAGGTCTTAATAGAAAAGACAAGAGTCAAGTATCTGATACCCTGATCAAGGGTGATGAGTGGCAAGAGGAAGGTCTCGAAGTAGGTAGACTGTGGACTGCTAAAGAACTAAGGAATGGTATACCAGGTGTAATCAAACCTCACAGTGATAAACAGATAGAGTCTGTCCTTAAGCTGAGAGTTCTTTATGATGATCTAGGTATCATTACTAATGCCAAGGCTAGGACTGAGCTGGAAATAAAAGGTTTCAAAGAGTTACGTATAGCTGGTATTAGAACTATAGGTACACTCAATGATACTAAAGCATCAGCTCTTACCTTCGCTAAGAATAATAGAAGCATAAATACTTACGTACCTGAGACAGGTAGGTCAGTAGATCTATCAGAAAGGATAGTAGAAGAGATGTATGATAAAGGCTTTGTATTAGCTAGAACTCATAAGCCTTTTAATCCTACTCCTGAGAACACATCAGCCAGGTTCAGGTTAGCTTTTGTTAAGAGTCCTGAGGTGAGAGATCTTCCACCTAACGTCTTGTTCTTTAAGAAGGCATACGTACCTAGGAGCTATGAGAGAGGTTCATACTGGGGCTATAAGCTCGTTGCTGATACAGAGAAGGGATTGCCTAGTAGTAGAGCAGTAGCTCACTTTGATAACAAGCCAGATGCCCTTGCTTGGGAAGCACAACAGAATGCTAATGCAGAGACACTTCAATCTGGAGAGAAGTTCAGACAGTTTCCAGACAAAGGTATAGACCAGTTAGATATATGGGATCAAGGATTAGGCTTTGGTACTTTGTATACTAGCTCTAGGTCTAGTAAACCTGTACCTAGATTCAAGACGATTAACGGTAAGCTCACACAGCTAGATCAGGTAGAAAGGAAGGACGCCTTAACAGCTCTATCTAATCAGATCAATACTATCTCTACTCACTTCCCTAGGAATGAATGGAGACTAGCTCTTGAGCAAAGGATAAAGAATACTGCTGATCATCTCGATGTTAAGTTCGAAGATATGAACACCCCTATAGCTGATACTCGTAAAGAGGGGCTCTTCATTGAGAAGCTAAGAATACAGTACAGAGATTGGATGCATTTTAGGACAGGCAAGGAAACAGCTTGGGAGACTAGGATGCAAGACTTATATGACTGGGCTCTAGATCCTAGCAGACCTGTAGGTACAGATGCTGTTGTAGGCAGAGGAGCTTGGTGGGTAAAGAGTACGAATCCTGTGTCAGCAGCTAGAGGTTCCACCTTTCACCTGTTACTAGGGATATTCAATCCCATTCAACTGTGGGTACAAGGACAGGGTGCATCTATTGCTGCGTCTATGAATATACTTAGACCAGATAAGATAGCTAAGTTACTTAGTAATCAGAACTCTATCCGAGGTATACAGAAGGTACTACATAACCCTGAGGCTGCTGCTGAGATAGCTGCTAATGTATCCAGGGGAAGTAGATACAATGCTGAGGGATGGGTAGCCATAGCTAAAGGCTACGATAGACTTGGCCTTAAGCAAGGTATGTTCCAAACAGCAGATTATGCAGCTGCTGAGCATGGCTGGGCTACTACACGTAAAGGTCTTAAGCAAGCTGTAGAGAAGGGACAGCTTATGTACAGAGCTGGTGAAGGGTTCAACCGTAGGTTTGCCTATATGACTTCACTCGATGAATGGATTGATGCAGGGTTAAAGCAATCAGCTAAGGATGGACACGCTATTGACGCCAGTACTCAGCTAAGAAAGCTTACAGATGATGAGCTAACTAAAGTAGGTGCAAGGGCTAATGATCTCCTTCTTAACTTAGGCAGAGCTAATAGGAATCTCAATTGGCAGACAGGCCCTATCTCCATTACTACTCAATTCTGGCAAGTACAAGCTAAGATGATGGAGAGTCTCTTCACTAAGAGCAACAGCTTCACTGCGAAGGAAAGGGCTAAGATAGCATTAGGACAAGTAGGACTATACGGAGCAGCTGCCGTACCTTTCAGTACAATACCTGCACTATACATGACTGAGTTCTTAGATATCTCAGCAGAAGATATAGCTGCTAATCCAGGCATGACAAAAGCTTTCAACCAGGGGCTAGAAGGGTGGTTAGCATCCTATGTACTTGGAGCTGACGTAGATGTAGCTCAACGTGGTGCAATACTTAACAACGTAGAGAGGCTCATGGCTGATCTAATGTTTGGTACTGACAAGGAGTGGAGAGAGTTAGCAGGTGGTGCATTCGGGTCTGTCTTCGGAGACAGTGTAGCTGCTACTAAGAACCTTCTTAGACTGAGCCAAGCTACCTTAGGTACTAAAAGGTACCCTACTTTTAAGGAGTACTGGTCAGCTACTACTGGAGTATTGAACTTAACTAGCACTTGGAAGAGTGGAGCTAAGGCTTACTTCATGATGACTCAAGATCGTATCATGAATCGAAGAGGCGTTAATGTAGTAGAGGGTAAAGACTTCAACTGGCAAACAGAGTTAGCTGTAGGGCTAGGTTTCCAACCAGCTGAAGCAAGTAGAGTTCACTCAGCTTCTATGATCAACCGTTGGAGAGAAGACTACGAGTCAACTGTTAAGACGGAAGTGAAGAAGTTGATGATCGATTGGACAGGGATGGCTGAGGATATCGAAGGTACCTTCAGTGAGAAGGACAGGGTAGCTTTACTCAGCAACATAGATGTCTTAACTGGATCATTGAGTGAAGAGGCTTACGATAGGATAATGAAATCTGTAAGCACTGAACTCTTGTCTGGTAAGAGTAAGCAAGACAAGGTATTTAAGAAGTTCTTTGAGAGACAAGTAGAGTCTTCAACTACATCTCTGCAAGAGAAGATGGTAAGAGCTATTACCACTACAGATGATATTACAGATTTTATACAAGACGTGAGATAAGAAATGGCTAATGATGCACCAGAGATAGGATTCACTGAAGCTAGGTTTATAAATGCAAGACCTGATACTTCTACAGCACAAGCTATAGGAGTTATAGGTGATGTAGTTAAAGAGGTTAAGGTAGATAAGTTCCAAGGTGACCTTCAAGAGTCTGCTGATAGGATCAGAGAGTTCTCTCTAGCTTCTAAGAGTGACATTAGATTCTCATCTCTACGTAAAGATATTATAGATACTAAACTCTTTAGTACATTCCAGAAAGCTTTAGTTCAGAATAAGTCTACTGAAGCAGCAGCTCTAATATCAGCTGAGGCTGAGGTTAAGAGGCTTATCAATAAGAACCCAGGGTTTGCACCTGAGATAAGGAAGCTAGCTAGGGATACACTAGGGTTAGATCCTCTAGGTAGTAAGTTCAAGATGGATATAGCAGATCCTTCAACTACTGACCCCCTTTCTAAGACTGAACTAGGTAAGAGATTCCTTAACACTAAGACTTTTGCAGCTCAGCAAGGGCTTAGTGAAGAAGATACTCAAGTTCTGTTGAATAGAGAGTCTCGTATCTGGAACCTAGAGAGACAAGCTGATGAGCAAGATCTCCGTGAGAAAGGCGGGGAGAAGACAGTAAGGTTATCTTTCCAGAAGACTATGACTTCAGTTGATAAGTGGTTAGAAGACTTCCAAGCTACTAGTGCATTGAAACTTAGGGGTAAAGATCAGAAGTTCTTCGATGATAACATCAAGGGTGAGCTACTTCAAGAGATTCAGCTACAGAAGAGAATCAATAGACAATCTTTTATAGAGAGTCTTACTAATGCAGACATAGGGTTGGATGACGCTAGTAGAAGTGAGAAGCTAAAGCAATTTGATAGACAGTTCAAAGAGATGGAAGACTGGGTAGGCAGTAAAGATTTCTTAGCTACTGCTAACAGGATGAATGAGATCAGTGCAGCTGCTAATGAATTAGGCTTACGTACTATCATGCCTGTACTCTCTGGTTTACAAGATGCCTTTGGTGACAGAGCAATAGATGTATTTAAGCTTATAGATAACCCTGAAAGTTCTTTGCATAAGATACTCCTTGAACTTGACCCTGTTACTCAGATAGCGCCTGCTAATGCATTCGTTAGACTTAAGGATATATTCACTAAGTTAAGTGTAAACCCTGGAAGCATAACAGAGCTAGAGCGAGAAGTAGTAACTGCCTTATATCAAGAAGGAAGTGACAGGGGTAGCCTAGGGGACGAGAACACTAAGAAGATGAATGATGATTTTCAAAAGTCAGGTGACACTTTCCCTTTGAAGTACTACGCATCAAGGAAAGGTAAAACTGTAACCCCAGAAGCACTGGAATATGTAGGTGCAGAGGAGTCTAACACTGAGGATCAAGTAACTAAACTGTTTACAATGGCTAAGTCAAGAGGCTTTGAAGTTAGCATAGATGATCAAGGTACCTTTGCATTCGCTAGCAAGGGTGATATCCCTCTTGAGACTAGAGCTTTATTAGAAGACCCCGAGAGAGCTGGTCTTTCAGTACTAGGATCAAGACAAGAACTAGCAGCAGGCGTGGTAGTAGATAACTTCTTAGGCCCTATGTTAGAACTGTCAGGTAGAAGTTCCTATAATAAAGTTTTTAAGACTGGTAAGCAAGGGTATATAAAGCGGATAAGAGATACTATCTTTGAATTAGAGAGAGAAGAGATCAAAGCTAAGACTCCTCCTAGTAAGCCTGAAGCTAAGAAAGAAGAGGCTGCACCTGCACCTGACTTCTCTCAAGTAGATGAGGGGTCTATCATCCAGCTTAACGATGGCACAGTAGCTATCATTAAGAACGGTAAACTAGTAGAACCTACATCTGAGGACTTACAGCTACGTGGCTAAGGTTATAGGTAAGATACAGAGAATACCTAAAAGAGGGCCTAAAGGATTACAAGGGCTCTCCGGTATGGCTGGAAGAGATGGTACCTCCCCTAAGATAGAGGACATCCTGCGCCTTATCCAAGTCCCTAGTAACGGCATAGACGGTACTAGTGGGAAGGATGGACGAGACGGACTGAGAGGTCCACAGGGAGCACAAGGGACTAAAGGAGACTCTTTATCCCTTGAACAAGTTAAACCTCTTGTAGAGGCTCTCGTTAAGTCTGAGGTAGAGAAGGTAGAATTACCTGAGCCTATCAAAGAGACAGTAAGAGAGCAGCACTTCGGAGGTGGTAGGAACCCTGTTAAGTATATAACTACTATAACGGAAGCTACTTACTCCATACTCAAGGCTCAACTAGGAGCAGGTATGAATATCTTTGGTGTTAACTATGCCGGAGATGTAACCATAACACTACCAACAGGACATCAACAAGTCAAGGATCAAGTAATAATAATCAATGACGAGTCAGGTGCAGCTGGTACTAATAACATTACAATTAAAACTAACGTATAGAGAGATAAAAGAATATGGCTACTGGAGATATAATCGTCTTTGAAGAGGCTAAAGCTTACATGATTGATGGTGGCTGGGAAGCTGCTGATACAATCAAACTAGCTATCTGTGATAACACTACTGCACCTACTGCCGCTGACGCTGTACCTAGTATCTCAGGTGGAACTACTAACTACACAGAGGTAGGTAGTGCAGGTTCATACACAGCTGGAGGAGAGACATTAGATACTCTTGCTAACTGTGTTGTAGAAGCTGCTGGTACTATGACCTTTGATGATACTGGAGCTACTGTAACGTGGGCACAGAATGCATCTAATGATGTTGATGCTTACTGGGGTATTGTCTATAACGACACTGATGTTACCAATAGAGCTATCTGCTTCATCGAACTAGGTGGACCTGTAGATATGGCAGCTGGTTCCCTTACAGTTACTTGGAATGCTAGTGGTATCTTCACAATAGTTTAAGCATACCGTTAACTATTCAACTTGATAGGTAGAGATTAATGCTCGCAAATAGAGTAAAAGAAACTACAGCAACAACTGGCACAGGCTCGTTTACGACGGCAGGTGCAGTAGCTGGGTTCGTAACATTCAACACTGCATTCGGAACTAATAGGAAGTTTCATTATTGGGCTGTTAACGAGACAAATGATGAATGGGAAACAGGTATAGGATACCTAAGTGCATCTACTACTCTAGTCAGGGATACTGTTCTGTCAAGTACTAACAGTGATGCAGCGGTAAACTTTACAACTGCACCTTCACTCTTCTGTGCTCCTAGTGAATCAGCATTTGCTTCGATAGTTCATGCTGCAAACAATAGTGTCCTGCCTGGGTACACACCATCAGTACACGTGACAGAAGAAACTACTAACTTAACGATGGTTGCAAACCGTGTCTACTATTCACCATTCCTGTACCTAGGACAAGTCTCTACTTTTAGTGGATTTCAAGTTAGAGTAGCAACTGCTGCTGCTAGCTCGTTAATCAGGATATCACTCTACGATGCATCAGGTGATTTTAAACCTGAGACTAAGATTGTAACGTGTACGTCAGACTTCGACTCCTCTACTACAGGGACAAAGACGCAAGCTTGTACCGCTACTACTATATATCCTGGATGGTACTTTGTATGCTACAGCTCTGACGGTACCCCTGCTATTAGGCAAGCATCTCAACAAGTATTTTCACCTCTTGGTATTGATAGTTCAAATAACATTAACAAGTGTTACACAGAGAACGGTGCTGACATATCACACCCGGCAGCACCTACCTTAGCGGGTACATCTGCTAACTTTGGTGCAACTCATATAGGATTAAACATCGCATGATAACAATGCCAACAAATCTTATAGAAAGCAGGATGGCAGTAGAGCAAGTAGAAGCTGCGGGTATTGCATTCGTATGGATTGACAATATACCTACTACTGATGACGATGTTACAGCTCAAGCTGTCATTGATTCAATAGACTATGTAGCACTGCTGAAAGCTGAGAAGATATCAGAGTTAAAATCTGAAGGTCTTTCAAGGTTGCAAGCAATATACCCTGCAATAGATAGCTTCGATATGTTGGAGATAGTATCAGAGATAATACTATCTATCCTACCAGCAGCAAGAGATCTAACAGTTGATATGACCTCTTTAAGTACGGTCTACCAAGCCGGGTTAAGCGCTAGGATTGCAATAAATGCATTGTCAACGCTGACTGAGGTCGATACATACGATGTAGTTAACTCTCCATCGTGGCCCTAAGGTGATTAAATGACTATCGGTGTTGTTTCAGTTGGAGAGCTAGCAATTGGAGAGATACCAGCTTCGGCTGGTGGAGATACTAATGTATTAGTAGGGTTAGACGCCCTAATTCTTACTGAACACCAAGCAACAATAACATCAGATGTAGGAGTTACTACTGGTACACCTGATGCATTAATCCTCACTGAGTACCAAGCTACTGTTGGCTTAGGTATAGACATTACAACTGGTAGCCCTGACGCTCTTATACTGACAGAGTACCAGGCTGGTATAACTTCAGATGTTAATGTCACTACAGGTACACCTGATGCCCTGATACTTACTGAGTACCAAGCTACTATAACTTCAGCTGGTGCCACTAACGTACTAGCTAGTACTGATCCTCTCATCTTAACAGAACATCAAGCTGGTATAGCCTTAGACGTAGACATAACAACAGGTACACCAGACGCTCTTATCCTTACCGAGTACCAAGCTTCAATAGACTTAGGTACTACAGTAGCAGCAGGTATAGATCCTCTAGTTCTTACAGAACACCAAGCTACGGTTACAAGAGATATTGATGTAACTGCCAGTGTAGATAACTTAACACTATCTACTCACAGTGCAACAGTATCCCTAGGTCTAGTAGAAACTATAGATGGTAGTCTCACCAAGGTCATTACAAGTGACTATGGTAGCTTGAAGATATACTTCAGCGGAAGTAACTATTATACTTATTAGGTAACGATATGACTGGAACATTGAATGACGAAGCACTAAGCTTCTATACACATGGTAAAGATTACATGTTAGAGGTAGCTAAGGGTAACGTACCTGGGCACTCTAGCATAGCTAAGTTCGGGGAGAACCCTGACATAGATAACAATGCTACATTTGAAACTATATGGGATGGCGGTGGCACCTATGTACCTCCTACAGTAGCAAGGATACACAATGTAGTATCTACTGATGCTGATGATGCAGGGACCGTCCTGTCATCAGGTACAGCTACTGGAGGATCTAACTTAACTATAGAAGATACTACAGCTACCTTCTCAACAGATGGTGTAGCTGCTGGAGATGTAGTACTTAACGATACTAACTGTGAGATCGGTATAGTTACAACTGTAACAAGTGAGACTGTACTTACCTTTGGTTTTATGAGGAGCCCAGATACTGGTGCTATAGGCACAGATACAGCATCTGGAGATGCCTACCGAGTAGTTACTAACGCTTCTACAGGGGCTAGTATCTATTATGTTAAAGGGTTAGATGCTACCTTTACAGAAGCTAATGAATTTGTAGTAATGAACGGTATATCTAATGTAGCTACAGTTAACAGCTACGCTAGGCAGTTCAGAGCTAGAGCTTTCGGTGCTAATGCTACTGTAATGGAAGGAGTTGCTACTTGTACTGCACAGACGGACGGTACAGTATCTTCTCAGATAGTAGATGGTAACAATCAGACTCTCATGGCTGTGTATACTATACCTTTCGGTAAGATAGGATACTTAACTAAGTGGTGGGGTTCTCTATCTACGAAAGGAGCTGCTTCTTCTGTAGTTAGATTGAAAGGTGGTACCTTAGATGGCTTAGGATACATCATACAAACTAGAAGTATCAACGGTACTGGTACTAGTGCCTTTGACTATGAGTATTCTGCTCCTGAAATCATGGCTCAAGGTGTAGACATCTGGGTAGAGGCTGATTCTGATACTAACAATACAGGTGTAGCTAGTGGGTTCGATATACTCTTAATGGATGCTTAAGTAGGGTAAATTCTAGACAAAAAGAAGGGGACAATTAAGTCCCCTTTTTAATGCGTGTAGTTTAAGGTTAGCTAGCGTCTATAGCTCTCTCTCGCTTGATCACTTCAATGTAATCTTCTGCCTTCTTACGAGATTCAAACCAAGCTATTGAGTCGTACCTATTAGACATAGGCTTAAACTCTTGCAGTATAAAGTCTTCACTGTGACCTTCAGGTTCAAAGATTACCTTGAACTCAGGGGCTAGTGTAGCTACTTGAGCCTTAAGGCTCTTTATCTCCTTATCATTGACCTGACACTTGTGTATAAGACTAGCTATACAATCTCTAGTGTTGGATGCAGCTAAGACCTTATCGCTTTTGTCCCATATAGAGTCATTATCCTTCTCCAAGATACCATCTATGTACAAGTAGTCTCCATCCTGTTTGAAATTTGGGTCAGTAAAGTTACTTTTCTTCTTACTCTTAAGACATTCAAACATAAGGCTCATTCCTCTCAATTAAGCTAGTAGCGGATCGATATCTTTATTAGTATCATTAGTAGCTAATGCTTCTACTACTTCCTTGGTCTCTTCCTTCTTAGGAGTCTCTGCTTCAACCTTCGCTTCCGTAGGAGTCTCAACCGCAGCAACCACAGGTGCCTTACAGTTACTACCTTCATTAAGTTCTTCATTCATGTTTAGTATTCCTTTATAATTGTTTAAGTCGTCAAGTATGACCAGACATTCACCAAGTAGTTCAGTTATTTCAAAACTATCTGGTGTTTCTTCGAAAGATAATTCTTCATGCTCCCTTATCCAGTCATATGTATCTAAGATAGCATTAGTTATAAAGCTAACATCATCCTCTTTAATCGTGTACATCTTCTTCTACTATCTCCTCTTCTTCTATTGCTCCGAAGTTACAACTGTAGAAGGTAGCATCTATATCCTTACTTACTATCTTAGGTAAAATCCCTAGAGCTACTTGCTTAGTCTTTTCATTAGACTTCGAGTTCAATATAGATAATATAGTAGCTTCAACTGCTTCTACTGCTTGCTTATCTATTCCATTTATTTCTACTGCTGTAGCCATTCCTTCGGTACCTTCTTATCTGCATATTGCCAAGTTACTCCTTTGAAGATGCCTCTTCCTTTACCTTGACAAATGTCTGCATAAGTTTGTTTTGCTCCCTTTGAAGTTCTAGTGTTGCTCCTAGTGAATACGAATCTAATATCAAGGCCCGGATATTGTCTCTTAATGAGGAGGTGCTTGAGTCTGTCTTCGTAGTCCCAGATACCTTTCGTTTCGACACAGATGATCTTACCATTGTTATCCTCTAACCAGAAATCAGGTGTATATAGGTGCTTACTCATAGGTTTAAGCCAAGGGATCTTCCCTTCTATTGGCTCGTATAAGAACTTCACCTTTCTTTTATTCAGATCAGTAGCTACCTTACTCTCTAGCCCTGACCTATACTTGTTCTTGTTGTGTCTCTTCAGGGTACTGTGCCTCGTTTAGTTCTTCCATAAGTTCTATAAACATGTACACTGCACTGCTAACTAACTCAGGCTTAATCAAGTTTAATTCCGCTGGGATAGACGTATCGCCTAGGATCTCATCCACATCTACAGGGAGATTGTCGAAGTAGTCTTCCATCTTATTCAACTGGTAACCCATCATAAAGATTACTGATCTTAATATCTCTACAGTCTCTTCTTTAGTCTTCAGGTTGCTTTCCTTCATAGGAATCTCCTAGTATTACCTTGCACGCTTCATTGTAATGTTCTTCCGATTCAAACACTACGTATCTACCTTCAGTCTCTACATTAGCTGCATCAAAAGCTTTCTTCATCTCTATGAAGTCTTCTAAGGTAGGTTCCTTCCTCTCTTTCTTCTTCTTATCTACATGAGTAGCTGCCTTGTTAAACTTATTCATGTACTTAGCTACGGGATTCTTCATCCGGGACCCTCACCAGCTCTAAAAGCCTCTTCCATCTCAAGCCTATTAATCTTATCCTCAAGATCTTTAAACTTCTTATTGGCTCTCTTACTATCAGCTTTAATCTCTGCATGTACTTCCTCCTTAGAGTAGTACTCATTAGGCTGAGGCGCATACCCATCCTTAAGGTAGTCAACCATCTTGTGTATCTCTTCTTTAGTATAAGTTCTCACGATTGTAATTCCTTGTAACTAAGGTAACTCCTAGTAGCCTGAAGCACCCGCCCCGACACTAGCTCTAGTACCTCTCCATTAGTTAGCTTATGTAGATCATGTAGGTAACATACATCCGTTAGGTACTTTGTATAGTTAACCATATTACTCTCTAAGTAAAGCATGTGCCTCTGCCTACCTGCTTCGTACTCGACTACAGGATGAAGGTCTATCCTCACTTCTGTAACTCCCTGAATCTCTCTACTACTGGATGAGTAGCTACCCTC
>Ga0255047_10001476_pt1 | contig 16988 bp, 36 predicted proteins | sample JV7_2_1_MG_FD_183640 | JGI IMG/M metagenome (GOLD analysis project Ga0255047, IMG submission 183640) | Seawater microbial communities from Jervis Inlet, British Columbia, Canada - JV7_2_1 | ecosystem: Environmental > Aquatic > Marine > Inlet | place: Canada: British Columbia | collected 2016-10-06 | reverse complement strand
CACATCCTTCACATTCCCATACCATTGTTAAGCTAGGACACATAGTACTAGAACAAGCAGAGTATGATGAAGAAGGAAAAGAAACTAAAGCTCCAGTATTATCAGACAAATATTCTGTTGATGTACTATGGAACGAAGCAGAAATAACTACAGTAGATGTAGAAGCTGTTTTAGATGAAGATGGTATGGTAGTAACACCAGAAGTAACTTCAGTAGACCACCCTTACGGATGGAAGTCTAAAGCAATAGATTTAGAAGATGAAGGAGTACACGGATTCTTTGGCGTAACATATCAAGGCAATAAACTATAATGCCAATACCAAAGCCTAAACCAGCAGAAAAGCAAAGCGATTTTATGATTCGTTGCGTACCTATGCTTACGCCTTATCACAAAAAGGATGAAGCTATAGCTATATGTTATGATGCATTTAAAAAGGTAGAATTAGAAAGCTATAATGACTATCCAGATGGAGCAGTAAACAACGCTAAAAGAGCTGTAGAATGGAAAGAGAAGAATGGTAGTGATTGTGGAACACGAGTAGGTTGGACAAGAGCTGGTCAATTAGCTAGGAGAGAAAACATAAGCAGAGATACTATCTCAAGAATGGCAAGTTTCAAAAGACATCAACAACATAAAGACGTTCCTTATTCTGAAGGATGCGGAGGATTAATGTGGGATGCTTGGGGCGGAAGTGCTGGAGTAAATTGGGCAATAAGTAAACTTAAAGAAATAGATAAAAAATGATACAAGACTATAAAACGTTATTTATAAATATGGGTAGTCTAGGAATATCACTAACAGATATTGATATAATCCTAAAAATTGTGCTTTTGCTTATAACAATTTTTTACACCTTGCAAAAATGGTATTTAATGAATAAAAGGAAAGATGACTAAAAACTTTACTAAAGAGGAATTTGATTGTAACTGCAATTGTGGTGTTTGTGAAATGCCAATAAATGTTTATCATAATGTGGTAAAGGTTGCTAATCAACTACAAGTATTAAGAGATGAATTAAAAAAGCCAATTCATATAAACTCTGCATATAGGTCAGAAGAATATAATGAAAAGGTCGGTGGTGTTAAAACTTCACAACATATAATGGGTAAAGCTGCTGATATTTCTGTTAAAGGATTCTCTCCATTAGAAGTATATAAGACAATAGAAAGACTTATAGAGAACGGAGATATGTTACAAGGTGGTTTAGGTTTGTACGATTCTTTTGTACATTATGATATTAGAGGAGAAAGAGCTAGATGGGATTACCAAAAAAAATTATAGTATGTTTATAGGATTTAGTTTTATTGTAGAAAGAGGTTTGTTATTAGGTTGGGAATATTATCCAGCATTAGATGAAGAAGATAACGAAGAACTAAACATTTACTTTATATTTATTTGTTTACACTTAAAATGGGGTTATGGCGAAGAAATTTAAAGATACAAAAGTAGGATCTTTCTTAAAAACAAAAGGATCTTTTTTATTAAACACTATAGGCGAAACAATAACTAATAAAGGATTTTTAGGCATCGTAAAGAATCTTATTATAAAAGATGATGAAATGCCATTAGAAGATAAAGAAACTGCTTTAAAACTGCTAGAAATGGATTCTATTGAAATGCAAGAGGTTTCTAAAAGATGGAGTAGCGATATGAAATCAGACTCCTGGCTTTCTAAAAACACTAGACCATTAACATTAATTTATTTAACAGTAATAACTTCTTTGTATATATTGTTAGATGCTTTAGATATAGCTTTTGATATTGATGAAGCATGGGTTGAATTATTAAAAACTTTATTAGTTACAATCTACGTTGCTTATTTCGGAAGCAGAGGTTTTGAAAAGGTAGGTTCGATTAAGAAATAGGCGGGAATGTCTTTATTATAAATGTCTTAATTAATTATATAATTTTTTATATATATTTATAAAATATTTAAATTTATTAATTTTTTTTGGTCTAAAAAAACTTTTTTTTAATTTTTTTGTATATATTAGCATTATGAACATTAATGTTAGAATAAAAAGATTAGAGGATCAATCTGAATATTATCAGTTAAAATTAAGTACTTACAAAGAAACTATTGAAGGAAAATTTTCTAAAGAAGATTTAAGATATTTAATTCAGCAAATAGATAATGAAATAATATAATGGCTAAAAAACCATCAAGAAAAACAATAATTAAAAAACTTGATAAAGTATTCAGCCAATTTATTAGAAGAAGATTTGCAGTAAATGAGATAGCAAAGTGCGTAACATGTGGTAAACAGGCGCATTGGAAAGAACTGCAAGCTGGTCATTTCATGAGTAGAAAACATTATTCAACTAGGTGGGATGAAACTAATGTACAAGTTCAATGTAGTGGATGTAATGTATTTAGATATGGAGAGCAATTTAAGTTTGGAATGTATCTAGAACAAGCATACGGAAATGGAGTAGCGGAGGAGATGCATAATAAAAGTAGAGAAATAACAAAGTTTAGCGATATACAATTATTAGAAAAAATAGAATATTATAATGAATTATTAACTAACTTACAATGATTTTTGTTTTGTTTTCTTGGGAAAGGCGAGGGTAAAGAAATTTATTCTCGCTTTTTTTTGTCTAAATATTTTTTTATATTAACAATATTGTTTATATTTATGCCAAAGGAAACAATTATGATATATATTTTAAAGAATAATAGGAACGAAACTTTATTCGACACTCGATCTGCTGCAATAGCAGAGTTTTACGCAAAAACAAACTATTTAAAAATCTATTACAGAACTGCTAGCAATAGGGAAGTAATGCTAAATGACTATAGCAATGGCGAATAATTACACAAACGATTATTTGTATCAAAGCAATGAAGCGTTAAAAAAAGAAAATGATTCTCTTTTAAAAACTTTAATAGAAGTTATTGAATATATGGATAGAGATCATGTGAACTATAAAGAATTATTAAAATCTGAATTAAGCAAGAGGTATGATATTAGATTCAATTAATTATGAAAATAATTTTCAGATCCTAGCGCAGTATTTAATTAAGTTAGGAAAAAAGCATCCAAATAATAAAGTTGTTGATGATTGTTCTAGAGCTTTAAAAGAAATGTATTTTTATACAAATACTTTGCAAATTCAAAACAGAGAATTAATTTTAGAAAATAGTAATATAAAACAAGAAACAAGAAAACAATTATTAAAATGAAAAAATTAAAAATAAAAAAAATCAAAGAATTATTAAAAGAAAAAAATTTATTAGAATTTAATAGAGAAATTAGCCAAAGGCATACTAATTCAATTATTGAAAGCATTAGCCAATGCGGATTATTAAGAGTGCCAATTTTGGGCGATATATCTAGTTTTGATAATAGAAAATTAGTTATAGTCGATGGGCAACATTTATGTAGCGCATTAACAAAAATGAATTCATCAATTAAAGAAGTTGATTGCATTGTAAAAAAATATGATAATAAAAATGAAGTAATAAGGGATGTAGCAAAATTAAATAATGTACAAAAAACTTGGAATGATGAAAATTATTTAAATGCATGGTATAAATTTGGAAAAGATAATATAGATTATTTTTCTAATTATGCTTATTTATGGAATACATACAATAATATATTTGATGGTCTGCCTTGCGGGTTTATAGTAGATTTATATGCAACTAATAAAGAAAATTTTAGATCTGGAACTTTAGAATTTAGAGATGTTCAATTTAGCGATAAACTTGCCCAAATATCTTTCATGTTGAAAAGCAAATATAATAAAGCTGCATTTACATTACAAGGTTTAAGAAATTGGGCTTTTGCCAGAAAATTTAAGGAAATGAGGGATTTAGATTTTCAAAAATTAGAATCAAGATTAAAAATGTCATTAAAAAACAATGAAGATCAATACTGCAATGGCAGAGAAGATTTTTCTGCTTTTGTAGATAGAATTTATAAAAGATTATAAATGAATAAATATTTAAATTATCTAAATGATAATTATTTTAAAGAAATAAATTATATTTATATAAAACAAAGTCAAACCAAAAAAAAGAAAACAAATGAACAGAGAAAAATTAAAAGGATTGTATCAAAAGTATGAATTAACTCCAGAGGATATATTTACAAAAGATATTGGATATGGAGATAACAAAAAAACTTTTACTATAATCACAAGATCAGGAATTGAAAAGATTCAAGCAAAAGAAAACATTACTATAAATTATGAAGTTATAAAATGCGAAATAAATTTTTCAGTAATTAAAGCGCATGCTTTTGTTCAAACTAAACCAAACACTATAATAGAAAGTTTTGGATCTGCATTAAAAGGAGCTACATTTAAAGAGGGTAATTGCCAGAGTTGGTATGTAGTAGAAATGGCAGAAAAAAGAGCTTTATCAAGAGCTGTATTAAAATTAACTGGCTTTTACCAATTAGGAGTGTTTGGAGAGGATGAATCAGAAGATTTTAAAAAAACAAATAAAATAGATAAAGAAAAATTAATTAACTTAAATAAATAAAAAAATGGGACACTTATTAAACACTAGAATTGGATTAAAGAAAATACCTAAAGAAGCGCAGTATGAAGGTAAAAAGGATGTATATGTTGATTTAACAATAGGCATCCAGGATGAATTGAACAACTATGATCAGAATGTTTCTGTATGGATTGCTCAAACTCCTGAACAAATTAAAAACAAAGAACCAAAGCAATATTTAGGAAATGGCAGAGTAATTTACACTAACAATGAGCCATTATTTGTAAAGCCAAAAGAAGCTCAAGTTCAAGAAACTAAAAATGAGGTGGATGTTGATCTGCCTTTTTAAAAATAATTTATTAAATTAGGGGCTATATGCCCCTTTTTTTTATGAAAGAAGAAAACAAACTATATTACGATTTACTAACAGAACAATGCAGAATAAATACAGATGAAATAATAGAGAATCCGCCAGTAGCGATTTCAATGGGAGAAACAACTATAAACACAATAAAAGGAAAAACCACTATTCCTACTAGTTTAGGAACTTATGGCAACTTTTCTTTTGTTGTTGCTCCTCCTAAAAGTTTTAAAACCTACTTTATATCTTTATTAGCTTCAGTATATCTTTCAGGCAAAAACAGATTTGCTGGTAATTTAAGAGGACACAGAGAAAACAAATGCTTAATTCATTTTGATACAGAACAGGGAAAGTTCCATGCGCAAAGAGTATTCCGTAGAGTTGTAGATATGAATGATGGAGATGATGTTGGTTGCTATCATACTTACGGATTAAGAACCATTGGTTACAAATTTAGATTAGAGTTTATAGAATATTATCTTACAAACAAAGTTAAAGATGCTGGGCTAGTTATTATAGATGGCATTGCTGACTTATGCGGAGATGTAAATAATATTGATCAATCTAACTTTGTAGTTCAAAAATTAATGGAATGGAGCGAAAAGTTTAATTGTCATATTATTACAATTATTCATTCTAATTACGGATCAGAGAAACCAACAGGGCATCTCGGATCATGTTGCGAAAAGAAAGCAGAAACACAAATACATTTAGAAAACGACAAAATAAATAATTGGGTAAATGTTAAATGTAAAAGGTCAAGGGGTTTTCCTTTTGATGATTTCGCTTTCAAAGTTAATAAAGTTGGATTGCCAGAAGTTGTCGGAGGATATTTTGATCCTATTACGAAAATTAAATACTAAATGCATTGGTTAAATAAAATTGCTAAACATCATAAAGAATGGATAAAAATTGCTGTAAACTTTGGGGCTAGAGATTATGCTGAAGATATAGTTCAAGAAGCATATATTAGAGTTCATAAATATTCTAATCCTGAAAAGATTATTAAAAATGATAAAGTCAATAAGGGTTACATGTTTTTTATTATTAGAAACATTTGCAATAACTTTAACAATGAATTAAAAAAAACCAGGAAATTGCCTTTAAATGATCATGTATATAATATTTCAAATGAATCTTTAGAATCAGAAAAAGATGTTGCTTTGCAAAACATTATTAATAAAATGGACAAAGAATTAGAAAACTGGCATTTTTATGAAAAAGGAATATTTAAAATATATAGAGATTCTGGATTAAGCATTAGAGGAATCGCAAAAGAAACTAAAATCAGTTCAGTTAATATATTTCATACTCTAAAAAAAAGTAAAAATAAAATGAGAGAAATGTTTGGAGAAGATTTTGAGGATTATATTAATGGCGACTTTGATTTAATAGATTGAAAAACAAAAAGTTATATTTAAGGTTTTAATAATATGGAAGATATAAAAGGATTAGGAGATCAAATAGAAAAAATAACAGAAGCAACAGGAATTAAAAAACTTGTTAAATGGGCATTTGGAGAGGATTGCGGATGCGAACAAAGAAAGGAAAAGCTGAATAAGTTATTTCCTAGAAGAAGAAAGCCTGAATGCTTAAATGAAGAAGAATATAACTATCTGGCTTATATTAAATTAGAAAAATTCAATGGAGCAACAAGATTAAGTGCAGAAGCGCAAAGAAAAATATTAACTATATATAATAGAGTTTTTAAAGCAAAAAAACAATTTAGCACTTGTGGTAGTTGCGTTATATCTATGATTAATGAAATGAAAACTTTAATGAAATCTTATGGAAATTAGACCTAGACTTAAAGGAAACAAAAAAGCAGCTTATGAGAATCTTACAAAAAAAGAAAGAAGGATTCTAGTAATAGGAGATTTGCATGCTCCTTTCGTTCTAGAGGGGTATTTGGAATTTTGCCAAGAAGTTTATGCGCAACATAATTGTAATCAAGTTATATTTATTGGAGACATTATTGATTCGCATGGATGGAGTTACCATGAACAAGATCCTGATGGAATGTCTGCTGGTCATGAGCTTTCTTTAGCTATAAAAAAAGTTTCTTATTGGTATAAAGCATTTCCAAAAGCAGATGTCTGTATTGGCAATCATGATCGCCTAGCTTCTAGGAAAGCATTTTCTGGAGGAGTTCCAAGCAGATGGATTAAAGGATACAATGAAGTTTTAAAAACTCCTAATTGGAATTGGGTTGAAAGCATATCTTATGATGGCGTTTTGTATGAACATGGAGAAGGCGGTCAAGCAAAAGCAAAAGCGAAAAACAATATGATGTCTAGCGTTTGCGGTCATACTCATACAGAAGCATATACAATGTGGTTTGTAGGAAAGAAATTTAGAGTATTTGGAATGCAAGTTGGTTGCGGAGTTGATAGTTCTACTTACGCTGCTGCATATGCTAAAAACTTTAAAAAACAAGCTATTGGATGCGGAGTAGTTATTGGAGGTCATACAGCTATAAACAAACTTATGAAATTATGATCAGCACATTCCAAAAAGATTTAAAAGTTGGTAAATTATATGAAAATATAGTTTTAAATAAAATTAAAAGAAAATATCCTAAAGCGCATATTATTGATGGATATTGTAAAGATTGGGATATATTTGTTCCTGAACTTAATTTTGGAGTAGAAGTTAAGTCTGATAAAAAAAGTTTACATACAGGTAATATAGTTATAGAAGTTGAAATGAATGGCAAACCTTCTGCATTATCAACTAGCAAATCTAAATGGTGGGTTATATATGATGGAGAAAATTTTAATTGGTTTACTATTAAGAATATAAAAAGATGCATAATAGAAAATAATTTAAGATGCGTTGAATTTATAGGAAAAGGAGATACAAAATCAAAAAAAGCATATTTGATAAAGAAACAAATGTTATATAAATACAAAGAATGAAATCTAAAAAATATACAACCAAAGAAAGATTTAAGATTTTGGAATCTACAGTAGCAACTTTGTATGTAGCAATAGAAAAACTATCTAAAAGAATAGATGGGATTGATGAGTTTTTAACTAAAGCAACTAAAGATTATAAAGAATAATTTTTTTTTATTAACAATAATGTTTATATTTAAATATTATTAATTTAAAAAGAAAACAAAACATTATGACAAATTATGCAATCCAAAAGTCTTTAATTAAAGATTTATCTTATTTAGGTAAAATGATTAATACTTTAGAAAACGAATTAAACATTAAGGAAACAAGAAAGGGAAAAGATTTATTAATCGATATGTTAAATCATAAAACAGAATTAAAACAGAGGTTGAAATATGTTGGAGATTTAAACTATGAATTAGTAAGAAGATGAGAGAAGCAACAGTAATTTACGATAATATAGAACTAACATTAGTAGGGCAATTTTATGAAGGTGACGATCGCACATATATGTATCCAGGCAGTTGTAGTGATTTTAATTTGTGTAAAGTGTTACATGGAGGAGAAGACATAATTGACTTGCTTGCAGATTACGTAATAGATATTTTAGAATTAGAAGCAATAAAAGAAATAGAGGAAGGAGAAAGATATCATGATAGTACTATTTGATGCAGACAGTTTAGTTTATTCCTCATGTTGTGGAGTAGATGATATTTTAGATGAAGCTATTGGAAAGTTTGATCAGGTTTTCATGTCTATAATAAATAGGCTAGAAGAAACTTACGAGATAGAAAAGGTAATTACTTTTAACAATAGTAGAGGTAATTTCAGAAAATTATTAGATCCTAATTATAAAGCAAATAGAAAAAAGCAAGAACATCCTAAACTGCTTAATAAAATGCATGAAGAAATATCTGCCATTTATTCTTCTAAAAGTTGTTATGGAATGGAAACAGATGATTTAGTTGCAACGTATTGGAAAAAGCTTACTGATGAATTAGGGCAAAACAATGTAATTATAGTTTCATTAGACAAAGACTATAAGCAATTGCCTTGCATATTATATAACTATCACTATCAACATCAAACAATATCAAACATAAGCTATAAAGAGTCATTATATAATTTTTATAATCAAATGATTATTGGAGATAGCGCAGACAATGTAAACTATTGCAAAGGGTATGGTAAGGCATACGCAAAAAGATTATTTAAAGATTGTGAGACACATTATCAATTTACAAAAAAGACATACGAATTATTTAAAACAATATACAAATCAAAAGCAAAGTTAAAATACATACAATGTTATAACCTTTTAAAATTAAGGACAGAATGAGATGGTTTAAACCTTTAAAAAAAGATAAGCCTAACAAAAAACAAAAGGCTGCAAGAAGAAAGCAAAGAGAAAGGTTTATAGAAGAAGAAAGAAAACCTAAAGTAAAAAGAAACGGAGTTTTAATAAAATACCAAAACAATGAGAGCAAGCCAACCGCATTATGAAAATGGCAAAGGATATGATGTTATAGACTTTATCAAGGATTATAATTTAAATTTTAATAGAGGAAACATAATAAAGTACATAAGCAGAGCAGACAAAAAAAATCACGAACTAATGGATTTATTAAAAGCTAAAGACTATCTTGAAAGAGAAATAGAATATGTACGAAACGGAGGGATTAAAGAATGATATAATATATCAATTTTATTATATAGCTTTATTTGATTATGAAAAAGGCAATGATGTAGATGAATTAAAATTAATCATGTACGATTATGAGGATAAAGAATTATATTTAGAATGCGAAGGAATAAGATTAGCAATAGAGTATATAGAATTTTTAGAATTAATACAAAAAATAATAGATGACTAGCAATGAAATAAAAAATTTAGTTCAGAGAAACTTTGAGTTAAATTTAAAGCAAAAGAAAAGAACAAGAAAATTAGTTTATGCAAGAGCAGTATATTTTAAACTTTGCCGAGATTGTACTGATTTAACTTTTATTCAAATAGGAAAAACATTAGGGTTTACGCATGGAAATGTAATACACAGCATTAATAAAATATTTCCTTCTTTTGATATGTATAACAATGATTACATAACAATTTATAATGAAATAAAAATGCAAGATAGTAAAGCTCCATTAAGTAAAAGATTTGAAGCTGCTAAAAATGAAAACAACAATTTGAAAAGAGAAATAGAAAAATTAAAAAGAAAAATAAATAAACATGAAACAGAGGCTATCTATTAATAAAATAAAACCTAATGCAGTTAATCCTAGATACATTAAGGATCATAAGTTTAAAAAGCTAGTTAAAAGCATTAAGAGTTTTCCTCAAATGTTAGAAAAAAGACCAATCATAGTTGATGAAAATATGATAGTGCTTGGAGGAAATATGAGATTGAAAGCATCAATAGAAGCGGGATTAAAGGAAGTCTGGATAGATATTGCAGAGGGATGGTCAGAAGATCAAAAGAAAGAATTCATAATAAAAGACAATGTAGGATTCGGAGAATGGGATTGGGATATATTAGGCAATGAATGGAATGTAAAGCAATTAGAAGATTGGGGTTTAGATGGTTTTCCTTTTGAAGAAGAACAAGCTGAAATCAAAGATATATCTGATAGTATAGAAAGCTCATTTAGGGTAGAAGTAGAATTAGAAAATGAAGAAGAACAAGAAAAATTATATAATGAATTAATAAACAAAGGATATATATGCCGACTTTTGACATTATAAAACAAACAACAGCTCCTAAAACTTTTAGAGTAGCATCTGTTATAGGTAAATTTGATTTACAAAGTGAAAAAATAACAGAACATTTTAAAGGAGAAATTAATTTAGAAATTGATTGGAAAATAGGATTAATTGTAGGTAAATCAGGAACAGGTAAAACAACCATAGCAAAACAACTATTTCCTAAATCATATGTAACTAATTACAAATATGATAAATTAACAGTTTTAGATGACATGCCTAAAGATTGCTCTGTTGATCAAATAACAAAAGCATTTAATAGTGTAGGTTTTTCTAGTCCACCAAGTTGGTTAAAACCATATTCTGTTTTATCTAATGGTCAAAAAATGAGAGTTGATTTAGCTAGAGCTATTTTAGAAGAAAACAAAATGTTTGTATTCGATGAATTTACTAGCGTTGTGGATAGAAATGTTGCTAAAATAGGAAGTTTCGCAATTCAAAAAGCAATTAGAAAAACAAATAAACAATTTATAGCTGTTGGATGTCATAATGATGTAGAAGACTGGTTAATGCCTGATTGGGTTTTTAATACTGATACCATGACCTTTCATTCATTTGAAGGGCAAAAAAAAAATAGACCAGAAATTAAATTCAACATATATGAATCTAAAAACAAATCAATTTGGAAGATGTTTGCTAAACACCATTATTTAAGTCATTCACATAATAATGCTGCTCATGTTTATTTAGCGACCATAAACAATGAAATAGCTGGCTTTTTAAGTGTTTTACATTTACCACATCCAAAAGTAAAAAACATAAAAAAAGTACATAGATTAGTTATTTTACCTGATTATCAAGGAGCTGGATTTGGTATAAAATTTTTAGAAGAAATAGGAAAACATTATAAAAAACAAAAATATAGATATACAATAGTTACATCAGCCCCTAGTTTAATATATGCTTTAAAAAAATCATTTAAATGGTCATGTAAAAATTATGGTCGATTAAAAGGTGGTGGAACAGGAATATTACATGGTACAAATAAAAGATTAACAGCAAATTCAAAAAATAGAATAACAGCATCATTCGAATTAAAATAAAAAAAAATGAACAAATCCGACACTATAAAAGAAAAGTTAATAGAAGCATTAGAAAAAAGTTTAGGCGTTGTAACAACTGCTTGTAAGAATGCTAATATACATAGATCAACTTATTATGATTGGTATAATAAAGATGAGGAATTTAAAAACAAAGTTGATTTAATTCAAAATGTTGCTTTAGATTTTGCAGAAAGCCAATTGCATAAACAAATACAAGAGGGATCAACTAGCGCAACAATATTTTATCTAAAAACAAAAGGCAAAGCAAGAGGGTATCAAGAAAACCAAGCGATTGATTTAAATACTTCAGGAGAAATTAATGTAAACTTCAAGAATTTAATTAGTGCAATTAAAGATAAGGGATAAATTTTTGGTATGGGATAAAGTAGATTCACGATACTTTATTATAACTGGTGGTAGAGGATCTGGGAAATCCTTTGCCATCAATACCATGCTATTGCTTTTAACTCAAGAACAAGGGCATACTATTTTATTTACTAGATACACTTTGCGTTCAGCTAACATTTCTATCATTCCAGAGTTCAAAGAAAAGATAGATTTGCTTAAATTAAATCATATGTTTCATATAACTAAAGATGAAATAATAAATAAGAATTCAGGATCAAAGATATTATTTAGAGGAATCAAAACATCTTCAGGAGATCAAACAGCTAATTTAAAATCATTGCAAGGAATAACAACTTGGGTAATGGATGAAGCTGAAGAATTAGTTGATGAAAGCATCTTTGATAAAATAGATTTATCAGTAAGAAAGAAAGGTATAGACAATAGAATAATGCTAGTATTAAATCCTGCAACTAAAGAACATTGGATTTACCAGCGTTTTTTTGAAAGCAAGGGTATTGATTCAAAAAGTAATTTAAGTACAGGAAATGTTACTTATATCCATTCTACGTACCTAGATAATATAGAGAACTTGTCAGATAGTTATTTAGCAAGAATAGAAGATATAAAAAACAATAGACCAGCAAAATATGAGCATCAAATATTAGGAGGATGGTTAGAGAAAGCAGAGGGAGTTATATTTAGCAATTGGTCAATAGGAGAATTTAAGGAAGTTTCAACTGTTGTGCTAGGTCAAGATTATGGATTTTCTGCAGATCCGTCGGTATTATTAAAAACTAGCATAGATAAAAAAAATAGAAAGATTTATGTAAAGTTATGCTTTTATAAGACGCATCTAACAACAAGCAACATTGCTCAACTTAATAAACAATTTGCTGGTCAGAATTTAATCGTGGCTGATAGCGCAGAGCCAAGACTTATAAATGAATTATCCAGGCATTGCAATATCGTTCCAACAATCAAAGGACAAGGATCAGTTATATTTGGAATTAGTTTATTACAAGATTATGATTTAATAATAGATCCTGAAAGCACAGAGATAGTTAAAGAGCTGAATAACTATTCATGGTTAGAAAAGAAATCACAAACTCCAATAGATAAATTCAATCATACTATTGATGCTTTAAGGTATGCAGTAGCCTATCAATTAGAGAATCCAAATAAGGGAGAATACTTTATTTATTGATGTTTATTTGTTTTTATTAACAATATTGTTTATATTTAAGTATTATTAACAATAAAACTAAACAAAATGACAAATTCTTTCAAGCATTGGGCAATTCAAGATTTATGGAAACAATATCAATATTGCCAATTAAACAATACTAAATTTAATAGAAATATATTAAAACAAGTTATAACAGAAATAAAATCAAGATAATGGAAAGATTTAACAAATATAATTTTATAAGCGAATTAAAAGAATCAATTGGAGAATTTATAGAAGAAACAACTTTTAAAAATAATGAAGATATAGAGGATGAAGTAAATGAATTTATTCATAACTACATTAACGATGCAACTATTTATTATGTAGATTGTTGGGCAATATGTTTTACATTAGGTTGTTCTGATTTTGAAATAGAACAAACAGGAGCAAAAGCTAAAAATATAAATGAATTAGCTTATTGGGCTTTATGGAGCGTAGTAGATGAAAGCATTGATTATTATTTAGAATCTAACTTATCAAGCCCATTATTATGAAAAATAAAAAATATGAAGCATCAATGATAGTATCTACAATTAGCTTTATTGGTATAATTGTAGTACTTTTATTATGTGGATAGGAAATTAATGAAAAAAATAAGTTGGTGTTTAAAAAATTATATATTCATTTATCCAAACCCAATTAATAATTCTAGAAAAGCTAGAGTTAATATTTATATTAATTCATCAGGCAAAATAAAAAAAGGAAAAGAAATATATACTCAAAATAAAGTTCATGAAAAAATATATGAACTGTATGAACATATTTACGATAAGTTAAATTAGTTTTTAATTTTAGGTTGAAAAAGGAGGTTAGTTATACATTAACCTCTTTTTTTGGTTATATAATAAAGACTATTCATGATTTCAGTTCCAATTTCATTAAAATATATTAAGCTAGGAAACTATCAAAAGTTTCTGCAAATAGAAAACCCTTCTACAGAAGATCTAATTAAATGCTTATTAGAAGTATCTTCTCCTGATCTAGCTAGAATGAAGGCAACAGATGTTGATCATATAGCTGCTGAACTAAATGAGCTGTTTGAAGTAGATCATCAATTTGTTAATCAATTTGAATTATATGGAAAGCGTTTTGGATTCATACCAAAGCTAGATGATATTACTTATGGAGAAAATAAAGATATAACAAACTACATAAATGATTGGGGAAACATGCATAAAGCAATGGCTGTTTTATTTAGACCAATAGAAAAAAAATTATCTAATCAATATATTATAGAGGATTACGAAGGAAGTCATGTTTATAGTGATGTAATGAAAGACATGCCATTAAGCGTAGTATTAGGATCAATGGTTTTTTTTTACAATTTAACGAAAGAATTACTGAATTATATCCCGAATTATTTACAGAAACAGATCAACAAGGAACAGATGACAGGAGCGGATTCGCTAGAAAATGGGGAAGTTATTCTGAACTCTATGCTCTCGCTCAAGGGGACATTACTAGGTTTGATGCCATCACAAAATATAAACTACACCAATGCTTAATGTATTTGGCATTTGAAAAAGAAAGAATACAATTAGAAGAAAGAATGATAAAACGTAAATTTAAATAATATGCAAGGATTTTATAACCTATCCAATAAAATTAGAGAAACATTACAATTAGATGAATTTGTAAATACAGTTACTTATGGAGATCTAATGGAAGTTGATTTAAATAAACAAACAATATTTCCTTTATCTCACTTTATGATTTCTGGGGCTACAATGCAAAGCAATGTTTGGAATTTTAGCGTTTCTTTATTATGCATGGATTTAGTAAACGAAAGCAAAAATTATGCTGATGGAATACCAGGAGAATTTAGAGGTAACAATAATGAGCAAGATGTTTTTAATACTCAATTAGCTGTAGCAAATAGATTATTAGAATTATTATTAAGAGGAGATCTATATGTAGATAAATATCAATTAGATGGAGATCCAACATTAGAGCCTTTCGTTGATAGGTTTGAAAATAAACTGGCTGGATGGACTGTTACGTTTAATGTGTTAATTCCTAACGACATGACTATATGCTAAAAGAATTAAAAACTGAAATGCAAAAAATAGGTCATCAGGTTGTTAATGGAGCTGTTAGGCAATTGCAAAGCGGTAAACATATATCAAGCGGTAGTTTAGCTCAAAACATTACTTATAGAGTTGAAGAAAATAGAGATGGTTATGATTTAGAATTTTGGATGGAAGAATACGGAATGTTTTTAGATGCTGGAGTATATGGATCGAATCCAATGAAAGCAAGAGCAAAGAATCCAAAACAAAAAGGAAAGAAAACAAACTCTGTATTTACAGGAAAAGATGGATTAGCAGAAAAGTTTTCTTATAAGAGTAAAAGACCACCAATGGAAAGTTTAAAAGGATGGGCAAAGAAAAAGAATATTAGGTTTAGAGATAAGAAAGGAAGATTTGCCAAAGGCGGTTATACAACTATCGCTTATTGGTTGCAAGATAGAATCTTTTATCAAGGTATTGCTCCAACATTGTTTTTTACTAAACCATTTTTAAAAGCATTTAATGAACTAGATAAAGAAATAGTAAAGCAATTTGATTTATATATTAATACAGTATTAGAAGAAGATTCAAAATGGGGAAGCTATTCAGCAATAAGAAATTAAACAAAATAAACAATGAGTAAAATTAACGTAAGAAGCCCTTACTTCGTAAACCTATCAGCTACTAACTTGGTAAGCGCAAAGCTTGAGATAAGAATATATATAGGAGCAGCAGAAACAACTTGGCTAGGCAGCCCACAATACACATTAACCTCAACAGCTATAAATGAAAAGATAAACTTTGAGATTGCAGAGTTAATAAAAGACTATATACCAGCAGCATTTAACGGAGTATATCCAAATGATTTAGATGCGACAGAAGATTATACTACAATGTATGTAGATTATAGGATTACAGAAACATTAAATACTGGAGCGCAAACACCAGTTGATACATTAGGGTTAAGAGCATTTTATGGATATGGATATTTTGAAGAAGGCGCAAACCCTCAACTATTACAAGGCTACTTACAATCAAACACAAAAATACTAAAGTTACACGATGCTCCTATAAGAATACCAGTAGATAATGAAAATACAAACTCTGTTGTATTTCTATATCAAGGGCAACAAGTATATTCTTGGCTTCCTTCTACTGGTCTTAAAATACAAGATCAGATTGTTTATGTTAGCAATGGGGTTAATGGAGCAGATAGTTTTGAAGAAAGAGTAGAACTAGATGGAGGTACATTTGAAGACAATGCTTGTATTGATCAATTTGAAGATGACTTTGAGTTATTTCTAGTTGATGAGGTTTATGTTAGTGGAGTTGAAGGATTGACTGTAATTCAAGTAGATAATATAGACGAATGTAAATACACGCCTTATAAACTAACATTTATAAATAAGTTTGGAGCATATCAAGACATTTGGATGTTTAAGAATTCTAAACTTGCAATGACTACTCAAAAAGATAAATACAAATCTAACATACTTAATAACGGAACATACGAAACATATAATGCGCAAGTTAGACTACTATCTAAAAACGCAAACCAAAGACTTACTTTAAATAGCGGTTATTATCCAGAAAGCAATAACGAAATATTTAGACAACTATTTTTAAGCGATAAAGTATGGATAGAATACAAAGAAAAAACACTAGCTGTTAATATAGAGAACAACAATATAAACTATAAAACAAGTCTTACTGATAGTTTAATTAACTACACAATAGATGTAAGCTTTGCATTTGATACTATAAACAATATAAGATAAATGAATTTAGAATTATATATAGATAATGTTAGAGTTGATTTATTTAAAGATGAAGCAATTACTCTTACAGATACACAACAAAACATTCGTGATATTGCTTTGGTGTTTA
>Ga0255047_10001471_pt1 | contig 17029 bp, 13 predicted proteins | sample JV7_2_1_MG_FD_183640 | JGI IMG/M metagenome (GOLD analysis project Ga0255047, IMG submission 183640) | Seawater microbial communities from Jervis Inlet, British Columbia, Canada - JV7_2_1 | ecosystem: Environmental > Aquatic > Marine > Inlet | place: Canada: British Columbia | collected 2016-10-06 | reverse complement strand
GGGCGACACCACAACCACTACCGCGGCGGCGACGACGACTACGACGTCGGACACCCCGGACGAGACCACAACGACGACCACCACGCCACCGGACGCCGGTCCCAAGACGATCATCATCGGTACCACCGACTCGATCGCCGGACTGGACTCGGCCGACGCGTACGCCGTTCACGACTGGGAGCTGATCCGCAACACCGGTGAAGGTTTGACCAAGTTCGCGGTTGGAACGACGGATGTCATCCCTGGCATCGCCGAAAGCTGGGATATCAGCGACGACGGAACCGTATACACGTTCCATCTCCGTGACGGCCTGACGTTCTTCGACGGCACACCGTTGACTGCAGCCGACTACGTCGTGCACGTCAACCGCATGCTGGAGCTCGACGGCGACGGCGGTGTTGGCGGAGCGCTCGGCAAGCCCTATATCGCCAGCATGGATGCCCCTGACGACAGCACCGTTGTGTTCACGCTCAACGACGCCTTCGCCTACTTCCCGCAGGTCGTGACAGGTGCCCCGTACCATCCGATGCACCCGAGTTATCCAACGGACGCTCTGGTTGAGTTCCCGGACGCGCCGTTCGGTGGAGTGGGTCCGTGGGTTGTGACTTCCTACAACCTTGGTGAGCAAACGACCCTGGAGCCGAATCCGAACTATTACGGCGATGCTCCTCAGGTCGACAAGATCGTCATTACGTACTTCACCGAAGCAACTCAGCTGGTGCAGGCGCTGCAGTCGGGTGATGTCGACATCGCCTGGCGCAGTGTCCAGGAGCCCGGTCTCCTCCAGGCATTGGCAGACGAGTCCGGCGTGGTGTCTGCGGATATTCCGGGTGGTGGCATTCGCTATCTCATCCTGAACCACAACATTGCGCCCGCCGACGACCCGAACGTTCGCAAGGCGATTGCTGCGTCGATCGACCGGGATGAACTGGTGGACGGACCGCTCGGTGGAAACGCCGCGCCGCTCTATTCGCCGGTACCGCCCGGCTTCGTTGGTGCCAATGAGGCGTTCGACGTCCTGTACGAGTCGCCGAACGTGGATCTGGCAACCCAGCTCCTGGCCGACTCCGGCTATACCGCCGACAACAAGCTGAAGCTGTTCTTGGATTACCCGCCCAGCCGGTACGGCGGCGTAGTGGGAGACGCCATCCAGGAGCTGTCCGAGCAGTTGACGAGGACTGGAGCCGTGGACGTCGAGTTGAGGGCCACTGAGTGGGCCACCTATCTCGGCAACGTGATCGGGGGCGAGTCGTATGCCGTCTCGTTCCTTGGATGGTTCTTCGACTATCCGGACTCGAGCAACTACCTGGAGCCGTTCGCGCTCAACGGTGGTCTCGGAACGAACATCACTGATGCCGACACCGGCGATGTGCTTCCCGGACTGACTGAGCCCGAGCTGATCGCCAACCTCTTGGCGGCGGCGACGGAAACCGACCCGGCTGCCCGGGCGGTGTTGTACGAGTTGGTTCAGGACCAGTGGGCGAGTGACGTTGTCACTATCCCGCTGTGGTTCGAGCCCGAGCGCGTTTTCTACCGGGATTACGTCTCCGGTGACGCTGGAAGCGATAACGCCAACTCGCTGAATATCGGCCCGACGACGGACCTGAACTACGACGTGCTGCAAACCAGCAACTAGTAGGGAAGCGAGAAACTGATGATGAGAAAGGGGCGGGCCTGCCGGGCCCGCCCCTTTCGAATCACCTAATGTGATTCGATGCATCCACTCGCTCTCCTGTTCCTAGTACTTGGAGTCCCTGCCCTCCTCGCGCTTGTTTACATCTTCCTGCGCGGGAGCGAGTCACTGCGGCGTTACATACTGGTCCGCATCGCGCTCACCCTTCCGATGGTTCTCATCCTGGGAACGATGGTGTTTGTCGTGCTCCGGATCGTGCCGGGGGACCCGGTCACGTCCAATCTCGGGCCTAAAGGCACGCCCGAGCTACGAGAACGATTGACCGAACAGCTCGGGCTCAACGAGCCGCTCATCGTTCAATACGGCGAGTTCCTGCTCGACATCGTGACCCTCGACTTCGGTGAAGCTCTCACCAGTGGCGGCCGTCCGATTGTTGACGAGCTGGGGGAGCGCCTGCCGGCCACTCTTGAGCTGGTGATTCCGGCCACGATTCTGGCTCTCATCCTTGGCATCATCCCGGGGACAATCGCGGCCGTCAGACGACGAAAACCCACTGATTACAGCCTCCGCATGTACAGCGTCATTGTGTACTCGATGCCGATCTTCTGGCTGGGTCAGTTGCTCCAGCTGTTCTTTGGCGTCCACTTGGGTTGGTTGCCAGTGGCAGGGCGGATCGATCCCATCATCGGCTCGACCCTAGAACGTACCACCAACCTCTTGCTCATCGACTCGATACTCGAAGCGAATTGGAGTGCCCTCTGGAGCGTTCTCGAGCATCTGGTCTTGCCGTCCTTCACACTGGCCCTCATTCTCTCGGGGGTGTTCCTCCGGCTCACTCGTATCAACGTGATCGAGACGTTGCAGCAGGATTACATCACCGCCTCGCGGGCCCGGGGAATACGAGAGCGGGTGGTGGTGTATCAGCACGCCCTCAAGAACGCCATGATCCCGGTGATCACCTTGATCGGTCTCCAGGTGGCAATCCTGCTCGCCGGAGCAGTTCTTACTGAGTCGGTGTTCTCATGGCCTGGCATGGGGCGGTATCTGGTGGACCGCATCGGGCTGCGCGACTACACCGCGGTTCAAAGCGTGATCACGATGTTTGCACTGCTCGTCGCTCTCGTGAGTCTTGCAGTCGACATCATCTACTCGCTACTGGACCCGCGGGTCAAGTACTAGAAGGGAGGAGAAGGAATGGCCGTCACCGAAGAACGTCAGGCGCCCGATGCTCCCGATTGGCACGAGGAACTCGAGAACGTCGGCCTGGTCCGTCGCATCTTTCAGGCACGGCGCTGGTACAAAGCGGACTGGTGGTTCGTTGTGATCAGCAGCGTGGCAGTGGCCGGGTTCTTCATCGTCGCCATCTTCCCTCAATGGTTCGCTCCGCACGACCCCAGGGAGGAGGTCGGTGCCCGGGTGCTGGCACCGGGGGAGGCCCCGGCGTTTGAGGTGTTTATGGTGCCGGCCGGGAGCCAGGTCGCCGGCCTCGCCGACATGGCCACGGGTGAGCGAGAGTCCTTCGGCGTTGTCGTCGGCGAGCCGACGAGCGACGTTGCTCGGGATGAGGTCGAGCGTCTCAACGAGGAGGGACTCACGGGTGACGAGAGGCTGCGGCTCGGGCTGGAGAGGTTCGACGACCTACCCGAGATGCTGACCGCGCTGTCGGCCGGGGAACTGGTTGCTGCCGGCGCGGCTTCGGATCAGGTTGACCTGGTCATCGACGACTTCCCGGAGGTTGAGGTGGTCGGATCGATCGCCGAGGGAGATGAGGGAGCAGGTCAGAGCTTCCTGCTGGGTACTAACCAGCTGGGTCAGGACATGTTGAGCCGCATTATCTGGGGGACCAGGATTGCGTTTCTGATCGGGTTCGCATCGGCGGTGTTTGCCATCGTTATTGGTGTACCGCTTGGCCTGCTGGCGGGGTTCGCTGGCGGGAAACTGGACCGCGGAATGAGCATCATCATGGACAGCCTCTACGCCTTTCCGGGCTTGATTCTGGCCATCGCCATCGCCGCTGTACTCGGACCGAGTGTGTTCAACGTCATCGTGGCGATCGCCGTTCTCTACATCCCCACCTATTTTCGGATTGTGCGCGGTCAGACGCTGTCGGCAAAGGAAGAGCTCTACGTTGAGGCCGCGAGAAGTCTCGGCGCTAAGAGCACGGTGATCCTTCGCCGGTATATCTTCCCCAACGTAATCCCGTCGGTTGCCATTATCTTCTCGGTCAACGTGGCCGACGCCATCCTCACCGGAGCAGGTCTCAGCTTCCTCGGCATTGGCTTGCCGCCCGACACCCCTGATTGGGGAATCGACCTGGCCCGTGGGCAGCAGAGCATCCAGACGGCCTGGTGGTTGGTTACCTTCCCGGGGATAGCGGTCATGCTGGTTGTGTTGTCGTTCACGATGATGGGGGAGGGACTCGTCGAGATCTTCAATCCAAAGCTGCGCGAACGGTGATCGGATGTATGGCGAGGAACCCATCAGTAGAGAGCGGGTTGTAATGGGCGAACCGGTTCGAACAGGAGACGTGCTTTTCTCGCTTCGGGACGTGTCGGTGGATTACGCCACCAGGGCCGGTGCCGTGAAAGCTGTCGACCGGGTGTCACTTGATATCCGGAAAGGCGAGATTCTCGGGCTGGTGGGTGAATCCGGCTGCGGGAAGTCAACCCTCGGAAAGGCGATGCTGCGAATGATCCAGCCGCCGGGAGAGATCACCGAAGGTCAGATGATTTTCGACGGGACGGACTTGATGACGCTGAACTCCCGGCGGATGCGGGAGTTACGGGGAGCGCGCCTCGGCATGGTCTTCCAGGACCCGATGACCTCCCTCGATCCCTTGCAGAAGATCGTCGACCATCTGACCGAGACGGTCATGACCCACGAGCCCAGTACTTCGGAGGCGGCCGCCCGCGACCGCGCTGAGCAGTTGGTGAGTCGGCTCGGGCTGCGCGAGGAACGCATCGACGACTACCCGCACCAGTTCTCGGGCGGCATGCGCCAGCGCATCATGATTGCCCTGGCTTTAGCGTTGCGTGCCGATCTGGTGATTGCCGACGAGCCCACCACTGCGCTGGACGTAATCGTTGAGGCGCAGTTCCTGGATCTACTACGGGAGTTGCGAGCCGAGTTCGATCTCACGATCGTACTGATCACGCACAATATCGGCGTCGTAGCCGAAGTGGCTGATCGGGTGGCGGTGATGTACGCGGGCCGGATGGTCGAGGTGGCCGGCGTCGACGGTCTCTTTCTTGACACCAAGCATCCTTACGGACAGGGTCTGCTCAAGGCGGTGCCCAATATTCAGCTGGCTGATGCCGAGCTCTACCAGATGGAGGGTTCCCCGCCCAACCTGCTGCGACCGCCGCCGGGCTGCTCGTTCCATCCGCGTTGTCCCTCCGAAATGCCGATTTGCTCCAGTGTTGAGCCCTCGCTCAGGGCCGTCGACCAGGACCATCTGGCGGCCTGCTGGCTGTATGAGGATCATCCAGAGAAGCGAGTGCCGGTTGAGGTCGCGCATGACTGAATCCTTGACCGGTGGCGAGTCTCCGAATGGGGTTGACCCGGCTGAGTATCTTGTCGAGATCCGGGGCCTCAGGAAGTGGTTCCCGGTCCAGAAGGGTTTTATCGCCAATCTGCTGTCACGCGGCAGGATCGACTATGTGAAGGCGGTCGACGGGGTCGACTTTCATATCAAGCGGGGAGAAGTACTCGGCCTGGCGGGCGAGAGCGGTTCGGGCAAATCCACCGTGGGCCGGCTGGTGCTGCGCCTTCTGGACGCCACCGAGGGCGAGGTCATCGTCGACGGCATCGATCTTGCCACGCTGAGCAACGAAGCGTTGCGGAAGGCCCGCAGCAAGATGCAGGTCGTCTTCCAGGATCCGCTGGCATCTCTCAACCCTCGCATGACGATTGGACAGGCGATTGAGCACCCGGCTCAGATTCATTTGCCGGATCTCAGCTCCGAAGAGCACAAGCGACTGGTTCTGGAGATCCTCGAATCGGTCGGAATGACCCCGCCCGACTTCTTCTACGACAAGTACCCGCACCAGATTTCTGGTGGCCAGCGCCAGCGCATCGTGCTGGCCCGGGCCTTGATAACTCAACCTGCCCTAATTGTTGCCGACGAGCCGATCGCCTCCGCCGACGTATCGGTGCAGGCCTTGCTGCTTGACCTGATGGTGAAGCTGAAGGAAGAGTTCGATCTCACTTATCTGTTCATCACCCATGACCTGGCAACCACCAAGTACATCTGCGATCGGATCGCCATTATGTATCTGGGCAAGATCGTTGAGATCGGGCCGCTGCAAGATGTGTTCGAGAACCCCCAGCATCCCTACACACGGGCCCTGTTGTCGGCGGTGCCGGTCCCCGATCCCCGTCGCCGGCGCCAGGAACCGCTACCGGCCGGCGAGATCCCCAACCCGATCAACCCGCCCAGCGGATGCAACTTCCATCCCCGCTGCCCGATTGCTGCCATGGGGGTGTGCGACCAGGAGGATCCCAGCCTGGCGGTGGTGGAAGGTTCCGAAGAGCACCTCGTCTCGTGCCACTTGCGCACCGGCGCCTACCAGCACATGGACACCAATCGCGTCTGACACCATCCAAATTCTGGAAGGAAGGTGTTGCCCCTAGCTGGGTTCGGGGGGTAGTCTCCTTCCTATTCCGGCTCCTCAGTTCTGAGGGGCCAGTTCAATGGAGGAAATCAAGTGAGATCACTACGCAAGAGAGGTGGGTGGCTGGCGCTGCTCGCCGCGCTGGCGCTGGTAGCGGCTGCGTGCTCGAGTGACGACACTTCCGACGACACCACGGCGACGACTGCTGCGCCCACAACCACTACGGCTGCGCCGAGTGGCGGGGGCGACGGCGACGGCGACGGTGATGGCGACGGAGGTGGCGGAAGCGACATCGGCGGCACGTTCCAGACAGCACTGGTGGCGGACCTGACCACGGACAACTTTTGGGCCTACCTGGACACTGAGTCCTCGGTGCACAATGGTTATATCCTTGGCCAGAGCCACCCGGCGCTTTACACCCTGTCGGTTCCCGACTTTCTGAATATCCCCGTGTTGGCGGTCGGTGAAGCGCCTGCCGCAGCAGCGGACGGCGCCGGCTTCAGTGCCACCGTTCCTCTGCGTGAGGGAATGACCTGGTCGGACGGCGAGGCTGTGGACGCCAATGACTTCGTGTTCACCTTTGATGTCGTGCGCGAATTCGCGCTCGGATCGAACTGGCTGTCCAACACGCCAGAGCAGGTGACATCGGTCGAGGCCGTCGACGACTACTCGGTGAAGATCAACTTCTCCGAGGCGCCGGGCCTTTCCATCTACCAGAACGGCGTCAACTTCCTGTCGATTCTGCCCGAGCACTTCTGGGCCTCCGTGGTCGACGAAGCACGCGGCAGTGAGGACCCGAAGGCCACTCTCTACGCCGCCAGCGGCGCCGGAGAGCCCTCAGCCGGAACGAACATCTTCGAAAAGTGGGAAGCGGGAGCCTTCGCCTCGATCCTGGCGAACCCCGACTACTTCTTCGTGGACACCGTCTACACGACGTACGGCGACCTCAGCTGGTCTCAGGTTGGCCCCGCGGTCGACGAGACACTTTTCGGATCCGGAAGTGGTGACGTCCTGTCTGAGTACACCGACGGACCGTTTGTTGGAGAGATCATCTACTCCGAGTACGGCTCCCAGGATGCGGCCTACCTGGCGTTTACCGAGGGTGAGGTCGATTACGTCCTCAACCCGTCCGGTATCCCGACCGGCCGTCGTGAAGAGCTTCGTGCGTTGGAAGGCGTTGAGTTTGCGATTAACCCGTCTGAGGGTTTCCGCTACATGGCCTTCAACTTGCGCAAGGCACCCATGAACAACGAGGCTTTCCGCCAGGCGTTCGCCTATGTTATCGACAAGGAGTTCGTGACCGGAAGCGTGCTGGGTGGAGCTGCTCTGCCGATCTACTCGCTGGTCCCGGAGGCCAACGCCGCCTGGTACACCGACGAGGTGAACAAGTGGGGCTTCGGCATGTCCGAAGGTGAGCGCTTCGAAATGGCCGTGCAGGTCCTGACGGACGCCGGCTACGGCTGGAGCACTGACCCGGTGGCACACGTCGACGATGACGGTGAGTTCACGGGTGTGTTCACGGACGGTGAAGGCATGACGCAGCCGGACGGCTCGGCCGTTCCTGAGGTCGAGCTGATGACGCCAGGCCCGGGTTACGACCCGCTGCGTTCGACGTTCGCCACCTGGATTGGCCAGTGGGGTGAGCGCCTCGGCGTGCCGATGGATGTCAACCCGACCGACTTCAACGCCATCGTTGATGCCACGTTCCCGCCCCAAGAGGACGGGCTCGGCTGGGACATCTACATGCTCGGCTGGGGTGGCGGTGACCCGTCACTGCCGTGCACATCGCACCAGGCGTTCTTCGGAGCGGATCAAGACGCTGTTACCGGTGGTGGTTTCAACACCCCCGGCTACAACGACGCCGACTTCGAGGCTCTGAGCGGTGAGTTTGACGTCGCAACGGACCTCGCCACTGCACGTACGATCTGCGCCGACATGGAGAAGAACATCTCCGAGAACCTGCCGTACATCGTGCTGTTCTCGACGCCGATCACCGATGCATGGCGTGCCAACGTCGTGTTCCCGATCGAAGACGTGCTGGGTGGAATCAACGGATTCCCGAATGCATGGGCCGGTCAGGTGCTCGTCACTGAGTAGGAACCCGGACGCCTAGCGTCCCTGAGATTGAGAGGGAGGGCCTTAGGGCCCTCCCTCTCTTTTGTCCTTCTGCGGAGTGACGAGACGCGAAAACTCCAGTAAGCTGCCTCCCATTCGCCCGTCTGGGAAGGGAAACACCGCTTGCTCAAATTCATAGGCGTTCGCCTGCTTCAGATGAGCTTGCTGTTCCTGGTCTTCTTGACGCTGCTGTTCTTCCTATTGCAGGCTCAGCCCGGTGACTTCAGTAGGCAGTTCCTGGATCCGAATATCCCGCCGGAGAACCGCGATCTAATTGCCGCCCGGTTTGGCCTGGATAAGCCACTGTGGCAGCAGTACCTCGCTTACATGGGCAATGTCATCCAAGGCGACTTCGGACAGAGCTTTCAGCGTTACCCGCGATCGGTCACCAGCGTTATCACCGAGCGACTTCCTCGCACCTTCTTCCTATTCACTCTGGCCACACTGCTGTCCTACTACCTCGGTTTCGTGTTTGGCAAGGTGCTGGCCTGGCGCCGGGGCGGCAAGCAGGAGATGGGCATCACCCTCGGCGGAGTGTTCCTGTACACGGTTTTCTACCCCTGGTTCGCTCTCGTCATGATCTGGTTCTTCGCCGCCTATCTGGACCTGGTTCCCGTCAACCAGTTCCTTACGCCGATCCGGTGGCGGGAAGCGCCGTTCAGCGCCAACTCGGTCTTCTCGACCGTCATCTGGTCGACCCTGCTCCTATCCGTGGGCGTCGGCTTGTCAATGTGGGCTTCGCGTAAGCCCGACAACATCACCCAACAACGCCTCATTAGGTGGGGCGGGATAGGTCTCTCGGTCGGGTTGTTCCTGGCGTTCTGGCTGCCGAGCGATCGACGAATATACGCGACCGACATCGCCCACCATGCCCTGCTGCCGATCTTCACCCTGGCTCTGGTTGCATTTGCGGGGGTGATGCTGATTACCCGCGGCTCGATGCTCGAGACCCTCAAGGAGGACTACATCCTCACGGCCAGGGCCAAAGGCCTCCCGCCCAAAGTGATCCGGGACCGCCACGCGGCCCGCAATGCCTTGTTGCCGGTTACGACGTCGTTCGTGCTGGGGCTGGCGTTCATTATCGGCGGCGGTCTCATCACCGAAACGGTGTTTTCGTGGCCGGGCATGGGGGAGTTGCTCCTCACCTCAGTGGTTACCCAGGACATCCCGGTAGCGATCGGCACTCTGGCCATGGTTGGAGCGCTGGCTCTGGTCGCCCACGTCGTCGTCGATGTGTTGTACGTTTTCCTGGATCCCCGGATCAGGTACCAGTAGGAATAGGGAGCTCGAATGGCGTTGGAACAGAAACCTTCTGATCTGGATCCGATCGGCGCGATCGCAGCCGTGGAGAGCGACGACGAGGAGCAGGTCGTTGCGCTGCTCGAAGTTCCATTGTGGAGGATCCGGCTCCGCCTTCTGTGGCGCGGGTTCAAGAAGAACTGGTCCCTGTTTGCCGAGAATCGCATCGGGCTAATCGGTCTGTTCATCATCGCTGTCTTTGCCATCATGGCCATTGCTCATCCAATCCTGATGTCCACCGTCTGGGGCGGTGACAATCGCGAGATCTATGACCCGATCATCGGCTACTCGGCGGTCGTCCAGGAATTCACCGTCGTTGAGGAGGTCACCGACCCGTCCACGGAGATCGAGTTGATCGACGCCCGATTCACCAACATCAACGCCAAGGTAGGCGACACTGTCCAGCAACCGCTGCAACCCGCCCCTCCCTCCCGCGACCACCTGTTGGGAACGGATCCCATCGGGCGCGATGTCCTTTCTCAACTGATGTTCTCGACCAGGGCCGCCTTCTTCCTCGGGATGGTGGCCGCCCTGGTCACAGTGTTCATCGCGACCACGGTGGGATCGGTCGCGGCCTTCTTCCGGGGTCTTGTTGACTCATTTCTGATGCGGATTGCCGACCTGATCCTGCTGATGCCGCTCATCCCTATTCTGATTGTGATCGGTGGATTCTGGACAATTGAGTTGTGGCAGTTGGGCGTGATCATTGGCCTCCTCAACGGTTTCGGGGGTGTGGCCATCGTGCTCAGATCGCAGGCTTTGTCGGTCAGCGTCAAGCCGTTCGTGGACGCGGCCCGGGTGGCCGGAGGGTCCAGGTGGCATCTCATCTTCCGGCACGTCGTGCCCAATGTCCTCCCCCTCAGCTTCCTGTACATGATGTTCGGTGTCACCGAGGCGATTTCGCTGGAAGCAGTGCTCAGCTTCTTCGGCCTTCTCAACGTGGAGATGAGCTGGGGCCTCATGATCAGCCTTGCCCAGGCCGAGGGCTATCTGTTGAGAGGGTTCGATGTCTGGTGGCTACTGTTCCCGGCGGGCCTGGCCGTTACATTCCTGGCCGCCGCCTTCTTCCTGGTGGGACGGGCCATGGATGAGGTCGTCAATCCCCGCCTCCGGCAGCGTTAGAAGGGCCCCAAACCACGATGTCCACTCCATTAGTCCAGGATTCAACCGGCGGTCTCCGCTCGGGCGACACCCTGCTCGAAGTCGATCACCTGGTGATGCGATACAAGACCAAGCAAGGCTGGGTTTCGGCGGTCGAGGATGTCAGCTTCGTGCTCCACAAGGGTGAGGCGCTCGGCCTGGTCGGTGAATCCGGCTGCGGCAAGACATCGGTGGCGCTTTCGTTGCTCCGGCTGCAGGCAGACAACGGAGAGATCCTAAGTGGCGAGATACGTCTCGGCGGAGACAATCTGGTGGAACTGTCCGAAGAGGACATGCGCAAGCGACGGTGGCAGGACATCTCGATGGTGTTCCAGTCGGCCATGAATTCCTGGAACCCGGTTTATCGGATTGGAGATCAAATCAAGGAGGCTCTCGATCTCCACTGGCCCACTCGCCTGTCGCGGGCTGAGACCCGTCAACGGATCGGCGATCTTTTCGCCCTTGTCGGACTGCCGTCGGAGGCTCAGGACCGCTATCCCCATGAATTCAGCGGCGGCATGCGGCAACGGGCAACCATTGCGATGGCGCTCTCCTGCAATCCGCAGGTGATCATCGCCGACGAGCCCACCACTGCCCTGGATGTGATCGTCCAGGATCAGATCCTCAAGGAGCTCAAGAAGATCCAGGCCGAACTCGACATGTCGATCATCTACATATCCCATGACATCGCGGTGATCGCCGAGGTCACCGACCGGATGGGCGTCATGTATGCCGGCAAGATGGTGGAGTTCGGTGACACCGGTGACATCTTCGCGGCTCCCCGCCATCCCTATGCCTGGCTGCTCTTGTCGTCGACGCCGTCCATCGTTGGGCCACGGCGCAAGCTGGCTCCGCTCGAGGGAGAACCACCCAACTTGCTCGATCCACCCGAGGGGTGTCGCTTCAATCCCAGGTGCCCGTTCGCGACCGATCAGTGCCGATCCGAAGAGCCGCCCTTGCAGGACATTGGCGATGGGCACCTCGTGGCCTGCTGGAACTACGAGGAGGTGCCGGTGGGCATCACCGCGGGAGGTGTTGTATGACCGACGCCAGGGTGGAAGCCACCGACCTAGAGAAGCGATATCCGGTCCAGAAAAGCGTCTTCCGTAGCGCCACGGATTTCATCCACGCGGTCGACGGCATCAACTTCAAGATAGATCCGGGCCAGAGCCTCGGCCTGGTCGGCGAGTCAGGGTGCGGCAAGACCACCACCGGCCGCATGCTTGTCAAGCTGCTGGAGATGACGGGCGGCCGGGTTCTCTTGCAGGAGGACGGTGAGGTCCTGGACCTCTCCAACATCACGAGCAAGTCGGAGCTCAAGAAGTTCCGCTCCGACGTCCAGATGATCTTCCAGGATCCATTCGAATCAATGAACCCCCGGCGCACGGTTTACGACACTATCGCCGAGCCCCTCTCCGTCCAGCGCATCGGCACAGTGCCGGAGCGGGAGGAGAAGGTGGCGGATCTGCTCAATCTGGTAGGTCTCACCCCGGCCGCCTCGTTCATGTTCCGCTTCCCCCATGAGCTCTCCGGCGGGCAACGCCAGCGAGTGGCCATCGCCCGCGCTCTGATCGTCGATCCCACCTTCGTGGTGGCCGACGAGCCCACCTCGATGCTCGATGTCAGCATCCGCATCTCGGTGATGGACCTGATGATCAAGCTGGCCGAGCGGTTGAACGTCTCCTATCTATACATCACTCACGACCTGGCGGTGGCGCGTTACATGTGCGACCGGATCGCGGTCATGTATCTGGGCAAGATCGTCGAGCTGGCGCCCACCGAGGAGCTGCTATCTAACCCGATGCACCCCTACACCAAGGCGCTGCTGTCGGCCGTTCCCGTTCCCGACCCCGAGTACAAGCGTCCGCCGGTGGAAATCAAGGGCGGAATTACCAAGTCGATCAACCCGGAGCCGCGGTGCCGATTTTACGACCGATGCCCGATCGCCCGCGAGGACATCTGCGGTGCTAACGATCACCCGCCTCTGGAGGAGAAGGCTCCCGATCACTGGGTAGCCTGCTACCTGGTAGACAAACAGCCGGCCTAGGTTGGTTATCATGACCCGCTCTGTGAAGGAATCGTTGTGATTGAAAGCATTGTTCTGGCATTCCACATGCTGTTTTCGCTCGGCCTGATCGTTCTGGTGCTGCTGCACTCGGCCAAGGGCGGTGGAATGTCCGACATGTTCGGTGGCGGCATGGGGCCAATCAGTCAGGTGCCGGTGATGGAGCGCAACCTCGATCGTTTGACCATCGCCGTCGCGGTCATGTTTGGCGTGACAACTCTCTGGCTCACCATCATCCGATAGGGCCACAACAGTCGGCAGATATACTCACTCGTCCACGTCGGAGTGGCGGAATTGGTAGACGCGCTAGGTTGAGGGCCTAGTGGGACATAGTCCCGTGGAGGTTCGAGTCCTCTCTCCGACACCGCAGAGGCCCCCAACTATGGGGGTTTCCTCTTTTGGGTAAGGATCCGAAAGGGTGCTGGCGGAATACTGCCACCCGGATTGCTACCCAACGCTCAACTGGGTGTGTCGTTCCAGCGGATCACTCCGACTCTCATGCTGCTCAATGCCACGTGGTCAGCCTCCGTTCGATGGAAGTAGCCTGAGCGTCACCACGAACATGCCCACCTATAGCGGTTGGCTGAGTCGGCGCCCACGGATTGCCAGGAGGCGAAGATGCTGGTTGCAGGTTTGAGCTCGGATCAGAGAGAGCTCTTGACGGCCACTCGGAGGTTTGGGGAAGAATTCGTTGAGCCGGTGGCAGCCGAACTAGATGCCCGGCGGGATCCCGCCGACTGCTTCTCATGGGAGATCGTCGAGCGCGCGCACGCAGCCGGAATCAGAACCGCGACTCTCACCAGTGAATACGGCGGAGTGGGAATCGACTCTCTCACAACGGCGATGGTCATCGAGGAGCTAGGGACGTTTGACCTCGGGGTCTCAGTGGTCCTGGCGCAGACACTCAAGATCGGTCAGACGCTGCTGGCCGCCGCGACTCCTGACCAGCGAGAGCGGTTCATCCCGGATTACGCTGCTGATCCCAGAGGACTCCTGGCGATCGGAATTACCGAACCCGATAGATCTTCCGACTACATCATCCCTTATGCCGAAGGCGACTTCCGAACCCGTGCTGTGCGGGCCGATGGCGGCTGGGTGCTCAACGGGCAGAAGCACTTCATCTCCAACGGCAACCGTGCTCGCCTCTACCTTCTGTTTGCCCAGACTGCGCCGGGTAGCGGTCTAGTGGGAGGAAGCACTTGTTTCCTCGTTGAGCGGTCGGCGCCTGGCTTCACGATCGGTCGTGTCCACGACAAGATGGGTGAGAGGCTTGCGAACAACTCTGAGCTGTACTTCGATGATTGTTTTGTCCCCGATGAGAATGTCCTTGGAGAGGTGGGGAAAGGGTTCGATGTTCTTGTTCGGTTCTTTCCCGCCTCGAACGCCTACGCGGCAGCAAGCGTGCTCGGCGTTGCTCAAGCTGCCTACTCGCGTGCACTGGAGTGGACGCGGAGCCGGTACCAGGGCGGGAGTTATCTACTGGAGAAGGACTCGGTCGCTCAGGTCCTCAGCCGAATGCGGATGAAGATCGACGCTGCCCAGGCTTACGTTCATCGGGCCGCATGGATGGCTGACCATCGGGATGCAGGGTGGGACCCGAAGATGGGGGCCCTGCCAAAGGTGTTTGCCTCAGAAGTGGCATGGGAGGTTGTAACAAATGCCCTCGAGTTGCATGGTGGTTATGGATACATGCGCGATACCGGAGTCGAAAAGCTCGTTCGCGACGCAGCTGCTTTCCTCCACTCGGACGGCGCCAACGCTTCGCTACTTCTAAAGGCAGCCCACTTCATTCGCGAGGATGCCCCTACTCCAAGGACTGCACCCAAAGACGGGTGAGCCGGCGAGAGGTCGCAGTTATCGCTGTCGGTTAGGCCGATGCGTACCGATGGGTCGAAGACAACCTCGGAATTCGACCCATCCTCCCCGACGGCAACGCCGCCCAAGCAGCCAGCACTGCCCTGACCGAAACGATTCAGCGGTTGCCTGAGCATTATCGCGGTCACTGACCTCCGACCAAGGCAAGGATATGGCTCAACACCCCGGTTCACTATCGACACCGGAGTCCAGGTGTACTTCTGTGATCCAAAATCGCCTTAGCAACGTGGATCGAACGAGAACATCAACGATCTCCTGCGTCAATGCTTCCCTGAAGACACAGACGTTCAGCCTCAGTGGCCTCAGCCCAGATCTGATCCATCTCCAGGTTCTCTAGGAACGCCGCGACCTCTTCGTGCCGCTCGACCGTTTGACGGCCCTCCGCCGGCACGGTGGCAGGCGGGGCCGCCCGCAAACCGGCGACCTGGCCCGAAAGCTCCGCATCGATACCTGCGATCAACTCCGGCGAGATCTGCTGCGAGTGCAGGAGCGTGAGTAGCTCCCGGCGCTTCTCGGCCACGCCCTCGGAATCGGAGAGCGCGGGAGTTCCGAGTCCGGTACAGAAAGCGTCGAAGTACCTGAGCAGCGCTCGGAGTCGGGTGCTTCTGGCGGTGAATCGGCTGAGGTCGGGCATTCCGAGTCGGGTGGTGAGGGTGGTGGTGCTAGGGAGCCCGGTGAGTCGGGCACTCAGTACGGCATCAACCGGACCTTTGACGAGGTTCAGTCCGGCGCCCGGTTGATCCTGGCCTATGACCCGGTGAGCAACAGGTTCAAGGGAACGGTGGAGAACACCACCAGGGGTGTGTTGAGCCAGGTTCGGGTTGAGGTTCACTAGTCGAATGGTGTTGAGATTGGCCCGACCACTCCGGTGGATTTGGCTCCCGGTCAGGTGATCGACGTCACCCTCCCGGCTACCAGTCCCATCTTCACCGCATTCAGCGCCCACCCCGAAGTCGGCTGACAACCGACCGAAACACGTTTGGCTGAAGGCCTCCAAGTGGGGGCTCTCAGCACCAGGCCTGGGCTCAACGAAGCCCGCCAGATCCGGAGATATGGGGTGTTGTGGAACGCCCGGCAGCATGCTCGGTTGCCAATCCCGCAGTCTCCACGCGTTGCCCACCCGCGCCACCAGTTCTCCCGACACCGCGAATAGGCAACGTCGACTTCAGGCCCACCTCATCGAGAGTGACACTGAGCTTGGGCGCGTCCGCGACCTACACCTCCGGGGGATCCGATTGAATCAAGGTTCCTTCGACCGTCTCCTGGATGAGCAGTTGAGGGTGGGCGATCGCAATGGCGCCGAGCTGGCCTGTTCGGCTAGGCCTGGATTACGTCGACTTCCTCGTAGATCTCGATGCGAGGCTCTCCGGTCACACCGGCATCCATCATCTTTGTCTTCAGTTCGGGGTCGTCGATGAAAGCCTTGAGTGTCTCCATCGATGTGAATCCGGCAACGACGGTCAGAAGATTCCCGTCATCGACACTCCTGTTGACCCTTGCGAACGCGGCACCGTCAGTAGTGGGGGGAAAGGTGTCGTACACAGCCTTCCACTTATCGAAATCGGCTACGGCATGTTGGATGGCGAGCATGTACATGGGGGTTCCCTCCGTCGGCGTGACGCCCGCAAGGGTGCTTCCCGCAAGGCCTAGGCGCCGACCCTAGCGGGATCTTGTGCACTGCGTCGCACTGATCCGGAGTACCTGGCAAGGTACAGAGATCACGATTCGAGCGGGCTTCACTTTCGTGGTCCTTCACACGCGTCCGACGGTCCGAACGCGTCCCTTCTAAGTCGCGCTATGTGCCGACATGTGCGGATGGATGAACCTGCGAAGGTCGTGGTCCGAATGCTTTCGCGGGACCCGCCTGGGCCCTCCATTGACATGTGGAGCCCACGGTTTCGAACACTGGGATACGAAAGCGCAACACAACCGGCATTTTGTTGCGCCCAATGGGGCCGCAGCATATGTGCCGATATGCTTCGGTCAGAGGCCCGCGCCGTTTGAAGAGAGCGACCGCCCGGTGTGGCCCTTCCTAGGCTCCGCTGATGATGTCCGAGGCCGGCTCGGATCGCGAGTCTCTGGCCCAACCCACCGCCGGGTCGACGCCCGCAGGTGAAGAGCCTGGCAAACCGAAGAACCGTTGGCTGCGGCTGCTGGGGGTTGTGGTGCCGTTCGCGATGGTGGCTGCCTTGCTGGCCGGCGTTCTTCCCGCCATGGCCGACTTTGGTGAGGTGTGGGACGCCATCCAATCCCTGACCTGGCTCGAAACCACGAGCCTTCTCGTAGCCG
>Ga0255047_10001470_pt1 | contig 17038 bp, 14 predicted proteins | sample JV7_2_1_MG_FD_183640 | JGI IMG/M metagenome (GOLD analysis project Ga0255047, IMG submission 183640) | Seawater microbial communities from Jervis Inlet, British Columbia, Canada - JV7_2_1 | ecosystem: Environmental > Aquatic > Marine > Inlet | place: Canada: British Columbia | collected 2016-10-06 | reverse complement strand
GATAGCCCTGTCCAGAGACTTACCTCTCTGCGCTATGTCAACATTCTGCGCGGTAGCGAAAGATCCAAGTCCTGCTTGCGCCCCTTTGCCGATTGCCCCAAGCGCACTCGGATCTCCGGAACCCATCGCTGCTGCCCCCCCCATAGCCAGCGCCTGCCAAGCGTTGAACTTCTTCTGCTTCAACTCTTCTTCGGGATCCCCCTGGATACTCTTCATGATCAAGGATTGGAGATCCGTGAGCCCTTGCCCACGACCCTGGTCCATCAGGCGAGCAGCCCGGTTAACCCGTTTGTCTGCCGCTGCTTTGTCTGCCGCTGCTTTGTCTGCCGCTGCTTTGTCTGCCCCTTCACCACCTCCTGCGAGATCCCTCACACCACCTATACTTGACGGGGGAATATTTATATCCTGCGGCAGATCTCTATTGACATTTGATGCCTGGACCATCAGCGCCTTTTGATCTCCGGTAAGGTCCGGGTCAGAAACAACTTTATCAATCCTAGCCTGCTCAGACGCTTGGCGTTCATCGGCAGCATCTCCCGTAAGCCATGAGGTAAATCGCTGAACAGGAAGACTTGGAATAGCTGTCATATTTTCGATCCCCGCTTCGCGAAGATCCTGCGTTGAAACATTAGAACCAAGAAGAGCAATCAACTCCTGCTGTTCATCGATAATGCCAGGAGCTAGCTCTCTCGCCATTCCAGGGGCACCAGACATTTCCTTGATTTTATTTATCTGCCTTAGTCTTTCCAATATCAGTGCGTAGTCAGGATTATCCTTCGTTACAGTGGCATCGTAACCAAAGAACCCACCTCCATGAGGCTGATCCGTTGTGTATTGTCCCCCAACAAGGCTTCCATTCTCCCCGTTGTACCCACGAATCAACCCACCACTCCCCATCTCATCCGGAGCCCTCATCTCGGGAGGACGGTTATAGTCGTAGCCGGGTCTGCGCGGACCCACCCTCATCCTTCGCAGCATTTCCTTATCGTAACCCTCTCGGTCTGGGTCATCTTCCGGCAGAAACCTTGGATGAATAAAACTCTGCTTTAGAAGCTTTGCGAGGCTGAAATCCGGTGGCAATCCACGCTCCCCCGCATTCCTGACCAACTCATCAAGGGCTTCCATCCGTGTCCTCTCGGAAGCTTCTACGTCACCACCCTGCTGGTACCCCTTAATCAACCCACCCCCGGCAGCAAGCTGCCTGATGCCTTGGCCTCCCTGCATGGGAGGTCTCCTGGGCATAGGACGACGGGGAGCAGGAGGTTGCTGGACCTGCTGCGCCATCGCGGACAACTGACCCAACCGAGCCTGCTGCCCCATCTGGGGTGGCGGACCCCCCATCCCGGGAGGCCCTTGCTGTGGCGGACCCATTGGAGGCTGACCCATCTGGGGAGGCGGACCCATAGGCGGTTGGCCCATAGGCGGTTGGCCCATAGGCGGTTGGCCCATAGGCGGTTGGCCCCCTTCAAGCTGTTGAGCCGCAGCAAGATACTTCTCGATCATTGCAGGCTCCTGAATGCCTTCCTCAGATTTCTGAGCCTGCTCCGCCTTCATGTTCTCGCCACGCCGCTTGATCTCGTCCATGGCCATCCACTGAGGCACGGTCGGATGCTGACCGCCAGCAGCACCCTTCACGGCATCCATCGGGATGTTGCGTAGAAGTTCTTGAAGTTCCAGAAGGTTGGACATCGTATCTTGCTCCTTAACTGTTGTACATATTATAAGCACCAATGCCCAGTGCTGCGGCACCACCAACTTGTCCCGCCACGGATGGACCCGGAGAACTCATCATCTGCGAAGTACTCATAGGCACGGGGAACCCACCCAGAATACTCGCCAGCCAGGACTGCTGATTCTGACGCCAGTCCCTCTTGTCTATAAAGTCAGCGTAGGCCATGTCCTTAATGGCTTGCTCCATTTCTCGCTGGTTCATCCCCGAAGCTTCCATCGCCGCGATTCTCTCCATCGCCTGATTCTGCTGCGTGTCCGCAAAGTCCATCGCCTGGGAAGCGGCCTGCTGAAGCGCATCCCCGCTCTGAAGCATCAATTCACCACCCGCCACCTGAGCCTGCTGATCGGCTGTATGGGCAGACAGCGCATTCTCCCACGCCTGCTGTCTTCCCTTTGCATCAATATCGGCAAGATTCTGCTGACTGTTCTTAATGTTCTCTGCATCGAGAATCCCATGACGCATACTTCCATAGCCACCCTGAAGTGCTTGCCTTGCCCCAATCCTTTGATGCATATTGGCAGCTTCCATTCTCGCATTCCGCTTCTGGATATCGAGAACGTCTTCAAAGTAAGGAGAGGAGTAACGATTGAATGCCTCTTGATCAAACTGACCAATGTTTCGACCGATATCCCCTGCTTCATCGGCGATACCAGTGGATTTCTGGGTCTGCCCTAGACCCCAGCCAAGCTCTTGTCGAGGACCAGCATCATAAAGTCCCCTAATCCCCTCTTGCGCGGACCTCTCATCGGCACCGAAGCCCTCAATCCGGTTACCCCTGAAACCCCGATAAGGTGTCTTGGCTATGTTTTGAGAGTTACCATAAAGATCCTGAAGGAATGGCTTTATGAACTTGGAAGGCTCTTGAGTCGTAGTCTGATGAGTTACCGAAGGCTGTCCACCCATAACTAAACCTACCCTTTCCTAAGCGGGGAAAACCCACTCATCGTTGATGGCACCCGGCTGTGCCGTACTGCCCGTTTTGTAAGATCGTATCCTGTTCAACATATCACTCAGCTTCGCCGAACCATTCTGCGTGTTCCCATCCCCAAGATGGGCAACCACATCCGCAGGAACAACGAACTCCCCGCTCGACAAAGCCGCAGGGGATTGCCCGTCAGTCACCGCAGGAACTGAGTCATCCAAACCGCCTGAGTAACCACCCACGTAGCCTCCGCCGTAGCCAGCGACACTCCCAGCCGGAGCAAGGCCTTGAATCCCCTGGCTAACCATTCCACCACCAGCCAACCCACCGACGTTTATGGGTCCGATTATTTCGCCTAGATCTATACCGTCGAGAATGTCCAAAACTTCTTGGCTAACCCCTGAGTTCGGTACAGGTTTCTTAAACCCCCGATATCCAGGTTCTTGATTACGCCACCGGAACGGTGGGAAAGGGCCAATAGTCAGGTATCCGTCTGCTCCCACCCAGGGAAGCCAGATGGCCCGACCGATCTGAGTTACCGGCTCCCCATACTGCCCTTCAACCCCGTTATCCACGTCCTCCTGGGTAGATAGCCTCCATGTCTTTGGCCTCATATCCTCCCATACATCGCTCGCCAGTCCATTAGCCACGTCCTCGGCAGTGGCGTATACCTCCGGTCGCGGATCTCCTCCTTCAAGGTACGCATCGACAGACGTGACCGGACCAATATTGTCTTCCAGTCGTTCTCCATCGCCACGAAGAACATAACCCTCGGAATCGAAAACAACATCCCCGCCCGGACCTATCATCGGAGACATCGACGGGTCTTCGTAAAATGATGGCCTACCCTCTGCTGCTCCATGGACAACCCAGTGCTTCCACGCATCCGCCTCGGAATCGACACCCGCTCTCAAGAGATCAGGATTGCTATTTACGTAATAGATCCAATCGAACCTATAAGCATCCTTGTATATACTGGGATCCGCACCAGCAATCGTCGCGTCCGCAAGTGAATTACTGATGAACCCGTCCATGTATGTGTTGTTAAAACTCGGGTTCCCCCACTCGGTCCCGTCACTCGATGGAGCTATCAAGGAAGTGCCATCTCCGTATGATCGCGTATCCGGATTATTCGGGTCATTCGGGTCGTCGATATTTCCCGGTCCTATCTCTAAATACCCATCACCGTCAACAGTTACGACCTCGGCCTCGGCCTCGGCCTGAGTCGCAGGGTCAACCCATCCTGGGTCTCCGTAGAATCCCGACAAACCCGAAAAGGCACCTACTGCCACATAATGCCTATACGCCTCCGCCTCAGTGTCTATTACCCCGTATTCTGGCTGTGCCGGGTTACCGAGCCCAGGGTTGCTGTTCAGGTAGTAGATCCAGTCGAAGCTATCGATATTGTCGTACAGATCGGTTGTCTCGTCTCTTATCATAGCCGCAAGGTCTGCATCAGAAATACCTCCTCCGATGCCATTCCCTCGCCCAGTCGCCCCCCATTCGAAGTTGGCCCCAGGTTGGCCGGGAGCAACGGGCGTAGGCGCAATACTCGAAACTCCGTCAGGATAGGATTCTGCTCCTGCTGAATTCGCACTATCCTCAACCACTTCTACAACTACTGGATCTACAACTACTGGATCTGGAACTACTGGATCTGGAACTACTGGATCTGGAACTACTGGATCTGGAACTACTGGATCTACAACTACTGGATCTGGAACTACTGGATCTGGAACTACTGGATCTGGAACTACTGAATCGTCAGCTACTATCGTAGTGACATCGCTCGCTGCGATTGTCAGCAAGGGCTGCAATACTTCACTCCTGTTATCTCCACCATTCAGCTTATTGTCAAGCCAAGCCGACTGGCGTCCTTCCGCGCCCAAGCCTATCCACGAATCAAGGATCGCTTGGTTATCCCATAGACCTTCAGCGTTTGTCTCCCACGGGTTTCCAGTTGCTGGGTCATTACCCTCAATGTAGAAGTTTGGAACCCAATACCTATGGGATCCATCAAACTGTCCACCGCTCTGAAGCCTAATCACATCAGACAAGGCCGATGGAACATTCACATCGGCAAACATTTCATCGTTGAAAACGTATTCATCACCCTCGTAATACTCCACTGCGGCTTTCACAGAAGAGCGGCCATCATCTCCCAATGAATCCCACCAAGAGTACATATCCCCACCCACCGCATCGAGAACGTACTGATCGCTGTTTTCCATCGCATTGACAATGAAGCGTGGGTAAGCCCTGACCGTGGCCCCGGCGTCAAACTCTCCGAAGTATGCTCCATAATCAACTATCGTTGAATGGAACTCAGACAAAGAAGCCGTCCTGTCACCATGAGAGACAGCCCCCCAATCAGTTTCCGATGTGAGCGACCCGTCAGAAAAGAACATTCCAGTCAAGATTTCTCGACCGCCATCGGACATTGTTCCGTCATTATCAAACACTGTGAATCCAGAACCGGGGGCGATGGGGGGAGGCAGTACGGGAGGCTCGTACACCTGACCGTTAGCCGGATCTCCTACGTAGACTGTCGTGGAGAACTCGGTACCATCGCTTTCCGTTATAACTCTCGTCGTGTTTCCCGTAGCAGGATCGAAGGTGTCCGTTATCGTTCTTCCGTTCTCGCCTTCCGTGATGTTAACTAGCGGATCCGCATCCGGAGTATTAATGACCTGACCGACATAATCCGCCCTACCTGCCGCTCTATCTTCTTCCGTCGCCAACATCAAGCCCTGATCAGCCAGGAGATCATTCAGCCCACCTGTCATCAGATGCTTCGCCTGATCTCCCGATATCCCATACACAGCACCCAATGTTCCTGAAATTCCGTTCACCCACTGCTGGGCATCTTCACTTCCCAGCCATGCTTGGAACCCGGGGTCTGCATAAAAAGCCCCCATCGCTGATTGCTTCGCCGTCAGGTAATCCTCAGAATGCCTCTCCCACGCTTCACCAAAATAATTGTACCTATCAAGCTCAGCCGCATAGTTATCCTGATCTCCTCCAGACAGAAACCGGAGATAGTCCTCTGGATCATCATACCCAGCAGCTAAAGCCCTAGCCTCAAGATCAACGAAATATGCATCAGCCGTCTCTACCAGCGTCTGCTCTTCTTGGGAGAGTTCGGGTACTACAAAGTTGGCATACGGATCAGGCAGTGTGTCCCATTCGTCATCCCAATTTTGACCTGTAATCCCCTCGAAATGCTCACCAACCCAGCCCGCAGGAATCAGGTCTCCTGCACCCTGCCAATCACCTGTAGTGATCAGGCCCACGTTATCCATGGAGAAATCGTCATCGGGCTTCCAAAATTCTGAACCCTCACCTTCCGGAACAGGGAAATTAATCCCTGTAATCCCAGAATCAATTTCAGACAGATCAGGAGATATCAAACCGGCAATCCCTGGAACGGGGAAGTCCTCCGGAAGCCCCTCGATCTCATCAGGAATATACGTGTCGGGTGCAGGCATCTTTATACCCTCCTCGGCCTTCGGTTCATCCTTGAATTCGATGCTAAACGCCTACCCGGAGTCGCTGGCCTTGGCACATTACGCGGAGGAGCCTGAACCGGGGGCCTCTTAGGCTGGGCCATCGCGGGAGGCGGCGGCATCGTCGGACGCCCCTTCTGCCCACCACCACCCAACATCCCTGCACCAGCCTTAGCGATCTTCGGGCCATTGGCCTTAAGAAGACCAGCAATTCCCCCGGGAGGAGCGGATCGTGCCCCAGAAACCAGACCCGCCGCTGCTGTCGCATTCGGACCTGAACCACCCCCCGCAAGGACAGCACCGGCAGCCTTGTCCATGTTCGCCATCGCACCCTGAGTCAAGACCGTCCCGTATCCAACATTCTGAGAAGCCGCAACGGCAGCTTCTGTCGGAAGAGCCGTGCCAAGCCCACTAAAAGCATGAGTGCTACCAGCGGTTAGGGTCGGACCCAATGTATTCGCTGCGGCACTCTCGGCAGTCCCTACGAGCGCGGCCTGGGTCGCTAGATTCCCTCCTCCTGCCGCAGCCCCTCCCCCCGCAGCAGGGGTAAGGGAACCTGCTGTGACTCCCCCTGCAAGTCCGCCCAGCGCCATAGCCTTCGGATCCCAATCAGTCGCTGCACCAGTCCCCACCGAACCAATGGCTGCCCCAATCAAGAATGGAACCCATGCAAAAGCTTCGGGCATACCCGTATCTGGGTTTTCCGTGACCGGGCCGAGAAGCTGTTGAAGCCCCTCAAGCTCTGCTGGATTAATATGCATCAAAGTCGTATCGCCATTGCGACCGTACTGAGCCAAATCCTCGGCCTTCCTGACTTCCCCACCGTGAGCCAAGCCTTGTACGCCCGTGTAAACCGGCTGATTTTGAGGCACAGGATTTGCCCATGAGTAACCTGCTCCGGCAACCGGAGCCCCTATTGGCTGATTCATCGGGCTACTCGGGGCACTTACTTGTTGGGCACCCGGAACCACCGGACCACCCATCGCGTACCCGCCACCAGAGCCAATCCCCCCTCTGTCAAGATCTTGCATCGCCTGGGCGTAGATATCCATCCCTGGAGAATTAACCGCCCCACCCCCCTGATACCCCTGAGCTTTACCGCCGAGACCCGACCAAAGCTGACCCAACCAATCGTCCCCTCCCATCATCTTTCCTTGCGGGTCTTGTGGGCCTTGCTGTCCTTGCTGTCCTTGCTGTCCTTGCTGTCCTTGCTGTCCTCCTCCCATGAGTGAGCCAAGCGCAGCGCCCGGAGGTGACGGTGAGTTCATCCTCTTCTGAGATGCTGCTGCCGCCTCATGCCCTTTTGGAGTCTCCCTAGGATTGAATGGAGCCAACCCGCCAAGAATACCTTGCCTAGCATTCGGACTTGGCAACGCAGCACCAAAAATCTTTGGGTTCCTCGCCATCCTTTGCGCCTGTTCATTGTCGGCCATCGGGATGGTCGAGGGACTTTCGTACCCGTTTTCCATCACCGGACCACCCGATTGATACCTATCAAATCTTCTTCTCATAACAAATCCTTAAGAGGTTTCTATTCCAAAAACAGAAACAGACAAATTCGCTGCGCTTGAAAAGCCTTGTACCAAATCACCAGACTCAAGGGTCATACCCAGTGATACGATATCCGTAACATTACTACCCATGGAAACGCTGTTGAAAATTATATGCTCAACACCCGCTGTTGCTTCATAGGGAACAACTCGTATGGAGTACAGGCTTGGCGAAGAATCTCTATTGCAAAGAACAATCGACGATACAATTGTCTGAAAACGCCTACCAGTACCCGTGGATAGAGTGTGAGGCTGCGGAACCGTATAAAGAGTAGTCGCGAACGAACTCGTAGACAGTTCGAATTGACCAAGGATCTTCATGGAACTGGGCATTATCCACCAATCCTATCTGTGGATACTGCCGCCAACGGGAAAACCTGACCATAAACAGTATCTTGGTTTGTCATGGTCTATCCCTTATCTCTACGAGTGCATCAATGGTCGCATCGAGTTCCTCATCAACCGTTGGGTCGCCAATCTCGATTAGTAAAGCATTGATCTGGTCCACCTTTGCCTGCTGGTCTGCGGTGAGATCGAGGCCAATAGACCCGACCCGCTCAGCGGTCATTGACACTCTATTCACCTGAATGATATCGATCAGAGTAGGCATATGGTTCATGTCATATTATCCGCCGGGGTGATCGTCAACTGAAGACCGGTTGAGTCTGTCTTCGTATGGAGATCCGAAACGGTCAAGGTGCCCGCCCCGGCTGATACGAAGTTTCCGAACTGGAACGCAATCTTATCGCCGCTGGCGATACTCACCACACAAGAACCAGAGATAGTGTGCTGCGCCACATGGACCCCGAAAACCGTATACCAAGCATAAGGGGTCGAAGACATCTCTGAGCCAGGAACAATAACGTGCCCGCTCCCGCTATCCTTGGTCACCCGTCCCAGCATATTCCACCACAGAACATTGCTGAATCCATACATATTAAACGCCCAAGTAACGAGAAACTTCCGCACGCCACTGGCTGGGAACGCGCCCGAATATTCAAACTCGCCGGTAGGTGAGCCACCTCCAACCTCAACCCAATTGGCTGCCTCGGTGGCTGTCCACCCGGTTTGAAGCGCAGCCCAAACCTTTGTCGCCCGCGCCAACCCGCTCAGCGTATGGGTGGCCACCACCTTGTTCCCAAACCAATAGTCACCTGCAACAGCACCAACCCTCGCAATCCCCAATGGCATCGTGATGAGGGATAGCCGGATAGCGTTGGCCGAAAGCACCTGGGAGCTAAGTGAGTTCATTCCGTTAACCTTCACGGACAAGCTACCCAAGGAAACACTCAACTCCTGATAATCCCTCTTAAGTTTATTGATGTCCGAAGCAGATGGAGGATTTTCCATACTGACCTATCTCCTTCCATCCGGCTTTATGTCCATCAGGGTAGAGCCTATACGCCACCGTGAATCATTCGTATTACTGCTGAACTTCAGAGACATTTGGCGACCACGTATTCGGGTTGACGGATCCAGGGATGAAGATGTCACCGTAACACTCTGAACGGGAGTATCGTCTTCTCCCTGCGTATATCTCCTTGAGTACACGTCGATAGCCACAGGCGAAACATCAGTCCCTCCATCTAACCATTCGATATCTGGGACTATCTTCGAGACATAAGCAACGTGATCACCATCCTCAATGTCGAATAATCCGCTCCTGATGTGTGCCTCAACGGGAGCATTATCACCCGTTGTCCCTATCTCCTGTACGTAATTCAAGGATGAGCTTGAGTTGACCTTGTAGGAAGCTATCGGGTGTTCCCTTATCCCAGAGTCGCTCCAGGCCGTTCTTGGAACCATCCCTGTAGACCAGTTCCCGTCTTCGTAATTATAGGAAACATATTTATCGTTATCCGACCCAGAATCCGAAGGGTAAAACCATATGACCTCGCTGAACTCTGAGTTCCTTGCAGCAAAAACCTTCTCTCGTTCTACGTATTTCAGGTCGCAGTAGACAAAGTCAAGGACAGAGCAGGGGAGGATGCTGACTCCTCCATCATAAATATAAAAATTCCTATCACCCATCCAGAACGTGCGATCACCACCAGATACAGCGGCATTAGGCCCAATGATCGAGACACCAGTCGCTATCTCCGTGAAAATAAAGTTCCCGAAACCTTCTTCATCAACGATGAACTTCATTAGATAGGTCGCTTCATCGGTCCAGACTAGAATCTCCCTCTTTGCCCTGAAGGCTCCAACGATATAAGATCCGGTACTCAATATGTTCCCGCCCGCAGAGCTTCCTGATCCAGGCGTCCAAGATCCTGGGGCACCATTACTGGACCAACGAACAAGCACAGGATTAAATAGGAGGTTTCCTTCTCCGTCAGGGAATAACTCAGAACAACCAAACGCCACAATAGTCTGGAAATCCGGGTAGGTGAACATTGCACCCACTACGGGAGGAACATTCCCAAATCCCAAATCCGCAGAGACACCAAGTGACGCGAGTGGGACTGCTTGAGAGTTCGAAACCCCTCCATTCGCTGACGCATCCGTCGATTCTACAAAGCTGGGAATCGATCCACTTACCTTCTTGTCCCTGATCCAGATGTAGGGAACCCCTCCCCTCGGCGCTAGCAGCAGACTATTCGAATCGTTGTCGAGCGACCACAGCCTAATCCCCCTTGTCTCCGTTGCACTAGCAGACCCTGCACCCCAAGAAGTCCAGTCGGAATCTACCGAGTAGACAATGGCACCACTCGAATGCGCTATGGCTACAGTAGACTCGGCCCCGCGAGTAGCGGGGTCAAGGTTATTCCCTGAAATCGCTGTGTACGAGATCAATTCAGTACCGACAAGAACAAGACCGGCAGGATTCTCAAAGCCCGTTGATGAAGTGAGTCGTACGACGGTTGCCCCTGCCGTCTCTCCATTTGCGAGTGTTGTTGTCGTTGTCCCAAGTTCGGCATACCCAGACCATCTTCCAGCCCCAAACCCGGAACCGACAGTGACTGTCGTCTTCTCTGCCGATATGTCGTACAAGGCGAATACGTCAGTTCCGAAGAAGCTAACCTTTGAGACCAACGAATTCGATGGATGGAGAGCAGGCAGGCTTCCCAACTGCGCCCTCTTCGAAGATCCGAAAGTATCCGTCGGGGACTCCGCACCAAGCTCTATGTACTCAGATCCGATCTTGACTATGTCAGCGGCTGAAAATGATCCGCCATCCAATTCCACCGTAGTCTCGGAGGTTGAGAGGGATGTCGCAAGCGTGGTGTTATCGTTCGTACCGGAGCCGCCAGGAACGTCAAACTCGAAATAGTCAGGACTCAGCACTCTCGTTATTTCAAAGCCCTGCGTCGAGGTTGCCGTCAAATACCCATTGAGAAGTTCTGCTCTCGTTATTCCATTCGCAGTGAAATTCGCACTGATCGAAAGGAACGTAAACCTATCGCCCACCAAGGCCCCGTGAGCAGTCTGCTTGAATACCACCTCCGATGTCCCATTGGCGATACCGATTGGGTTTGATTCTGCCTTCTCGATCTGGAAGTACGCTTCATCGGCGCTGTAAGTATCAGCTACTGTCCCTGCCTGCGCCCTTGTAACGACAATTACATCGTTGCCTTCTGCGGGTGGAGGAGGCCCAATACTACTTACAGATTGTACCAAAACATACTCAGCACCTACCCTTAAGTAATCACCAACGAGCGCAGCCCCAGCACCGGAAGGAACTGCGAAGTTTGTCACAGCCTTACTGGAAACGATTGAGTACAGCCTCGCAAGGCTCTTATAACGGAACGGGGTTACATCGTAGTATCGACCCCCTAGTTCAACGTATGCCTTCTGGCTTGTCCCCATACCCATGTAGTCATCGCCATTGTATGAAGACCAGTTATGGAGACTCCGACAAGCTCCTAGATATGTATTAGGTGAAAGCTTCTCCCAACCTCCGATCTTCTCAGGAAACCCCTTCCTGAATCGAACATTGTTTCCGTCATACCAAGAGTTCTCAGCCGAATAGCGTGTCCCCTCTTTGACTATCCCAGCATTGAATACGAATTTTCTCAGCATCTATTCAATCGCCGCCAGTCTTGCTTCAAGCCCAGCCACCTGCGCGGATAGTTCCTGCACTGCTTTGACGAGAGGAGTCACGAACGCAGTAGCTCCTACGCGCTCAAGACCGTCTACCCCCAATGACCATCCGCTGTCTTTTCCGTGGAGTCCATGAGAATCAATGGCAGACTTCACTTCCTGAGCTATGAACCCTGTCATCACACCAGCACTGAGGCCACCAATATCGGTAGTTACCCCCTCTTCATCGGTAATCGTCGGAGCCACGATCTTCCGAACGGCATCGCTCTCTGAGCCATCCAAGTCGGCACGCTGCTTAAACTTGAAGTCAACTGGCCTGAGTGCCTTTATGAAGTCTAGACCAACGATGCTACTCGATATGTCCTTCTTTATGTTCACATCGGATGTTCCACTCCAAGTAATCGTCCCGCTAGCACTGGTGTCCGCACTTATTTTCCCTGATGCATTTCCAATCGTTACCGTATTCGTACCTAAACCCGTTACGTTATATCCGATAACAACTTCTTGGTCTACACCAACGGCAGAAGTTGTCGTATGAGAACCGAGGAGTGTGTTCTTACTTCCCGTGGTCAGATTGGTACCCGCTAGGTACCCGCACCCGGTGTTCCGGTCTGCACCAGCGCCTATTTCGGCCAGGGCACCGTGGCCCACGGCAACATTCAGGGTGCCCGTAGCGCCACTGACTGAATTAGCCCCGCACGAACTACCACCGATTCCCAAATTACCGGGGCTGGCCGTAGTTTCCTTGCACGCATTTACCCCGATGGCAACAGTTGCCCAGCCGGTCGTACATTTACTGGCTGCACCATCCCCGATAGCAACATTTGCGCCTACGTTCAAACCGGTCATCACCGCGCCAGCGGAGGGGCCTATCAGTATAGATTCGCCATTGCTACCGCTGCAGTCGGTCTCGCTAAATGTGTTGGCTCCGTTCATGTTGAACTTGCCAGTTGTGACCACTGCACCAGTACCGTTTGGAGCTAGGGTTATGTCTCCGTTGGATGCGGAAGTCACCGCAATAGCCCCAGTAGAGGTATACGCAGGACTCGTGACACTGGTAGTAGCACTAAGCACGTTTGACGACACACTGACGGTTGACGATATAAGTCCAGTGACCGCTAGAGTGGGAGTTGCTCCAGCATCGAACTTGAGACCAGCGTGGGTTCTGGCAGCCTGATCCCCTGTTGTGCCGTCAAAGAAGCAGACAGAACTCGTCGTGTCTGTCCCCACTGACGTTGTGACATTTGATGCAGCACCAGTTAGGTCACCAACGAATGAAGTTGAGGTTATCGACGTTGCACCAGTGATAACCCCAGCAGCAACATTTACAACACCATCCAGTACTACATCTCCAGATGTCGTACTCAGGTTTAGGTTGCCACTATCAGCATTGATGATATTCGCATCGATTGAAATATCATCCACCTTGACTTTGCCACTGGTAGATGGAGAGAGGAGAATGTCCCCTGATGTGGTGTCCTGTATTGTGATCGTGCTGGAGCCAGCCAGAGTGCTGTTCGTGCTTAGTATAAGGTCGTGGGCACCATTCGTGGTTATCGTCGCATCGGCGCTTCCCGTACCCAGCACGGCACCACCAACCTGAAGATTGCTGAATACGTTAGCTGCGGCACCCGCAGTTCCACTCGGAGCAGTGTAGACCGCTGCTACGCACCCATTCTTCAGCGTTAAGGCATCACCGCTCCCGCACTGCAAGATCAGATCAAGCGAACTTGATAGGTTGTTCTTCGCAAAGAAGACCCTGTCTGGAAAATCGCCGGTTCCATTGCCACGTATGTTTATCGTCGGAGTGCTGACAGGGACGCTAACACTTTGGGAAATAAACTCGGCAAACAACGCCCTCCCCGTAGATCCTGTAGTGGCTGTAGTCGATGCCGTATAGGCGTCCACGGTATCCGAGAGGGTCCAATCGAACGCGATGCCGGTCACTGTAACCGTTGCGTAGGAAGAGGTTGCCTCCTCCGCCTTCGACCAATTATTGTTAGTCGTAGTTCCCCAGGCACCCGCCTGCTCGCCTTCGGTGATCAACTCGATTCCAATATTTGAACTGTATGTAGATGCCATCTATTATTTCTTCCTAGATCCTATTGTGGAATCACAGCCGGAGGCTTTGCGATCCTTGGCTTATTCCTGAAAACTCCGCCCTCGGTTGCCACTAAAGCCTCGACAGACTCTCTGAAGCGAAGCTCGTAAAGCTGGAGCAATTCCGACTCGCCCTTTAGGAAGGTGTATGCCTCGACTAGGCAGGCATAGAGAAGGGCGTTCTCTGCGTGGTTACCGAGCCAAGTGGTTGCCGCAGAAACCAATGAGATCGGCGTGAAGTAGTAAAGGATCTCGTAGTCGCAAGCCGCACTGGCTATCGGACCAAAGGCAAAAGTTGCCTTGTCCGAGTCCGAAGCATCGTTGTAGAACGAGTAGTATTTCGGCGTCCCCGTCACGCTATCCTTGGGGGCGTACTCCTGAAGAAAGTCATAGTCCTTCAGGAGCAGAAACTGCCACGCATTCGCAGCAACATCGGCACCTATCCTGATCTTGAAATAAACCGCAGACAGCGGGGCCGAACTGGAGTCTGCAATCGTCACAGAAGAATCGCTTATTGCCAAGTCCCCGGTCGCAGTCTTCGTATTGTAGTTGTCGATCTGGACTAGATTGTTGATCCGCTCTTCCGCCAAGCGGACAAAATTATCCTGCTGGTCGGTAGCCCCCCAGTACGTATTCTGCGTGTACTCATTAATCGCACTCTTGAGAGTCGCCAACGACCAAGCCATTCCTAGCTCCTATACCGAGTACCACGGGTTGCAGCCCCGGCACCCCTTGCATCTGAGTACACGACACCACCCTCTTTGAATCCCATCCGTGGTTTCTTACGGGGCATTGGTTCCATGGCCGGACCTACACCTCCAAGCCCCCCTGCCAACATTTCCGGATCAAGCCCCAATCCCATCCCTGCCCCCAATGGAGGGGCTGGCATCGCCCCCCCTATCGCTCCAGCAGCAGGCCCGGAGGCGGCCTTGCCCTTACCCTTCTTAATCCGGTCCATGACAGGGTTTTTTGACTTCTTCTTCTTAGAAACTACAGGCTTCCCAGTCCTAGCCGATTCAGCCGCAGCAGCATCCCTCCCCTTTTTGTCATATCCATAGTCGCTTTTACCTACTGTCGGCATATCAATTCCCCTCAACCCGTATAGAGCTTATGTTAAAAGTCTGAAACGATGAAGTATTATAGAGGTCAACCCTCAAGGATGTGACTGTTCCCGTCCAAGCAGCCTCGCTACTCAGGTCATATTCCATCGTCATATACCTGTCCCCCATAGACTCATTCCAATCCGGCTCCGGTATCTGTAATGGGGTCGCGCCCGAGAATGGATCGACAGAAGTATTCGTCGTAATACCCCAGTAAAGATTCCCCACCCATGTCCCAGCAGCAGGCTCTCCGGTATCGAGCATCAGAACGATTCTCAGAATATCAAGTTCCGATGTGTCGATACTCGTATAGGAGCCTGTCTCGTCAGCCTTCTTGAAATACTGCAAGGAGCCAATCCCTGAAAGCGTCTGGATCGCACTTATCGTGTGGCTACTGTCATCGTTCCAAGTAAGTGTGTTTGGATCTCCAGAAGATGCCTGTACGTACCGCCAGTCCTCAACAGTATCAGTGAAATTCCAGACAACCGAATTACCCCATCGACTCTCGGTCTGCCCAATATCCGGCCTCGGATGCCTTATCGCTTGGTTTTCTCCCGAAAACAGAGTTCCAAGATGATTCTGTGGCTGATCCGGATCCCAGCAAACAGGACAAGTCCTAATCCCCGTGACTGCGTAGTTCTCAACCTCTTGCCTCAACTCCCTAAGCCTGTACCGGAACCCACACCTGTCGCAAAATCCAAAAGGCTCCTTTATCGATTGACTCATACCTACCTGTAACCACCGGGAAAGAATCTCAAGGGAGCTTTTTCCCTGTCTTCATCCGCAGCAAGCTGAAACTCTTCCTCATAAGACTGCTTAAGGATCTGTAACCTATCCGTTGCCTCCGGCCTCTTTAAGGCCACGTTGTACGCAAGCCCCGCGACGAATGCTGGCCAAAACCGATTCGGGACATCTGGATTGTACGTTCCACCCGGGCCACTGTCATACATCGCCCTCATCCGGTAGTAGACAAGCTTATAGGTTGTATTCTTATCCGGAACAGGCCAAAGGGTTGCCGTGACTCCCGTGTCCGGATCTTGCTGCCGATCTATGAAAACCTGTGTCGGCCTTCCAAGGACTAACTTGTTGGTTATCCCCGCGTAAACGCTTCTCGATATGCGTCCAAGCTCAAAGTCGGTTTGTTTTGACACATCGCCTGAGTATTGGCGAAGAAGAACTTCGAAGATCGCTATCGTATCTTCCTTGAGCGTGTACTTCTCGGTAGATTTAACTAGGTCGGAAGTTATCTGTTCTTCCACTGTCCAGAGGTTAATGCCACGATTCTGCCACCCCAGTAACATGAAGTCGATACTTCTCCTGGCGGTCCTAAGATCGTAAGCACTACTTAGCTTTAGCCCAGCACGCTCATAGGCTTCTTCTGTCATCTCCCCGACATCCGGAGCGAATGTATTTGTAGTATTAACGGCCAACGCTTAATCCACCTTCCAGATTCCAAGTATTGAAACCGCCAAAGTAAAAAGGCCAGCCACAACAGAGATTACCGTGGTTAGCCTAGTCTTCAGCTTTTCGTGTTCTAGTCTCAAACGATCCTGTTCCTCCGATACGAGCACAACAATCGTCCGAAGGTTCCTGTAATCGTGCCTTACTTCCTTTAGTTCTTGGAGTGCTGCACCCACCTCACGCTCAGTGAACTCTCCATCAGGAGTCATCTTTCTTCTATAGCCCTCAGAATTTCCTGAGAGGACGCCCTCTGCTCTGTCCGCAACTCCTTGATCTCGATCTTTACTTCGTCGAGGATGCGAGCATTGTTCTCCACGTTGGTCGCCACTCTCTCAACCTTCACCTCTAAGTCTGCAACCTGATTTTCATCGGCAGCCTCGGAGTGCCTTGGTTCCCCGGCGTGGGTGGATGCAAGGATAAGCACACCCCCTATGGCCGAAGCCATTATAGTGGTTGTACTCCAGAAGGTTGTCTGGCTTACACTATTCATGAATGCTCCTCACAAATCATCCCAGGGCTCACCCAGGGCATCTGATCTTCCTCTATCCGATTGTCCGGCACTCCAAGCAGGCTGAAACACGCCTCATGCCATGTCTCCAGAACCACACTCACCAGCCTGTCCC
>Ga0255047_10001467_pt1 | contig 17072 bp, 16 predicted proteins | sample JV7_2_1_MG_FD_183640 | JGI IMG/M metagenome (GOLD analysis project Ga0255047, IMG submission 183640) | Seawater microbial communities from Jervis Inlet, British Columbia, Canada - JV7_2_1 | ecosystem: Environmental > Aquatic > Marine > Inlet | place: Canada: British Columbia | collected 2016-10-06 | reverse complement strand
CCCCGGAGTCGGTGGCGACCTGCCTAAGTGCATCGACGATGTGTTGATAGCCGGTACACCGGCACAGGTTCCCCGCGAGACGCTCGCGAATGGCCGCGTCGTCGAGGGACCCGAGTTCCTCCGCGTTGGCCGCCACGCTCATGAGGATTCCCGGCGTGCAGAAGCCACACTGCAACGCGTGACACTGGTGGAACGCGGCCTGCAATGGGTGGAGCGCGCCGTCCGGAGCGGCCAACGACTCGACCGTTCGGATCTCATGACCCGCGGCCTGGACGGCAAACATCAGGCACGCGCGAATCGGAGCCCCGTCGAGCAAGATGGTGCAGGCCCCACACACGCCGTGCTCGCAGCCGACTTTGGTGCCCGTCAGACCGAGCTCGTGACGGAGAAAATCCGTCAATAGGAGGCGCGGCTCTACGTCGGCGCACAGCTCCTCGCCGTTGACCTGCAGCACGATCGAGATTCGCTGGCAGTCAGTGTCGCTCACGGCGTCGAACTATACCGGTATTGGCGGGCAGTGGCAGGGGTACGACAGCCCGTGACGGCGGGTCAAACGCCCTGCCGCGTCTCGCGTACGAGCTGGTCGACTACCTCCTTCAGATCGCCGCTCTCGCGGTAGTTGGCAAGCTGGCGGTCGGCACTCGTGCCGCGCGCCATGATCGTGCGCACGTATTCGACCTCTTCGCGGATATCGAGCTCGTCGAGCACATCGTCGACCAGCTCCAGCAGCTCCTCGATGAGATCGCGCGTCGGCACCGACTCCTGCTTGCCGAAGTCGATCAGCGTTCCATCGAGTCCCCATCGCACCGCCCGCCACTTGTTTTCCTCGATGAGGTGGTGGCGGTAGGGACGCCAGGACATGTTCTGGAGCTTGATGAGCTTGGCGACGATGGCGAGGATCAGCGAAGCGATGCAGATGGCCTCGTCGATCGTCGTGCAGATATCGCTCTGCCGGAACTCGAGTGTCGGATATGTGGGGTGCGGTCGGATGTCCCACCAGATCTGCGTCGGCTCCTCGATCGAGCCGGTGCGGACGATTGTCGCGATGAAGTTCTGGTACTCCGACCAGGAAGCGAAGACCGGCGGCAGTCCCGTGCGCGGCATGTTCTCGAACACGATCGACCGATACGACTTCAGGCCCGTATCGATTCCCTGCCAGAACGGCGAACTCGTCGAGAGCGCCAGCAGATGTGGCAGGAAGTACCGCGCCTGGTTCATCACGTCCATCATCAGCTCCTTGTCGTCGATGCCGACGTGGACGTGCATGCCGAAAATCAGGAGACGGCGTGCTACGTGCTTCAGCGCCTCCTCGTGCTTCGCATACCGATCCGCCACGGTGATCTGCTGATCGGCCCACTGCGAGAAAGGATGCGTGCTTGCTGCCGCGACACTGAGGTCCTTCTTGTCCGCGAGCTCGCAGATCGTTCCCCGGAGCCGCGCCAGTTCCTGCCGGGCCTCCTTCATGTCGTGGCAAATGCGGCTGCCCACTTCCACCTGAGACTGCATGAACTCCGGCTTGATCTGGTCCTTCAGGACGTACCCGCCCTCCTCCAGAATCTCCTGGATGTAAGAGCACAGCTCACGGCTCTCCGGATCGATAATCTGGTATTCCTCCTCGATTCCGACCGTAAAGTTCGGCAGCTTGCCGCTCATCGCAACTCCTTGTCCCATCGCGCGCGAGTTGGCGCACGATACCGCATCCTTCCCCGCGAACAGAAACGACCACGAGGAGCGGCGGTGACCAGATTGCCGCCCCGACCTCGACGCTACACTGACGGGTCTCGCCTCAGTCGAGCTTGGCTGCGTCGTCACTGCGGCCGGACGCCCGCTCTTCGAGTAGCTCACGCAGCCGCACCAGCCGCTTGCGGCGCGTATCCGGCCGCTTCGCCTCCTCGAGGAAGACGAGCATCTGCCGCCGCAGACCCGGCGGCAACAGTTCAATCGCCTCGAGCCCACCATCGACGCTCTCGGCCACCTGCATCATGTCGTCGGGAATGGGCAACAACGGCGAGTCGTCGATACGCAGATCAACCTGCACCGCATCTCCCGTATCGACCGCCGCAGCCTTGCGGAGCTGGTCGTGCAGGAACAGCCGCAGACCACCATCGGAGCGCCGCACCAGGGTCGTCGCACGCTCGACTCCCCCGACCGTTGCGATGACCGGCGGGAAATCCCAGTCGCTCACCTGCGCGGCGAACTCCCGCGGCACATCGACGGCGCGCAGAATCCCCTGGCGGTAGATCACGGCCTCGAACGCTGCCCGGGCCAATTGCTGCCTACAGCAGCGTCGCCGCGCGGAACAAGAAGGACAGCATCGCGCTCAACAGGGCCACCAGAGCCAGCCCAATGGCATACCGGGGATACTTCCACAGCGGGCCATCGTGCCGTCGCACATCGTAGGCGACGAGGCCGAAGAGCAGGACGGCGCTGACTATCGATCCCCATACGAACACTGGCTGACCGTAGGCGGTGTCGGCCAGTACGCCTCTCCCGCTGGTTTCCACACTCGTCATGATGATGCCGTACACCCACGTGACGAAGTGGATCAGGGCAAAGGCCGCAGTGACCACCATGCTCGGCCAGACGAGCTGGGCCGGCTGTACGTGATGCTCCGCGAAGGTCTGGTGCAGCTGCGTGCCCATGAGTCACCTCCTGTGCTGAGTCTACTGCTCGGATTCCGCCTCATCCAGGGACTCGTCGGCGTCCTCGAGCGGCAGCTCCCACTCCTCGCCCCAGAGGTGGCGGGCGAACCAGATCCAGTTGTGCCAGGTGGCCACCAGCCGTTCTTTGGGCTTGGTGATGCCGTGGCCGAACCCCTTGTAGATGACGAGTTCGGTATCGACGCCCACGTCCTGGAGCCCCTGATAGAGCTCGTAGGCGTTCGGAGTCGGTACCCGGGCGTCGAACTCTCCATGCTGAATCAACGTCGGCGTCGTCGCGTTCGTGATGTTGGTCATCGGCGAGGTTCTCGCGTAGATGGCCGGATCGTCCCAGGGCGTTCCCTCTAGGTACTGGCGGGTGAAACCGTGGATATCAGTGTTGACGTAGTACGTCATCCAGTTCGAGATCCCCGCCCCCACAGAGATGGCCTTGAACATGTCGGTGTTGGTCGTCAGGAACGCGGAAATATAGCCACCTTGGCTCCACCCCATGGAGCCGAGGCGGTCGGGGTCGGCAATGCCCCGATCGACCAAATGCTGGACGCCGGACATCACGTCCCATGCGTCCCCCACGCCGAGATTACGAACGTTGAGCGCGCGGAAGTCGGCACCGTAGCCGGCGGAACCGCGGTAGTTCGGCATGAGCACCAGCGCACCCTTCTCGAGCCACTGCTTCACCGGATACACGTAGCTCGAGACCATCGACGGCCGAGAGGTGCCTGTCGGGCCACCGTGGATGATCACTACGAGGGGGTGCGGGTGGCTCGCGTCGAAGTCGTCCGGCTTGTAGAGCACGCCTTCGATCCGGGTGCCGTCCTCGCTCGTCCACGTGATGACCTCGCGAGAGCCCAGCGACCAATCGGCCACCTGGTCGGTGGTGTTGGTCAGTCGTCGCAGATCGAAGTCTCGGGGATTGCCGACATATAGCTCGTCCAGGCTGTCGCGACTGGCCGCCTCGACCACCACCGTGGCGCCGTCGGTAGAGAAATCGACGCTCCATATCATCTCGGGCTCACCGAGACGTTCCGTCACCGCACCGCTGCCCGGATCGAGGAGAAACAGTGCCCGCCGCGTGCGCTGCGACGCCGTGAACCAGATACCTTCGTCGCGCCATTCCACCAACCCCGGGTTCTCGTCGAAGGCCGTTGTCAGCACGCGCCGTTCGCCACCGTCGCGCGGCACGACGGCCATCTCGGTGTTGCCGTAGTAGGGATTGGCGCCCGCGTTGGTGAAGTAGAGAACCTCGGTACCGTCCGGCGACCATGACGGGCCGCTGTCTGGCCCGCCGTCCGTGACGAGGGCATGGACTTCGCCGCTGACCTCGTCCACCCACGAGATATCGGCCTGCGGGAACGAGTTCACCTGCGGCGTCGGGCGGTGATCAAACACGATGCGGCGACCGTCGGGCGACCAGCGGAAACTGCCAACGGTGAACTCGCCGTCGGTCAGGCGCCGCGGTTCCATCTCCGCTGCGGCATCGATCACCCAGAGATGCGACATCCGGAAGCTGTCGTCCTCGACGGCGTAGCCACCGTACCGCTCGGAGCGCCGCTTCGACTCGTCGGACTCGGGATCCGTGGCGGTGAATGCGATGCGGGTTCCGTCGTCCGAGTACGCGAAAGACCCGACGCCTCCCTCGATATCAGTGAGCTGGACCGCCTCGCCGCCGTCCGCTCGGATCGTGTAGATCTGACGGCTACCCGAACGATTGGCCGCAAACGCCAGATACCGCCCGCTCGGATGCCATGCGTGCGACCCACTGGAACCTTCATCCGTGCGCGTGAGCTGGTATGGCTCGATGCCGGAACCGACGATCCAGATCTCGCTGTCGAAGCGGTTCGCCTCCCAGTCGACGCTGCTCACCGAGTACGCGATGCGCGTGCCGTCGGGGGCGATCCGCGGCGCACCAATGCCCTCCACGCCGATTACCTCGCGAAACGAAGCATCGAGCTCATGGGCCTCCTGCGCCCCTGCGGCCAGCTGCATCGTGCCGAGCAAGAAAGCCAGGGGCAGCACACGCCCGAAATTCGACAGGCTTCTCTCCGTCAGTCGCATCTTCGAGCCTCCTTGTGACGTTCGCGTCCACGGCCGCTACGGCATCGAGCCCAGCGCCTTGCGCAATCGTTCCAGGTCGGTTTCGTCGTTGTAGAAGTGGGTCGAACAGCGGATCCCGTCGCCGCGGGCCGATACGTATACACCCCGCGCGAGCAACTCGTCACGTAACCGCACCGGGTCCACATCGGCCTCGGCGTAGACGATCCCGCTGCGCAGGTCGGCGGGGTCGGGCAACGGCACCCGGAATCCCGCATCCTCCAGGACCTGACTCAGCCGCGCGCTCAGGCGGAGGACGCGGCTCTCGATCGCCTCCGGGCCGATCACCTGCAGGAGTTCCAGCGCAGCGCCCAGCCCGAGGATCGCGGCAAACGGCGGGTGCCCGAGTTCGAGCGCCCTGGCGTGGTCGCTGAGATCGAGCTGGTCGGAGACCAGCGCGTACGGGTCCCGCGCGCTTCGCCACCCGGCACCGACGTGGCTCGACGTGGACAGATGCCGGGCGGAGGCATACAGCAGGCCGAACCCATATCCCGAAGTGAGCCACTTGTAGCCGGAACTCACGAGAAAATCGACATCACCGTGGGACAGATCGACACGAACCGCACCGAGCCCCTGGGTCGCGTCAACCACGAGGAGCAGCTCGCGCTCACGACAGAACTCGCCGAGCTTCCGCAGGTCGTAGCGAAATCCCGTGCGGTAGTGCACGAGTCCCACCGACACGATGCCGGTCTCCGGCGTCACCACTGCGTCCAGGGCCTCGAGAGTTGCGCCGCCGTGCACATCGGGCTCGGCGAAGACGACATCGTGTCCCGCCACCATCCAGGGATACGTGACCGAAGGGAAGTCACCACGCACCAGCAGAACATCGCCGCGGCTCCGCAAACGTGCGGCCACCGCGTTGATTGCCGCGGAGGCGTTCTGAACGAAGGCGATCTCGCCTGAGTCCGCCGTGAGCAGCGTGGCGGCCATCGCACGCACTGCCTCGACGCGCTCGAGCCACTCGTCCCAGTGAACGTCGCCGTCGCGCTCGGCAGCCTCGTAGTACTGACGTCCGGCCGCCGCGGCGCCTCTGGACATGGGCGCGCCGGCAGCAGTATTCAGGTAGGCCTGGGTCGCCAGCGCCGGGAACTCCGCGCGGTGCGCGGCCCAATCGGTCATCGAGCTTCGTCCTCGGGGGCGGCAGCCGCGGTCTCCACGTTGTTCCGCCGGCGAGTATCCACGTGCAGGCTGAACACGTCGGGCCGGGAGTAATGGCCGTCTGTATCGAGAACCATGCGTCCTTCCTCCGCGGCGGCGGGATCGACCTCGGCGTACACGGTCGCATCCTCACCGTACACGGGCTCCGTGAGGAGACTGCCATTCGGGCCGATGAGACAACTGCCACCCTCGAGCATCAGCGCATCGTCGTCCCCTGGAATCGAATCCAGGAGTTCGAGCGCCACTGCCTCGCCGGCGCCCACAGTTCGGAATCCGTCGAGCATCTCGCCACGCGTCATCACGCACCCGGAAGCTGCCACGAAGCACTGCCCCTCGAAGGCGTACTGCCGACTGCAGATTTGATGCAGCTCGCGAACCCACGGCCACTGCGCGACATGGAGGAGTTCGTGCTTGGCATGCATGGCGGCGCGCGCCAGCGGCATCCAATGCTCCCAGCAGATGAGACCACCGACGGTACCCACCGACGTCTCCGTGGTCTCCAGTGTGCTGCCATCGCCGGCGCCCCACAGAAGTCGCTCAGTGTAAGTCGGCGTGAGCTTGCGGTGAATCTTGTATCCACCCTGGCCATCGAAGGTGACGGTCGTGTTGTACAGCGTGGCACCGTGACGCTCGTGGGCACCGATCACTACGACGAGCCCGGCGTCGTCCGCCGCCGCCTGCAAACGAGCGAAGGGCTCGTCGCCGAGCACCAGGGAGTTGCGGATCAGCAGTCGGTAGAGCGCCTTGGCTCCCGCGTCATCCCACAGCGCCGCCCCCGGAGCGGAGTCGATCCACACCGGATACCCCGGGAGCCAGGTTTCGGGGAACACCACGACGCGCGCTCCCCGCTTCGCGGTCTCGGCGATCAACATCTCGACACGAGCAACCGTAGCGGCGAGGTTCAGGAAAACCGGTGCTTCCTGAACCAGGGCAACGGTGAACGGCTCGGGTCCCGGGACACTCATGCGCTCGCGGGCATGCCCGCCCAGATCTCACCCAGCACGCGGATGAAGTTGCCCCCCAGAATGCCGACGATGTCGTCGTCGGAGTAACCGCGGCCGATGAGCCCCTCGGTCAGATCGTAACAACGCTGCGGATGATCTACTCCCGCGATGTCGATCTTGTCGCGAAACGCGTAGGAGTCTTTGTAGATCGCTTTGAGCTGAGCGTAGAGGTCGGGCGCGATGGCATCGTAGCCGTACAGGTCGATGTCGGATCCGAGCCCGACGTGTTCAACGCCGACCAGCCTGGCCACGTGGTCGTAATGGTCGAGCATGCTGTCGAGAGTCGTTGGTTCGTGATCGAGCACGAAGTTGCGCACGCTCGTGATGCCCATCACCCCGCCGCTCGCGGCCATGGCCCTGATCGCCTCGTCGGGTTTGCAGCGCGGGTGGCCGGGCACCAGGGCGCGGCAGTTGGAGTGCGTTATGAGCACGGGCTTCGCCGAAAGCTCGAAGGCATCCATCGTGGTCCGGTCGCCGCAATGCGACACATCGACGGCCATCCCGACGGTGTTCATGCGCTCGATCACCGCGGCGCCCCAGTCCGAGATGCCGCCGTCCACCCGCTCAGTCGAGCCGTTGCCGATGCGATTGCGCGCGTTGTAGGTGAGCTGCGACACCCGCTGACCCAGGGCCCATGCCTGGTCGATCGCGCCGATGTCGAAGGTGAAATGCTCGGCGTTCTGAATCCCCAGCAGGAGGCCGATCTTGCCCGACTCCTTGGCGCGGCCGAAGTCGTCCGCCGAGTCGATGCGCATGAAACGATCGCCGTAAGTCGCCACGAAACCGTTGTAGGCGCCGAGGTAGGCGGTCACGGCCAGCTCTGCCTCGCGGCCTCCCCCCACACCCACGGCGATATGGAAGGAACTCACACCAGACGCCACGTAGGCTTCGTAGTCCGCGTCGGTGAAGCGACCGGGATCGAGGAGCCAGTTCTTGTCGCCGCTGACCGATAGCTGCAGTGGCGAGAGCATGTCCACCACGACTGCCCGTTCCATCAGGTCGACCGCGTGCGACGAGTATTCGCGGCCACTCTGCGGGAAGAGCACATGCCGGCCGCGCCGAACGTAGGGGGCTTCGACTTTGCGGCCTGCGCCGGCAGGTTCACCAGCCACGGCAGCGCCGGCTACCCCCGTAACAGCGGCCCCTGCGGCCGCGACCAGGCCACCTTTGAGCACGGTCCGACGCGAGGCACCCTTCGGCACGCTCATCTCTCCTCCTCCTGGGCAGCAAGTGACGGAATCGGCCGGCGGGGCGGATTCTACAGCAGTGCGCGCACGCTCTCCGGCGGCCGTCCGAGAACAGCTCTCCCGTCGGGCGCGATCACGACGGGCCGTTCGATGAGCACGGGGTGTTCGGCCATTACCTTCAGCCACTCGTCGCGGGACAGATCGGCGTCCGCCAACCCGAGATCCTTTGCCACCTGCTCACCCATCCGCACGAGCGCCGACGGTGACATGCCGAGCGCCCCCAGAACGAGGTCCAGTTCGTCAGTCGTCGGGGGGTCCTCACGGTACCTGCGCACCTGGACGGTCGCGCCAGACTCTTCCAGAATGGCGAGAGCGGCGCGCGATTTGCTGCAGCGCGGGTTGTGCCAGATCACGTAGCTCATCTTCTCTCCCGTACAACTTACCTCCGCCTCGGAGGACACTACCGCGAGGCCGGCAGGACTTCTGCCGCGGGGCGGCCAGGACCCATCTGACTTTCACCACGGCCTGCTAGCGGGCCGTGGTGAAAGTCCGATGGGTCTCGCGACAGGGTCTGGCGAGGTGCAGGCAAGGAACGAGGAGGAGGCGATGCTTTCGCATCGTCGACGAGGAGTGACGCAGCATCCACCCGCAACCCCCTGTCGCCCGGAGGGTTACGGCGAATTGTGGGCATCTGCGGCGTTAGCCATCCTCGACGATGCCCAAGCATCGCCTGCGTCAGTCTGCCTTGCATCTGCCCACAATTCGACGTAACGAGACCCACCGGACTTTCGCCACGGCCTGCTAGAATCCATCTTCCGCCTGCGCCAGCAGGCCTGATCGCTACACCCTGGAGGCTTGTCCATGCGGCGAATTCTGCTCGCCCTCGGCGTACTCATGCTGGCCGGAACATCGAGCGCGCTTGCCCAGCAGGTAACCCCGATCGTCCACGAACTCGAGAACGGTATGAAGTTCCTGCTCATACCGCGTCCCGGCGACCCGAATATCTCGGCGGGCTGGATTACCAAGGTCGGCTCCGTCGACGAGAGCGCCGGCATCACCGGCGTCGCCCACCTGTTCGAGCACATGATGTTCAAGGGCACCGAGACGATCGGCACCACCGATGCCGAGGCCGACCGCCGGGTCATCGAGCATCTCGACAGCCTGAAGGCGCAGATACGGCGTCACGAGCAGGAGCTCGTACGTCAACAGCGCCTGGGGCTCATCGACGACTGGAAGAATCCCGAGCACCGCACGACGGAACATCAGGACCTTCTGGACGATTTCGAGACGGTGCTCGGCGAACAGAAAGGACTGATCATCAAGGACGACTTCGACCGCATCTACACGGGCCAGGGCGCTTCGGGCATGAATGCGGGAACGAGCAACGACTTCACCGTCTATTTCATCAACGTGCCCGCCAACAAGCTCGAGCTCTGGTTCTGGATGGAGTCGGACCGCCTCGACAATCCGGTATTCCGCGAGTTCTACAGCGAGCGCGACGTGGTGCACGAGGAACGCCGCCTGCGCGTCGATAGCACGCCCACCGGTCTTCTCGACGAACAGTTCAACGCGATGTTCTGGGAATCGTCGCCCTACGGCTGGCCGGTCATCGGTTGGCCGAGCGATCTCTACGGCCTCACACGCCCGGAAGCGCTGGATTTCTTCGACGTGTACTACGCGCCCAACAACCTCGCCGCGGCGCTCGTCGGTGACTTTGATCCCGACGAGGCCATCGAGTGGGCCGAGCAGTACTTCGGCCGTATCCCGCGCGGTCCGCGTGAGCCGGAGCCGGTGCGCACGTGGGAAATGGAGCAGCAGGGCGAGAAGCGCATGACCGGCACTGCGGAAACCACTCCGCAGGTGAGGATCCGTTACCACACCGTGGCCGACGGACACGTCGACGAGCCCGCGCTGCTGGTGCTGGGGCAGATCCTCTCCGGCCGCACGGGACGGCTGTTCAAGTCGGTCGTCGAAGAGCAGGAACTCGCGACCCAGGCATCTGGCGGGCAGAACGGCCTCAAGTACGCCGGCTACTTCGAGCTGGTCGCCCAGGCCAAGGGCGAGACGCCTCCGGAGGACGTGGAGGCCGCCATCTACGCCGAACTCGTTCGGCTACAGAACGAGCCGGTCGGGGAGCGCGAACTACAGAAGGTGAAGAACCGGAACGCCGCCGGGGAGTACCGCCGGCTGCAGAGCAGCTTCGGGCTCATGGTGCAGCTGCTGATCTTCGAGTCGGGCCGCGGCTGGGACACGCTCAATACTTCGGGACGCGAGCTCCAGGCGGTGACTGCCGCGGATATCCAGCGGGTCGCCAACACCTACTTCGAGTCCGACAGTCGCTCCGTAGCTGTCTACTACAGAAAGGCGAGCGAAGAACCCGAGGATCCCAGACTCGCCGGGCTCGACGCCCAGGAAAGGCAGACGATCGCGATGGTGCAGCAGCAACTCGCCGGCGCGACGGTTGAACAGGTGGGACTCCTGCAACAGCAGCTCACTCAGATGGAGGGGCAGTCCGCCCAGGTGCCCCCGGAGAACCAGGACATGTTCCAGCTCATGGTCGAGTTGATCCGCGCGCGCCTCGCCGAACTCCAGGAGGAAGGCGAATGAACCTCTCGAGGACGCGTCAGTTATCCGTGCTGCTCACCGTGCTTCTGATAGCGGGTCCTGCCGTGATGGCGCAGCAGGAGATCCCCGGTCATCCACGTGATCTGGTCTTCGCGGGGCTCGATTTCGAGCCGCCGGACGCCCTCCGATACCGACACGAACTGCAGAACGGTGCCGTCGCTTTCGTGGTCGAGGATCACGATCTGCCGCTCGTGAACATCGCGCTCACGATCCGCACCGGCAGCTACACCGCGCCCGCACAGGCAAACCCTGGGGTGGCCAGCCTGACCGGCAGCCAGTTGCGCAGCGGCGGCACCGCCTCGCTGGCGGCGGCCGACTTCGACGAGGAACTCGATTTCCTCGCGGCCAACGTGGGCAGCCGGATCGGAGTAACCTCCGGCGGCGCCAACATGAACTGCCTCACGAAGGACCTCGAGCCCTGTCTCGATCTCTTCTTCGAGATGCTGCGTGAGCCGCGATTCGACGCCGAGCGACTGGCACTGGCAAAGAGCCAGAGCCTCCAGTCGATGGAGCGTCGCAACGACTCCACCACGGGCATCGAGGGGCGCGAGTGGAGCCGTCTGATGTACGGCACGGAACACTTCAGCACGCAGGCACTTACGGCCGACCAGCTGCAGGCGCTGACCGCCGAGGACCTGGCGGCGTTCCACGCCTACTCGCTGCATCCAGGCAACTTCATCTTCGCGGTGTCCGGCGATGTCGAGCCGGGCGCGATCGTGGCAGCGCTCGATTCCTACCTGAGTGGCTGGCCGGTCGGCGAAGCGGCGGGCGACGTCCCGGAGCCCGGGTTCGAGCCACAGCCAGGCCTCTACCTGGTCCACAAGGACGACGTGAACCAGGGGCGAGTCTCCCTCGGTCACCTGGGGGCGCGACTCGGCAACCCCGATCGTTTCTCGCTGCAGATCATGAACGACATCCTCGGCGGCGGCGGGTTCACCTCGCGGATCATGTCTCGCGTGCGATCCGATGAGGGACTTGCCTACAGTGCCGGTACCGGCTTCGGCTTCGGCGTGCACTACGCCGGCAGCTTCCGCGCCTTCTTCCAGTCACGCAGTGAAGCCGTCGCACGAGCCACGGCAATCGTGCTCGAGGAGGTCGAGCGCATTCGCAACGAGCCTGTCAGCGAGGAAGAACTGGCCACCGCGAAAGCCTCGTTCATAGAGAGCTTCACTCGCAACTTCGCTTCCGCGGCGCAGGTGGCCAGCCTCTTTGCCAGTTTCGAGCTGCAGGGACGCGATTTCGACTACCTGAAGACCTATCGCAACAACATGGCTGCGGTGACGGCTGCGGACGTCATGCGGGTAGCGCGCGAGTACCTTCACCCGGATCGCCTGGTGATTCTGGCCGTGGGCAACGTCGACGACATTCTTGCCGGCGACCCGGACCACCCCGAGACCCTGCTCGAGGGATTGGCTCCCGCCGGTAACGTCACGCGGATCTCGCTTCCGGATCCGCTCACGATGCAGTACCCGGAGCGGTAGACACGATGGCAGTTTCGACGATCGCGGTGCTCGGCGGTGGTTCTGCCGGCTTCACCGCCGCCCGCACTGCCGCCAAGCTCGGCGCCAAGGTGTTGTTCTTCATGGGAGACAACGCCGACATGGCATCGCTGTGCGTGAATCGTGGCTGCATGCCGTCGAAGGCGATGTTCCAGCCGATCGACGCCATGCACCACGCCCGCCGCCAGCGCTGGCTGCGTGTAGAGCCGCTGGATCCGGACAAGTACCTGGGTCACGTCGTTGCCTGGAAGGAGCGCGAGATCGCCCGGTTCCGCGCCTATCGCCAGCGCGCGATCGCAGCCCACGCTGGCGACAACTTCGCCATCGTTCGTGCCGACGCCCGCTTTCTCGATCCGCATACGCTCGAGGCTGCGGGTCAGCGGTACAGCTTCGACGCTGCTGTCGTCGCCACGGGATCCACGCCGTTCCTGCCGCCTGTCGAAGGAATGGATAGGCTCCGCGACCAGGTTTGGGGAAGCGATCGGTTCGTTTCGAACAGCGAGCTACCGGAGTCGCTGGCAGTCATCGGAGCGGGCGCGATCGGACTCGAATTCGCCCTGCGCTACGCGCGACTGGGCTGCGTTGTAACGATCATCGCCCGATCACGGCCGCTGTCTGCCTACCCCGCCGGCTTCGGGGAGCGGCTCGCGGAGATCTACGAGGGTGAAGGGATTCGGATGATGCTGGCCACTACAGTGAGCGGAGTGCACCGGGACACCGAGGGGCTATTCGTCGTGCACACCGAGGGGCCGGGCGGAAGCGAGCCCGTCACGGCGCAGCGGCTGGCGGTGGCGGCGGGGCGGCGCCCGGCTACGGACACTCTCGACCTGGCCGCCGCCGGTATCGAGTTCGACAGGGGACACCTCCGCGTCAGTGAGGACATGCGGATCGCCGGACAAGACCACATCTTCGCGGCCGGCGACGTGATCGGCCGACGGATGGTCGTACACCAGGCTCACATCGAGGCCGGCATCGCGGCCGAGAACGCGGTGCAACAGACCGCTCGCGAGTGGCACCGGCGTAGCCGCGTCATGGTCGTGTTTTCCGACCCGGAATTCGCCTACGCGGGCATGACGCCGGACGAGGCCGAGGCGACGGGACACACAACCGTTGCAGGCCGCAAGGAGTCGCGTCTGGTCGGCAAGCTCCACCTCGCCGGCGATGACAGTGGCTTCGGCGAGTTCATCGCCGACAGCGAGTCGCACCGACTCCTGGGCGCCGGCCTCCTCTGCGACGACGCGAGCAACCTCATCCACCTGCCCGGTTATCTGATCGATCACGAGCACACCGTTCACGATGGTGCCGCGACCGAGTACTACCACCCCACCCGGATCGAGATCGTTGCCGGGATCTTCGACCAGCTTTGCGGCCGTCTCGGCGGCGCGCCGCCTCGTCGAGCGGACGAAACCTCGGGATGAGCGAAGACCACCGTCCCTCCGGGGAAGAACTGCTCGGGATCAAGCGCTCCCCGTTCGCCCACCCGCAGTGGGCGGTAGGAATGGTGCTGGTGCTGGCCGTGCCTTTCCTCGTGTGGGGGATCTTCAGCCATCCGGTATGGCTGCTCCTGGGTAGCCCGTTCATCGCCGTGTTCGTGATCTGGCTCACTGTCCGGATTACGCAGTGGCGACGATCACCGAGCACGGCAGTAGACGGGAACCGGCGCGCCGACGTATAAGTACTCTCGTCACTTTGGGGGGCAGGAACGAGTCGCGCTTCGGGGGCGCCGCGCGACGCCGACATCCGACCGGGGAACTATGCACGTTCGTCGCGCCATCGCGCTCGCCGCCGCTCTCGCCATCCTCGCCGCGCCAGGCCTCGGGGCCGCCGCGAGCCCGAACCTGATTCCACCTGGCACCCGGGCAACACTGGCCCTCAAGGGCTGGCTCAGTTCGAAGGACGCTCACGTGGGCGACACGTTCGAGGCGTGGCTCGTGCACGAGATCAGCGTCGAGGGTCAGCTCGTAGTGCCGGCGGGTGCCGTTTTCGTCGGGCGCGTCGCGGCCGTGCAGACCGCCAAGTCGCGCAGCCGCGGCGGCGAACTCACCCTGATTTTCGACAAGCTGGTGTCGGGTGATGGACGCTCCGCCGACGCTCCGGCCACAGTGACCGGCCTGGTCGAGGGAACCCAGACCGACGGCAAGGACAACACCGCGAAGAACGCAGGCATCGGCGGCGCCATCGGCGGCGTGTTGGGTGCCATCGTCGGCGGCTCAACCGGACTTCTGGTCGGACTGGCGGTGGGTGCCGGTGGAGGGATGGTGGCCGGCCGAGGCAAAGAGGTCACGCTGCCCGAGGGCAGCCAGCTCCTGGTCAAGTTCGACCGGCAGGTCGAAGTGACCTGGAACTGGGCTCCGATCGAACAGCAGTAGGAGGCCGTGGCCGAAGTCCCGCGGCCTTATCTCTGAATCTGTGCCTCGAGGGCTGCGACCATCCCCTCGACATCGGCCCGGTCCTCGGCTTCCGGCGCCAGTTCCAGGTATCGACGCAGTTGCACCACGGCCTTCTCGTAGTACGCGGGGTCCTGTCCACCGAGACGCAGGTAGGCGTAGCCAAGCTGTTTCGTTGCCAGCGGGAAGTCGGGACGCAGCACCACTGACCGTTCCAGGGCGGCGATGCCCTCCTCGAGGGCCTCTATCTGCAGCAGAATGACGGCCGCGTTGTACTGCATCGCCGCATCGTCCGGGGCGAGCTCCGCGGCGCGGCGGACATGCGGCAAGGCGCCGTCGAAGTCCTGTAAGCGCGCGTGCGCCTGCGACTTCCATGCATGCGCGGGTATTGAGTCCGGGAAGATCTCGAGCAGCCGCGCATAAGTGGCGATCGCCGCGTCCATGTCATCGAGTTCGAACTCGGCTCGGCCCAGCACCTCGAGGCCACTCAACCGCATCGCATCGGCCTCGTCGCCTGACATTCCCTCCAAAGCGTCGAACAAGGACACCATGGCGTCGCGAGCGCCTGCCCAGTCCTGCTGCTCGTACGCCGCAAACCCGGTCTGATAGAGCCCGTTGATCTCGTCGTAGCTAACGTCCGATGGCGCCACGGCACGGGCCAGCACGCCGTCCACCGTGTTCATGCCGAAGTTGATCTTCACCTCATGTTGCTGGATCTCGAATCCCGTGGCCGACATCGTCACTACGTAGCGGTCGATGCGAAACCCACGTCCGAAGTAGTCGCCTTCCTCGTCTGTTTCGAACGTCCGCGTGTCGCCGCGATCGATCGAGAACACGGTCACGGTTGCGCCAACGATCGGGCTGCCGTCGACGGCCGTGACCTTGCCCGCGACTACGCCATCGCGCTGGGCGTACGCGGGGGCGGCGACGCCGAGCGACAGCACCAGGACAACAAGACCGAACGATCGGAAGCGCGCGAAGCAGGCGGGAAAACTCATAGCGTCAGTGCCTCAGTTTGGCGAATAGGAACCCACTATTACCTTAGCGCGACGGGCCCGCTTTCGCGCGCTGTGGAGGGCTCGATCGCCGCGGCCGCGGGGTCAGCGCCGGCGATCCGACCTGGCCAACTCGAGCAATTGAGGCACGGTGACGAACCGGTATCCCTGCTTCGCGAGTCGGCCGACCATCCAGCGGGTCGCGGTGACGACGTGCCGGCGATCACCACCACCGTCGTGCAACAGAATCACCGCACCCGGTTCGACCTTGCGCAGCGTTCCCACGGCTACCTCGAGCGGCGACCGAGTCCCCCAATCGCGGGCTTCCACGGACCACATCACCAGCGTCTGGCCGTGATCGGCGGCGACCCCGTCGGGTCCTCGAATCCTGTCGTCGAGCGCGCCGAACGGTGGCCTCAGGATGCGCGGCTGGACGCCCGTAGCCCGTCGAATGGCGTTCGCTCCGCGGCCGATTTCGTCATGCGCCGCCCTGGTGGACAGGCTATCGAGCGCCCGATGCGCCCAGCCGTGGTTGCCAACGGCGTGCCCCTCGCGCACGATGCGCCGCGCCAGTTCCGGATGACGTTCGACGTTCTGACCGACGAGGAAGAACGTCGCCACGACCCCCTGGTCGCGAAGGACATCGAGTATGGCGTTGGTGAACGGTGGGCGCGGGCCGTCGTCGAACGTCAACGCCACGACCCGCTCGGCTACGCCAACGCTGGAAACGACGGGGCCGGCCGGATCGCGGGGGGCGGGAGCGCCAGCAACTGCGATCGATAGAGTCGCGACGACCAGACTGATCGTGGCCAACAGCGCGCTGCGGACCAACTTCCCTCGAAGCATCGGGGCGTGTCCTTCGGTTGATCCCAGGCCCGAACGAGCACTGAGTATAGCCGCGCCGTAGCCTCTGCGACAGGGAGACACGGAGGCGGCTCAGAGACAGGAGGCGACGAAGTCGCTAACTGCCGTGCCCACCGCCCGAGGGCGCTCGGCCCAGGGGTTGTGTCCCGCCCGATCGAGTACCAGCAGGCGCGTCCCGGCAATCTCCGCCGCAACATCTGCCACGGCGTCGACCGGGGTCACCCAGTCATAGCGCCCGACAACGGCCAGCGTCGGGGCTCCTAGCAATAGATGAAACCCTCACGGGCGTAGTCGGCGTCGAGGTGAAGGGCGGCGTGATCGTACCCACGGTAGCCGCGCCAAGCCGCCAGCGCGCAATACAGCGCGGCCAGCCCACCTGCGCCCCCGTCGGCAGCGGTCTTTTGGCGAAGCGCCCGCGCCATCGGTCGAACCAGGCCGTGGGCCGACAGCGCTCGCAGGCTACGCGCACGTTCGGTTCGATCTGTGTCCGCCAGCTCCACTCCCTCCGCCCGCAGCACGTCGACCAGCGCCGCGGGCGCCACCTCGAGCAAGTAGGTACTCGCCGCGCCAGCCGCCATTGCCTGGGGCATACCGGTCACCAC
>Ga0255047_10001466_pt1 | contig 17084 bp, 30 predicted proteins | sample JV7_2_1_MG_FD_183640 | JGI IMG/M metagenome (GOLD analysis project Ga0255047, IMG submission 183640) | Seawater microbial communities from Jervis Inlet, British Columbia, Canada - JV7_2_1 | ecosystem: Environmental > Aquatic > Marine > Inlet | place: Canada: British Columbia | collected 2016-10-06 | reverse complement strand
GTATTCTAGATCAAAGCTCCCTTCTGGAAGCTTTAGTAGTCGTATAGATTGCTCATATGCACGACTGACAGAGAGCTTCTTTCCTGTTTTTTCGAATTCCCGGTATCTAACAATTAAACCGGCCATCAATGCCATGTCCAAGCGGTTACTGGAATCAAGCTCTACTAGTTCCTGTAGAGGACGCTTCATAGAGGAGTCACTTAGGCGAAGTACTTTGAGCTCAGGTTTATAGGAAGATAAAAGTCCTACTATGCCTATAACCTTTCCTGATAGACCGCACACAAAGGAAGGCCGGAGTGGTCGTCCACCAACATCACGACCTGACATCCTAAGAAGAAAGCTATCCCTCTTATCCAAAGGGATTCTGTCTATCGTTGTATTATCCCGGAAGTCGTCTTTTACTGTTATTGATAAAGAGTCAATTGATTGGATGTGTATACTATCAGATGGTATAGGGCATGATCCGTAGATAGCCTTTATGGTCTTTCCTACGTATCTTGCTTTAAATCTTTCTAAAACATGTGCAAGTACTTGATCTCTTCCTTCCGCGCACTGCTTCTCTACCTTGCAACTTTTTAGATAATACTTTTCTTTTACCTTTCGGATCTCTTCTTGCTCAGAATCTTTCAACTCTTCTATAACCTTAGAACCTCTTAAGCTGTTGTTCCAGATGGATTCTGCTTCGTCTTGAGCTATCATAAATCTGTCTCCACCCATTCAATTTCCCTTTTCGCCCACTCAGCTCTCCTTGCACCTTCTTCCCTTATATCTTCTTCATGTCGGTTAGATACCAGCTCTTCAACTATCTCAATAGATGGTGATCTTTGAAGTACCATAGGCGTAGATATCTTTTTCTGATCTAGACAAATAGAGTTTAAGTAAGAGAATAGAATTTCTTTTCCATCTAACCAAGCTACTGACCCTGAGTAGCGAGGAGCCATAACAGTACCTCCAGTAGGATCAAGGTACGTTCCTCCAGGCTCGTATCTTGGATACTCTGATTTAAGGCTAACGCGCTCTAAATCATCAGAAACGGATTCTGTGTACGCTGGAAGCATCCCTAGGATGCTTCCCTTCATACATACTATAAAAGAGATGTATACGTCTTCAAGAAGTAAAACATACTTATCCTGTTTTGTGATATAGTATCCAAGGCTTGAATTTCCTTGATGCCTTGCAGCTTTGACTTTAACCAAGAAGGTTCCTTCATCTACGGATAAAGTATTCTCATACCTACCAGCAAATGAATAGCGATCTCCTAAGAGAACTTCTATCTTACTTAGTTCTGAAATCTCACTACCAGAGGACTCGATGGTATGATCAAAAGGGGTGTTAGGCCTATGACCGCAAATATCACCTGAGCCATAATATAAGATTCGCTTACCTTTATTCTTTTTATAAAACCTATCAAGAACGGTAGACTTAATAAGACCTAAGTCTTCTTCAGACTGGCGTCTAATTCTATGCTTCTTATCATAGGACTTCATCCTAATTTGATGTAAAGACTCTTCTAAGTCTTTATCAATATCTGACAAAGACTTAGAAAGATTAGATCTGTTTTTTAAAAGAGATAGTATTTCAAAATTATGCATAGGCTATAAAGGCCACTTAAGGAAGTGGCCTTTCCATAGAACCAAAGTAATTAAATTACTTCTTCGCCCTCATCTAACTCACCTACACCATCATACCCTTCAGCGAACACTTTATTGTATTCCTTTACGGCAGCGACTAAGGATGCTTTATAGGCATCAATATCTTTTACGTACACAGTACCTTCAGGGGCCTTGGTTTGGTCTGTGAAGATAAAGATCTTTGAAGATCCTGAACTTGCAGGAATGTTAAAGGCTTTACTACTGGTATTGTAATTTGGGCCAAAGACTAAGTCAAATCCGTCGTGAGTGAAAGTGTCACCATCTGGAGTGAACTCATCGTCCTTGTGAGAAACTTTAGCTACTTTCAAACAAAAATACTGTTTACCAAAGATTGTTTTAGTGGTTTGGATGATATTCAGGCTTCTAACTTCTTTCTTATCCATAATACCGGTGATAGCTTCTTTTACTGCGTTTGCTACTACTTCTGACATACTATTATTCCTTCTAAGGGGTTAACTCTAGTGTTAAAAGCAATATAAGAATCAGATCGAGATTACTAAAGTACTTTTTTAAAAACTTTAAATTTTAGGTATTGATTCTTATATTAAGTAAATGAAAAGTGAATATGGGACAGCTAAGGAAATCGATACTCTGGGCAAAGCGCTTAGTTGTGTTATAAAGCAGGGGATAATAGACAAGCTAGTATTAGACCTGTCTACCAATGATGAGGGCCTTGAGTTTTTAGAGAAAAACCCTTATGACCTACTTAAAGTTATAGATCTTGAAGTGGTACATAGATATAAAGATGGTATGTATACTTGGGATATGTCTTTGACCAGCTTGGGGCATACTTTGAAGATTTCAAAGTCTATAGAGATTAAATGGGTATTTGACTCTGACTTTTCAGATAGGTCACCTTTTAACACAGCAGTTGTGGACCTTTTTCGCTATACAGCACTTCACATGATTTCCGCTATAGTAGCAGTATCAAAAGTTAAGTTCGAAGATGTTCCTTTATTACTAAGCATTAGATCAGATGTAGAGAGGGATCCATTAAATGCGACGTATCTTTATACGGAAGAATTAGTAGACCTAAGACTGAAAAGGGGGTTTTAGGTGATCACTGAGCGGGACGAGATAAGAAGAAAACGTATAGAATCCTTTGTAGAAGATGCGGTAGTTCCTTTTAGAGATCTTTTTGGTATTGAATACGCCACGGAGACTGGAGGTGCAGATGATCTTGGCTTATTGAAAACCGTTAAAATTCGCCTAAAAGTATACAAGGGTGCATTTAATGCAGGGATTACGTACCCGCTTAATCAGTGTCATGTAGGAATAAATCTGAAGGAGTCTGATGAAGAACTGAATTGCGCTATTGGTGTCATATCATCACACCTTACTGATATGACATATGGATTTAATATACCTCTAGAAGATACCCCGCTATACATGTCTACGGATAACTTTGTCTTAAAGAAGGTTGTGAACTGGAGATTAAAAAATGGAACCTAAAACCCTTGAGATGAGCAATAAGATGAACACTACTGAAGGGGTACGTGACTTTACGTATCTCAGAATGAAAGAGAGTCTGCCTGAAGAGTATAATAGATCGGTATCCGTTTCTCGCGAAATAAACAGGTATCGAGTAAAAGTTCTGTTAGGTTATAAAGGGCTAACAGAAGAATATCTGTTTCTTGTAGGAAGAGATATAACTCCTCCTTATAAGACTAACGTATCATCTTTATATTTACAAAGTAACGCTATGGGTACTTATGCTATATTTTTTAAGAGAGATGTAGAAGAGGTTTTAAACTCTTCTTTTGAAGATCTTCCCTTGCTTCTCGGGTCAGAGAGTACAAAGAACTTAGCAGAGCAAAGATTGGAAAGAGGGTATTAGTCTTGAGTTTAAGTAATATTAAGATACTAGAGCAATGCCTAATAAGCCTTTTAGCTAATAGTGGCATAAAAAAAGGAGAAGCAGAAGTTTACGCATCGGCTTATGTTGATCCTATGTCATCCAAACTATATGTGAATTATAAAGTTTCGAGACAAGGACATGTCTATTCTAATGAAGCTATCTATCCAAGTAGTATAAAATTGTCTGACGCAATTGAATCCTCAAAGGAGGATATACAATCTATAGAGTTAGCTTTAAATACACCACAAGAAGACTTACCTCTATTTATGGGAGAGGAGAGGATTCTCGTAAAAGAAATATCTCTCTGGAGACTGGAGAACGGAATATGAGTAACAAGTTTTTAGATGAGTGGGACAACTTCCTTAATAAGTTACTTAACTTAGAGGAGAACCAATGCCCCGGTACCGACATTAAAGCAACTGTGAACATCGGTATAAGATCTTTACATTTTTACGCATACTTCCACATAAAGTCCCACGGCAAAAGCTGCAAGATAACTACTAAGTCGACGGTCCCTAAAAAAAACGGTGATCACCATAATACGAACCAAATGATGATCACTATAGTGAATAATATAGTACGGGTATTAAAAGTTCCCTTAGAGGATATACCCTTGTATATGGCAGAAAAAGACTTATGCGCAAAAAAGGTAATTACCTGGAGACTAGAGGAAGGAATATGAGCATTTTAAGAGGAATACTATTAGATGAAGAATCTAGGCTGGAACGGCTTATTGGAATTTATATAGAACGTAATAAACTAGATAAGATAGATCATGCCAGATGGAACCTGGGAGAGGTCAAAGCAGCCTTAAAAGGTATGTCTGATTGGCATGATAATAACCCAAAAACATTTAAAGACTAAAAAGTACTTTAGAATCTAATCCTTGATTCTTATATTGATATCATAATTGTATTATAGGGACTTATAGTCATTTGTCCTTGTAACATATCAAGGCCCGCCTCCTAAGTGTCCAAACCATGGACTCTCGATATTTCGAAAGGCAGTCCTGTGCTAGGGTTTATTCTGAAGGCTGAAAAGAACCACAGAAGGGTATCTAGTATGATATAGTATCGGGTCGCCTAGTTTTTCTATTGTAGAACTAGGTTATGAAGAGCATCCCCTTTTGGAGATGGCATATGATGCTTAAAGGATAGTATTGGTGACGGTGTGAAAGGCACCATAGTCTAAGGAAAGACACAACCGAAGACTTAATGGAGGGTTGGCAGTGCTCAGCCCTCCTTTTTTACCACTAGAGGTTAAGATGAATTTACTTGATGTATTTAAGAAAAAGAAAGTAGCAGAAACGAAAAGGGTAGTAGAAGCTCCCAAAGAAGAACCTAAAACTGTAGTCGTCGCTAAGAAGAACGACCCTAAAGATTCTATCGTATCCGAAACAGTTATGAAGGATATCACTCCTGAGAAAGCTTATAAAAAATTAAAGATCGAAGATATCTTTAGGACAGCTTTGAAAGACCAAGGTTTTGGAAGCAAGATGCCCAAGGATACGACTGATCTTAAAAAAAGTTTTACAGACTCATGGAACAATCTATCTAAGGATGAGAAAGCTCTCATGACAGGATTTATGAAACAATCCGACTGTGGACGTTTCCTTAGCGTATGGGCTAAGATCCAAGGCAAAATGGCAATGTCGGTACGATAGATGCGTAGCTTTAAATTAACATGGGAACTTGATGAGGACGATACCCTCACCCTAAAGACTCAAGGATTCATATCGGATCTAACTTGTAAGTTTAATGATGGGGTCAAGATAGACCCTAGCGATCCTATAGCGCTCATCAAGATCGTCGATGAAGGGGTGAAGCCTGTTCCAACTGAAGGACAGTTGGTAGAGAGGTATGATAAGCCCGCAGGAACATCAGGTGTTCATGTGAAATCCAAGGAACACCAAGAGGCTGTCCCAGGGTATGATTACATCCAAACATCTGTAGGAAATGTCATATTTAAGAAAGGAAGAATCGGTCCCTACGTATATAATAGATACTCAACAATCCATGCTGACTGGAGGTATGTAAACCTCATACCATCCCTCTTATGCGCTAAGTATAATATGAGCGACGAAGAGGTAGATAAGATATGGAATCTATCTATGGAAGCGATTAAGAGTGAGCCGGTAAGAGAAGGTATTACGGTAGGATACTCGCATCAAGGATATCCTATAGCGGACCCATATGATAGACTTCTCATTTATGTATATGCTGGATCCTCAATTAAAGAGAGAGAAGGACTTCTTAATCTTTGGGAGAGTGTTCCCAAGTACTATCTAAGGATGTTGATCAGGTACGTATCTTTAAGCGCGTTTAATAGACGGAAGCATAATCTTGACTTAGCAAATACTGAAAGCATATTAAAGGTATATAATAGGGTGAAGGACATAATGGTGCTTCCGAGTAAGATGAGCCCATATAAGGTTATAAAACTTAATAAGTATCCTACAACTAAGCTGCAGGCAGCTTTAGTAGCTGCTGCTTTTGAGGCAAGCTTATACAAGAAAGAGTTCCTCGAAGAACTCTTTGATGATACTACTCCCATAAGGGAAATACCGAAGGTATTAACTAAGACGTTTATGATGCATATCTCAGCTGGAGATAAACTATTACATATCGATATGTCTGTTACTGCTGATCTTAACGAGTTGATAGAGAGTCACTTTAAATGGGCAGTATCCCTTAGGTCACTCCAGGACTTCCGATCATACCTAAAGGACGGGAAGGATTATTCCTCTAGAGAGGGGTATAGTAAGGTTAAGGGAAGCTTTGCTCGGAGATTAATGTCAAGTGCCTACAATCACCGGTTAGCTACTGCTGAAGGGTTAGATTTGGCACTTGAAAGAATGAAGTCCTCTGTAAAAGAAGACACGGTTAGGGACACCCCTACGGGACCTACCGAGATCACCCCTATAATAAAAGAAACTTATCTTAACTGTAAGATTAAAGTTATCGAACTCGGGCATGAACTTGGTCATTGCTTCGGCCAAAGACACAGCACTAAGAATTGGCTACTAAACAAAGGAACTGTTTGTGCTGAGATAGATCGTGAAACCGGGGCTATAGTAGAGTGTAGAGATAAACGGAATATACGTACTGATGAATCTCGTGCATTTGAAGAGGAACTTAAAACTGAACTGGGCATCTTAAGAGGAGATAGGTGGTTTACGAAAGAACCTCCAACTCCAGCTGTTTCCGAGGACTTCAATGAAATCGGAAACTTGTTAGAAGGAATCCAAAAAGACATAGAAGAGTCAACCAGGCAGTACGCTCATTTCGGTAAATTTATCATAGAGTTCAAACATGGAGATACAGTGAATCGTAAAGAGTATGAAGTAGCGTACACCTCTCCTGAAGAAACTCCTCCTGGAATGATGTGTGATGAGTTAAGGAGTATGATTGAGAGCACTGATATGAGTGTGTTTGATGATGGAAGGATTAACTGGTGAGAGAGTTTAAGCTAAATTGGGAATACGATAAAGGCTTCTTAAAACTAACTACTTCAGGATTTATGGATCCTCTATACTGCGAATTCAGTAAAGGAGTACTCCTGGATCTAAAGGATCCGACTAAGCTAGACAAGGCTCTTGAGTCCGGACTCCAACCGATTGCTAAAGAAGTGGAAAGAACTTCGGAACCTAAGCAATCATCCGATGATGGCTGGATTACCGGCGATACAGGATACTCAGGAATTGAGATGTCTGGTCAAATTTGTGTTGGCGCTGACTTCCCAGTTCCAAGCTATGCGACAGGGCACAACGAGAAGGGTAATATACTATTCGAATCAGAAGAGGACGGGAAAAAGTTTGAGAGCTCCTTTCGCGATTGGAGGTATGTCGCGATATACTCCCTTCTAATGGATAAGATATTCAACGTATCAAAAGAAGAGTACCTAAGATTGTACAAGTTACCCAGGCAGAGCACATTATGGATAGATGATCATGAGACCTTAATACGTAATGAGCAGAGAAGGCGTCGTAATAAAGAGAGAAAGGATCTCGAAAAGCGTAAGAAAGTGTTCTCGCATGTGTATAGCGGAGTAGAGTATATACATAACGTAGCATACGGAGATATTAATGGGATGCTACTAAATCCTTATAGACAAGCTGTTCCTGATATAGAAACGTACACACCTAGGACTCTGGATGACGACTTCGATAAAGTTCTTATTCACTATTATGCAGGAATTAAAGATAAGAGGAAAAGAGAGGAGAAGCTAAGAGAATGGAAAAGTCTTCCTTCCTCGTATATGAGGTTCTTAATAAGAATGACTAGTCTCTCTATGTTTTGCTTAACAAATAACGATGTAGTCAAAACCAGTCACGGTACTTTGGAAAAGGTATTTGATAGATTAAGGTCTTCCACGGACCCAAAAAAAGAATTTTATTTGAAGATTCACGGAACCCCTAAGACTGATTTACAGAAGGCAATGTCAATGGGCCGTGCAGAAGAGCTATTCTACGATGCAGAGTTCTTAAAGGTCTACCTATTCTCGGGAAGCGTCGGAGACTCTATTAAATTCTTGACGAGCAGCGTGAGGAAGGAACTAGTTATAAGTGATAAATTCCTTTCTATTGAGCAGTCGGTTACAGTAGACACCGAGAATATGATCAAATCTTTTAACAAAGGCGAGGACTTCTTTGGACACTACTCTTCAGTGGTGTCCTATCTCAAAGATGGAGCAGAGTTCTATGACACGTCAGAACCTCTATCAGTAGACGAGGGAGGCTATAAGGAAGTTAAGGGATCCTTAGTTAATCAATTAAGAAATGCTGCATACAACCACCGAGTTGACGCTAAGAAAGGACTGGATAAAAAGCTAAAGGAGTTTATGTCTAGGAGCATTCCTATGCGCAGAGAACCTCCCTCAGGGCTAGCACAGATGCCACAAGTAGTGCAGGATACACTATTACTATCTAAGGTTAAGATTATCGAACTTGGTCACGAATTCGGACACTGCTTTGGTGGAAGGCATAGTTCTGAGAACTGGCTTTTAAATAGAGGAACTGTTTGTGCTGAGATAGACTGTATATCTGGCTCAGTAGTAGAATGCCGCGACATTCGAAATAAGATTACCGTAAAGTCAAAAGGGTTTAGAAAAGATCTAAAAGAAGCTATGGCTGTTATAAAATTAAGCGGAGGGTTAGATTCTCCGACTCCTAAAACGACTAGAGGGCTGAGCAGTCGACAGAATATTTCCGTAGACGGAGAGTTACTCATCAATGACGCAACAAGCCCAACGTACTATCTCAATGGAGATACAAACACAGTGTTCACTAGCCCGGTCCAGTACGCTGACTTCGGAAGTTTCACGATGTCGATGAAAGAGGGGAATGAATCGATTGAAGAGAGCTGGAGAATTGCATATGTATCTGAGGAACCCTCCAAAGATCTAAGTGATGCAGAATTAGAAGAGTTAAAAAGATCCGATATATTCGTATCTCTAGGTAGGGATGGGAAGATAGGGTGGAGAGGTGAGATAAACTTACAGCGTCCAGATGACGCATACGCAGAGGCATTACTATGAGTATGGAGTATACCCCCAGAAACTACAAACAAATGTTTGATGATGGTGAGGTAGATTTAGACTATCTCATTAAGGAGGGGTTTCGCCAGTCAAGCCGGAAGTACCGTACCATCTCAAAGAAATGGAAGGCATATCGAAAGAACTATGAATCCTCAATCACACTCACTGAAGAGAAGTTCGAAGAGTTCCATAGTTTACACCTAGAGTACTTACAATATAAAGATACTGAAAAGGAAGTAGTATGATTATAAAAGAGCTAAAAAAGAAGTGGGCATAATATGAAACTAGCTATAAGTAGTAGGTTGACAGACTGTGATACATCCTTTGTAGCCCAGGTAGTTTGGAGCAGGTTTGACGCTGGTAAGGTTGGAACTCCTGGAGCAGTGTGCTACGGAGATACTAGAAAAGAAGCAATTGATAAACTTAGTAAACTGTTAACGGATAAGGGCCACACCATAGTTGTAGATCGGTGTAAAGACTTCAATCAGATTATAGGTAACTGCGACGACCAAGAATTCGTGAGGCAATTACTTAACAACCTTGTTCCTTTAGATGTGCAGGATGAGATAGTTGAGGCATTTAATTGTGGCGAGAAGGAGAAGTGAGTAAACTAGCTGTAAAGCTTGTAAAATGTAGCGAGTGCAAAACCGAGAAGAAGATGGGGTTGTATGAAGGTGAGGAAACAAGACTCACCTACTGCAGGAAATGCGGATGCGCCACTAACTGGACTAAAATCATTAAAAGAGAGGAAACATGATAGTAAAATCAAAGAAGGCTGAGAAAACGCCTAAGACGCCCAGGAACTGTTTCGCGGATCAAATGGATAAGGTAACTATAAAGTTTATAGGTTGCCGTGATATAGCTATTTTAAAAGCTACTAAAGAAGAGGAAGATGCCATAAAACATTATGGCATCGGGATAGATATAGTGGAACTTCCTAGCTATATTGATCTGGTAGAAAAGCGTTTCGATACATCAAAGTATGAACAAGTTTTTATACTCGCAGAAGGAGCTGAAGATTACCCTATACATAGGATTAAAGGTGAGGTAGGTGAGATACGTCATAGTCAATACCATAATATGCTGTCTAAGTTTAGGTATGATAATGACCTAGGGATAGTTTTAGAGATATGCGGAAAAGATTATTTACATGATGGTATCTGTAAGTTCTACAACCACCAAGGACATATTAATTAAAATATTTTAATTATTTTTAATCAAGGTATTGACATCTAGTATTTAGAAATGTAGAATTACTCCTATGAACAAAGTAACTATTATAACTACGGCCGCAACAGCGGGGACAGGCACAGAGGACATCTGCGTGGTTTAAGTACTTTTATAAAAGTTTTTAGAAACCCCGCAGATTATGTCTGCGGGGTTTTTTGTTGTTTAAAAATATATGGGACCTTAGCTTAGTTGGTTTAAAGCGCAAGTTTTGCACACTTGAGATCAGGAGTTCGACTCTCCTAGGCTCCACTAAAAAGAAGAAATGTTATGAAGAAACAGAAATATAAAGAAACAGAAGAAATGAGATCTTCGAGACTTGCACTATCTAAATGCACGGTTACTAAAGTTGTAAAAGACAAAACCAAGTATGACAGAAAGAAAGCCTCAAAAGATATTAATGATTGACGTGGGTAAGTTAGCGACCCAGGAGGAGAACTCCTGTATCAGGCGCTGCTCTTGGTACGGTGAACAGTCGTACAGTTCGAGGTTCGATTCCTTGACAATCATTAAATTCGCCTCGATAGCACAATTGGCGGTGCAGCTCACTTGTAATGAGAAGGTTGGTTTTGGGTTCGAATCCCCCTCGAGGCTCTTTTTAAATTAAGCCGCATTAGCTCAGTTGGCTTGAGCATCTCGTTGCCAACGAGAAGGTTACCAGTTCAAATCTGGTATGCGGCTCTATGCAGATGTATCCTAATGGTAAGGTGCCTGATTTCCAATCAGGTGGGGAAACCCGTTGCAGGTTCGAGTCCTGTCATCTGCTCTTTTTAGTTTAAAACTGTATATGATTTTTTTATATTATTATATGCAGCCAAAAATAAAAGAAAAGTTAAAATCCATAGATCTTAGAAAAAACGGATGGGCTATTACAAAAATAGCTAAAGAGTTAGGAGTAGCTAAGTCTAGTGTGAGCTTATGGGTTAGAGATATTCCACAACCAAAAGAATTTAACAAAGAGTACAAAGCTGAGAAAAAAGCTTCACGTCTTAAAAAATTAAAAGATGAAAAGAAGCTTATGTATGAAAGTAAAGGCTTTACTAATGATGGCGCTTCTGGACGCTTTAGGAAAAGGCGAGTACTAGATAGTACTGGATACTGGATTGTGCCCGCTCCAAAAGGGTATAAAGGGAAGATAAACAAATGCGGGACGTACCTCTATGAGCACCGGATAGTTGCTGAGGAATCTATAGGACGCCTCCTGAAAAAAGATGAAGCAGTCCATCACATAAACTATAATAAGCTAGACAACTCTCCGGGCAACTTACAAGTCCTAACCAACAAAGAGCATGCTTCTGTACATGCGAAAGACAAAATCCAAGAAATGATGGATTTTGAATGTGCATGGTGCGGTAAACCCTTCACTAGAAAAGCACATCAGTGTAAACCCAAGATAAAAGCTGGCCAAAAGGATTTCTATTGCTGCAGGGATCATTCATATAAAGCTCAAAAGAAATCCTGACTAAGTCTTTTTTAAAATAGCTCTTTAGAAAAGAGTCTCTCATTCTTATATTGTTCCTACATGCAAAAGATCATTTGAAATAGGAGATGAATGTATGAAGAAGGTTTTATTATTAATAGCAGTATCTCTGCTTATGTTAGGTTGTACTGATGCTAGTATGTCAAGGATATCCAGCTACGGCAACTCTGCCAAGATCACCTGCTACTCTGGCGGTAAAATAATCTATGAAGGTCGCAGTACTGGAAAAATTAAAAGTGAGACAAGTTCTGATGGGTACTTCTTTAAAGATGCTTCAGATAACCTATTGAAAGAGGTTTCCGGCAATTGTGTGATCGCATACGATAAGTAGGCCTCTTTTTATTTAAAACTTTAGAATCATATCGCACATTCTTATATTACCCTATACAGTTAATCAGAGTTTAAGATGATTAAGAATTGGATAATAAATAATCTCATATACATTGTAGTATGCCTAATAATTGTGGCAGGCTCTACATGCTTGCTTAAAAATGGGAACGCAGTTACTCTTAGAGTAGGGACAGAAAGGTGTAAGTCAAAAGGTTATCCCTTACTATGCACTAAGGTGAATGGTAAGTACTATGAGACAAAGAACTGGACAGGTAAGATCGGAGATAAGGTTATCTTCTTAGACAGCTCCTCAGGTAAAGTAGTGATAACAGATAATTATGTGGTGGATTTTATAGGATGGTAAGCTATGACGATATCCAGTAGAGCGAAGAAAAAAGCTAGGCCTCAAGGATGTACTTGGAAGAGAGTCGATGCAGGAACGATGGGTTTTATTGATATTGAGTGGCACACTACATGCGGTAAGAAGCTAGGTTGCGATAGGTCACCTAAAACTAAATACTGCGGCTACTGCGGCGGAGAGGTATGCGATAAATGAGTAATCTTGTTGATTTAGGAAAGAGGGTCCCATGCCCTATAGATCTGTTTGCGGCCACTGTCCATAAAAAAGAACTTACAGCCTCCCCGCGATTTATTAAGGTGCTAAGTAGGGGTCAGATACTAAACAGCTCTGGAGTGCATATGATGTACACTAAACCAATTAAAGATAGCCTGGAGGCACGAGGCTATGGCTTCTATGAAAACAATGATATGATAGCAGTAATATGCTATAAGCCATCAGACAGTGCAATTCAAGAGTTTAATAATCTGGTAAGGACGTTCAAAGCGTCAACGCTACGTAAATTAGATAGCTTGCAGGAACTATGATTAACTTCTGCCAACATTGCGGAGGAGAAATAAAAGAATGGAAACAAAACAAGTCTTAGTAATTCGTAAAGACCTTAAGATGCGTAAGGGTAAAATCGCATCACAAGCTGCTCATGCTTCCATGAAAGTGTTCTTTGATAGAATAGGGGTATTAGTCCGTAAACCTGAAGGTACCAGTGTTATAACCATAAGTGACCTGCACGAGTCTGAGATAGAATGGATCAAGGGACTCTTTACTAAGATCACTGCATATGTTAATTCAGAAGAAGAATTGATCGCTATCCATGAAAAGGCTTTAGAAGCTGGTATCCCAACATCTCTTATAACGGATGCTGGAAAGACTGAATTTAAAGGGGTGCCTACAAAAACTGCGGCAGCAATAGGTCCTTTTCATTCTGAAGAAATTGATAAAATTACAGGAAATTTACCTCTGTTATAAAAAAGGTCTTGTTTTTTATAACATACAAATGTAGTATTAATGATATGAAAAAATTATATACAAAATATTAGGTAGAGAAAGCATTTAAACCTCCATGAGTCTCCTTTTAGATTTCGAATTACAATTCAATTTAAAAGAACTAACAGACTAACAACGAGGTTTCAAATGTCTAAATATTCTATTCTTAAAAAAGAACTTAAAGCTGAACTTAAAGATTTAGCTCAAACAATCAGAACATCAAAAGTATCATTTAAAGATGAGCAACGCTCCAAGGGTGGATCGGCTAGCTATAAATCTATATCTGATCTTTCTAATCTAAAACATACCTTTCGTCACAAACACATTGCTTACTGCATGTTCCGTGGTCGCGCTTATGAAGAAGTCGAGAAGACTTGTCGCGAAGACAACAAGCCAAACATGGACATGGTAAATAGCCTAGTCGTGGAGTATCTCTTAAAATCTAAGGACACTTCCGATGAAGCTTTATGTGTTAGTGCGTAAGGATTTATCTTACATCCAACAAGCTGTTCAGGCCGCGCATGCTGCGTCTGAATACGCTTTACATTATGATACTTGGGAGAACGGAACTCTTGTTCTCCTGGGTGTTAAGAATGAAAGAGCTCTTCATTACTGGAGAGACGCAATCGAGTCGGAGAACCTGGCTCATAAACTATTCCATGAGCCAGATATATCAGCGGACACCGCACTTGCTTTTGCATACGATGAGTCGTATGCCATGGATTTCAAAAAACAATTAGATAAGAAGCTAAGCGTACTCAGAATGCCTGAGAAAGAATTAGTGGAGGACTTATGTGTAAGCTAAGTACATGCCCTTTCTGTGGGTCAGACGCCGTTACCGATGTAGAGGCTCTATCTCCTAATAAAAAGACTGCCTTTTTAGGATGCGGAAACCAAGAATGCACATTACAGCCCAGTATAACCGAAGACTTCCTAAATCGGCACGAAGAGAAGGTACTGGCAGAAATGGCAGTGCATTGGAATTCACGTCCAGAAAAGGAGGCTCCCAGTGAACTCGCAATCGCTTGATGCCATGGCTGAGAGGGTCGCGGAGTTAGTGGGATGCCCTTTCTGTAATAAGAAACCCCATCTAACAGTAGACAGGGATGACCGTAATATAGGAGTTCCCTATCCTGGAGGGTTCCTCATTATCGAATGCCTTAATGATGAATGCTATACAGAAGTGTGCATCAGCAAGAAGGCTGAGTTCGTAAACTACTCTACAGTCCTAGATGGAATGATAAAGATGTGGAATAATCGTCCAGAGATAGATACGCCTCAGCAGGCCGAGTAGTTTTTGGAAGAGTTATAGAAGTTCTATAACTCTTTTTTATTTTCTGCTTTAGAAAAGCTACCCATCTTCTTATATTAGTCTTTACAAAGGACCTATAACTCAGTTGGCTAGAGTAGCGATTCTAAACCGCTAGACCGGAGTTCGATTCTCCGTGGGTTCATATAAGTCTATAGAGGATTAAAATGGAAGTAGTATCCAGAAAGTACGCATCAGATTTAGAGGAAGATTATGCTATGATGCTTAGAGTAGAATCACATCATGAGCACGTATTAATCCTCGACGATCACGGAACTCTTCGATGGGAAAAAGATAAAGAAGTAAGAGCCCTAGCAGATGAGATAGGACTGAATGATCTAATTAAGAGTTTCTATCATCTTGGTTGGGATAAGAACTCTGAGCAGTATAGACATCTATATAGATGTCTGGGATATTCTTTATCAGGATATTGGGAAGTATTCTACTGGGATATGAACCATGAAGATGCCGATGAGTATATTCCTAAGAGAATCGATTGGGACCTTAAGAAATTCCTTCAAACCTATAAAAACTTTGGATAATAGTATGAGTGAACCGAAACAGTATACTGAAGAAATAAACGAGTCTTTCCCTGATAGACTTGATGGAATCATAGATGATGTAGATAAAGAAGATTCTATAGTGACTCTACGTGAGAACGGAAAAGATGTTGGTGTGATAATCAGCGTAACCCGCTACAACGAAATCATAAAGATGAAGGCTCAATTAGATGGTCAATAGTTTGCAGTTAAAGATCTATCAGATGACAAAATCTAAGTATTTTAATGGAATCCATCCGGCTTTGTACCTAGCGTTTCCGTTGTGTATGTTCTTCGGGGCTGACCCTGTTATAGCATTTTCCGTATACATGGTTACCGCGATTACCTCTAAAGTGTGTATATATTACTTAAGTAACAAGTATTCTAACAGCGAGCCCGCCGAGAAGCCTAGTGTAGAAATTGAAAGAAAGTATTTAGTTACTCCAGAGTTTGATATCTCTAAACTAAAGGTACGGTCTACTACTGATATCGTGCAGGGGTATCTTATATCTTCTAAAGAATCGACTATTCGCCTACGGATAGCAGGCGATAAATCTTTCATCACTATTAAAGGACCTACAGTAGGTATTACTCGATCTGAGTATGAGTATGAGATACCAGTTAAGGATGCTCGTGAGATGTTAGTCGGCCACGAAGATAAGACTATTATAAAAACTCGTATGGTAGTCGGGTATAAAGATTTTGATTGGGAAGTAGACTTCTTCAAAGGAAGGCATGAAGGTTTAGTCCTTGCAGAGGTAGAGATCGACCACGAAGACTGCACTCCTCCTTTATTACCTGGGTTAGGAAAAGAGGTATCTACAGATTCTAAGTATTTTAATGCAGTTTTAGTAAAGACTGACTGGAGACCGTAGTGGGTTGTTGGAATGGAACATGCCATGTAACTAACCTCTCCATTAGAAGTGGAGAGGAGATCGTAATATTCCCTATTGTTGGTGGTGTTAATGTAGGATATATGCCTACGCTTATCCCTATCTCTTCTATCGAAGAGATAGAAGAGAACCCTCTTACTGATTTCTTGTTAAAGAAGATAAACGAAGGTAAGTTTGTTTTTAGCGGTGATTATAAGGATACCAAGAAATTTGAGTCTCTCGAAAAATTCTGCAATGCTATGGAGAGGCAGAATGTTGATCCAGGCACAGTAACATATAATATTCCTTATTACAAAGAGCAGGGTGTCTGCTTTTTAATGATCAAACGAGACATCTGGAATTTCGTAGAGAAAAAGATAGAGGATCCTGTTGATTATCAGGATAGTAACTTATTAGATAAGTTAGACGAAGAGATTCAGAGCGAAACACCTTCTAGGGAAGAGGTCTTGGCTCTGATGAAAGATTTTAAGGGCGATGAGAACTCTGAAGAGATGAGGAATATACTGAGACTCTATGAAAGGGCTGTCCTCGGTGAGGGTATCTCTGGGTCAAACAGTAACATAGGAATGTTACTAGGTACTATGGGTTCTTCTGGATGCAAGTATCAGAAAACAGAAGAGATCTATACTATAGGTAATCTTAAGGATTCATCTATAGGCGGTTTATTAAGGGAATCTTTAGTTTCTCAGTATAAATTCCATGCATATTGTGTTACGGGCCGTAGAGACGTACACCCTCCTATAGGAGCTGGTTCACAGGATGAAAATACGGATCTTATAAGAGATCTAGCGGAAAAAACCTTTAAGCACTGTGTACAGTTAGTTAAGGAAAGAGAAGAAGAGGAGTACTGATTATGAATATGTTAAAGTTATTTTCTGTAGGAGATGAGATCTTCGGATACTGTAATGGGCTCTTTGGC
>Ga0255047_10001465_pt1 | contig 17100 bp, 11 predicted proteins | sample JV7_2_1_MG_FD_183640 | JGI IMG/M metagenome (GOLD analysis project Ga0255047, IMG submission 183640) | Seawater microbial communities from Jervis Inlet, British Columbia, Canada - JV7_2_1 | ecosystem: Environmental > Aquatic > Marine > Inlet | place: Canada: British Columbia | collected 2016-10-06 | reverse complement strand
TGGATATCGCTGCTTCCACCCACAATCAGGAGTTGAAGGGGATCCTTACTGACATCATTCATATTCGTAAGGACCTCAAGCGGTGTTCTAACTATCTCAACGAGAATATTATAGACGATGATGGTCGGGTCAGATGTACATGGAACCTGGCTGGTACCAAGAATGGACGGCTCTCCACCACTAAGCCCTGGTGGAATGGAGTAGCCATCCAGACCTTCCCATGGGAGGATAGAGATGTGTTCATCGCTGATCCCGGACACACTTTCATTGGATGGGATCTCGAACAAGCTGAGGCTAGGGTGGTTGCTGTTCTCTCACATGATTACAACTTGCTTGATGATCTCGCAGGTGGTATAGACATACACACCAAGCTGGCATCACAACTTCCTTTCAACATGACATATGAACAGCTGTTGGCTAAGATCGCTGAGGTTGGTAAGGATGATTGTGATGAGAGGAACCTATCCAAGACCTGCCGCCACGCGATGAACTATTACCTAACCTGGGCGGGATTGAAGGCTAGGGTCAACAAGGAATATATAGACACCGGGGTAGGGATAGACGCCGCGCGGGCGAAGGAACTCCGCGCTGCTTATATCATGCTATCTCCGGGTCTTGAGGGATGGTGGGATGAGGTGTATCATGAGATGGGAGAGACCATGATGATGACTAACGCTCATGGTCGGATCAGAAGATTCATCGGTAAGCTGATACAAGGACAGCACCTACACCGAGATGGAATAGCTTACTACCCACAGTCCACGATAGGAGATCACACCTCACTAGCGATAGCAGCTATGGATGAAGCGATGCCCTATGGTCAGCCCCTCGCCCATATGCATGATGGCGGGTATATACAAGTACCTGACGCGACGGTAGATGATGCTATTGAGATTATGAGAACCGAGACCAACAAGGAGATACTTGTAAAGAAGGAAACTATCCTTGTCCCCTCCGAATTGAAGGTTGGTCCAAATTGGAAGGACATGAAGAAGGTCGCTTAGTCAGGACAGAGGAGTTCACCACAGAGATAAGGGAGCCCTACATGGGTAATACCGTTCCTCTAACCATCATCGTTAAGACAATGTACAGATCTGGATTCCACTCCGTGGTCGAAGTGCAGGGTCCTGAGGATTTCCGCCGGGTTGCCACCTTGTTTAACCGTAAAACACCTGATGACGTATGAGAGATGAGATCATTGAGTCGTTGAAGCTAGCGACTGAGAAGGAAGTTGCAATGATAGCTCGTACGATTCGCCTCCCTCATGACTTAGACCAAGAGATTATAGAATTCTGTGATGAAAATAAGATCAGGCGCTCGGTCATCTTCAGAAAAATCTTCGAAGAAGGCTGGAAAGCCCTCAAGTCGTGAGCTAGGTAACTGGCTCGCAGCTTACTCAGAATACACCCTGGACACTGAGAGCCCAGAGAACTATCATCTCTGGTCTGCTCTGTCTATACTAGCGTCTGCATGTCGGAAGAACCTAGTGCTCGATCAGGGAACATACATGGTATATCCTAGCATGTATGTAATTCTAATCGGGCCGCCAGGGAGAGTGGCAAAGAGCACTGCTATCCGGATGGGCAGGAGAATCTTGCTCGGGGTGGAGAACATATTCTTCGGACCGGACTCTATCACCACACAAGAGCTGATCCGTCAAATGGCAAAGATTAGCGCGGGTGAGAAGCAAGGCGCTATGACCATCCACTCCAGTGAACTCTCCTCGCTCATAGATCCCTCTGGTGTAGGGATGATATCCTTCCTCATCGAGATCTACGACGGCGACATCGCTTATCGTTATGCTACCAAGGGCCAGGGGCGGGATAAGATTGAGAACCCTGTCTTGAATATCCTCGCTGCCACCACTCCTTCGTGGGTAGCAACTGGCCTCCCTATTGAGATAATCGACCACGGGTTTGTGGCTAGGGTGATCTTCGTATACGCTGAGCGCCCGGATAAGTTGGTCCCATTCCCCTCAACCCCTGATCCAGAGCTGGTACGTAAGCTGACTAATGACCTCGACCATATTTCCAGACTGGAGGGAGAGTTCAAATGGGGAGAGGGAGCTAGAGATAGGTATGTAGAATACTATAATAAGCTAGCTGTCACCATGCCGACCGACTATAGGATTAGCGGCTTCCATTTCAGGAAGAAGGTTCACATCCTCAAAGTGGCTATGTTGCTATCTATCGCTGAAAGTGATGAGCTGATAGTAACAGTGCGGGATATCGAGACCGCGTGGAACCTGCTCCTATCAGTGGATAAAGATATGGCTAAGGCTTTCTCCGCCGTCGGTAAGCACAGCGGGGCTTCAGACATCGAGCGCATCTTGGAGCGTATACTATTCACTGAAGGCATGAGCAATCAGCAAGTACACGACGAGTTCTTTGCAATGGGGGATGTAAGAGTGATAGGCCAGCACCTATCAATGCTTCTCTCTATGGGTAAGATAGAAAGGAAGAAGGATGAAAAGGGTAATACTATCTACTCACCGGTGACGTGAGTTGGGCAATAGGTATGCGCGGGAAGTCCTCCAACCCATTGAGAGATCTCAACCCTTCAAGCCCCTCTGGTGACTGTATGTTGGGAGACGTATTGTTAGGATCAAGCGTTACCTCTACATTGAAGTTGTAGCTATCAACAGGCCTCCCAAGCATCATCATCAGTGCGCCTTGGGCGGGATTATCCTGATCCAGGGAACGTCTCAGATCACGATAGAATACCTGTCCAGGGAATGACAACCTACCCACGCTGGTCCCTAATGCTTTCAAGGCGTCAGCCTTCTGATCGAGTGGTGAATCTGCCACACGTTTCAGCTGAACAATGTTCTCTACCACAGGACCACCAGCCCATCCAAACACAGATGCTGGAGCTATCCAACTCCAGAGATTGATACCGCTCTGGATGGTCATATTAGCGAAGGCCCCGGTGAGAGCGAGCGTCCGAGCGTAGAGCGCGGTCTGCTGCCCCAACGTGGCGTTGGCTGAACGCCGGAAGTAAGCCTCTGCTGCCCACATGGGCCACGTACCGAACATGCCGAGGAAGCGGCCAGCGGGCTTCTGCATCCATGCCGGCTGCGCTCCCACACCATAGATGAACTGTGTCTCATCCGCTCCCTGCTTACCAATCCAACGCAGCGCGGACTCTTTCCCCATCGAGTTATATCGCCTGGCAAATTCCTTCTTCACGGTCGAATGGAAGAACGCTAAGCCCTTCTCTTCAAAAGCCTCCCAATTTATTTTACCCCCTTCAAACCTGGTTAAAAAGTCGCCCGTGTGGGCCTTCTGCCAGAAGTAAGACCAAGCCCTGTTCACGCTATCCTGATCGGAATAAGGTATGAGCATCTTCTTCGCAACGCCGGATGCTACATGTCCTGCTCTCAACCCTGACCGAAGCGCACCAGCCAATGCCATACTCATCGGCCCTGTACCTTTAACCGGCACCATCTCCATTTGGGCATTGAAGAGGGCATCACCAAGCTCGATGCCTGCCGTCACGTTCCGGATCGCTAGTGCGTCTGATACCTCAGCAAATCCCTCCTGGGTGAGAGCTTTTCTAAGTGATTCTCCACCATGCTTAGCACCCATTCTGGTATATGACATCCAGATAGCCTGAGTAGCATTTCTAGCCCATAGTGAGGGCCGCATACCCATGGCACTACCATACATCATAGAGAGACCAATATTCACATACTGATCGAGAACCCTCTCATCGGTCTGGATGCCTAGTTTGCCTAGGAAGTTCTTTGCAAACCGTCTCGATGTACCCTGTGCAGTAACCGGGTTACCTCGAATGATATTTAAGTATTCAGACAGTACCTTCCTAACCGGCTGTGGTAGGAGAGGTGTATCCAGACTAGCCTGAGGATCGGATGCTCTCGCTTGACTAAGGACACTCTGCTGCTGAGCAGGTGGTAGATCCTTAATCTTTGGGGTGGTCTTCTCCGATACCAGAGTTCTGGCCGCGCTGTAGTTCGTGTTGACATTCTCTGAGAACCCCAGCGTGCGAATGTATCTGTGCATCACAATCTCTGGGTCTAACTCTACTATTGAAAGATCCCCTGTCCTAGACTGCTCAAAGAACGCCTTGAACTGTGGGGGAATAGACGCCTCATCCCCAAAGATATCTTTCAGATTGACATGCCCTCCGTTTCTATCTGAATACGGTCTCACCCGTCCGAAGTACTGAGAGATCCATCTGTTATTCTCCTTGATACCTGCCGCTTCACCCCAGATATCAAATAGCTCTCTAGAATCCTTGAACGCCTTGATTTGCCTCTTGGTCAACCCAGCGGACTTAGCCAGGGTTAGTTCCTGTGCAGAGGTAATGTTCATCCCTTCGATGCCGCGCCAGAACTCAGCCACCTGCACTCGGTCCTTACGTCCTACACCCTTCCAAGTCTTGGCTATCTTGTTCGCCCAAGGCTCCACAAAATTTCTGTGCGCGGTGATGTTACCGTCTAGGGCTTCAAATACCTTGGAGAAGAGCGGAACCCCTGTCTGACCTTCTATCTGTACAAATATATCTCTAACGTTCCTCAATCCAGATAGGAGAGGAAGATCGTCGATGAACTCCCTTGTCGGTACAGTTCCATCAAACGTGAAGACTCCATCACTCGGGTTGAATCCGCCTGTAAACCCGCCCATCCCATGAGAACCAGCAGGGAGGAGACTACCTCCAAGGATATCACCCTCGACTCTGACAACTCCTTGTAGAGCTTGGGCAGCGACTCGCTCGGAGCCAAACTGTACCCTCCTGCCTGTCATGATATCTCTCAGGATAACAGTCGCACCTTCACCATTCTCAACTGTAAATCCCTTAGAATGTGCCTCGGCAGAGAATGGTATGTCTCCTCTCTCTACCATAGCGAATTGCTCATCTCTGAGCTTATTGAGAATCCCCATCTCTTCTTCCGGTACCAACTTCCAGAACTCTTCTCTCGCTCGCTTACCGAAGAAGGCCACCATCGCCTCTGAATCAAGTGCATCAGCCGGCAGGTCAGCTTTCTTCGCCCAAGCTGCAACGAGGTCCTCGAAAGCCACAGCTCTCGGAGAGCCAAGCAAGCCACCAAAGTCTTGTCCCAACGTGGCTAAACCAGCAGTGGCTTCCTCAGCGGTTAGCAGTGACATTCCTGGGATCTCCTCAGGATGTATGATAGCACCTCCCACATCGAAGGGCCTTCTCATATCATCCGTCAAGACCATCGTACCATCTCTCAACCGCTTGATAGTCTCAGCCTCAGAGACTGCTCCTGTCTCTGATGCCGCTCTGATACCATCATCAAGCTGTGCCATGAAGTCTCGGAAGAGAGCTTCCATCGGAGTGAGCGGTTTGATATCCTCGACTACAGTCAGATGATCGGTCACTCCGGTCTTTGATATGAACGTAGTTCCTTGCGCTCCCTCTCTCCGTACCTTCAACTTCTCGGAGAACTTCTTAACTATCGCCTCGTCACCCGCAAGGAACTTAGCACGCTCAGCTCTTGTCATCCCCACGTACTCATAAAGGGCACCAGCCTTCTCAAGCTTTTGTCCAGGGACCCTGCCCTCCACCTTCAGTGCGGCTTTAGCATCAGCGCCGAGACCCTTGGTACCGAAGTGGAGAATGAACTCTCCCTTCCGCTTCACGATATCGAACTTCAGCGCGGGGAACTGCCCTTTCATCCTACCCACTGTAGCAGATACCTCAGCGAAGTCTCCGCCCATTCCCTTCACCAAACCAGATCCCTTACCTGCCTCGGCCGCGTCTACGATCCCTTGCACCAGAGCGGATTCGTCCTGGAATTTCGCTAGGACTTCCTGAGCTTTGAGAGAGGATGATACATACCCTTCCTCAGTCAACAATTCGCTCAGGGAGAGCGCGGCTTTCTCATCGGTGATGGTGACAGGTATACCATTCCTGTGATCAGCGATGATAGACTCAACTTCAGCCGAGGATTTCTTAGCAATAATCCTACGATTTCTCCACCCAATGAAAGGAAGGGTGAGGCCTGATAGAACGATCCTAGCCACACCAAAGGCCGCGCTCTCTTTCAGGATATTCTTAGTCCGTGATTCGAGGTCTTCCGCGGGTCTAAAAATCCCCCCAAAGATAGCTCCAGCCGTGACATCTGTGACAAGATTCCCAATAACTGCATGTTCGATGATTCGAGTGGGTGCTCGGAGGAGGATGCTAGCCCCTTTGACGGAGGCAGAGATTGGTGCGATGAAGCCGATGAAGTCACCAGTTCCATACGCATCCCTAATCTCCTTATCAGTTAAGCCTGCAGCCAGGCCAACTTCCTCTGCCTTGGACAGAATGCCCTGGTTCACCCGCTCCAGATAGTCGGCTGCTTTGTCAGTTACTAATTCCTTATCAGTGAACAGACCCGGAATCTGTAACAAGCCCTGGAGTGGTCTAGTAACTGCACCCTCGATGAATCCCCCTACAGCAGCTTGAGTCCTGGCCAGCTCTCTCCCTGTTGGATCGACGAGGATATCAAGAGGGTTGAGAGTATCCAGTACATTCCTAAGGGTCTCACCAAAACCGCCGCTCTGCTCTGAGCGAGGTGGCTCAAACCCTTGGGATTGCATCTCCTGAAGAAATACATTCTGTTCAGGATTGAGAAGCCTGTTCTTCTCTTCATCAAAAGCATTCCCACCGCGCTCGATCTCACCAGTGGCTAACAGGAGTGCTTCCCGCTCCCTTGCAAATAAGTTCTTCTCAGGTGTACTCATCGGCTAATGTCTCTCTCAAGCTGTTGAGCCCGAGCGGGGTTGATAACCCTGATCTGTTCCAGGATATCTCTCGCCTGAGCGGCAGCTTGGTTAGCTTCTCTCTTCTTGGCAAGCGCAGAACCACCTGAAGAACTGCCCTTGAAGAACTCCCTAGCCTCATTGCTAAGGTTATTCCTCAACTCGATAGCAGATATGAACTGCTGTGTCAAGTCTTCAATCTCCGCTGTGCTAGTCTCAGATCCCAGAGGCGGCGGCGTACCTCCTGCTTCTCGTGCTGCCATCTGGATAGCTGCATCCGCCGCAGCAGTAGCAGCCTCTTCTCCTATGATCTCTGATGCTGATAAGATAGCCTCTTCGACAGGTACTCCCCGCTCGATCAGGCTTCGCATAGTCACAACATTCGGATCTGCATCAGGCGGAAGACCAGATGGTCCGGGCTCTGACCCCACCGGGAGCCTGGCCTCAGGATCTACACCAGTCGCCTGCTCCTCGAAGTTATACCTCAGCCCTCCAAAACCTGCAAAGCCCTTATCCAGCGTAATTCCTACCCCATCCAGGGAGTTAAGTACACTCCTCTGCAACTGGGAGACATTAGCTGAGGGGTTAGCTTCGTGAATCAGCCCCGCGATATCGTTAGCGAGTAGAAACCTCTCCCCATTAGGTAGGGTTCTGAGGAACTCTTCTGTCCTAGTCTCACCCACCCTAACCGTACCTGTGAAGAGCTTAATCGCTCGCTGGGTCTCGGCATCAGAGGATGCAAACAGCTTCTCAATAGGAGCTTGACCAGGAGCAAACTGTCCTAGCGTGCTGGCCTCATAAGCATTGATGATCTGCATAGCCTTAGGCCTGCCCAGAGCCAAGTCTGCTTCTAATGCCGAACTGATAAAGCCCTCCACCATGTCAGTTCTCGACTCGGTCGATAGCTTCTCTCTATTGAAAGCCAACTCCAGTGAGGCTCCATATACCCGAGCTGCCGTCTCGTTCTCAAACACCAGGGGTTGACCGTCTGGCCCATTGAACCCAGGGATAGAGAAATTCGGCTGCATCCCAAGAGCAGTCCGCGCGAAGTCTTGAGCGGTCTCAGGATCTGCAACTAAGGAATCAAAGGCGTTGCTGAGAACAGTAGTTCGCTTCCGTTTGAATGCGGTCTCTGCATCCCTAGCTTCCAACTCTGCATCGGTGACTGCCTCTCCAAAGAGACTAAAGTTAATCATCCTCTGAAGTCGAGGATCATCTTCATCTGCCTCTGAGGTAATCTTCATCCGTCGGTCGTTGAGGATAGTCTCAAATGTCTCACGATTCAGAGAGATATCTCCCAACGCACTGAGCTCATCATCCCCCAAGTCCCCAAATGCTCTCCTAGAAAGATTAGCTAGAAGAGGATTATCTCCCAGAGTAGAGCCTTCCTTAAAGAGAGGAGCTATTTGAAGGAGCCTATCAAAAGCATTGTTCTGCTCGTTGGCATCCAGTCTTCGTTCCTCAGCATCCAGTTGTCGCTCCCTGAATTTTTCATCAGATTCCGCCGCGCGTCTCGCAGCGCGGACATTGATGAAGTTCAGAATACCTCTCTCCAAACCCTCCCCAATCGAGTTGGGAACAACCACTCCACCTCTCCCGAGTCTAGTACTCATTATGCAAACGCTCCAGCCGCAGCCCCACCAGCGCTAAGCAGCTTTCCTCCAAGACCCTCTTGAATAAACGGAGCACCCGGATTGAGGAATTGGATGAACTGGCCAAGCGACTGGAGATTGTTCTGATCGCCTCCCTGAATCGCTCCGAGCAGGCTAAACAAGGCGTTGTTCCTCTGCCCCTGCGCCTGAAGCATCGCGGGGATAGTCTGCTGCGCTCTGTTCCTAGCAAACCCTTCTGCTAGTTCAGCCCGCGCTGTCCCCTCCGCTTGTCCTACATTCCGACCAAAGCGTCCACCAAGGGTACCGAACATCTCTCTCAACCCCGTAATCTGGCGATCAGTCTCTCTAGCCTCAAAGGGCTCTAATGCAGAGAACAGATCACTAGTTACGTCCCCAGGATCTGCAATAGCAGAACGAATAGATCCCTCGATATCCAACTCCGCCGGATCGAATCCAAGGAGGCTAGTCAGCGCCTCCGTTCTATTCCGTTGGAATGGTAGACCCTGGTTCCCTGCCGGATTGGTAAAGAAAGCCTGCAAGATATTCCCAAGGCCTGCTGCTGCCCCTTGGGTTTCTTGAGGAGTTCCTGACTTTTCCTTATCACCTAGTCCCATTTAGTGCCTCCTCGGCCTCCGACTGAAGGATACCAAACATTTCCATATCTATCCAAGATCCCTTACGAAGGGTGCCCTCTCTCCTGACACCCTCAGATTGGAATCCAAGCCGCTTGATGAACCTGATAACACCCGACTGCATAGAGGGGATCTCTGCACTGATCCTATGCAACTGATACTGCTCCATCACTTGGACGATCAGCTTCATTATCAGATCCTCTCTACCTCTACTCTGACTGTCCCAGAAAGCGAAGTGACCTTGAGCATCAAAGCCCGGAATCACATTGGTGACAGCTGCCACGCCTATAGGTTTGCTATCCTCCAACGAACAGATCTCAAACCAAACTGCACGCGGATTCATTAAGGTGTCCAGGAATGCCTCTGGGTCATCCTTAATAGTATCAGCGAACAGCATCTCATGTTTGCTAAACTCTCTCCAAAGCTCAGCAACCTTACCAACCGACATATGTGGGGTCTTCTTCCCAAAAGCGTGGAGGAGAAGAACCGCATGATTTTCATCTACCAACACCGTCGAGGGGTTTAACGGTAAAACATCTACGCTCATGGTCTGGGCCTTTCTATAATCTGAACCTCTAGCGATCTAATAACGAACACTCCAGTGGAGCCAGTAGGGTTCATTTCCAACTTCACCCTCGGATCAGGCCCGGTGATATCTGGGAACACATCTGCACGAAGCACACCGCCGGCAGCAGGTATTGCAAGAGTTACTTGTTTCACTAAAACAAACGCAGCTGTCCCATCAGGATCTATATACACCTTTACATTCGCAGGGAGAGTGTTCACTATATACCTGAAGGAGATCCGTTTGACGGTGTAGTCTGTCATCAGATCCTGGCCTCTGGCATACGAAGGCGATACCCAAAACCCTCCCGAGGGTGTACCCCTAGTTGATACCTTCTTAACAACCTTAGTGGTATCAGCAAGCAGGATAAATGAATCTATATTGTCGACTACAGGAACATTCCAAGTCATACTAATGCCTCAGATGTTGATCCCATACACTGAATTCCAGCACCACCGAAGTTAGACGCAATCATCTTGACCCATTGTTTCTCGTTCACCTTAAGGAATCTCCCCAAGTCGAAGATAAACACTGTCTTCATGGTCGTGGAAGCACCGGCATCTGGTACTGCTAACCAGAGGTGTCTATTGGTATAGTCATATCCAGCCTGGACCCCCTCTACTCTATTCGCTATCGACAATTTAGAGAGGATCTCATCTTGAATCGCCTCCCCGATAGGTACAGGTCCTGTCTGTTCAGTGAGGAAGTAAACCATTCCATCGTTGCCTAGGAAGCATACACCTAACGGGACTGGAGTTATTGAGAACGGACAATCTGTACCTAGCCCCTCAATCCAATGCACCGCCGCGATAGACTGAGCACTGTTCCCTGTCTCAAACCCGCGCATGATAGAGCGTTCACGGAAGATCGCTAAGATGTTATTACCGATCTGAGCGCCGCCCTGCAACGCGTCAACAACATCACTAGGGTTATCGAACAGGAATATCTGTCCTGAACCCGTGCCAGAGAAGTCGAGGATAGATCCATCCACACTCCATGCAAGCGATTGAAGCTCGATTCCTGTACTCGTCCCTCCTCCGATACTCTGGAAGAAGATCAACCTGTCCCCAAACGCAGCCATATATTTGGGTGCGATAGCAGCCGTCGCGTCCACGATCAGAAGCTCGTTAGTGGACTCTTTCCAATAGAAAGCTCCTGGCGTGATGAAGAAAGAATCAGACGGCGCTACTATCAACGTATCCTGCATTGAGATCATATCTGCTTTTATGATAGTCATCGAGGCCGCGATGGTCTGTATTTTCTCCCTGAACCAGATAGATCCGTTCCACCGCTCCAGTGCGATATCACCACCTACTGCAACGAATCTAACAGTCGCAGTGACAGTAGCTCCACCAAAGAATCTACCATGTGGTCCGATAGCGATGATTCGATCTGACGCTGCTGTGCTCATCGCAGTCGAGGAGAATCCTGGCAGCAACGCACCCGCTTGGATTCTAGCTTTATCCATATCCACGCAGCTGTTGATAGGCAGATCGACCGGCGCGGCGTCGAGCCTCAACCCACCATCAAAGTTGCCAGTATAGATTCTGCTAATCCCCTCCTCGGGCGGAATCTGACCTATACCACCTAAGGGTTGGAATCCAAACTTACCATCACCATCTATGATTGACTTCAATCCAGACCTCCTCCCCTGCCAGGAGTGGCGCAAGAATGATAGGATACACTTTCATATATGCCTTGGTAGATTCAAGCACTTGTTTCTGACCTGAGGCATTCAAATCTATAGTCTCTCCCACCAGTATACACCCCTTGGTATCAGCACTCTTGTTCCCAGGGTGAATGTCTATTCCTGTAAACTTAGGAACATCTTGCAACCTGAGCATTCCTCTATGCATATCAGGGAAACGCTTACTATACTTATCATGATTCTTTCCGAACGTATTTAGAAGGATCTGATATCTTCCAATCCCGATGCAAGTCTTGCCCGGAATCTTTTCATCCCTCTCTGGGTCTTCCAAGGTAAAGCAGAGGACCTCCCTACGTCCGACTATTGAGAGATACCCTAACGAAGGGTCTTCAGGCCCTCCACTAAACCTAGGAAGACGGAGTTCCATCAGTTATTCTGCCTGGCCTTGTTACCCGCATGAATCGCCAGAGCAACTCCGGCTGATATCGCTGCTGCTATTTCAGACTCCCCTATAACAGCCAGGTCTGTAGGGAGAACGATATTCAGCAGCTCGCTCAACTCAGTCATCCCGATAGCGACAATCCCTACCGTGATTCGTTTGAATGTAGGTCCACGATTCGCAATAAAGCCCGCGTAGTTCTTGATAAACCCCATCGTTGGAGAAAGCACAACACCAAGGACAATTGCTACCAAACTAGGTAATACGGATGATAGCAAATTCAAGAGTAGAGCTTCCATACTGCTTCTCCTATCCTGCGAGTAAGTGCGCCATAACCTTCTCCGACGCCGCGCGAGCCTCTCTAGACTCATTTGCACTCTCTCTAGCTGCCCCCCTGACGTCCTTGATGATTTCAGTTAGGGCATCTATAGAGGTGGACAACCTTCTTATCTCTTCTCTGAGCTTACCGTTGGTCTCTCGCCAGATCATCCGCTCCCCTGGCCGGTTGGGTACAGGCTCCATGATAAGAGGATGTATGTCATTCATACTCTCATGCAGTTCGAGAAGGATCTGATCTCTGTTATTATATGTGTCAGAATGCTCTTCTTCTAACTCTTCGCCACCAAATCTAGCCTTGAGAGTAGTGGTCGCCAATCCCAGAGCCATCTTCACCACGGCGAAAGTTCCACCTATCACCATGGCTATTAGGCCTAGCCCTGTAATGTCGTTACCTAATAGCTCTTCCATTCTGCTCTCCTAGCGGGATCACTTACAAGAAGATCTGACACACAATCGTACCAGTACTCACACTGCTACTCTCTGTCCCGCCAGAACCGTAACTGGCACGATATTCATATATAGATCCATCGTTCCGGCCTGTGTATTGTCTTGAGGTAGTAGTGGATGATATGTTACTATCCACCACAGACCAAGCCCCAAATCCACCACCACTGTCTTCTCTCTCATCAACCCAGATATTAACAGGCCCGCCATTATCGACGTTGAAGTTCACCTGCACAGTTGCATCATTACTACCGATGTGACAAGTGGGCTCGTTGATAGCAGAGGCATTGTCCAGCACCGGAACTGCATTGAACACAGTCACTGGCCCAACTATAATCGCCGTGCCAGATGGGCTGACAAACGTATCTGACTGTACATTGGAGTTCAGCACTGAATCAGCGGCATACCCATCATCTCCCTCATGATTCACACGACTATCAAACCAGCTAGCTTTCACACCGACTGTGTAAAGGTGCCCATCAGTGAGGCCTGTGATTTGGTGAGAGGTCACATCCCCTATGTCAGCAGAAGAACCACCTGTGAACGGATCACCCTCTGTAAATGGGTCCCAACTCACTCCAACAGACTTCCAATAGATCTTCTGAAACACCAGAGCAAGATCCCTGGTGTATCCAGCTGGTCTGGTCCAGTTAGCAGTCAGCGAGCCATTTTCTGCACCCTGCACGATTGCATCGAGATTCGTTCCAGATGGTACAACTGTGTGCCCATAAGCCTCAAACTCAGAAAGCCCGTGGTTTGTAGTCCCTTCCGATGCCCCATCAGGAGCGTCACCAGCTTCGACCTCGAATGGGTTTATCTTATCAACGGGCGGATGAGTTCTAGCATATCCGCTCCGATGAAGTTCAGACATTTTAATCTGTCCAGTATCCCCGAGAGCATCTCTAACCACGCTCATTTTAGTCTGAGCCATGAGACAGCTCCAACTCTTGCACCCTCTGAGTCAGCTCCTTGATGCTCTCTACAAGTAGAGGAATAATCTGCTCATACTGCATCTTCAGCATACCATCTTCATCCTCGAAGACAGCCTCGGGGAGAACCTCTCGCACATCCTGAGCGATCAGGCCTGCTCTCCGCTCCTTATGGAACTCCCGGTCTTGTTTCTCAGGACCAGCCAACTCATTCCATGCGAAGGTGACCCCATGCAACTTGCCTACCTTCCCAAGCGCATCGAAGATAGGCCGAATCTCTTTCTTCTTCCTCTTATCCGATGTGAAGAATGCAACGACGTCTGCTGAGCCTCTGATCTCAGACGAGAATGTCTTAATCCCACCAATGGTTTGATTGCCGGTTGTGCGGACAACTGTCGAGTCCACATCTATAGTCTGCGTATGTTGTCCAGAGGCTGTACTTTGGTCACCAGTCAGACCATCACCAGCCGTTATGTTAACTCCTGTAATATCCCCCGTGTTGGAAGTCCAGCCAAGATTGTTGGAGAAGATCGACAGGGGAATACCTGAGATCAACGCCTTCTTCGTGACAGTCGCGTCAGCAACAGCAATATGGTCGGTCCCTAACAATCCCGAAGCCAAAGCCCCAAGGCTGTCTATGTTGAGATCAATGTCTGGCGTAGCGCCACCAGAAGAATCAATCCCATTCCCGCCAGTAACATCCGTGACCGTTCCCACATTAGTAGTCCACCCCGCATCGTTACTAAACGAGCTAAGAGGGACGGTGGAAACTAGTATCTTTCTACTAGCATTCCCGTCAGACGCATCGGCAAATACTATATGATCCGTGCCCAAAAGCGACACAGGAGCAACTATGGTTAGCTCGAACAAGTCTAGCGAAATAGATGGAGTAGCTCCCCCTGACGAATCTACACCTATTCCACCCAGTACATCTGTAACCGTACCAGAAGCAAAGCCTGAGTCATTAAGAAAGATAGATAGGGGAATTCCAGAGATCAGAGCTTTCTTGGTAACTGTTGCATCGGCTACAGCTATGTGATCTGTTCCTAGCAAACCCGAAGCTAGCGCACCTAAGCTGTCGATGTTAAGGTCGATATCAGGTGTGGCCCCGCCAGATGAGTCTATGCCATTGCCACCAGTAACAGCTGTAACAGTCCCTACATTGTTTGTCCAACCAGCATCGTTGTTGAAAGATGTCAGTGGGATGGTAGAAACCAATATCCTCTTATTGTTGTTTCCATCAGATGCATCCATAAAGGCAATGTGATCTGTGCCTAAGAATGAAACTGGAGAAACTATAGATAGCTCAAAGAGATCTAATGAGATTGCAGGGGTGGCTCCACCGGAGGATACTATCCCGATCCCACCTGTTACATCTGTAACTGTCCCAACATTAGAGGTCCAGCCATTGTCGTTGTTGAAACCACTTAGAAGGATATTTGCCTTTGTCAGTTTCCTTTGAATCGTTCCAATGGAATCCACAACCAGGAAGAAATCACCATCTGCATCAGAGGTAGAAGTAGGGACCTCAGTTAGATCCAGAGTTACTGTAATAACTGTCGTCCCTGCAACGTCTATCCCAACTCCACCAACCAGACCAGTTAGCGTTCCAGTGCCCCATCCTGCATCGTTGTTGAACTTGCTGAGGAGGATCTGATCTACTCTAGCAATCTTCGTGGCATTGCCATCACTAGTGTCGGTTATGGCAATGTGGTCTAGGGCATCTATGGTAGACGCTGGAAGAACTGTCATCCCATCGAAGATGTCTAGAAAGATCGTTCCGATGAACGGTCCACCAATAGCAGGAGCCACATCAATGTCGCCAGTCTGACTAAGCCCAACTCCCGCTGTCAAGAAGATCCGATTGATCGTCCCTAGCTTATTTGTCCAACCCTCATCGTTCTCGAACAATCCGAGCTGGGTCCTAGAGATCAGTGACCGCTCTGAATTAACCGGACCTACGCCACGAGCTACGGTTATATAGTCTGTACCTACCAAGTTACCCGGCCCTGGAGGCACAGGAGTGATAGGCAGAGTCCCAAACGTAATTTTGATTTCTTGAGTATGGATACCAGAGGCTGTGAACTTAGTATCACCAATACCTGCACCTGCTGTGATATTGACAGCGGTTATAGTTCCACCACCATCTCCTGTACCCACCTGAGTCCATGCAATCCCATTGGACCAGAAGATCCTATTAAGGACCGTATCAAAATACAGCCCACCCTGAGCTTGACTAAACGGAGGAGCACCATTCCAAGAAGGTATTGACATCTTGTCTTGGAATGTTAAGAAGTCTGCTACAACTTGTGCACCGGATGTACGGATAACTGTCCCATCTACTTCTATAATAGGATCAGGAGCAGTACCTACATTGACGATACCGTTCTGGGCTGTCAGCGAGTTGACATTACTACCTGCTCCACCTAGCTCAACCCATACAGTCCCATCGTCATATATCAGAGAGCCAGTAGTTGAATCAAACGCGATTCGCGCGGCTGTACCGGCCAAAGGGCGTTGGAGAGTGGAGAAAGCAGGAATCACCACACTCACTATATCTAGGTCTACACCCCCACCTCTACCGAGAGTTAGTATCTGCCCACCGAAGTCACCGTCAATGAACACTCTAACTTGTGACCCGTCATATCCATGGAGGGTAGCATGAGGGACAGCTTCTGAACCTGTGGCGAGTCTATATGCAGGGTTACCTGCTATTGGAGAGTCAACTTTACCGAACTGGAAATGATCATCAGAGGAGACTGCGAGAGTCCCAAGCTCAGATGTGTACTTACCAGCCTGAAAGATATCTTTATCCAGACTGACCATATTACCATCTGATGCCCCATTTTGATGAGCAGTTGCAGGAGCACTACTTATTAAGTTAATCTTATTCCCAGCCGAAGCGCCACCTGAGAACCTCAGATTATAATTCTGAGTAGCGCCGGAGGAGTTAGAAGAAATCCCGCTGATAATATTGTTCTGAGCAGCGATGAGATGGAAACCAGCAGCAGTTGCATCTCCTGCATCAACCCCATTCCTATCCGCTACACAACTATCTAACAAACAACGACTGACACTACTAAGCCTAAACCCATCGTTATCGTTGTCTTGTGCTAGACACACTGAGAATACCTGATCACTCTGATCGATCAAGAAGCCGTGATCAGTGTTGCCAAAGGATCTACAGTTCACATACCTACTATGATCATCAGAGCACCTAAACCCACTCTGTCCAGATCCCTGTGAACCACAGTTCCCTATATAATTCCTCGCACCGTTGAGGTGGAAATTGTGGAGATCGCAATCCTTGATATGGACGGAGTCTATAAGGATATCTCTCGCTAGAGCATCAGCCTTAATCCCATGTCCCTTACAGCCGATGATGAAGAGATTGAAGAAGAAGCCCATGGGGTCATCTGTTTCAAATACTGGTACTCCTGAATGGTCAAGGAAGATACCCTCATTTGCTACAGTCTGACCAGTCTTGTTGCCATCAATCTTACAATCCCGCATCCCGTACTGCTCAGTGCTGATATTCTCCAACACCACAAAGTCGAGAGCGGTTGCAGAGATTTGTTTGAATATAGTTCCCCATCCAGATCCCATGATGATGACATGGGACTTTAGGATAATCTGAGTGGCGGCATACACGCCTGGAGGACCGTATACTATCCCCCCACCGACAGCCGACGCGGCATCAATACTAGCCTGGATAGCGATGGTATCATCAGTAGATCCATCCCCTGTCGCACCCGCA
>Ga0255047_10001464_pt1 | contig 17110 bp, 13 predicted proteins | sample JV7_2_1_MG_FD_183640 | JGI IMG/M metagenome (GOLD analysis project Ga0255047, IMG submission 183640) | Seawater microbial communities from Jervis Inlet, British Columbia, Canada - JV7_2_1 | ecosystem: Environmental > Aquatic > Marine > Inlet | place: Canada: British Columbia | collected 2016-10-06 | reverse complement strand
GCCTCCAACGTCAACTACACCTCGGGTCAGGTTGTGGCCAATGCTGTGCTCGCCAAAGTCGGTGCCGCCGGCAAGGTCTGCATCTATACGGTCGCCGCTACCGACATCGTCGTCGACGTCAACGGCTACGTCCCTGATGGTGGAAGCCCGAGCACTGTGGTGCCGGCCCGTTTGTTGGAGACGCGTTCGGGTCCGGCCGACAAGACGATCGACCGTCTGTTCGAGGGCATCGGTGTTCGTCCCGCCGGCTGGGTTACCGAGCTCACCGTCGCGGGTCGCGGTGGTGTGCCCGGCGATGCCGATGCCGTGATGCTCAACGTCACTGTGGTGTCGCCGGCGGCAGCGGGTTATCTCACTGTGTATCCCTGCGGTGCAGTTCGACCAGTGGCCTCCAACGTCAACTACACCTCGGGTCAGGTTGTGGCCAATGCTGTGCTCGCCAAAGTCGGTGCCGCCGGCAAGGTCTGCATCTATACGGTCGCCGCTACCGACATCGTCGTCGACGTCAACGGCTCCCTCTGACGTCGAACCGTCTCAACGAGCAGCGCATCTACGTGGGGTCTGGTGCATGACCTGGTGACGGAATGAAGCGCCCAGGGTTTGATGACCGCTCTGCAGTCACCGATCCCGGGGCGATTCAACGCCGGCGCCAACGAGTACCTGACCAAACCCCTCGACCTACGCCGCTTTCTCACCGTCCTCGACCAACATCTCGGCCAAACCCACCCGCCAACCCATAGCGAACCCGACCAATAGCGGTGCCCAGCAGGACTTGTATGTGAAGTGCCGGTCGTGACGGGCTGGCGCTCCTAGCGCCCATGATTCACCCTGGGTCTCGTGGAGACGCGATCGATCACGGGGGTGCGGTGGAGCTTCAGGGATCGGGAGAGCCGGACACCTGGGCTCGGCGTCGTCACGATGTGACCGAGATGGCGATTCGGAGGTAGGTCGGCTCGTCGAGCTGGCCGACGACATCGACAGACTCCACCGAGAGATGACGCGCCGCGAATGCGAGTTTGCAACACCGGGACCGGTCGCTGCCAAGATGAGATCAGGACGTATTGCCCTGGCTGCGTGGCGTCGTGGATGGGACGATGCCGGGATGTTCGTAGATGCGCTGCGTGCCCTGCGCCGCTTGATGTCGGCGGTTCTGGTTGTGGGGGCAACGGTGCTCACCGCCTGCGGCGACGACGTTTCCCCAGCTGATGCCCCGGCGCTCACCGTGGACCAGTTGGTGGCCCGATCGGCCGACACCCCGATCGCAGTGCAGGGCTTCCTCATCGACCAGGAGGGCGTGACCCGTTTGTGTGCCGCGATCTTGGAGAGCTACCCACCCCAGTGCGGGGAGCCGGCCGTGCAGTTGGTCAGCCTCGACGTGACCCAGGTGGCCGGAACCCAGACGGATCAGGGCGTGACCTGGAAGGCGTCGGTGGTGGTGACCGTCCAGCGTCGCCAAGACGCCCGGTTCGATGCGCTCTCGGTCGAGTCCGGATCGAGCGGCTAGTAGTGGTCAGGCTCCAGCGAGTCGTCGCTGGGCAGGCGGCGCGAGTCGGTTGGGGTGGGTGACGATCCGAGTTGCACGCTCGATCCACTCGCAGACGTACCTTCGCGTGTCGCGGGGATCGATCAGCTCTTCCACCTCGAAGCGGTTGAGTGGCCCGAGGGGGCCGCGGACGCTCTCGATGCGGGCTAGCAGCTCGGCCCGGAAAGCGGCCGGGTCTTCGGCCTCAGCGAGTTGGCGCTTGTACGCCGCCTCGATCCCGCCCTCCGGAGGGATGCCGCCGAGGTCGGCCGCCGGCCAGGCGACCCGGACGTCGGCGTCGGAGCGGGGCGAAGCGAAGTTGTTGCCCGCAACACCGAAGCTTCGTCTCAGGATCACTGTGAAGATCGGGACCGTGATCCGGGCGAAGGCGAGCATCCATTCCCCGCCCTTGCGGATCGTGCCGGAGATCTCGTGGTCGAGGCCGACCGCGAAACCGGGATTGTCGACCAGGTTGAGGACCGGGATGTTGAATAGGTCACACAGTTGGAGGTGACGGGTGAGCTTGTCGCAGCCGTCCGCCGTTATCGCCCCGCCGTTCACGTGCCGGGAGTCCGATGCCACGATCCCGATGGGGTGGCCCTTGCAACGAGCGAAGCCGGCCACCTGGTCGGTGCCCCAGTGGGGGCCGATCTCGAAAAACGAGCCGGGGTCGACGATCAACGCGATCGCTCGCCGGATGTCGAAGGTGGTGGTGCGGTTCCTCGGGATGAGCCCGAGCAGTTCCTCCACCCGCGAGTCGCCGCGATCCGGCGAGGGTTCGACAGGGGGCGGTTCATAGACGCTGGACGGGAGGTACGACAGAAAGCGGCGAGTCTGGGCGGCGGCGTCATCTTCGTCCTCCGCGAGGTTGTCGACAGAACCGTTACGGCAGTGGATGTGCCAGCCCCCGAGGTCTTCTTTCGTGATGTCCTCGCCGGTGGCCTGGATGACCACGGGCGGGCCGGCTACGAAGAGTTGGGCGGTGTCGCGCAGCATCACGGAGAAGTGACCGAGGACGGCCTTCGCGGCGCCGAGACCGACAACACTGCCGAGCAACATGTTCACCACCGGAACCGTGTCGAGCTGACGGGCATACATCGAGGCGCCGAGGTGGGGCGGGAGGAACGAGCCGCCCGGGCCGGTGACGCGAGGCTTGCCGGCATCGATGGCGCCCGTGCTCTCCTTCGCAATGCTCACCCCGCTCCTGGACTGGGATGGCACCATCGACGCGACGCTTCCGCCTCCTGACGAACCGTCGAGCAGGCGAACCGAGGGCGCCCGCATCTGGATCGAGAGCCGATCGAGGTACGTGGCCTTCGTGGTGATCGACCCGTCGGAGTGCCCGCCCCGCGACGTGAAGTCATCTGCGCAGACGATCGTCTGCCGTTGCTCGATCGCGCCCCAGCCGCCGACGTGGTTGGAGGGTGTGAAGGCCGCGACATCCCCGTTGGCGTCGTAACTCGTGAACCCGGTGAGGCTGCCGACCTCTCGGAACGAGCCGTCGTCGAGCACGAGATCGATCCGCTCCCGGCAGGTGAGCTTGCCTCGGCTGCGCTGGCGCACGACTCCCGGATGCTCCGAGGCGGGCGTCAATTGTTGGCGGGCAAAGCCTCGCATTGCGGCGGCCTGGGCGAGCGTCGGCGCCCAGCCCTCCTCAGGCGGTGTCTCTCCGCGCGCCGCCGTCCCACTCGTCTCGCCGGGCTCGATAAGTGCGACAATCTGGTCTCGGTCAACCATCGAGCCCGGCTCGATGGCGAGAAGATCGGCGACTACCCCGTCACAGGGCGAGACGAGAACCGTCTCCATCTTCATCGCCGATGTGACCAACAGCGGCTGCCCCGCTGCAACTGCCGTGCCGATCTCTACGAGCACCTCGACCGCCACCGCAGTGACCGGACTCGCGACCGGCACGAGATCACCGTCCGCCACCAGTGCCGGTGTCGGCGCCGCTGCAGGCGCCGACGAGGCACTCGCGCCCGAACCGGGACTGGCCGCGCGGAACAGGGCGACTGCCGCTCCCGGCGGCGCCCCATCCCCTTGGGGAAGTGCATCGATGAGGGTGGTCCGGGTATCGCCCATACGGACGGCATCGTGACGAAGCAGCGTGCTGAGCAGGTCGAGGTTGGTGGTCGCCCCGTCGACATGGAACTCGTCGAGGGCACGGGCGGTGCGGTCGAGCGCGGCGCGGTACGACGCAAGTGGGTCGTCTGCCCCTGGCGCCGACGCGGAGCCGATGACCTTGGCCAGCAACGGATCGAAGGCGCCAACGGACGTGTACCCCGCGTAGGCGTAGCCGTCGACCCTCACGCCGGGGCCTGACGGTTCTCGATAGCCGGTGAGCGTGCCGCTTGACGACAGGACGACCCTCGCCTGGACGGCCGCCCCCCTCGGCGCGGCGACCGCGGATTGATCGGGGAGACCGAGGTCGGCCAGCGTCGCTCCAGCGGCCAGGAGAAGCTGGCTCTCCACGAGGTCGACGCCGGTGATCTCTTCGGTAACCGTATGTTCGACCTGGATCCGAGGGTTCGCCTCGATGAACCAGTACCCACCGCCGGCCCTAGGGTCGACGAGGAACTCCACGGTTCCCGCATTCGAGTAACCGCCGGCGACCCCCAACCTCACCGCGTCGGCGAGCAGACCTGCTCGGATCTCATCCGGCAGATTCGGGGCCGGAGCTATCTCGACGACCTTTTGATGCCGCTGCTGGAGCGAGCAGTCTCGCTCCCAAAGATGGACGACCGTGCCATTGCAGTCGCCGAGGATCTGGACCTCGATATGGCGGGGGTCGACCACCAGCTTCTCGAGGAGTAGTGATCCGTCTCCGAACGCCGCCTCGGCCTCTCGCGAGGCGGCCTTGTAGAGATTCGCCATATCGGCGTCATCATCCACCCGACGCATGCCGCGTCCGCCTCCGCCCGAGGCAGCTTTCAACATGACTGGGTAGCCGAGGCCCTCCGCAAGCGCCACGGCGTCGTCGACTGTGGCGACGACGCCCTCGCTACCAGGCACAATGGGCACACCGTGCTCTGCCGCGAGCCGACGGGCGGTAACCTTGTTGCCGAGCAGTTCCAGCGCCTCCGGTGTAGGGCCGACGAAGGTGAGCCCCTCGGATGCGCAGCGCCGAGCGAACGCTGGATTCTCGGCCAGGAAGCCGTAGCCGGGATGAACCGCGTCGCAGTCGTGATCAGTCGATGCTCGGATCACGGCATCGAGGTCGAGGTAGGCCTCCACCGGACCGCCGGGTAGCTCGACCGCCCGATCGGTCACGCGGGTGTGGAGGGACATGGCATCCGCCGCGGAGTGCACGGCCACGGTCTCGACCCCGAGCCTGGCCGCGGCGCGAGCGACACGTACTGCGATCTCGCCTCGGTTGGCGATGAGTACTCGGCGGAATGGCTGGATGGGCATGCGAGGGAGAGTACTCGGCCCTCGGTTTTCAACGACTTGAGGGAGGAGAGTCGACGAAGAGCATGTCGATCGGTAGGTTCGCCCGAACGCGCGTAACCATAAAGAAGAGGAGCCCACCGTGGTTTTCGATCCACGCATCTCCGCTCGCGAGGATTGCGTCCTCGACTGGCTGCCCAACGGTCGCGATGCCGTGGTCACCTGGTTCGGGTTGAACTAGCTCGGTGCCGTCTACGTGCCCCTGAATACCGCCTACAAGGGTGCCGCGCTGGAGCACCATTCAGGATTTGAAAGCTGTCCCGTCTAGCGTCCACTTCGTCGCTGGCGCTCCTCGTGGGCGCGTTGCGCCGCCGTTGACGACCCTCCGGGGGGCCATTCAAGCGCCGCGGAGGCTTGGTAATCGGTGGTTCTCGGCATTCGCGCTGGGTTCGAGAACCGCGCGGTTACCACAACTACCAGGTATTTCGCGACCAAGTCGACCGCTGGTGACCTTACGGGTCGATCTGGTGACCTTTCGGGGGCGTCAGATCTGTTGGTGGAACTGTCGACGGCATGACCGACGGCAACAGTCCGATGGCCGACGACCTCGAGCAACTAGCCCCGATTACTCGCCATCGACGGGTCGCGCCTTGCACGCGGATACGGCGTCACGCTAGGACGACACCTTGCTGAGCTCGCACCGTCGTGTTGTCGGATCGAGGCCACGAGATTCTCTGGCGAGACCGCGCAGGCCTTCGCCCCCCACTGCGCAGGCGCGATCGCTCTCGACGAGGGGCATCCCTCGGCCGGGTACCGGCTCGCCCAGCCGCATCGGCCCGGTCTAGGTTCGACCCAGGACCGACGACGGAAGGGGACCCCCGTGCTGACAGGAGACCAGTACCGCGACTCGTTGCGCGACGGACGCGCGACGTACTTCGAGGGCGAGCGGATCGACGACCTGCCGTCGCACCCGCTGCTCGGGCAGACTGTGGACGCCACCGCTGCCGGCTACGACGCCCACTACGACCCGGCACCCGACGCGACGAGCCCGCTGCTCGCGGTGCCGCGCTCGGCCGACGACCTGCGTGAGCTGATCCCGATGCTGCACGAGGCGGGGATGATGGCCCACGTCACCTCAACGTCGATCCAGACCCTCAAGACCGCAGCGGGCCGGATGGACGGCGTGCGCCCTGAGTACATCGAGCGCATGCACGCGTACGTCGACGAGGTGCAACGCCGCGACATCCGCATCACCCAGTGCATCACCGACGCCAAGGGCGACCGCAGCCGTCCGCCGGCCAAGCAGCACGACGCTGACGCTTACCTCCACGTCGTCGATCGCCAGCGCGACGGTGTGGTCATCCGCGGCGCCAAGCTGCACATCACCGGCGCGTCGTTCGGACACGACCTCCTGACGATTCCGACCAAGGCGATGAAGCCCGGCGAGGAGGAGTGGTCGATCGGGTGCGTGGTCCCGGTCAACGCCGAGGGCGTGAAGATCATCAACACCACCTACGCGCCGCGCCACGAGGACGTGCGCGCGTTCCCGGTGTCGGGGTCGCATCACTATCCCGAGGGCTTCGTCGTCTTCGACGACGTGTTCGTCCCGACCGAGCGGGTTTTCCTCGACGGCGAGACGTCGTTCGCCGCCGTGTTCGCCCACTCGCTTGGGTTGTGGGAGCGCCTCGGTGGGCTGTCGGCCTTCGTCGAGGAGGCCGACCAGCTCGTCGGCCTCGCCCAGCTCGTCGCTGAGGCCAACGGCACCGCGGGCATCTCGCACGTCAAGGAGAAGATCAGCGAGATGATCATCCACGCGACCCTGATCCGCTCGACGCTCGAGGCGGCATTGTCCAACTGCAACGTCGGACCCGAGGGCGCCGCGTTCCCGAACGAGCTGTATGTGAACGCCGGCAAGTTCCACGCCGCGGCCAACTATCACCTGATGGTGCGGCACCTGCACGACATCGCGGGCGGTGCGGTGCTGACCGCGCCGGTGCCGGCCGACTTCGACAACGATGAGGTCGGCGATCTGGCCCGCAAGTACATGGCGACCGGGCCCGAGGTGCCCGGCGACTACCGGGCGGCGTTGATGTACACCATCCGTGATCTGACCGCGGATGCGTACGGCGGTTGGAAGTTCGTCACCAACCTGCAGGCGGGCGGCGGGCTGTACGCCCAGCGCATCGTCACCCGCCGGCACTACGACCTCGATGGGGCCAAGCGAAAGGCGCTCCATGTCGCCGGCCTCGCCGAGGACGACGCCTCATGAGTGTCGTGGCGACCGACGTCGCCACGATCAGGTCTGAGGTGCGGGCATGGCTCGCCGAGCACTGGCGGCCCGAGCGACCGCTCGGCGAGTGGTGGCAGGCCCTTGCCGAGTCGGGGTGGGGGTATTCGAGCTACCCGACCGAGTGGTTCGGACGCGGCCTGCCACCCGAGGCCGACGCCATCGTCGACCATGAGTTCCGCGCGTTGGGCGCGTTCGGGCCGCCCCGCGGCATCGCCACGATGATGGTGGCGCCGCTCCTGCTCGAGCTCGGCACCGACGAGCAACGACGCCGCTGGCTGCCGGGCATTCTCACCGGCCGCGAGATCTGGTGCCAGCTGTTCTCCGAACCCGGCGCCGGGTCCGACCTGGCCGCGGCGTCGACGAAGGCGAACCTCGACGGCGACGAGTGGATCGTCAACGGGCAGAAGGTCTGGACCTCGGGCGGCCACTACGCCGATTGGGCGATCCTCGTGGCCCGCACCGACCCGTCGGTGCCCAAGCACCGCGGCCTGAGCTTCTTCGTCATATCGATGGATCAGCCCGGTGTCGAGCCGAGGCCGCTCGTCCAGATGACCGGTGACGCCGAGTTCAACGAGGTCTTCCTGACCGATGCGGTGGTGCCGATCGACCAGTTGATCGGTGAGGTCGGCCATGGATGGGGTATCGCGCTCCGCCTGCTGTCCTACGAGCGGAACTCGCTCGACCCGGAGGAGGACGCCGGCATCCAGACCGCGCTCGACCTGTCGCAGCAGGTCGGGCGCTACGCGTCGGGCGAGCTGGCCGATGGCACCGAGGGTTACATGCCCAAGGCCTCGGTCGCCTGGTCGATGCTGATCGAGTTGCTGCGATCGACGGGCGCTGCGGACGACCTGGTCGTGCGCCAAGAGGCGATGCGTCTGTACTCGGGCTTCGAGATCGCCCGGGTCGCGGCCGGTCGTGCCGCAGCGGCGGCAGCGTCCGGCCGCTTGCCAGGTCCGGAGGTATCACTGGGCAAGCTCAGATCGGTCGACCTGATGCGCCGCTACCGCGACCTGTCGCTGCGCGCCCTCGGCGTCGGCGGAGTCCTGGTCGGCGACGACGCTCCGTACGACGGCCGGTTCGCACGGCTGGCGCTCTCGGTGAGCGGCATGTCGATCGCCGGCGGGACCGACGAGATCCAACGCAACATCGTCGGCGAGCGGGTGCTCGGGCTGCCCGGCGAACCCAGAGTCGACAAGGACATTCCCTTCGCCGACGTGCCGCGCTGATCGCGCCGTGCGCGCCTGCGTTCGGGAGATCGAATGTGCCTCCAGCGGCGGCTCCTCGTGGGTTCGAGTCCCATCGTCTCCACTCGTTGTGGAGATCACAACGATTTCCCAGGTCACGGGCGAGTTCTGGCATCCTCGGGTGACCCAACCTGAAGGTGCACCTTCAATGCCTCCGTCCGCTTGGACCCGCGGCGGCAGGTGTCCGGCCCTGCGACTTCTTCAGTTGATCTGGCGTTGCCCCGGGGCTCAACATCGCCCGTGGCGGTCAAGGTGGGCGGTGATGAGTACCGGTGCCTCGTCTGCGGTTGAGATCACAACGTGCCAACAAGGGTGAAAGTACTCGTCTGGCACGCAACGTGACAGGACACTAGGAGTTACTCATAACACTCGGAACATGTCAGTCGATGGCCTGGGCGAGGTGTGCGCCGCCCAGGCCGATGGCGAGAACGATGATTGTGTAGAACGCAGCACCAGTGAACTTCGGTACGCGGAGAGGGCTCACCATGAGACCGGCGAGGCCCAGGACCACTCCGTACAGGATCACCTGGAATGTATGCGGGGCGAGTGGTCCGTCGAGCAAGAGCACCGCGACGAAGATGATGATCGCAAGATCGGTTGGCAGGCCGGTGTATGTGGTGGCCTGCTCGTCGAGCCCGTGAACGTTGAAATAGGCGAGCCGAAGAGTTGCAGCAGCGACGAGGACGAGCGCGCCTGGCACATATGCGGCGCCGAAGTCTTCGTATGCGAGGAACACGACGCTGAGGGCGACCCCGGCGCTGATGACGTCGGCGAGCGAGTCGAGGTTGGCCCCAATTGCCCTGTCGTTGGCACTGCGCCCTGTGAGGCGCTCGGCCACCGGCCCGTCGATACTGTCGAAGATGAACGCTGCCACAAGACAGACCGCCGCGGCGGCAAGCCGACCCGTGGACGCAAACGTGATCGCGATCATGCTGCTGATTACGCCGGCGAGCGTGAGCAGGTTCGCCGCGTCGCGCACGCCGCCGAGGATTGTCGGCGGCGCCGCAGCGGGCGACGAGTGACGGCCCCCGTCGGCGGTCAGCACACGGCCAACCGAGAGATCGCGAGCGCCTCGACGAGGCGCAGGTTCTCTGCCGGAGTGCGAGAGGCGATGCGCAGATACCTCTCCGCGTTCTGCATGCTCTTATTCGTGCAGTCCTTGATCAAGATTCCGTGGTCGGCATAGAGTTCCCGAGCCAGGTCGGCCCCGCTGACACCGGGAGTCGATATTTCGCAGAACACGAAGTTCGCGTCCGGCTCGATCGGGCGGAGACCGGGAACTGCCTGCAGTTGCCGATAAAATTGCTGACAGGTTTGGCGCGTCAGTTCACAGCTCTGCTTGAACTCGGATCGGTAGTTACCCACCGATCTGAGGAACGCTTCGGCCAATCCGTTGATGTTCCAGATCGGAATGTGTCGGCGGAAGCCTTCGAGGAGATCGCGGTCGGCGGTGAGAAGGTAACCCAGTCGCAGACCAGCAATTCCGAACACTTTGCTCATGCTCTTCAACACCACGAGATTGGGGTGTGATGCCAACTCGGATTCGACGCTCGCCACCGGGCCATCCCGTGAGAACTCGACGAACGACTCGTCCACGATGAGTCTGCAGCCGTGTCGCTCGAGCTTTCGGGCCAGGTGCAAGATGTCGGCACGATCCACAGACAGCGCAGTGGGATTGTTCGGGGTAACCACTACTGCGATGTTCGAGCCGGCCTGTATCGCCGACTCGCCGAACCGGTCCACATCGAGTTCGAAGGTCTCCGGGTCGAGAGGGAAGCGGTTGAGTCGAGCGGGTGCCACCGCATTCTCGTACTCGTTGAATGAGGGTACCGGCACGGTCAGACTCTCGACGAGGTGCTCGCCGAGAATCTTGATGAGTTCCGCACCGCCGTTGGCCACGACGAGATGATCGGGGTCAGCACCTGACCAGTTCGCGACGAGTCGCGTGATCTCGTCTTGCCCAACCGGATAGTTGGTGACGATCTCCGAAAGGTCGTCACGGTAGCTGTCGAGCATTTCCGTTGTGGGGAAATGCAGATTGTACAAATACGAGTGGTCGACAAATCCATAACGCCAGTACGACCCATGTAACTGCTGAATGCGGTCGAACTGCGCGGATCGATCAAGGAATTGGAACTCCGCGGCCGCGAGGTCTTGATGATCGTCGACTTCACAACACCGACTCGCAGATATATCCACAGCGGCGAGATCTACCAACGACTGGTCGGCGACCAGGTCGCGTAGCACCGTCTCGTAATAATCGTCTACATGGCCGCGCTCGATGTGTAGCGAGAGTGCCGGAAGAAACGTCGTGCGCAACAGGTCTCCGCGTAAGAGGTAGATGTTGGATGTCTTGAATACATCCTCGAACGAAAAGTTCTCGTTCTGGTCTGCTCCGAGCACGAACTCGGTGACCTGTTCATCGAGCCCTCGCCGTATGACGGTGCCGGAGAGTGCCCGGTGATACGGCACCACCGCAGCGGCATTTCCGGGTTGCTGGAGCATCTGGGTCAGGACGTCTTCATCGAAGACGACGTCGCCCTCGAGGAGGATGATGTCCTCGTCACAGAAGTGTCGGGCGTCCCAAAGGGAACAGATATTGTTGGTGGTTTGATAACGCGGCGCGTCGACGTACGTGATAGCGAGCCCAAAGTGCTCCGTGCCGACACGCTGGCGAATCTTGTCGGCGTTGTGGCCGACGACGATCACGACGTCTGAAAAGCAATGATTCGACAAGGCGCGCAGAGCACGCAACAGGACCGGTTGCCCGTTGATCTCGGTGAGACACTTCGGCACGTCGATGGTCAGGGGCAACAAGCGGCTACCCAGTCCGGCCGCGAGTATCACGGCACGTCGAACTGGAGCGGCGACCGGAGCGTCGTTTCTGTGCTGCGTCATGTTCGATATGGACGCCAGCTCAACCGCTCTCGAACCTCCTCAATGTCTTCTCGCTGGATCGAAACCACTGCACTCCTTACCCAAGACGATGCCCACAGTGGGCCGAGATAGGGCTGATCTCGACGCGGAACTATAGTGACCTGGACGTGTTGGATCACTATTGCCCGAGATTGCTGATCTGCCGGCGGCAGATCGTGTCACATCAGAAGCGCACGCGAGTCGGCCCAATTGGAAGATCATCTTGACTACGCCGCCGTACGGCGGTACTGGGACAATGCAGCAGGCAGCGCGGCAGCGGCTTCGTACATGGCACACGAACAGGGGCTACCGGAACGTAGCGTGCAACATCGGTTCGCCCGCGAGCGAGCGGTTGTCGAGCCATGGTTGAGCGGCTTGACGGGTGCGTCGACAATCCTGGACGTGGGATGTGGCAGCGGTGCGTGGACCATGTTGTTCGCTCAACGCTGCCGGCATGTCGTCGGCATCGACGTCAGCCCGAAAATGCTCGCCGCTGCCAGGGTGGCACTCGTAGATGTCGGCAATGTCGAACTGATCGTGGGCGACGCGCTGGAAGTACCCCTCGAAGGACACTTCGACGCTGCGTTCGTCGGCGGCGTCCTCATGTATCTGAACCGTGAGGACGCAGTGCGCCTCCTCGCCCGACTGCGCGGGCTGGTACCCGACGGTGCCATCGTTCTGCGAGAGTCGACCTTGCGCAGCGGCATAGAGACGAAGAGCGGGGAGTACAACGTGGTGTACAGATCGCCGCACGAGTATGCAGCGATCGCGGCAGAGGCCGGACTGACCGTGATGAGAGTCGAACGCAACCGCGGCTACGCCGACATGGAGATCGCAGTTGAAATGGTGAATCTGGTGCGCCGCATTCCGTATGCCGCCCGACGCGATCCCGAGTTCGTGGGGCATCCTCTGTGGCGGGCTCTGCAACTGACCGGATTCATCAGTTTGAACCTGCTGCCCCGCGCGATCGAAGCCGTCGGAATCGACTGGCCCCACCTGACGAATCACTTCATGCTGCTCGAGAGCGAATAGGGGCTCGGTCCGGCGATGTTGCGTTTCTCCGAATCTGTGACGTCGCTACTCCTGAGTAAGTACGAAGTACCTTCCTTCACTCTTGGCAGGGTCCGGTCGGTAGACGTACGTCTCCGCTCGGATCATCGCCTCCTCGTAGAGAACCTCCTCACGGCCGTCGGCAGTAACGACCAACGCATATATGTCAGGACCAGGCAGATAGAACTTCGCGATGCCTTTGCGATTTGTCTTGGATCGGCTCAATCCGGCAAGCAACACACCTGCGCCCACAACCGGGGCATCATTCTCGTCTAGTACCAGCAGCTTCGCGGCCCGGCCGGGGAGAAGGCGAATGGCCAGGAGCTGCCTCAGCCACCCGGCGCGGCCAGGGGCAGTGCCTTCTGGCATCGCATCGAGTACATCCTTCTCGTACCCCACCCGCTTCGGTGTGACCCAATCTGGACCGTACTTGTAGCGAAGGTACTCCTCGGGCGGGTTCGGTACGAGATACGTGTCACCAATGAACTCGACCTCGCTCAATTCTGTGAACAGACTGACGGGGAGAGGCACGCCCGGATAGTGAGCAATCGTTCCCTTGATCTCTCGGCAGCACTGCCAGTCGATCCGAATCTGGTACTTCATGATCTTCACATTCGTGTAGAGCCCGTCCCGAGAGATCTCGACGAAGCACCCGTTCGCGCGAAACGCCTCGACAACGGGCTCGATGAGGTCTTCGGTGAAGCCGTGCATGTCGATGATGGATCCGAGATCCAGGTCATCATCCCAAGGGATCAGCGCATGATCTCTTACTACACCGAGGCAGGTGCCCTGGCGGAGGTAGAAGATCACGCCATGCTCGTCGAATATCTCCTTCGCCTCACCTAGCAGCTTCTCAGCGTTTGCAAGGTCCATCGGGGGGATTGTCCTCATCAACTGCTCCATCAGCGCGGAGTTCTCTACGTCGTCAGTGCCCATCGCGTCCTCCTCTCGGCCCTACGCTATAGCAAGGCGGCTAGAGCAGTGCCGCCAGAGCCTTTACGGCCACCTACGGTGAGAGTTACACCACTGTCAGCATCATTTTCTGAGACAGCATTCTTCTGACCTGGGGTGACAGGGTTGGGGAACCGCGCGATGAGGCCCACTCGTCGTTGTGGATTTCACGACGTTCCTCCGCGTTCGCCCTGCTCAGGGGTGGATTCGGAACATGGCACGAGGGTGTCGAGAACTCGCACTACCGGGATGCATGTTGTCCCCGATCCGGGGTTCGGTCGTGGTTGTCACCTGCGGTCGCCCGACCACGATCTGTTAGAGTTTGGGTCGAACCGGGGGGGCCATGGACATCGGAGTTGCGCTTGACTTCCACGGCACTGCAGCGGCGCCGGTCAGATGGGCATCGCTGCGAGATCAGGCCTGCCGAGCCGAGGATGTCGGGTTCGATGTGGTGGTGGTTCCGGACCACTTGTACTACCCGAGCGCTGATGAGCCGGTCGGCGCGTGGGAGTCGGTGGCAATGTTGGGTGCTCTGGCTGAGGCGACTGAGGTGGTGCGTCTTGGGCATTCCATGATGAACCTGCCGTATCGGCCGCCGGCGCTCGTCGCAATGATTGCGACCACGCTCGATGAGATCAGCGACGGCCGGTATATGTGCGGCCTCGGTGCTGGCAATACCGCCGACGCCGAGTACGAGGCGTTCGGGTTCGAGTCCAGCCCGCGCTTTGGTCGCGCCGCCGAGGCCGTGGAGATCATCCACTCGATGCTGCGAAACGGGCGTAGCAACCTAAACGGCGACCATCACCGTTCAGTCGGTGCCGAGGTCGTGATGAGGGGGCCAAGGCCAACGGGCCCTCCGATTGTCGTTGCTGCGCACGGCCCGAAGATGATGCGACTCGCTGCCCGGTTTGCTGACGAGTGGAATGGCTACGACCATGACGCGACCGGCGACGCCCTGGCACCCTATGAGTCGATGCTCGCTCGCCTGTCGGAGGTGTGTTCGGCGGTCGGTCGCGACCCACGAGACTTGCGTCGATCGCTCGACATAATCCTGGGAGTGGGAGGCGTCGAAGCGAACATGGGTTTCGACGGCTCAATCACCACGATTGCCGAGCGAATCTTGCGCTTGGGTGAACTCGGCATCGATGAGGTGCGCTGCTACATCGCATCCGGATCAAACCCCGACAGCATCGCGAGCCTCGAACCGCTCGTCGAAGCCGTTCACCGCCACTGAGACCGAACCGAATGTGGGGTAGACCCACTCAACGACATGGGTTTTCGGGCTTTGGGGGCGCCACGGGGATCAGCCGTGACCGTGGTCCTGTGGATCCTGAAACGCTTGGCGAGATCTGAGATCCTGGCACCGGTTGCTCGTTGCTCTAGGAGATTTTCAATCTCGCTGGCGTTGAGGCCGGTCTGTCGAGAGGGTTCAAGGCTCGTTGTGCAGGTGCAGATGACCTGCGCCCGTCCAGCGGCGCGTGATTTGGTCGATCTCAGCGAGTTCGGTCGGGTCGAGCCAGACGTCAGTTGCGGTGAGGTTCGCGCTCATTTGATCGGCGTCGTGGGTCCATGTCGAGGTGGCGACATTGGCGCAGTTGTGGAGCCAGGAGAGTACGACGCGCCATGGTGTGGTTTCGGCTCGTTCGGCGATACGGCGAATCTCGCGGACCTCTCTCGCCATGCCTTGCATGAGTGGGCTGTCCGCGATGATCCAGTAGGCGTGGTCGACGGCGTGCTGGCGAAGCTGGTCGGCGTGCCATAGCGGGTGGAGTTCGGTCAAGTGTGCGAGCAGCGGCGCATTGAGCTTGGCGCTCAAGTGGTCGAGATCGGTCTGTGACATGTAGCGCGCTCCAGCGTGCATGACGAGCCCCTCGTCGATCTGTTCGTTGAGGGCGCTGGCGGTTCCGGTTACGTCCCATCCGCTGAGAGGCGCAGAGATCAGGACCAGGTCGATGCGGTCGAGGCCGAGCCGCTCGAGGCTGGTTGCGATGCTCTCGCGAGCTCCGTCGTGTCCGAGCCGGTCATGTTGGATGACCGTCGTGATGAACAACTCGTCGCGAACAACCGCCGATTGCCTGATCGCCGCCCCGACCGCTTGCACCGCGTTGAACGCAACACAGAGCGGTTTCCTCACGTTCTGGCCGTCGGGGGCGTTGCCGTTGGCCTCCAGTTTGAACCCTTCACCGGGTGCGCCACCGATCCCGAACGCGGTGACCGTGACGCTGTCGCCGACTGGTGCATTCAAGGTGTACAACAAGATCGGCTTTGTCGACATCATCATCGACGTCAACGGCCTTTACCCGCAGGCCACGCTGAAGGAAGTCGATTCCAGACTGAAAGCGCTCGAGGGCGCGAACCGGTACGCCAAAGTGGCCACGACCACGACCGCTGCGACACTGATCCGTGGCAGCGGTGCAACGTCCGTTGAGCGACTGACCGACGGCGTGTACAAAGTGGTGTTCATCGATTCGGTCGCCGAATGCGGCTGGATCGCCACGTTGAACAACAACGACGACGGCACCGTCGAGTCCGGCGAGATCGGCGTCGAACAGGCCGACGAGTTTGAGCCGAACGCGCTGTGGGTCCGGACGTTCAACTCCGCCGCCGGTTTCGAAGAGGACATCGACGACGGAGATGGCTTCACCGTGCACGTGATCTGCTGAGCGCCGAATTCTGGCCAGATTCTGGATCTAGACGGCGACCGGTGTGGCCGCCAAAGGGTTGTTCGTCGTTACCGGGTGATCTGACTCGCTCCATCGCAGCGGCACTCGCACCCTTGGTTTGACGGCACCTGGGGGTTGAGGGTTGAGGGTGTAGGTTCGCCGAGGTGGAAACAGTCGATGCCTCTGGGCGTCCGCGCCGCGCGCGGGCGTGGATCTGGGGGATGGTGCTGGTGGTGTCCGGCGCTGCGGGCTGCGCCGCCGGTCAGGACGACGAACCGTCCCAGGTCGGGTCGTCGGACGATTCGGCGACGACATCACAGCCCGAGGCCGGCGGTGCCGGCGAGACCGTTGACGAACCCGCGCCACCTGACGCTTCGGCGCCACCTGACGCTTCGGCGCCGCCCGATGATCCGCCGCCCGATGATCCGCCGCCCGATGATCCGCCGCCCGATGATCCGCCGCCCGATGATCCGCCGCCCGACGGCTCGGCGCCGTCCACGACGACCGGGGCGGTCGACGGGAGCAACGACGGCGATCCTGTCGTGGACTCGTTTACGTTCAGCGACGAGCTGCTCACCGAAGCGATCGCCGAGGGCGCGGCCAACCCGCTCGAGGGTATTCCCGGACGCAGTACGCTTGCCTCCGAAGGTCTCAATCGCGAGCTCGCGACCGCCGGGTATGATTTGGCCGGTCTGGTCGTCACTGTTTATCCGGCCGCATCCACCCCCGCGATACTCGTCATCGAGACCGACGACTCCTCCTCACTGCTCGAGCAGGACGACGGTGGCGACGGCTTTGTGACCGTCCTGCTCGAATCGCCGACGCTGGCTGACTACGGCGTCGAGCAGTTGATCCTGCAGCACAGCAGCGCCGACGACGAGGGACCGTTCGTCGTCACGTTCGCGGTCCGCCTCGACGATCTCAGGGTGGCGCGCGAAACTGGCGCCGAAGCGTTCGAATCGATCGCGATTCAGGTGGAGCGGACCTGATGGGCAGGCGCTGGATGTTCCGTCTCGCTGTGGCGATCATGGCGCCGGTCATCCTGACCGGGTGCATAGACGAGCTGTCCGAGATCTTCACCATCATCGCG
>Ga0255047_10001460_pt1 | contig 17138 bp, 34 predicted proteins | sample JV7_2_1_MG_FD_183640 | JGI IMG/M metagenome (GOLD analysis project Ga0255047, IMG submission 183640) | Seawater microbial communities from Jervis Inlet, British Columbia, Canada - JV7_2_1 | ecosystem: Environmental > Aquatic > Marine > Inlet | place: Canada: British Columbia | collected 2016-10-06 | reverse complement strand
CATCTTTAAGTCCGGTGTATTGCTGGCGTTGCCAGAAGTATTTTGGAGGAATAGTGGCGTAAAATTCATTTCGCATTACGGAACATAGGATTTCTTTATCTTTAGTAATATCTTTCCAGTTCCACATTTTTGAGCCATCCCACGCCCTAAACTTAATCTCTCTCATTTATCAACTCCTACAGGAAGTAAATGTTCATTGCTTTCTTGTAAAAATGTTTCAATTGATTCGCAGTATCTTTTTGACTTTTCAAATGATTTGAGGTATTCTTGTCCTTGTGATGAGTCCTCCCCATGTTTCGTAATAAAATTTTCCATGTTTTTAAGTTTTGTCTGTTCCTCTTTGCGTCTTTCACTAAAATATTCAATTACTTCGGGTATACTGTGTTTTAAGGTTTTATATATTTTTTTTAAAAATTCCTCATCCTCTGTAATCTTTTTCTTGACCTCAATTAATTGGTCAACAACTTCATCAATTGATGCCCAAATTAAATCGCCTCTTAGTTGTAAAAGTAATCCATTGGTCTCTTTGATCTGCCGTCTGAGGTTCTTTATAAGTTTTATTACTTCATCCCCGTCTTTTAGTAGTTTCCTAAGAGACAGAAGGGCAATAAGTTTATCACGATCTATTCCAAACCAAAATTCTTGCTCGTCTAAAAACTTAAATTCGTCACCATCTAAAAGGATATTCATTACAGCAAACGATTTCTCAAGATGCCATTTTAGTTGTCTTTCTAGAATGTTACTGCCGAATTTTACTTTGGCGTCTTTTAAATGACTCTCTACATCTTCCATTTCTTGTTCAAATAGGTAGTGATCATGAGTATATAAGTCTTTAGATAAACTATTATTCACAAGACCTTGAGCAATAAAAAATTTATTTGAACATTTTTTTATGTTTTTATCTTTTTCAAACTTATCTATGAATCTTCGCCTTCTTTTATTAACAATTTGTGATCTGTCTCGCAACCAATAATATACATCATCTAGTTCATCCTTATCGTCAATATAGACTTCTTTATCAAAATCGTAATGACACGATCTACAAAGAATTAAGAAATTAGATGGGTCAGTATCTGAGCCACCATTCCCGTGTGCTATAATATGGGATTTTTCAAATCCACTATAATTCCATCTGTGGTTCGCTAGGTCTTTATTGTGTTTGTCATCACCGCTTTTAAATTCATCAAAATCAGTTGAGGTATGCCAACAACCACAACCCTGACAACTAGGTTCGCCATAATCCACCATTGGGTGAAGTAAAGACTCGTCGTCAAGAGTAATTAAACCTTGATCATGCCAATAGTAAGCAATATCAATAAACTCAGGAGGTTTTTCTCTTTTAGCCATAGTTTTCTCCGGTTAGCTCAAGACATCTTTTGCGGTGTCGTCTATGATATACTCTACTTCAATGTTCATAATGGTTCCAAAAATCATCTATAGTATGTAAATTGGGAAATTCTACCCCTAGAATAGCTCTTACCATACCCCCCCTTGTCTCCCCTTTACTTTCTAATCTAGCCTGTCTAATTGAACTAGAGGATGGCTTCTCAGCAACTAAATATGGTACATCAGAGAAAATACATCTTAGCTCATTTATAGGTATATCAACCAACTCAGTTAGGCGTTCCATGAAATCATTCATCTTTTCTCCATTTTTCTAAAAGTTACCCAAATTAAACTATTCATTTTATCACCACATTCACCCACAAATCCCCAAAGAAAACCACTAAAGTAGGTAAAATAACAGTAGATAAGAATACCCCAAAACTACCACTAATAACAACCCCTAAAATAACCCTAAACCCTTATATAATAGCACTAAAAACAACAGTAATAAGAGTAGTAGTAAAAGGAGATAAATTATAAGGGTAACTTGGAAAATTAGATTTTTTACCCAACCACACTGACATGAAGTAAAAAAACCCCTTGTTTTATAGGGTTTAACGCACATTTTGTGTTTGAGAATTGATCAAATTCGTAGTGATTCCGGCGTTCATGAGTAGTGAGATCCATCTCCATACTTCTGGGTCATTTATAGGATACCTTGAGGTAGCATAAGTTCCTTCTATTTCTTCAGTTACAACAATTGAGGGACCACGAAAACGCACATATTTTTCCAAGAATTCCCCTATATCTAGCATATAAAGGGAATATTGTATTTCTTGGTCTTTCCAGGCAATATCTGGTGTTGAAAGTGCCCTCATTCTATACAAAAGGTTACGTTGTTGTGCGGTTTTAGTGGACATTTTCTCAAAAGTACCGTCCTTTCGTCTGATAATTGGCATAATTTCTTCTTTTATTGGGTTGTCAACCACTATATGTAGTGGTTTGGGTATGTTTTGGATACTAGTGATTCAGGTTTGTACTTCAGTGGGGGTAAAAGTAGACTTGGGCCTATAAAATAAGGGGTCTGGGAAATGTCTACTTTATGGGAAATGGGCAAATGTGACATACTATATGTGGGATTCGCTCATAGAAGGCTGGTTGGGTTCATCTAGCGTCTAGAAGTGCATTTGCGATCTTTATTTGCAGACTTAGGCAGTCTTTATCTTTTAAACCAAGATCGCTGGTTGAATTTCTTAGAAGCTCAATTTCACGATCAGTGAGTTTGAGAACAATTTCTGTCATCTTCTTTGTATTGGTCATCTTTATGTTTGTTCCTTCTAGCCCGATATGGTCTTTTTGAAGCAATACATAGTCATACATGTGCATCATCTTAAACCCTTTCGAACACATGCCACACAAATGGATTAATAACCACTGTTCCAATGAACTTACGGCGAAATTGCAAGTCTGTGTCCATTGGGTCTCCTGTGCCTACGATATCAATAGTTATATCCTCTAAATTGTAAGTGGGATTCTCAGTCAGTGCCCATAGACACAAATCTCCATTCTGATTACCGACACTAAATATTCTAGAATATTTGGGCATCTGAACTTTTTGGGTGTCAGTAATTTCCAATTTGTACTGACAGATCCTATGTGGCTCACGCTGTTCCATTTTTCTTCTCCTTAATCATTTTATTTAATGCCTTGACGAGTTGCGCGCCGGTCAAAATGTGCTCTTTAAGTTCATCATTCAAATGTAATGAATGGTTCCACACTTCGTATTCAGGAGGAATTGCCACTTCCTCCCCATACGGTATCTGTCTATGAACTTTATTATAATCTGCTTTAGAATGCTTCCAGCCAAACTTGGCTTTGCAATATTCGGCAGTCAGTCATGTGTATGGGTCTAAAAGATCAAACTCTTTGCCTGGATTCTTAGCGGCAAATTTCTTTAGATTTGTTAGGGTAATTCTTCTACTCATCCTCAATCTCCTTTTTACGGTGAAATTAACTCTGCCAATACTTCCTCAATTGTCTCAGCTGAATACATTACGCCATGATCACTATTGTGCCACCCAATATAACCCTTTACCTTTTTATCGTCTTCGTTGTAGTAATTGTCATCATACTCAATAAACATTCCATCAGAACTCCAAGTCCCATAATGTTTGATATCGTTTTCAATATCGGAAATACGCATTTCACTGAACCCCTAACCTAGAATAGAACACCCAGTATCAACAGTATACCACAACTAACTAACTTTGTCAACAGAAAATCAAAAAAAAGATTTTACGCCATTGGCATGAAAATTGCTCCCGTGCCCTGGAAATCGAGCCTACTGTACAAATTTACAGCAGCCATCCGTGGCTGCTGCGTTGCGCTCTCTTAATACAAATGTTCAGTATATCAGTGTACAAATAAAAAAACCGCCAATTTCTTGACGGCTTATAGAAAACGGGTGAGCAGGACTTATGTGTTACCTGCAATGTTCGGGGGCAGATATGTAATCCCCGTGAGGGGGTTCCCCTACTTGTACCACCAACTAAAGCCTCATCCATTTGGACATACTCAGTAGCCAGTGTGCCTTACCGCCTCTGCCTAGCCACGGTATTCGGCCATCACCCAATCAGCGGCAGCTAACCGCTGAAGTTTCGTTCTTTCCCTATTCAGTTTCTTGATATGGGCTCATGATTCGCCATCTCCCGCAATCAATCTGGCGGCATCGCTCAGAAGCTCATCTGCCTCATCGGAGACATCTCCGAATTTTTTGGCATATTCGAGAAGATGATAATAGAGGGTTTCAGCATCCATCGGCGGATCTGCGGGATAAGGCATAATGATTTCCAATCCTTATTTGTGGGGGTTGTGTTAAAAAACATAATAGCGGAACTCACATAAGCGGACTTAAGTGGAACCTTTAAGGCGCGAGGTAACATGAGTTAAATACATGTACCACTACTCGCCACTATTATGCCTTGCGGTTCTTTCTTGCTACGTTGTCAGAATGCACCGGCTGAACAAGAAGGGCTACGCCCCACGACTTTTTTAACGTGAAAGCCTCGCGGATGGACAAAACACGGTAACGCTACTTTCCTGAAAAATCACTGGCAGGGATTATCCACCCCCACATCGTCTGACGAACCAGTGATACCCCACTCCAAGTGACTATTTTTCTCCCGTAAAGAATGCAAAAATTACGGAAACAATGAAAACAGATACTAGAATTACTTCCATCACTTACTAGGTTTGCTCTCACCGCCCCCCATCAAAAACTCAGCAACCTCATCGATTCCATCAGAGATGTTAGTTGCCCGTTTGAACTTTGGAATGAGACTGAAAACCTTTTCTTGTGTAAGATTATGAGGCTCCAATTGTAGTTCTTTGCGAATTGCTGAAATCCGCTGGGAACAAGCTGACTTCAGACTTTCGCTTTTGGCCTGAGAGTTAGTGGCCTCACGATAGGCTGTGACAAAAGTAGAACATTCTATCGGGGAGTTCTCCTTGGCGATTTCAGCTTTGTACAGGGCAACGAATTCCAAGTTAGTCAGACGTTTCGGCTTGGCGACAGTTTCTTCACTCATCTCAATCTCCTCAAAAGGTAACTCGTGAACACTTACAATAGTGTACCACACAAGGTCAGCAAGTCAACGGCTATTTTTGACTTTTCTGGAATAATGTAATTTTGCTTGGTCGCTCCCTTTTGGCCCTTGACCATGGATCATCAGAGCAAAATTTTCGTTGCGGCGTGTAGGGTCTGAGGCTATAGAATCGTCCACATCGATACTCAAGCCCATCTCCCTCGCTTGCCACTCATGTTCCACAACGGTGGATTCTCGGAGGCTATGGGACTTAATCAGATGGTCCCATTTGCCACCACGCGAAGCGGTCAGAATCATATTGTTCGGTATTTGGTCTCTGAACTCAACCCAGAAGGGGTTCATTTTTGTGTAAGCATAGAATACCACATCGGGGTGACGCAAGGCAAGCAAAATCCAAGCGTAAAAATATTTTTTCTTGAAAAAATCGCCAGCATCGTGTATTCTGATAATTTCCGCTTTTACCGGAAAAACTTTGTCTAAATGGTCCACTATTTGCTGTGATGAGTCTAATTTGTCTATTGCTTCCCAATTACCCAGTCTGTGATTGTATACGCCAGTATATTGCATTTCTTGACTAGCGGCATAACACCTAAACTTTTGACCAGGTCCATCTTTTAGTTCATAATTATCTTTTGCCCAATCATAAATAACCATCGCAAGACAGTCTTTTGCGCCGGGGCAAGTATGCCCCGATAATAGACCAAAAGAATAGACTCTTTTACCAGTCAGCTTTTGTAGTTTTTTCAGTTTTGTGTTTGCTGTACTAAATTTCATTTTGTGTCCCCGTGGGTGATGTCTCCATTATACGTTATCGGCACACTAAGTCAACAAACATAAGCGAATAAAATCAATTTTTCGAAAGAATACGTGGGTGACACATGTTCAGTACCCCAAAAAGAAAAAAGCAGCCTTTCAAGGCTGCTTCGTCGCGCTCTCTTGCTATACTTAGCGTTAGATATTTAATCACCTTTCAAAAAATCTTGATAAGCCTTCCCCTTGCCCCAGATCTCTTTTTCTCCTCTTAATTCAACTTCGAGCCAGTAGATAACTGGCATAATTCTGTCAATCTCTGCATCCTTATCAGACCAGATAACAACATTATTTAGGTCGTGGAGCATTTCTTCGATTTGTTCTTGTCTTGTCTTCATCACTTTTTCCCTCAGACTTCGTCAGAGTACCATCCTTAAACTCATATCCGCAAAGTCGAAGTATTTCCTTTTCCCATTTCTCACATGGGTCACAAACCCTACCACCCCATTCACGATAGTAGACTTTCGTATTTAGCTGTTTTTTTAGGAGTACATTTGCTATTTTTCTTTTGAAATCTTTAAGTTCGTCAGAACTCATTTAACAACCCCCATTTAGATTATTAATACCCCGAGTAGGATTCGAACCTACGACCTACGGATTAGAAGTCCGTTGCTCTATCCATCTGAGCTATCAGGGCATGGGATTTTAAAACCCCCACCAGGAAATGCTTTAGGCGGATACAAAACCCATCGCAACATCTGGTGGGGGCCGGTCAATTATTGATCAATTTTTTGACAGCTAGGAGCAATTCGCTAGTTGTGTTGTGGTTAATGCCTTTCTCATATATATAATAACACCCACCACCAAAACTGTCAAGCAATAATCTGGAACACGAGAAAGAATATTCAAAACTAATCTCTTTGAGAGACTTATCCCTATGGTTTGGAATTAAGGTAAAAACTCCATGTAGGAAATCTACAAATTCTTCCATGTCAATATCACCGTCACTACGGATCCAAACACAGCTTCTGTCGTTTTCATCTTCTGGATCTGTGCTAATTCGTACACCTTCTACCTTTTTACCGGTTAGGTAGTTGACTTCACTGACCGTTAGGTCTTTTAGCTCAAATGAAAATTGTTGGTAAAAATCCGCCATTGTATCCTCCTTTTGTTTGTTGTAGAGTGGGGGATCTGGGACTCGAACCCAGCACTGACGAGCCTTATAAGGACTCCGCTCTAACCAACTGAGCTAATCCCCCAAAAGATTATGCTCGTGTGCTTCAAATCTCCGAAACTCTGCCATTGAAGCAAATCGTTCACCATTTTAATTTTGTATCTCACCATCATCTATCCTATTTTCTTATACCAACCCTACTTCTCTCCACCCTTGTGGGCTTGTGGGCGTGGTTGGATTTACCTTTCGGCTACGACGCCCCGTTACCAGAATGTGCAACCCGGTACTGGTACTGCCCCAGTTTTGTGTGTGTAGTTATCCCCACTCTAGCTCTTACAATTAATGTCGTGATTGATTAGATCACGCTGATTTAGTGTCGCTAGCAGACATCAGTGATCAGTCGAGTTACCAGATAATCAGATTGGTCTAGTAGGGGCTACAAACGAGATACTTACCTCCCACCGGGCATATGGACTCTACTTACTACTCCATTATATCATACTCATCGTCATTGTCAAGCGATATCTTTAACTTTATTGCTGTGATCCGTGCTCCGTGGGTGTACTCTACTGGGGATGCTCAATAAACAAAAGCGGCCTTACGAGGCCGCTTCGTCGCGCTCTACGACTAGTGTACATCTGTTTGTCAAGGGTAATTTTCAAATAAAACAGAAAAACAAAAAACTATTGTGGTTCACGATTGATGTTCGCACTATACCAACCGATCCCCACAATAGTCCCTCACCACAGGGATTAGGTCATTAGTTTTACTAAGTATTCTTCATAACCTCGGCCAAATTGACGAGTATAATCATCAGCTTTCGTTTGAATGTGGTTCACTTCATGCAATAGAACCGTTGCTGTTCTTTTGATAGTTTTTTCGTCGATATCTTTTGCGATAAGGCTGGAACCAATCATCACAACCTTGTTTTGAATATCGGCATAGCCTCCCGCACCGTTATTACAATCGCACACCTTGATTGTAAACTCCGTTGTGAAGAAATCACGGATTGCGGATTTTGCTGCACTGATAACGACTTGTTCTTCTCGTGTCGGTCCCCTCTCTGAAAACTCTTTGGCGATATTATCAATCGTTACGATTGATTTTGGCAAACTCCACATTGTCGGAAATACAATTGGTTTCCGGTTGTAGACTTGAATCGCATCATTGAAGATTGCGGTGTTCCCATGAGGACAGACAGCATAATTGTCCCCAACATAGTCACGCAATGCGGATTCCAATGCTATGGTTATTTCGTCACTTGAACTGTACCAAGACATTGTAAGGTTAATTTCACGATAGAATTCTGGAGAATCTAGCAACAATTTCCATTCTTCTGGATTTTTACAATTCTGGAAATGTAATTCAATGCGGGATCTTGCACTGGTACGTTTCATGGTTCTGGATTCTGTCATTTGGATGTCAGATGACTGAAAATCAAAACTGCAACCGTCCAACTCACCAATCCAAACACCCGATTTATAAACATTTCCAGTACCTGGGCGAATTCTCCAATCACCACCCGTAAAGTATTTATCCAATTTTTCCAATTGAGACTCAAAAACTCCATAAGGAAGAAAAACACTAACTCCGTTTTCGATAGTTTTTATTCCATCCACGATATCCATGCTGCCGCCTTCGTCGAGCATGTTTGAATAGAATTCACGGAAGATAAACCAAGGGTCATTCCAGTCCTCTTTGCCAAATTCTGAAGTGATCCCAGTTTCATAGACTTTCCCCGTTGATGTTTTCAGGCATACAACAAAGAAATCTTCGCCCCGAAAAGTTCGCAGTTTAGTCGTTAATGTGTACACTTTCCCTTTATCGGCAATTTTGATTGTGGTGCGGCTACGAATGGCTTGAGCCATTGCATACTTGATGCCACTTCCGTATAATCCAATTGGATTATCCGTTGTCTTAACACTAGCACCAATCATCTGGATTGCGTTTACAACGTCGAAATCTCCAGAGTTGCTCATTCTGATCCACTTCATAACATTCTCCCTGTGGTGGTGGTGAGTGAACTGCTTATGTCTCCATTATACTCTATCGGCATACTAAGTCAAATGATTAACCTCTTTATTGTAAAAGAATTATTTTTTAGTTTGGCATGAGATTTGCGGTGGGGTGACATATGTTCAGGTGGTCAAAGTAAACAAAAGCAGCCTTGCGAGGCTGCTTCGTCGCGCTTCTATTTCCCCCTTGGGATATAATCAAGGCTCATAAGGGCTAATGTGGTAATCGCTACAACAATCGCAAAATAGAAATCAGTCTGATACATTATTCATCCAGCCTTTCAGAATACTCAAGCATTGTTTTCCTTTCAGGTAAAAGAGCGGTTTTGTTTCTGGCCAGATGATCCGCCAACACCTGCGGCTACTCTTCACCGCCAACTACGTCTAGCTGGAAGGGTATGGATTTTGTGCAACCAGATGCCATACTCACCACTTTATTAAAGACAGTGCGGATGATAGTGCCTGCGCAGAGACAGCACTGGGACCAGTGGATCATTACGCCTTACGTTGTTATCTTTCCGCACTGTCAGATAAACTCAATAGTAGTGTTTGGGGACTCCGCTGTGTCGATAATCCCGTTTGTTTTTGAAACGAAAAACCCTGATGGCAGATGGGGTTTTCGTTGGTCTCACAAATTTTGTTTGTGGTTTTTCCAGAATGATAGCACCGTTCAATTCATGCGGCTGTGGTGGCAGCATCAAAATCATCGTCGTGTAAAACATGATCATCCCTCAAAATTTTGTAGGAAAGTGGAGCGTCAAATCCTAGTTTTATTCGTCCCTGACCGTTCACAACCTTGACGATCAATAACTGTCCATCTGGACCAGTAATGAAAACTTGGTCACCTCGATTGCGTTGTAAAACTAACATACCTTAAATCCTTTTAGTGATTTCTCCTACCAATATGATTCCCATCAATTGGACAACCAAGACAGTGACCACAACATATTCATGGCTCATGGCAAATTGAGATCTATTTCTGAGCTATTACGACGAATAATTGCGCTCAGATTTGGCTGCTGTTGTAGCTTAATGTCCAATTCTCTGGCGATTTGGATAATTGCTTTAGACAAAATAGCATCACGATGAAAAGTGTCTGTAGTGACCTTTTTCCTGGTAACAGGCTTAAACTTAATATCCATTCCCGCGTCTTCAATAATTCCTTTTAATGACTGTGGGGACAAATTGATGCCTGTGTCATTTTGAATAAATTCAGCGGCAGTAGCTCTGTCCATACTGGTGATGGTTTTGTGTTTTTCTTGTAACCAAGCGACAACCTGAAATGATTGTTTTCTTGACAGTGATCTTTTGGGTGTGCGTGTTCCTGTGTTCATTTTGTCTCCTTTGTGTGATGAGTTTACACTACTAACTATAACATATTATCGGCATATGTCAAGCGGAAACTTTAATAAGTTTCAAAACTGTTTTGGGGGTTCCCAGCAAGGTTATCCCCTTCCCTGCTGTTGCTTTATCTCTCCATTATAACATAATATCGACAGTTGTCAAGGTTTTCTTTAGTTTTTTTGCTATTAAAAGGTGGGTGACATATGTTCAGGTGGCTGCTAACAATCAAAGCGGCCCTGCGAGGCCGCTTCGTCGCGCTCTGCGACTAGCGCACACCTGTCCACTAGGTTACATAATGTCGGGGGATATCCATATCCCCCGACATTTTGTAACTATGGTGCTGTCAAGCGGAAATCGCTGTCATTGCGACACTTTCCAGTTTTTTCATTCTCGGATCATGCACCCCAGAAATCACCCGGCTAATGTTCATTTCTCCGATCCTATCATGGGGAACACCCTTGCGAGTTGACGTATGTTGGATATGTCCCTGGATACCGTTGTAAGCTTGCCAGACAGAAATTTGACTCTCTGCGTGAATGTCAGTTTCTGAGCGACCAGAACGGAAATTTTCATCCCTGATCCTACGGATGATTGCCCCAATCATATTCTGATAACGGGTAGAAGGATCTTCAGGGTTGCTTGGGGGAACTGCCAATCGAAGAAATTCAGATATGTTGACCTGTGATTCCTCCATTTGTTCAATTACTTTCGTAACCGTTGCCCATGATTCCCGCAAAACGGAAAATGTGCGGGTAAGTTCCTCAATTTTATTGGGCAACCCGGTATCATGACGAATATTAACGTGGGATTCTCTTACAGTGTGTAACATCGTGAGATTGGTACACAAATCCCGGTACAGTCCCATCGAAGCCATGAAAGACCTACCGTTATAAGGGGCTTTGATGACGAATCGGGGGAACACATTGTCATTTTCTCCAAAAACAGACAATCTATCCTGATTTGAGGGGCTAATAATCATGTGATGCCCCATCGAGAAATGACAGTCAATTTTGCAGTCACCCTCGAAAGCATTGCTTGCCGCTTCTGCCAATGCCACCACGTCCTCAGTTTGATGGGGGACGTACACTTGGGTCTTTGATGCGTCTGTCACCAAATCGCCATTATCGCTACGGAATAAACCGTACCAAGGGGTCCTCATATTGTCTGGACCAGAAAGCGGAAGTTTCTGAATTTCAAAGTTGAACGCATCCCGCACCGCTTCAATTGAACTGCTCATTGCAAAACCCTTTCAAATGTGGTTGTCGTTAGTACGCTTTCCATTATACTATATCGGCTAAGATTTACCAGGGAAATAAGCCAAAACTAACAAAGATTAAAAGATTTATTCGGTGGCCATATGTTCAGTGCCCTCGAACAAACAAAAGCAGCCTAACGAGGCTGCTTCGTCGCGCTTTCATCGTAAATGTCAACGGTATAGTATCCCTCCTCATCGATATAGACGTGGACAGGTGATGAAAGATCGGTACAAGTGTCTGTTTCACGAATCTTGTCGATTACCATATCGCAGTCAAGCTGATCGCCGTTTTCAAGGTCGAAGACCTCTTTTGCGATTTCATCCCATTCTTTTTCAGTCTTGAGCATCAGCGCTTGCCAAACGCTTGTGGGATTTCCGATTTCCGATTCGGCGTTATCAGGGGTAAGGTCGTCATCGCCCTCTTGCTTGAAGAAAGAGCCGCTGAAAGATAATCCAAATGCCATTCTACCACTCTCCTTTATGAAACTCACCCCCATGATACAGGCGGTCTGCTTTGTCTGCTGGTGTATCCCTGCCTGTATGGTTGGTTTTACGTTGACACCTTGGGCATTGATTTGCGGAGCGGACAGAATGCTGTCCAACTCCGACAAATCCTTCCCCATTAAAGTACAGGTTACATTCTGGGCATTTCATTCGTATTGATCCCACTTGGGCTCATTCCTTCGAATTCGCTTGGCTGTCTTGATGAAGGCGAGTGCTCGCCGTCTCTCCTCGTTAGGTTTATCGGCTTTTGTTATCGTTTGCAGTACCTGTTTTTTTGTAATTCCAAGGCTACGATACACCCACGGTTCGACCATGTCAAGTAACACATCGTCATCAATTGCGTATTTTTGCAGGTGTGGGCTAGAACATCGCTCATTGAAAATAATCTGGCTCATGTTTTGTATCCTTTTGTGGTGAGTGTTTTCTTTATTGTAGCGTCTCAATAACTACTGTCAAGACTTTTCTTGTGAAATTTCCCTAATTTCGTCCAATGATTTTCCCAACCACTGTTCATCATTCCATTGCTCAACTGTCATGTGTCTTGGTCTACATCCGTATACGTCCTTCCATGTATCAGAAAACAGACATTGCAACTGCTCTACCCTTGTCAACTCATCCCACAATTTCGCCATTGTTTTTTCTCCCTTGTTTTGCTTCTGCTTTGCCGCGCTCACTCACACCTTACGTGAGTGTGGCAACCGGGTGTGCATGAGCACCCCACCCCCCTTACCTAATCTTTAAAATAAAACGTGTGGGTGTATCGTGGCGGCAGGTTCGCTAATATTGGATCTTTTTCTAGACCGTCATCGGCCAATTCAAATATTTCCTCCTTCTCGTCTGTTGGGAACACGACTGAGTCACCCTCGTCAGAAGCGACGTGAATCCTTATAACGGGGCGGGCTGACCAATATTTTTCACTTGGTTTATACTTAAGCTTTATTGTGACGTTTTCCGCTTTGGAATCACATCGCCACCCGCCATGCTTATACGTCCTGACGAATAAACCAACTCCTTTCCGCTTGATTATTTCTTCTATTGTGGTGGGTTTAATATCAGGACACATCAAGTTTTCTCCCATTAGAATTCCCGTCTTCCACCAAGGTACTATCATCAGTAATAACAATACCGAGTTTGTCTAACTTCTCCAAACACTGGTTGACGATTTGGGGTGCGAATGTGAGACGACCACAGGCATATCTTCTCGCCATCCACATGGTGTCTACCACTATCTTTTCCAATTCACGTTCTCGCTCCGTTCTATTGAGGCTCGATGCTTCAAATCGGCGTTTTTCTGCCATACTGAGGAATTTTCTATCTTTTGGTTGTTGTTTAGTCATTTCAACTCCTTGTTTATCCGACGAGTTAAGCGTATAGCATCCATCCAATCAAAGTTGTTATAAGGCGATTCATCTGATGACGCATATCGCCCCAATCGTTCACGCAACTTTTCAATTGACCCTTTGCTTTTATCGAAAATGAACACAAACTTGTTTTTTTGCTGAATGTCCCCTCTATCTGAGGTAGTTGTTTTTATCTTGAATAACGCCATGATTTGTACTTTCCTATCCATGGCTCACCTCAAACTGTTCTTGATTGATTTTGATATTTTGTAAAGTCCTGACGTTCAACATACGGAACGCATCTTTGGACATATCAAACACGGTCATAAGTCCCCTGGATTCTGGATCGTATTTCAATCCTTTACCAGTAACACCCTTGGTCACTTCAAGGCGAAACGTGCCTTCACGCAAATCCCCATTTTTCTTGATGAACGTAGCCCCAAAAATCTTTCCATTAGTGGCCTTGATTCTCTGGATCGCTTCTTGTTGTGTGATTTTCATCTCAAAAGTCCTTTACAAAGAAAATTTCGTAATCATTCCACATCGGTTGATTATACGCTACCTCAAACGCTTCCGCAAGTGTTTGTTTTGGTTTTACTGTGATATTTTGACATTGCAAGAACGTCTCATATACAGGTGACCACCTGAACACATGTCCTACGTTCCATATGCTGTTATCCCACTCCAAACAATAACCGTCAGGGATTGGTCTCAATTTACTAATCTCCATTTTCAACTCCTTAGTGTACAAATTGTCACCCTCACCTCTTGGTGATGGCTTCTGCTTTGCCGCGCTCACTCACACCTTACGTGAGTGTGGCAACCGGGGGAGTAAAGCCGCCCCATTTCTGGGGCAGCTACTCCATTTCTAGTGTCAATGCTATGTTGTAATCCCCTCGGATTTGAGTAAAGCTTTTGCCTCTCTGATCTTTTGATGTTTTTTAACATCCGCCCATACCTCATCAATTATGAGACAGCTTCTGTCAATAGCGGTGTGATCTGGATACTTACTGCTAGCCCTTGCGCACAATTTTTGAGGCGTATTTATTGACATCCAGTCATATCCACCTGGACTTTCACTACTCAACACCTTAGAAAGTTGACTACGGTTTTCCCAGCCGTTGTTGCCCAACCACCTTGTTACGGCTTTCCACACCGAAGGAAATCCGCTCCACCGGTTTGCAGCCTGTACATAAAACGCATTTGTGCCATAAGCATCGAACAAACACCAAGCAACCAACTGGAAACAGTCTTCAGGCGTATAATTGTCATGCGAGTTTGAGTTCAACTTTCTGATGTTTCTACGTATTTGTTTGTAGACCGTATAAAGCGTCCCCATACAGCAGAACTCACGCGCCTTAACATTCTTCTTGGTATGCCTTTTGGGCTCAATGTCCCAATCTTCCATGGCCTCCATCAAAAACACACAATCTGGATCTTTATCATAAAGAGACGCCCAGAAAAACTCATCTACAGTAACCGGCTTTGTGGTTGTTGCGTCGTTAGACACAATGAATTGTCTTGCCGCTGTAATGGTATTTGTTACAACGCATACCATTGAATCCTCTGGTTGTGCCTTTGCGCGGTGTTGACCGTCAGTAATTGTGTAGTAATATCTTCCACGATATTTGGTTTCGCAGACGTTAATCACCGCAAAGTCTGGTCGAAAATTTTCTGCTATCTTTTGTGACCGGCTCTCATCCCAATCGCGTTGGTATTCCTCAATCCCAAGATTTTCCTTGTTGATAACAGCCAGCGAAACGATTTGTGTTCCATTTGCAATATGATGTGGTTTAATGGGTTCTTTTAATGATTTACCCAAAAAGACTTTGTCTTTAATGATAGATGGTTTTTTCTTTGTGGTCGAAGTCATGTTTTTGTATCCTTGTTTGTGGTGAAAAGATCTTCAACAATATTGTTTTACTTTTCGCAGTGCCGCAATTGCTTCAACCAAGTCCATTTCAAATTTACGATCCAAATTGGGAGCCTTGACATCCTTTTCTAGCGATTTGATCGCGTTACAAATGTCCAAGTAAGTCGTTGTTGTGCTCTGTGTGGTTCCAGGAAAGCAACTCTCTTCCCATGAATTCCCCTTGGCAATACATGGTCCATCTGCGCTAGTCAAAGCGTACACTTTGCCCTGTTCTGGTTTGCTCATTTGTTCCACCTTGTCAAAACATCAATCAATAACCAAGTCCCAACAGAAAACATTATACAGCCAATGGCAACAATTATCAACCCCATTTCGCCATCTCCTTAGCTTTATTTCGACAATATCTGTCGATTTCTTTAGCGAATTCTGGAACTTTGAACGTATTGTGTTGACCGATGAAACCCGCAACTTCTACGTCACCATAGATATTGATGAACTGTTGACGATGCCATTCCTGATCATTTTTTGCATTGATAGGTAAAATCCACATTGCATCGGTGGGTGTTTGGATACGGACCACTTCACCCAAAACAATTTCAGACACTCTCATTATTACTCCTTTGCTGTACCACAGAAATTATTGTATGGAATCCCCAGTGTGTGTGACGAACTTTTCCTGTTTTTCGATTTTTCAAAATCAGACCAATTTTTCGACTATGTGCCCGATCCATGATAGACCGTTGGTCTAAAGCAGTGACCTCATCGCCAGCCCCATTCACAGAACTAACAATATCCCCAACTTGAAGCTGATTAGCTCTTAATCTACTCATTTTCTCTCCTAGTGTACAATTGTCCCATCACCCCTTTGTGATGCTCTCTGCTTTGCCGCGCTCACTCACACCTTACGTGAGTGTGGCAACCGGGGCAGCATAGCCGCCCCTTATTAAATGTTGGTTTTCCCTATGTGTCTTGGTCTACATCCGTATATGCCAGTTTTTCAATATTTACCTCATGTAAAAGTGTATAGATCAGGTCTGCGGTGTCTTTTGCGTTTTCAGCATCATCATTCAATATCTGATCTTTAACATACATCGCCAATGCACGCAAGATGATAAGTCGCTCATTATCGCACATCGTTTCGACTTTCCCTGTTGGTAGATGAAATTGAGCAGCAACCGTCTTTTCAAATAAAAGATCTAAATCAATATCAGACCAATTTTTCGACATTTTGTGCTTTCTGATAGTAGATGGATGTAGGATCTTTGCGATAGACAAACGCTCCCGTATGACTATACTTTTCATGTACAATCTGCGGTGAAATCTTGCGGTATCTTTCTTCTCTGATCGTCATCCTGACACCATCAATCTCATAAGAAAATACCAGTAGCTTTTCATGGCCCTTTCTTAGGACACATAGACCCCCTTCAATTTTAGACTGACTATATCGGGGAAGTTTCTTGTATTCTGGGACATCGTAGACATTGAATTCAATACTGTCAAGAATCTTTTGTTGCGACCAGTGAGACCTTGCCGCATTCAAGTAGATGTTGCAAATACTGTCAATAAATCGGTTCTCACTTTTGCTGATTTTGTCATGATAAATCATCTGGTCTCCTTCGTTTGAAGTTCACGAGAATGTTGTAGCACATGTGATCCACCAATGCTCCGATGACCACTTTTGCTGGGTGTCTGCTTGATTATACTCTCTATCGGTGCATTTTGCAAGATACTTTTCAAAACACATACTGCTTCATCCCGTGGCATTTTCTCTACTATTTCTGTGCCAAACGTATAACACGTAATTTCAACGTGCTCAGACATAATCGTGATGTCGAATTCGATATCCCGTGTCTTGATCAAATAACCCACCTTAACATCCCGATGCATGTACATATGCTTCCTCTTTTACTAGTGTACGTATCACCACCACCCCTTGGTGATGGCCTCTGCTT
>Ga0255047_10001459_pt1 | contig 17155 bp, 21 predicted proteins | sample JV7_2_1_MG_FD_183640 | JGI IMG/M metagenome (GOLD analysis project Ga0255047, IMG submission 183640) | Seawater microbial communities from Jervis Inlet, British Columbia, Canada - JV7_2_1 | ecosystem: Environmental > Aquatic > Marine > Inlet | place: Canada: British Columbia | collected 2016-10-06 | reverse complement strand
TGTATTGCCCGTGGTGCTGCCGTCGTCGGCTGTATCGCCGCCTCAGTCGTTGTCGCTGGTAAGTTGTCTGTCATTACTCGTGCCTTTCGTTATTCGTAGGACTCCATGCGTCTTAGTGTTTGCAAACTCTTTGGCTATCTCTGGGTAGGCCAGCCGCAAATCCTTGGTGCGTAGCCCTCCTGTGTTCTGTTGCTTGTATGTTACTTGCCGCCCATCAGGGAGCTGACCCGCCTCTGCATCGCCCAGCATGTCGAGGACGCGAGCCTGCGCAGACTCTTCGGCATCCTTGATCCATAGCCTCGCCGCCTTTGCCTTCTCCCAAAGTTCAACAGCAGTTGGCTCTACTGGAATGATCTTCCCCGGTTCGCGGCGCACCCGTTTAAGGATACCCAAGGAAGGCGCACATAGACGGGACCAGCTCTCATCCGGCGGCACGCTCTTAACTACATGGTCAGTCCAGAAGCGGTTACTTATCTCGGCGATAGCCTCAACAAGCTCGGTGTTCCGCTCCACTCTGAACATGAGAAACCCACGCCCGCCTATCAGAACCGGGACGTGGCAGACATCCTTGTCAACGGCCATCATGTGAGCGTGCGTCTGAATGATGACCCTATCGGGCACCTCGTCTGTGCCCTCGTCTCCGTATGCTTGCGTCGGTGCGAACCGCGAGACGATACCGGATGTCTTAGCCTCTACAGGTTCGCCATTTGAGTCAATGATGGCGTCGATGTTGGTTGCTATCGGCGTGCCCTTGACGCGGCGACGTTGCTGGCGGCGTAACTTACCTAGCGTCATCTCCGCCCAGTCTAATACCCCGCCTTCGAGTAGCGTGCCAGCTAGCATGGCTTCGTTCGGCGTATCATCTAGCTCGTATACCTTGGACGAATAGACTGCATGTGCGTTGCCGACGTCAAGCATCAACTCGGATAGGTCGCTGCCGCCCAGACCCTTGCGTCGTCGCTTGTGCCATGCGTCTGTCTTCTCTACTGGCATTCAGTCACCTCGTCTATCTCAAAGTCCATGTCGTGTAATTCGCAGAATTTCTTGATGACACTCATCGCATGCTCGAACTCTGGCCGAAAGAAGTCGAATGCGTCAGCCTCATCCTCGAACGGGTCGAGCGTTGTTGGCGTCGGATACACCTGCGTTATCGTTGCCGTGAATGTCACTTGGCCGTCGAAGGTCATTTGTCGATACCCATCCACAATACCGCCACCGATATACCAGCAGCACAGACGTAATACATCGACCACGGCCAGCGACGTTCACACGCGGCAACAATCGCAATCACGATGTACTCAGCTATCAGCAGTCGTATCAGCCAACTCGACATCTTTAGTCGTCTCCGTGTCGGTCCATAATGTCTTCTGATCTTCGGCCCGCATTCGCTTGGCCTTCTCAAGGTTGCCTATCGCCGCGTCGTAGTATTCCTGTTTGATTTCGCAGCCGTAGAATCGTCGGCCCAGCCTCATCGCTTGGTAGCCTTCGCTGCCGATGCCAGCAAACGGGCTGAATACGATCTCGCCGGGATTCGTGTAGAGTTTGATGAGGCGTTCAATGACGCGAAGCTGTAGCGGGCAGATATGCTTCGTATCATTCTCGCCACGTCCAGCCGCCGCATTGAGCGTGTTCGTCTCGCGTATATCTTTCCACGGCCACGCCGCCTCGGCCCATTGAATCCACTCGTTGCGTGTTATCTCGCTGGAGCTGATCGGCACGGCGTTGTCGCCAGGCATAAGGAACTTGATAAGATAATCCGCTAATGCCCCGCGAGTCTGCGCCCTGTCCCGCTCGAGTGTGACGAATAGTAAGCTGTGGGCATGCGTCCGAATCGCTTGGCTTTGTGGGTTCTTTGCCACGAGCCAGTCATACTGATAGTGCATGCCCGCCCGTTCGCCGAGTCGGATGTTAGTACCTCGATAATCAAACGTGCCCGGCTCACCGTTGCGGAGCAGCCTCGGGATGTTCATAACATGGACGCACACAACGCGACCGGGTTTGACGATCCTCCGCAACTGCTTATAGAAGAACCCAAGGTGTAGTTTGGCCTCTGTTCGCAGATCGTCGCTATTGCCGAGGTCGCACATCTCAGACGTGTACGCATACAACGCCGGGAATGGTGGCGAGAATACTGCGAAGTCTACCGACGCATCGGGCATCGAGGCCATGTGCGGCACACAGTCGCCGAAGTGCATCGTATAATCGCATCCGTCAGGTATTGGCATTGCGGAATATCCTCTCTTGCTCTTCGGTGTCCTGTTGAACCATGCGCGCCTTGCGTAGCACGTTCTCAATCATCGGGTATTCAATGTCGGTATAGGGAATGTGGACATTCAACGCAGCCTTGGCCCCGTACCGATTCGATCGCTTGACCGCCTGATAATAGGACTCGTACGAATCCATCAGCCCGCTGAACACTTGGCGTGTTGCCATGTGCAGGTTGAGTCCGAAGCCGAGTATCTTCGGCTTGCTTATCAGCACCTTGCGTTGCCCGCTTATGAAGTCGTCTATCAGCTCACGACGTTTCGCGAACGGGGTCGAGCCCGCAATTGAACCCGCGTCCGGCATCGCCCTTGCGAGGTCGTCTTGCTCTTTGTTGTAGATACACCAGACGATTGTCGATTCGTTAGGCCACGACTCGACCAGCTCTTTGATGCAGGCCGTCTTATGGGTGTCGATCGACCGGCCCCGGTGATTGCCCTTGGCTATCTGCGACAACACCGAACGTGACGTTATGCCGCCAGCATTGTGCGCAAACAGGCTACCCGTCTGCTCGTAGGCGAGCCCCTGCTGTTCGTCGGTCAGCGGCACCCGATGCAAGTTGACTTCGATCGGTGGCAAGGGCTCCGTGTTGTCATGCCAGCCGTACGTCGCGGGATTCGTTAGGAAGATCGCCCAATGAGACAACGCCCGATAGAACGGTACGAGGGCATGTGGCTTGAGTTGCCAACGCTCATCCGTCTGCCCGCGATTGATGAAGAACCTAGCAAGGAAGCTGTTCACTGTTGGGAAGGCGTCCATGAAGACGGCATGGTTCGCGTACTCGATCCGGTCGTTAGGGGCGGGCGTTCCGGTGCAAGCCATCTTCCACGTTAGCCCCTTGCCCAGCTCGATACACTTAGTGCCCCACTTGCCGTAGTGACTCTTGAGCATGGAGGATTCGTCGAGGATCAATGCGCCGAGCCGACCGCGTGTTATGTCATCAGTGAGGGCGTCGTAGTTCGTTATGCCGATGCGACTCTTGCCCTTGGACAGCCACGACTGTAGCCCGCTCGCCTTGACTTGTTCGATATGCAAATCGTCGCCGTAGAACCGCTTACACTCGGCGAGCGTCTGCGAAACCACCATGAGTGGAGAGATAATCAGGACGGCTTGTCCGTCCGGCAATTGCTTGGCACAATGCCTGGCGAACTCCAGAAAGATCAAAGTTTTTCCAAGGCCGCAATCAGCGAACACGCTGAACTTCCGCTTGCGTATCGCCATGCGTGTTATCGCGGATTGATAATCGAACAGATCAGGATGGGGCGTGTAGTCTGCTGTGTCATCTTCAGCGACCACATCGACCCCGATCCTGTCCGCGTATTCCGCTGGAACGATTGCTGTCCGGCCTTGGAATCGGTAGGACGGCAGAGCCTTGATCCGCAGGAACGTGTAGTAGTCGTCCAAGCTGGACGGGTTCAACACTAATCGTAGCTCGCCGTTGGTTGTCATGCTGCCACCCACACCTGAGCGTTACGCCCGCTACGTGTCTTACGCTTGTATAGTGACGCGATGATAAGCCCTTCCTTCTTCAGCTCTGTCATCCGAGCCGACGCCGATTGGTGGGGCAGGCCGGTGAGCTGTTCTATCTCATCGCAGTTGCGACCGTTCTGGCCCGACGTTTGTATGAGCCGATAGACCTGCGACTTCTGCCTAGCCCGTATCTGCTTGGGCGTTGACTTGTAGGCCGCGTTGCTCATCGGGTTGCCGCCGTGGAAGTTGGCTGTTATGTCAGTCATTGTCATCTACGCCCGAAGGCGCCTTTGCTGTGGCGTGCGCGGCATAGCCTTGCGGAGCAATGCCTTGCCGCTTCATGGCCGGGAATTGCCTTGTCAACATTCGCGTATCCCCCTTGCGCCATAGGCGCCTGTGGTTTGGTGGGCAATGCGTCGCCAGGCGGCGGGCTGCACAGCCACGCGGTGTAACATTCATATCTTCCCCTGGGCTTTCGCCCCTGTGCTGTGACAAGCAAGGCAAAGCAACGCGGTGAACGGGTACGGCGTGCTTTATCATTTCAGTTCCTTCCCTGGGCGTAAGCCCCTATGCTTTGGTGAACATAGCCAGACAATACCCGACACCGCACCGCGATGACCGGAACGGCCTCGCTTTCAATTAACCGAAACAGTTTCACGTTCCGCTTTCCTCAACGCTGCCACTACCTTACCGACAGCCACAGCATACTTATCAAGATGCCTGTGGATCTTAAGCTCGTTCTGTATCCGCTCCAGCTCATCGGCCAGCCTAGCCTCAAGAGCCTTCTGGTACGGCTCATGCTTAATGACCGCCTCGATGGTACGGTATGCGTTGTCTACATGATGGAACGCACGTATATCGGCATACCTCGGCTCGCCGTCGCCTTCGCGTACAATCGTCACTTCTATCGAGCGAATGAGCGTGCCCGCTTGCGTGAGCCGATGGCCGTGTGCTGCTACGGTATCGTCCCACTCGAAGTAACCGTGTAGGGCGGAGTCGGGATCGGTTGCCGCCTCTACAACATCCTCGGCCTGTGTTCCATCTTTGCCCTTAGCCAGCTTGTCGATCGCAGGCCCGTAGACTGCTGCCTGCTTGTCTGATACGTGGCCCTTGCCTTTGTACTCTCGTTTCTTTCGTCTCATAAAAGAATCCTTTGCTTTGCGTTGCTACGCCGCGCAGTGCCCGGCATAGCGTAGCCTCGCGAGGCATCGCGATAACGGGCATCGTGTGATCAACTCTTCTTGCCATTGCTCTTGCCAACTCTCACTGTAAACTGTCCGTAAGTCCCGCCCTTCTCTGGACGCCAGCAACCCAGGCCAACCGTCCCGGCAATCGTCAGCAAGTTCAAGATGTCCTCCGTTGCCAACATGCCGCCATTGAACTCGATAGTCGCGTCGATCTCCCAGTGGTTGTATTGCGCACGATGCAAGCGAACCAACGGCTTTCCAGGAGCATTGTTGCAGCGGCCCCAGTGCTTGGCGTGGGTCCGCGTCTTGTACTTGAGCGGGTAATAGTCCGGGTGAGTATCAGACGGCACGATATGAAACATCGGCAGTAGTGTGGTCATGTTGAAGATCGACTTCTTGGCCTCGGCCTCGACCTGCTGCGTGGCTCGCATCATCGCGCCCTTAATAGCGATGAGAGGGAAGCCGTCATGTTTCGTGTCGATGATGTACCGCGACTGCTCGTAGACTTCTTCGGGTGTTTTCTCTGGCTTAGGTTGCCGCTTGGGCTGGCTCTTGGTGCCCTTCGGCGGCTTGGGTGGAATAGCGTCATCGGGTATACGATTCGTCAACAGCGGCGTTGTGCCGACTATTGTCACACACACCCGACACCTATCTAGCTGTGGCACTAAGACCACTGGCTTCTCTGTCTCCTGAAACCCCTTCATCCGGTTCTTTGTTGCAGTTACCATAGGACTCTCTACTTTCCTGTTGTAAGACTCACTCATCCTGCGGCTTGCGCCGCCTTCGCTATGTATTGCCTTGCCATGCGCAGCCTAGACAAGCTTGGCCTGGCCGAGCCGAGTACCGCCGGACAGCGCAAGGCCTGGTACAATCATTCCACTGCCATCATCCAACCAACAACCACCACAAACAATATGATGCACACGCAGACGACAGTCGCCGTAGCGTACATACCCTCTGCCACAAGGGGTGGGGTGGGCGTGCTTGAGGCGCCCACCCCAGAGACGCCAGCCTGCTCAGAGGCCGGAATATCGTGTCTGCTTTTCACAAGTCACCTCTCGTAAATCGGCCTGTTCGCCAATGACCCTATCGAGCTGCGTGTCGATATCAGCCAACGCGAACACCGTATCGACCCGGCTGCATCGCAGGTCGACTTCCAGGGCGTGTAGCTCGGCAAATAGCGCGAGACGCGCGACGATGTTAGGCTTCACAAGTCAGCTCCACCAAGAATGTAAAAATCTCGTCGACCGACATTCCCTGCTGCGCCAGCGTATGGCAGAGGCGGGGCATGATAACGCTGCGCCCGAGTATGAACGCTGCTCGCAGGTCGGTTACTGTCTTGCCGTCAGGCATCACAAACATCCTCCAAGCCAAAGGCTAATCGTCATCGCAACCGCCATGCGTAGCTCGCGGTGGGTTCGATAAGCATACCATCCCTTTCTGTAGACGTACGTTCCTCTAAGACTTTGCGTCAATCGTTCAATTACTCTAGTGACTACGAACGCCTGCGTTGTGCCCGCTTATGCCGTAGTAACCGCATCGCCTTAGCGTGGCCAGCAATCGCATCGCGTACTATTTCCGCGTCAGACCGACCGCCGCCGTTCGCTATCGACCATTCACGCAAGAACTCCAGCTCGGCGACGGGCACGCCAGCAGCCGATACCGACCGCGTTTCTACTATGTCTGTAGTGTTTTGCGACTTCATGCCCACAACTTACACTATCGGAGATATGCCGTCAACCCCTAAATAAATTATATTGCGGAATTCTCTTGACCGCCGCCGGCGAGTCGATAGAATGGGGGAATGGCTGCCAAATACATGTGTCCAGAATACCGCAAGGTGATGGCGCAGAAATACCGAGACTTCATCATTGTCACCAACCCACCGACGCTTCTTAGAGCATGGATATATGCTGGAGATCCCCGATGTGGAAAGATGAATCCGGTCGCACTTGCACGACGTTCGGCGAGATCGTGGATGCAGACGAACGCGAACGTGGGCGACGACGCAAGGGACTCGAATGCGGACACCCGGTAGAATGCCTCGATGGCCACGGTGAGTGTGGATGGTGCGCCGCAGCGTTGCGCCGGCGACTCAGTGTCGCCAAGATACGGGCGCTTCTGGATGAGGTGCGCGAAGAGTTGCGCGAGCCGAAGGATATCTAGCCCGGCTTCACGCGGCCGGCTAATACACCAGCCACCTCGGTATGCCCTTGACCGTACCAGCGTGTCCCGTGTCCGCACCAAGCTGGAACCGATATACGTGCCCGTCTATCAGCACCCCCCCGCTAGATAGATTGCGGACGTACGAGCCGCTAGCGGTGCTTACGACGCTGTGGGCGACCTCTGAGGCGGCAGTGTCATCGTACAATCTCGCGTAGACCGTCCCAGCCGTCGCCAGCATCCACACCTCAAGGTGGAACCCCACGGTGCCACCGAACTCTGCGGCTGTATACTCGAACGCCTGGTCGCTGGTCGTGAAGTAGGTCAGAGCCATTAGAGCGCAATCAGGTTGGGCACACCCTTGACCGTGCCAGAGCTGCCGTCACCCCCGAGCTGGAAGCGGTACACATGAGCATCTACCAGCGTGAGGGCAGACGACACCAGCCGTACATAGGTCGCACTGGCGGTGGACACCTCAGAGCTTGCCACTTCGGCGGCGGCGGTCTCATCGTAGAGTCGGGCGTAGACCGTGCCCGACGTCGCCAACAGCCACACCTCAAGGTAGAAGTCGTCAGGACTGCCCCAGTTAGCGTCGGTGTAGGTGAACGGGTGATCGTCTGCCGTGAAAAACGTCTTAGTCGGCGCAGCCTTTGCCACGAACGCACGGACGATGCCAGCCGTACCTGTCTGCCATAGGCTCGTTACTTGTGCCATTATTAGACCACTACAAAGGTATCACCGTTCACTGGCGCGGTGGGGATCGCGGTGAAGGTGAATATCCCTGTCGCGTTGGCGAAGTCAGTCACGTCGGTTGCAACTCCCCGCAATGCCGCCGTCGTAGTGTCTTCCTTGAAGATGATGACACGCCCATTGAGTGAGTCGTCTGCGTTGCCTACGTCGGAGGTCATCTGCGTAGTAGACAACGTGCCGGCGGCAGCGGTGCCAAAGATTATCGTCTCGGCACTATCTTCCAGACGATCGGCTGCTGTCGTGCTCGCGGAGATTGCCCCGACGTTTGCGTCCATGCGCCCGCCGACCAAGGCCGCTGGCAGTAGTGCGGGTATTGTCGTTCCTGTATCTACCAACGTGGCAGCAGTATCAACTTTGACGGCTGCTATATCAGCGGCAAGGTCAGCAGCGGGGGCGCCAAGCTTTGGTTGCATATCTGCCGTATCCGCAAGCGTTGCCGCCGTGTCTACCTTGACGGCTGCGATGTCGGCAGAGATGTCAGCAGCAGGGGCACCAAGCTTTGGCTGCATATCGGCAGTGTCCACCAGCACGGCTGCCGCGTCAGTTCGTGTAGCGGCAGTGTCCGCTTTGACGGCAGCAATGTCCGCCGCGAGGTTGGCAGCGGGGGTTCCTATCTTCGGCTGCATGTCGGCGGTGTCCACGAGTACGGCTGCCGTATCGACCTTCACTGCGGCAACGTCTGCTGCGAGGTCTGCGGCGGGCGACCCTAGCTTCGGTTGCATATCCGCTGTATCTACCAGGACCGCCGCTGTGTCCACTTTCACTGCTGCGATGTCGGCTGAAATATCTGCCGCAGGTGAGCCTAGCGTGGCAGGCAGCGTCGTGCCGGTGTCCACTAGAATGCTGTCCACCACCGTATCTATCGTGTCCAGCCCGACGCTGACGATGGGGAAGCGTTCCACGTAAGTGTAAACGTCAGTAGCTTTGATAGTGAGTGTGACGCCGTTCACGCCAGAGACGAACATCGCGTCAGGCAGGTCGAATCGATACAGCCCCGGCATGTTGGTAGCGTCCACTTCCACGAATCCACCAGTAGTATATGCTCCTGCTATTGCCACAGTGTCCTCAGTAATTGCAACGGCAGCCGCACGGTCTCGCACATACTGCGATGTAATGCTAGTGTAGAGTAGCCCCGTCTTGCCTGTAGTGTCGGACGTATCTCTAAGCATCACGTAGACAGTAACGCTACCGCTGCCTGCGACTATTCCATTTGTCCATGCGTCAGCCATATCAAATCCCTGTCATCGGGTACGGGTATTTCAAGAGCATAAATCCACCGGGCGGATAGGTCTCGTAGGCGCCAACCCATGCAGCCCCGTCGCTACGTGCGAAGCCGTCCAGGTCGCCCGGCAACAACAGCGTTTCCGTCATCGCACCTATCAGTGGCGAGCCCGCTGTCGGATAACCGTTTGGGTCGAGGACGGATGCGCCAGTCGTCACGTTGCTGCCCGGCGAATACCACCACATAGGCGAATACGAGCCTACTACCTCGTAATGATTCCTATTCCATTCGCCGTTTATGATAATACCCGCCACATCGTGCGCCGCACCTCGCAACTTGATACGACTCATCATGCAACCACGAATGGACGTGTTAGATAACTGCTTAGGTGGGTTTGCGTCCGCTGGATTCTTCCAGTAATTCCATGTGCCCACACTACTGTCGGAATAGTCAGTACCCTTGTATCTAAACGTGCAATGCCATTCAACCAAATTATCGATTTCGTCCCGACCGACGTGGATTGCCTGTTCCGTGTCCGCATCTTGTTCCATGTAAATATTGCAAAGGGCAACGTCGCGAACAACCGTACCACTTGATGATATAATTGCGCCCTGGTGTGACACGCCAATGCCACGGAAGTTAGCCACAATGACGTTATACCGCTCGGCGGTTGGCGCGAAGCCTTCCCACAGATCGGGATGCCACTCGTCATGCACAGCAGCCACTCCGGCGTTTACATTGTTGGCTACGCAATTGACGATATTAGAACATCCACCAGAGAAGGCGTCGTTGGCGATGTAGTCCATTGCCACGTTCCGAGCCAGTTCGATAGTGCGGTTGTTCACCGAATCGTTGTCGAGCCCATCCGCCGAATACTCAATCGTGCAGTTATCGAAGTACGTGTGCCACGATGTGCCTATTGGGCTGGTTAGCGTTGGGAAATATCTCCACACGCCCTCGCAGGTCACTGTGCCAGTCGCGGGTGGCACCCATCCACTTGTCGGCGTCGCCAGCGTGCCTAAAATGATGTCGCTATTGGGAGGCGAGGTAACGGACGCAACTTCATAGAACGCCTCATCGCTGCCGTCAGTCACATGGATACGATCACCCACGCCCTGCGAAGCGAAGTAGTCGTCAAACTCCCCATTCCCGGTAAGCGTGCGTGAGCCCAAGTTCCACGCAATACCTGACGTGCTGGCAAGGTTGGTAATGCCGTTCCCTTGGAAATCGCAATCCTCAAAACAGAGTGATGCGTCAGCCAGGGCGTTATCGGCGGCCTGTGCTTCGCGAATGAACACATCCTTAAACCGCCACAGCTTTGTGCGGGTAAGGACATCACTCTGTGTGCCAAACACCACTTGTCCTTTACCCGAGCCCGGCGCCCGCGTAATCGTCAACCATTCGTCTGATGTAGCGTATTCCACGGCCCCCGGTTGCCCTGTATCGTAGTTGCCCAGCGTACAATAGACGGTGAGCCCGTCGATGATGTTGTTTGCGTCGTAACTGTTTCGCCATGCTCGCCCCGCGACAATGGCCGTGTGAATAGTCGCCTTTGGTCCTGTGCTTGTCGTGACTGTCCGGTCGACAGTGAATCCCGGCCCGGCAACCAGCGTCACGTCTATACTATTGGCTTCGTCGCCGACAGTTAAATTGTCGACCTGGAACCACCCATTTTCAGTGGCACTAAACTCGATGTAGATGATGTCCAGTTCGCCGGTGGCAGGAGTGTACGCCGAAAACGCCCCCGTCTTCGTCAACACCGACGTGGCATTCGTCCAGGTTCCGCCTGTGATACTGAACCCTAGATTGTCCCGCCCGTCATTACTGCCCGAACCAGCCGTCCTTGCATTGCCATCGGTATCGGCATAAGCACGCGGCGCAGGACGGGCACTAGCAGGCGTGCCGCTATCCGGGTCCACGATGAACGTGAAATCATCCAACCCTTGCCCGCCGCCCTGTGTGCTTGAATCCCGAGTCGCACCGTCTTCACCGTAGATGGTTGCAGCTACCGAAACCTCACCAGCCCCGTCGAAGTCGTCGACCTCTATCGGTGCCACAAAGCCCCACAGCCCAGTTGTATATTCCGCAGACGTTATGTCTGTGTTGAGCGTTTGGGCCGTGATAGTATGCGTGTGGGGAACGTCAGCACCGGGAGCCGAACTCTCGGGATCGTACTCAACACCCGAAGGCGGCGTAACAACGAACTCGACCTTTGTAATGCCGGATATGCTATCCTCGCACTGGCCACTAACAGCACCTATAGTGAGGTTCAACGTCTCGCCCGCGTTGTATCTCTTGTGTGGCACTTCCCACCAGCGGCCGATAGGGTTGCTTACTCGATGCCCTGCGCCCGCACTGATTCTGCCCGGCGTATGCAGGCGAGTCGGCGGATGCGAGATATATGTGGTAGTGCCCGTCTCTGTCAGGTCTTCTCCTGCAACTTGCTCTTTGCAGTCGCCGCTCGCCTCCATCATGCGTGACGACCATACGAGGCTGTCCTTGCGCACCTTCCATGCAGGGATGCCGTCAGCAAGAGCTTGCCTATCGTTGGCGGACATAATGGTGCTCATGTTCCAGAAGGCCACTTCGCCTATCTCGAAGTTGACAGCGGGAAGCGTGCCAGAGAAGTACGCCCCCACCGTTATGGTGTCTTGCCCAGTTGTAACCGTGCTACCAGCCGGGTTGCGGCTCTGTGTCCACGTCACAAGACTATTGTCGGCGTATACCACCGGATCGTTCGTCGATGCACCGCCACGATCCCAAAAGATGAACCAATGCTGCCATGCTTGTGATGTCTGATCTGCGGTGTAGCCGCGATATGTATTGCTTGGCGTATTCCAGTTCTGAAACATATTGAACCGATACCCGGCGCCGCTGACCGATGAAAACCAACGGTTTATTTGCGTACTCGTGCCGATAGACTGGCTAAGTAATTCGCCTCCAGCACTAGAGCCATTCCACTTCGACCAAAACGACCACGCCATGTAGCGGTTATCAATGCCGGTAACGCCGCCATTGTTCTGTAGGTAATTGCCGCTGGAAAAGCCACGAGCCACTATGTATTTTCCTCGAACACGATACGAGCCAAGTAGGTCGAAACGACGGTTGGGTCGCTACTGCCATTCAAGAACGTCAAGTCTAGGCTTATCTCTTCTGCGCCCACAACAGCCTCTTGATCTAGCGGAAAGTAGGCGTCAAGCCACTTGTCGGCGTCGCCCGCCGCTGTCCAGTTGAATGTAAAGATGCCTTCAGAGACGACCGCCGTTGACGGGTCTTCGCCTTCGCCAGAGTATCGCACGTAGTTCTGGTCGCCAGAGTCGTCCGGATCGTCGCCCCCGTCGAACACATATACCGTACTCGCCCCAAGGGTATCAGCATCTCCCCAGCCCCATTGGCCGTCTGTCAGGGTGGCCACTGCCCCCTTCTCGAAAGGCTTGTGGTCGACATAGACAACAGCGGGCTCAGAAGGCGGCGTGCCATTGTAGTAGAACTCGTTCGGTGCGCCGCCACCGCCAGTTACCGTCCAGTCATCCGCGCCAGTCGACAACGACGTACGCGCACCCCCAAACGCAATGGCTTTCCACTTCGGCTCGATGCTCATTGTTGCTGCACCACCGACAGTCGCTATGGCACTGATACGCAGCTTCGCATCACCGGCAGTAGGCACTACAGGCGGCAAGTCAAAGCCCATACGCACGATAGAGTCGCCATCGAGGTTGGCCATAACCCCAATACCCTCGCGGCCAGCGGCAGAGATGGACGGGAACACCTTGCCAGATGTCACAAACTCAGTGCTGTATGGCCAGATCGGTCCTGCTTTCATTATGTGAACCCTGTTCCGTTAAAGTTTCGTGGGGTGGCGGTAGCGAACAATGGTATGTGAATCTCGTGGATGACATCTGCCAAGTCGATGTCCTGATCCGCCATTGTCACTGTGCGTGTGGTCGCTGTGGTAATGCTCGATGCGTCTAGGTCTAGTATCTTAGTCGCATCGCTTGCGTTGAATATCTTGAAGAGCCCGTCGCTGAACTCTGTAAGCGTTGTACCTGTGCCCGTGCCTGCCAGCGACACAGGCGTACTGCCTCGCAAGTCTTTGGTACTGTGGTGCGTCCAGGTTCCGCCGGCAGCCGACGAATGCTTAAACGTCAGACGATACATCAGCAGCCCCGTTGAGGAATCAGCCGTGTACGCTGATGGCATCGCATAAGTATCGTATCCGCTTGCGTCCTCTTCGGCGGTAGACAGCGAATTGTACGAGCCGCTTGGCAGGTTCAACATTGTGGGCGAATACTCCCCGCCCTTATTGCAAACTCGCCAAAGCACCACATTATAAAACTTGTTATTGAGCGAGCCGCCAGTCGAGTCGGCTACTAACGTCTCGAAGTCTGCGGTCGTAGAGTAAGCGCCGCCGTTGTGGTTGACCACGTGCAATAAGTCCGCCCCCGATGTGTCCCACGCCGCTAGCGACTGCTTGTGCATCTGGAACGCTACGCCCGCCGTAGTGTCAAGGTCTATAGTTCCCGTGCCCGAGCCGGTAACAGTCAGGTCGAGGCCGCTGCGATACAAGGCATACGATGCTCTAATGCGTTCGGTGATATGCGACAGGTGGCCCTGACTGTCTGTGCCCTGCGCGTGGTCATTCCAATTCTGATTGGCCAACTCGCCAACAGTCTGCACCAAGCCTGCCGTTTGCACTACAAAAAAGCTCACCTTGATATGCTCGGCTGCTGGCCATTGGGTAGTCGACTTGGTTAGCACCTTGGTCGACTGTGGTATGTAGATGTAGTTACTCTGCGGGGCGGCTTGCGTGCCCGCCGTCAACGCGATGGTGTTACCAGCCGACACGTCATACGTCGTCTGCCCGTCGCTGAAGTTCATCGTCAGGTCGGCGGCAGCGTCAGCAGAGTTGGTCAGCGTCATGGTGATCGTGGCGCCGTCAGACGTTATCAGAGCATCGAACGACTCAAGGAATGTGCCATTGAAGAAGTCTAGATCGCCGTGGATCTGTGACGGCGTAACCTCTGACAGCCCCTTGCCCTCGCCCTGTCGAAAGTAGTTACCCTTTGTCGGTGGCATTAGGTCACGGAGATAGTGTAGGGGCCAGTGCCGCCGTCGGGCTCAAGCAGGTTGGTGATGTCCGTCAGCCCGTCGTCGGCTCTGAGCGTGCCACCCTTTTCGAGATAGACATTGGTCAATTCATGCGCTTGCCCGTTCTGCGTAAGGTCCAATGTCCCGCCATTGATCCACGTATCGACTATCGAAACCGCGCCAGTGTTCAGGTGCTTGTCGATGACGAGGCCGCCGTTGATGTGTAGCTCGTCTATTAGGAAGTCGCCCTGTATCGTCAATGTGCCGCTATGCACTTTGACAGCCTCGCCCGCCGTCAGATCGATAGCCGAATCAATCTGGTTCGTGCCCCCAAACTGCGTGAAGTTATCCCACGAGACACCCTTACCTATAAACACCCGCGTTGAAGCAGATTGCGACGTGACGGTAATGTCGTTGATTGTGGCCGCGTCGTCAGGCGCCTGCATTGCGACGCCCACCCCAGCGGGAGCTTCGCGCACAATCAGGTTGGTGCTGGCACTGGTAGTGTCTATGTCTACGGATGGTCGCCCGGACTGCGACGACACGGTGGCTGTGTTGTGTACTATGATTTCGCCGCTGCCATCCATAAGAAGATATATCTGCTGCGAGCCCGCTGGAGTACCCGGACCTTCATGCCAGCCAATATGGAACCGCTTTGTCGCTCCATTCATCGGGAATTGTGCTCGCGTGCTTCTATACTCTTGCTTACTGGTATCGACGGTCCGCCCGTCAGCCGACGTGGCGAATGCGGCATAGTCGAGCCCCATTCGACCGGTGTACGTTTGGTGAATGAACAACCCGTCCAATGCCACGCCGTTTAGTTCTGTGAGCCCCCAACACACATCAACATCGGTATCCTTGAACTCTACGGTGTCTGTTGCAGCAGGCTTGCCGCCGCTGCCGCCACCGCCCGTCCAGTTGTCTTCGGTGCTTAGGTCGTTCGGTCCAGCGCTGGCTGTCGTCGGATCGCCGGTAATAACGAGCGTTGCCGCCCCGCCTGGCGTATTCACAGTAACAGTAAACGGCACGCCCGCCGTGTCTGCCGTCAGCGTGATGTCTGGCGATGCGTCCACGGCGCTGACGGCTGTTCCGTAAGGATGGGTACTCGCATTCCACGCAGAGACCAAAGCCGCAACGGTCGTGGCAATGACCGTGTCCGCGTCAGTGTGCGATGCGATTGCCACGCCGCCTACGCTAAGCGTGAACGTCTCGCCAGCTAGGACGCCGCCCACTGTTACCGTAGTCACTTGCGCCACTGCATCGGCGGTACCCGTGAAGTATGCAATCGCCATACCTACATCCTCTCAGTCAGCCGCGGTGCGGCGTGGTTGTTGTTACCGTCAGGCAATGCTCGACCGCCACCCATAACATCCAGCTGCGCATTGAGCGACTGCATATCCTCGCCGTCCATCCCGATGTTTCGCAATGATGTCAGTACCTCGATACGAAGATCCACTGGCGCCGCAGCCAAGAACTCGAGCGTGTTGCCGCCCACTTGCCCGGTAGAGATAAGTTCCATCATGGCTGATGCCCGCAAACTCCGCACCCACTGCTCACGGTCTAGCGTGTCGCGTAGCTCCGGAGTGATCCGTCCTAGCTGGGCCTTGAGTGTGTCGGCTTGTCTGAAGAACTCGGCGTACTCTCGACGCACGTCCCTCTCGACCATGACCCCTTCTATTAGCGACGATTCCAGTTCTTCGAGCTTCAATACAGTCAGGCCACCACGGCCTGTAATCCAATCCAGCAACCTACGTCGCCAGCCCTTCAGCTCGGCTATGTTGACCTTCGTACGTCTACGGCTCACGTCCATCATCCGCAGATCGTCGTGCCGTTTCTTCAGCTCACGCAACGCTTGGCAGTACATGCCCCACGTCGAGCCCAGCCCAGAGCGTGCCGTGATAAACGCACGCATCTGTAGCGTACTATGGAACGGTTGGTAGTCAGCGAGTAGTTCGTCTATGCGTGCCATCAATTACCTTCTATCAAGTTCATTACACCCATTGAGAATCTAGCCGGACTCGGTAATGCTTTCTTAACTACCCACGTGCCCGCACCGTCCGGCGTGAACTGTTCGCAGAGGTTCAAGCCCACAGCCCCCGCAGCCTGCCAGCCACCCACGATGTATACCTTGCCGCCAACCGTGAACGCTGACGCTTGCTGTCGGATACTATTCAGCGGTTGTCGGTTTACGGTAGTCGGAACATTAACGCTTTGCTGGGTGTCCACTTCGGTGTTGTAGTTGTAGTCGCCAGCCCCGCCGCCGGAATTGTACCCGCCCATCACGTAGCCTTTGAACCCTACGGCGGTTGCGGCAGAGAATCGCCGCGTGATTCCACTAGGCTTGAGTGTTGACCCGCACTTAACGGACGAACCACCACCGGCGGGATTCCATTTAATGATCGTGTCGAGTTGCGACCCTATGTCGTTTTCGCCACCACAAAGGAACGCATCATATCGAGGGTTCTCTGGGCTCCGCTCGGTACGGAAACCCGCCATCTCTGTAATACCGTCAGACGGCCCGTCAGTAAAGATAAGCTGGATAGGGCTCTTCTCCGACCACACGCCCAAAGTAAACTCTTCAACGCTACCCGTTAAGGTCGACGTGGAATCATCGCCGCCCAGCACGTAGCCTTTGCCGCCCATCGACAAGCCCACATGATCATGACGCCCCGTATTAAGTGTATCCGAAGCAATAGTCCACGTGTCCCGCGCGAAGACTAAAGTTTCCGTAGCATACGTGGACGCCGTGGTTGCCCCCCCGACGAGGTATCCGCGATCGCCTAGCGTAAAGCCCGCCGCCGCGTTGCGCTCGTCAGATACTGTCTCTGGTATTGGCCCGCGTGTAGTCCATACCCCACCGCCGATGTCGCTACCCTCATCCGGCACAAAGCTATCCACGTCCCTAGTGCGAGAGGTAAGCTGACTGTTCTCCGAATGGCCCGCCACGAGGTACACCCCAAAGTTGAAGTCTACCCAGCGACGTGCGTCCCGATTGTCGTCGAGGTATAACAGC
>Ga0255047_10001458_pt1 | contig 17164 bp, 15 predicted proteins | sample JV7_2_1_MG_FD_183640 | JGI IMG/M metagenome (GOLD analysis project Ga0255047, IMG submission 183640) | Seawater microbial communities from Jervis Inlet, British Columbia, Canada - JV7_2_1 | ecosystem: Environmental > Aquatic > Marine > Inlet | place: Canada: British Columbia | collected 2016-10-06 | reverse complement strand
GTCAAGGGCAGCGTCGTCAGCACACCTGCTAGCTCACAATTCCTGGTGCTGCGCGTCGGCGGTGAGGAGATCACCGTCGAGCTACAGGCAGGCACGAAATTCTACGATGAAAACGGCGTACAGGCCGCCGAGTCGATTGTCATCGGTGCGGATGTCGAGGTCGAGGGCGTGCAGCCCGCGAAAGCTGATATCACTGACCCTGACCTGATACGGGCCGCCCTGGTCTTTATCGAAGCCGAGGAAGACGAACAGACGAGCGGCACGATCATTGTCCCGCGCGACGCCGTTACGCGCAGTTTTGGACTGACTCAGACCGGCGGCGGCGACATCTGTGTTCGCGTCAATGATGACGCAGATATTTTGCTTGTTGATATCGCGGCATCGGAAGTCACGATGGCGACATTTGCCGAACTTGCTGTGGGCCAGGTCATTGACCTGTTTGGCGTCATGAGCGACTGCTTCGACGCCAACGAGGTTATCGTCGACGTTAACGCAAGCCCGTAGCTCTAACTTCTTCGATTTTGTGCCGCCACCATCTGCCTCCGGGCACGTTGGCGGCGCAGATCGACGAGGTTCTTCATCTTGATTGTGTCCGGCGCCTTCAACAGCTCTTCCATCTCGCTGCTGACAGGTGGCGCGTCTTCGATTTTGAGCCGGTGGCGGCCCAGCGAGATGACATCGTCATCCTTGAGGATCGTCTTCCTCGTTTTGACCGAGTTTACCGTTGTGCCATTGGCACTGTTCAGGTCGAGCAACACCAGCGCGTCGGTATAAAGCAGTAACACGGCGTGTATCTTGCTGACGTAATCGTCATCAACGATGATGTCGGCGAAATCCGAACGACCGATCAGGAGCTTCTTCTCGTTGAACGTGAACTCACCGAGTGTGTCGCCATCACGCGTGATAATCAGCTTCGGCGGCTTGCGGCTTTCTGCCGCGTCCTGATTAAGCACAGGAATCTGCATACCCGAGTCATCGGACGCTTCTCCCGGTGCATAGGTGTCCACCACGCTAACCGGGAATCCGGCCGAGCGCTTGATGGACTCCAAAGCAAACTTGTTCAATTTGCCCGGCCATCCACCTGACTGTTCACCCAGGCGATCACAGACATCGAACGGAAAAATGGTATCGGCGCGCTCACTGCCGGCCGCCTGCATACGCGCATGCAGGTAAATCATCGTTTCTTTGGATGACAGCGGCAACAATGAGTACATAACCGGATCGCGCTGAATAAAACTCGTCATGCCATCGGACTCGGCGAGTGTCTGCATGCCCTTGTCACCGGTCAGTATGAGACGAAGCGCGAACCGACCTTGTACGGCAATGGCGGCGATCGTATTCAACACACGCAGCGAACTCGGGTACATGCGGTCGACGTTATCGATAATCAACGTGGGTGGCTGCCAGGAGCGCGTTTGTTGAGTCGCAAAATCGGTGACTGCCTTGAGCAGTACCTCGTCGGGCTCGTCGCCAGACTCCAGGCCGAATTGAGTAAGCACCTTTGACAGCAGGCCTTGCGGCTTGAGATGAATGCCGTTGACGAACGCCACATCGCTGTCGCCTGACAATTGCATTGCCAGCTCGCGAGCGATCGTTGTTTTTCCGGAACCCCCGGGGCCAAAAAGCAGGCCGATACCGTTGGGATTTCTAAGCGCGGACTGCAGGAACGACAGTGCGTCGTGATGCGACCGGTATTTGATAGTTGTCAGAGAATCAGCGTCCTCCCCAAACGCGCGATTACCCAAGACAGAATGATTTGCTTGCATGAATACTCAGTAGCCAGGATGTTAACGGTAGGTATTATTCCCTTATTACACGCAGTAGCTGGGCGGAAGGTTCCATAATCTGGCCTATTTTCGTCGGAGTTCTTTACAATATTCTCGAACATGACCCATAACTCATTGATTAAAAATCACTTTCGACGCCGTGCGTCCCGCATTCACAGCGATCTGCGGGAAATACCTATGTGCGACGAAAATCACACTTCCAGTACTGTTATATTCTCCGCCGTGCGCACTCTCCTGACCTGGCTGGCCGTTCTTGCCGTAAACACCGTAGCCGCTCACCCAATCGATTTCGACGAGCTTGTTATCGACGCCGGTTTTTATGTCGAGCAACCGGTTCTGTTCGCAAGCCTTGCGGGCGATGAGAGACATGTCGTGCTCGGCGGTCGTGATGATAAATTCGCGCAGCGCCTGGCGGTTTTCTCATTGCGGAGCACCGCAGAGCCACTGCTCAGCCTGAGCCCTGGCGCACATCTGATTGCATACGACACAGGCCGCATCGGTGGCCGCGACTCGCTTTTCTTCATTGAGCCAGGCCGCATTGTGCGCTTCGACATCCCAACCGGGGAGTTTGTCGAGTTCGCCAAAGTCCGCTCGATCTACGGACAGCAGCGTACCGGCCAGATCACGCCCATCGACTTTATCCGTGACGTTAGCGGCGACGAACTCGACGATCTCGTTGTTCCGGATACCGCCGGGTATCGCGTCCGCCTGCAGCGCGAGGACGGCACTCTCGGCGAAGAGGTTGTACTCGAAGACAGCAGTGCAATGACAGTATCCGGAGGGACGGTCAGCTTTGAAAGCCGACCGTTGGTCAGCGGCAATATGACGGATGATGACCTTCCCGACCTTGCCGTCTGGCGCGGCAATACGCTGCGTGTCTATGAACAACGAGCCGACCGCCGCTTCAACGGTGAGCCTTTAACCATCACGTTGGATCTCGGCCTGCAGAGCGAAGCTGAGATGCGCTCCATCGAATCCGGCCGCGGGGCGATGAATCAAAGCGGTCTCACCGAGACGCGCATATGGCGTGTCGAGGACCTGAATGGCGACGAACAGCCCGACATTTTGACCGAGTCGCTGTTGAGCAAAGGTGTGTTCGACAAGGAGAACGACTTCCGCCTGCACCTGGGCCGGCTTGATGGCGAACAAATTCGCTATCACAACGCGGAAGACGCGTTGCTTGCCTCATCGGGCCTTCAGTTCGGCCTGATAACAACAGACATTGACGGCGATGGCAGGAAAGACCTGCTCGTCCGCAAGGTGCGCCTGAGTTTTGGGCGCGTCATACGCGCCCTGCTATCCGGCAACGTCTCTTTGCAGCTGCACTTCTTCCGCATGACGGATGCGGATACCTATGCCGAAGAGGCTAACTACATCACCAAGACCAAAGTGCAGTTCAGTGTATCGAGTGGGCAGGTCGATATTCCGGCTATCAAGGTCGCTGATTTTGATGCTGACGGACTGCAGGACCTGATGATGCAGACCGACACCGATCAACTGAGTTTTCAGAGCGGCGTGCGTGGCGACGGATTGTTCTCGGAGCAAGCGTTAGAAAGAACTGTCGCCTTGCCACGGAATGGCGATCTCGCAACGACCGACGACATCAATGACGACGGCCGTGCGGATCTCATCATTCGCTACAACGCAGCCGACGGAGATGGCCCGTCCAGGACCGTTCGCTTACTTATCGCGACACCGTGAGCAGCTAGTCGGACGAATGAACCAGCCCTGCGAGCTGGCGACTCAGCTTTTCCCGGCCGCCGCGCGCGTTCATATGATTGATATCAAGAAAGTCGGCCGGCTCGAGATCGAACGCCTCCCATGACAATACGTCGATGCCCAGTTGTTCACCGATGTCGCTTGTGAACGCGATTAGCCTGTCACTGCCACAGCTGTCCTTGATTTCATCGGTCATTGTTCGGTCTGCGGGGTGTAAGAAGCAAACCATCCGGTCAGAAATTTCCTGCAATGCCCGCGCACCGATGTACCAGTGGTCCACGGCCTTCTCATCGAATTCGATTTCACCAAGATATGCGCCCGCAATAACCCGGTCCCGCTCGCGCACCCAGTTCGGCTTGCGCTCCTTCTGGCGCGCCTCATCCGGCGCATTCCAGGCACCGCGTGTATCCGCGAGCCACTGAAACTCGAGGCTCGTATTTTTGCCTCGCAGCGAAACGACGTTGCCCTCGAAAAAGTCCGGGCCGAGGTTGATGTCGCCGCTGGGCGGCGTCGTACTTATGTGCATCGGATCGAACTCATAGATCACGACGGGCACACGTACGCCAACTGCCTCGCACTGCTCCCGAATGAATTCACACATCATGCGCATGCCTGCCGCGTTGACCGCCGGGAAACCGGCATTGAGCACGACGGCCGGCTCGAACTCAGGTGGGCAAATGGCGCGAAACGTGCCCGACGAGCCCACCGCGAGCACATCAGGTGCACCATGCTCCTTCAAGTAAGCCGGGAAACGCTCAATAAATTGCAGGGCTCGATTGGCGCGAGGCTTTTTGATGATGCGGGGGATGCCAAGCAATTTTCGCAGCCGGTCGAACAAGCTCAACTCCGGCTCATCGACCTGTCCCGGTGCGAGTTTGTTCGTCTCACCGCGCGCTTCCCTGGCAATGTCATCGAAGGACATTTCGGATAGCTGAATAACGGTGTCCTGGTCCAGCGACATCCCGAACTGATGCTCAATGTCCGTAGTGAAGCTGATGAACGCGATTGAATCCATGCCCGCGTCGAACAGGTTCTTCGCTGCCATGATGTTTTCGCGGCTGAGCAACGGTGCGTGAGCCAGGATTGACTTCAACAGGAACGCGGCTTCGTCGGACAATCCGGACGTATCTGCGTCGCTCTCGAGTCGGGTCTTTTCGAGCAGGAGTTCACCGAGCCCGCGGCGGTCGACCTTGCCACTCGCGTTCTTCGGAAATTCGGAGACACAGAAAATCATTGCCGGCACCATGTAGTCCGGCAACGTCGTGCTGATTTGTCGCTGTATCGCCGCCGTGTCCGCATCGCCGGTCTCGAGCGCAGCAACAATTGACGTCGCGATCTCGGCTCCACCCGGCCAGGAAAGTGCGACCGCATTCAGGCCCGATGACGCCGTTCTCAGTGCCGCCTCGATTTCGCCAAGCTCGATGCGATATCCGCGGACTTTCACCTGGTTGTCGACGCGACCCAGGAATCGCACGTCTCCGTCCTCGTCAACCACTGCCCTGTCACCAGTTCGGTACGCCTGTCTACCGCCCGGCAATGTCACAAAGCTCGCGGCTGTCTTTTCCGGGTCATTGAGATATCCAGTCGCGACCTGAGAACCGGAAAGAAACAGCTCGCCAGGCACACCATCCGGTATTGGTCTTTGCCCGGAATCGAGAACCAGTAACTCCATGCCGTCGAACGCCTTTCCGATCGGCACCGTATCGTCTGCAATGAACTCGCCTGTCAGAATGAACCTGGAACATGCGATCGTCGCCTCGGTCGGCCCGTACCAGTTTTCAACGACAGAGTTCGGTGCGGCCTTTGCCCATTCAATCGCCACGACCGTAGGCAGCGCTTCGCCGCAAAACAGGCTCGATCGCAAGCTCGGAAACGCGCCGGGAACGAGGTCTTCCTGCAGGCGCACCTGGTACGCAAGCGACGGCACCGAGAACCAGCAGGTAATGGCGTGATCGCGGACATAGGCCGACGGCATGCGCAGTTCTTTCTCCGACGCGACCACCAGCGTCGCGCCATTCTCCCAGCAAAGGAAAAGGTCGTGCACTGACAGATCGAAGGTCAACTCGAAGGTTTGGGAAAAACGATCATCCGGCTGCACGTCGACCATGCGTCCGGCCGCCTTCAGGTAGGCCTCGAGCTGGGCGTTCTGAATCGGCACACCTTTCGGATTGCCCGTACTACCAGACGTAAACAGGATGTACGCGAGATCGTTGAGCGACTGCTCCCGTTCGGGTGCCTGCATACTCGAATCAATTTCATGGTCGGCTTTGTGCTCACCGCAACTGATAATCGGGAGTGCGTCATCGGACAGGCCAGCCGCCGCTGTGATCTCCTGCAAAGATGCCGCCGCAAACTCGCCGCACACGACGCGCTCTGCACCGGAACTCTTCAGAATCGTCGCGTTGCGCTGGCACGGATGATTGACGTTGAGTGGCACATACGCTTGCCCCGAGAATCGCGCTGCCAGAATACCGATGTAACTTGAAACATGGCGTTGCGCCATTACCGCCGTAATTGGCTGCGGTTCGTCGTCATAAACGGGCGAAAAATGCCCGGCGACTCCGAGTGCTGCAGCAACAAGCTCGCCGTAGGTCCACGACTCGCCGTCAATGATCAGCGCAATGCGGCCAGGATCATCACGTGCAACTTCAAGAATCCGGCTGCCGGCCTGGTACGCGCTCAATTCAGTCGTCCCATAATGGCGGGCATAACGGCGTTACGTTTGCGTCGAGCTGTTTCTTGAGTCGGCTGTTGCCGAATTTGTAGTGCGCGCGCAAATCACTGTTAATGAAGCGCTCCAGCGGCTCGGTCAACTGTGGCCTGAACGTGCTGAAGAACCCCGGTTTCGACAGGCCCGTGTATTCACGTGGATAACCAAAGCGATCCATCAGGTCGCCGTTGTAGGCCTCGACAATTTTCACTTGCCCTCGCGACAGTCCTTTGCGGTATTTGCGGAAGTTCCCGGTCATCAGTGGTTTGGCCAGATTTTCGCGTGGGCCACCTTTGACAGCCAGTTGCTGCGCGTGGTCGGCCTCATGGAAGGTGTGCATGCGCTCATCAAAATCCAGACCAAGAAACGCACAGGCCCTGGCAACCGTAGTTTCAAAGTTTCCGACGAGATCCTCGTAGCGCTGTAACAGCACGCGATCGGGCCCCAGCAAGCCGTAAGCGGTCAGCCCGCCGAGCTGGTCTTCGCGCCAGACATTCATCGCATTGCGAATGGAGCCAAACTTGTTACCCATCCAGCGCTTGCGACGGGCGACGCATGACAACAAGAAGTCCCGGGGGTCACGCACCTGGAAAACGAACTTCGCATCGGGAAAACAATCGACCAGGAAGAACAGCATCTGGTGGATATTGTTCTCTTTGACGAATGCGTGCTTGCCCTGTCCGTCGAGCGACATTTCCTGGAAAACGAATTGCGCCAGCGCCCGCGGCTCAATTTCCGACTGCGCATCGATCCAGTCGGCAAGACGCTGCGCCTCTTCGTCACCCCGGTACCTGGCAATCCGGGTCACTGCACTGTGCTTCAGTATTTGCAGTGCCTCGGACGAAACCCCACCCTCGGCGATCTCGTGCAGGCGCAGGATCAGGTCGCGACCAAGGTGATACGGCGGGTGCGCGTAAACTTCGGGATGCTCGCCGATGATCGAACTGATCAGATTAGAGCCCGAGCGTTCGGAGCAAATTAAGAAGATTGGCGTGGCTGGCATCGAGGAATTATTAAGCTCTTTGTGCGACCCTACGCAGTATATGGATAAGCTCAAGGTCATCGCAATCAGTGGCACCGGCCGAACGGGCAGTACGTTGCTGTCATTGCTGCTTTCGCAGGACAACTCCGTCTTCAATCTCGGCCAGATGAGGCATCTGAACAGGGCGTACGAGGACAATGTGCACTGCAGTTGCACAGAAAAACTGCAGGACTGTGTCGTGTACAGTGATGTCGCGCTGACAGGAGATATGGGAGCTGTGCTCGACTCTCTGGCCGCTGTGACGCACGCATCGGCGTTTATCGACACCTCCAAAGCGCCGGGATACGCGGCAGCACTTGGCGAACTTCCAAACGTCGATTTGTACGTCCTGAACCTGATTCGTGATCCACGCGCCGTCGCGTGCAGCTGGTACAAGCGCAAGAAGAGTTTTTCGGCTTTGATCAAAAATGCGCGCGACTGGCTCAATCGACAACAAACTCTCGAAAAATGGAGACCCGCGCTGGGCGATCACTTCATGGCCGTGCGCTATGAAGATCTTGCGACCAATCCGGTCGACACAATTTCAGCCATCTCGGAATGGGCGGATATTCCAATACCGGGATCCCTGTTTGTCGCGGCGGATCGGGTACATATCGACTGGGGCAATCAGCACCTGTTCCCGCCAGCCAACGAGAGTGTACTGGCCAAGCGTGAAACTGACGTCAAAATTGCCGTCGCCGAAAGTTGGAAGAATCCGAAAAACCGCTGGATTCACAGAATCGCCCGCTATTTTGCCGGCGCCTACGGCAGGCGACTCTACCCTTAGTCATCCTCGACCGATTCGATCCTGTCGATCGTATCGATGCATTCGGATGCGGTCTCGACCAGGTCGCCACCACGCGTCGTAACTTTTTGCATGACTCCGCGCGCCCTGTACGGATCGATATCAGGCAACAATCGCACGGCCGATGGCGTCGCTTCCCCGGTATCGATCTGGTCTTCGATGAGATCAAAGGATCTGTCTCCCGCCTTGACCAGGGATATGCCCGCCAGCATCCGGTTCTGCTCGTCCTGGCTGGATACCGCCTCAAGCAGCGTATCCGCGCTGCCCCGGGCACCGAACAAGCGCCACATGATGCCTGCAGCAAGTACACGTAATGGCGTCACACCCTGCCCCACAGATCGTTGTCGTCCCAGTACTCCGGGTCGTGGGTCGCGCTGTGGTTGAACCAACCGTTTCTATGTCGCTTGAGCTTCGCATTTTTCGTTTTGAAACGCTGTCTGCCCCTGTCCAGCATGATGACCAAATCCAGGTGCACACGTATATCGACGATGCGACTGACTTTCGAGAAATCGGGATACCACTGCTTGTGCACCGGCCAACTCAGTAGCACGAGCTTATCGAACGCCACACCGCGCTTCGTTGCCAGGTGCGCGACCGTTCCACCGTGGCTGTGCGCGAAGAAATCAGGTGCGCTCAGACCCTGGTCAGGTATCCACTGCTGCAGCAGCGCCGCGTCTGCCCGGCGTGCTTTTTTCGAGTAAGCCCCGGTCCACCTGAAGCTCTCGTCATGCACCTGCAAGTCAGGCCGCTTCGACTTCAGCGCCCCGTAGAAGTCGCCGCCCGGCTGGTACCAGGAGCCATCCGCTGCCCAGGTACCGTGCGTAATCACAGCTGTGTCGGATTTGCGGCGGCGTTTACGAGACCTGGGTTGGGCAACGACCTGCCCTTTTGGAATTGCCTCCATCGGGCCGATCTGACTCATGGCAGCAACGGCGAGGCGCGACGTTAACCTGTCCTCACTTTCGTACGCCTGTTCAAGCGTGCGGCGAATTTTCGGACGCAAGCGGGTCGTTTCGCGGGCACCTGCCGCCCCGGCTACAGCGACGAGCGGATGCGGGCTGTGCATGGCGGCCTCGAAGAGAGCTGCTGCCGCCTCCAGGCAGGGTTTCTCATAAATCTCGTGAATAAGCCGGGTCATTTCCTTCTCGAGCGCGGGCTCCTTATCCTGGCCCAGTTCTCGCTCGCTGGCGCCGAGGTAGCGGCAAGCATCAGCCACCTTCAGATGCCGGGCTCGCTTGAGCGCCGAGACATCAGGCAGGGGGAACTCCGCCAGTTCCTCAACGGTCGCGGTGTCACCAAGTACGCCCGACCGGATGGCCAGCAACAAAGCCGCCTGCGATGCGGCGGCTGACTGTGTGCCCTCATCATCCTCGCGTGCCGTGACCGTAAACGCATCGCGGGGATCGATTGGCCCATACTGCCGGTATGTCACAGTCCGGCCGCCTCTCCTGCGGTCGCAGCCTCCCAGACACGGAAGAAGTTGCCGCCCATCACCTTGCCGACGTCGTCGCTGTTGTACTCACGATTCAGGAGCTCGGCCGCGATGGCGTGAAACTTGGCATCTTCATCAAAACCGACCACGTATCGCGAAATTCCGCGGAGATCGGAGCCGATACCGACATGATCGATACCGCCGACCTTGATGACATGCTCAATGTAGTCGACCATTTCGGCCACATCCGAGATATGCCGGCCGTGCGGCCAGATGCCGACGATGCCACCGTTTTCTGCAATGGCGCGGATCTCATCATCATTTACGGCGCGATCATTGTCGGTGAATTCGCGGACGCCACCGTGGCTGAAAATCACCGGGTGTTCCGACAATTCCAGTATGTCCATCATCGTTTCGTGATTCGAATGCGCCATGTCGATTATAAGTCCCAGGCGATTGGCCTCTTTCACAACCTCGCGACCGAATTCGGTCAAACCACCGGGTGAATAAGGCCAGGTTTGCATGTGCCCAAGTTCGTTGTTGCGGAAATGGACAAGCTGGATGAGCCGCAATCCGTTGTCGTACATTCGGTACAAATTCTCAATGTCGCCTTCGAGCGCATCCGCCCCTTCGAGGGCTGGCAGGACAGCGACCTCTCCACGCTCGCGGGCTTCGAGGACAACTGCCGGGCTATCGGCATGAACCGCATAGCCAAGCTCGACGGTTCTCATCGCCCGTGCGAGTCGATCGGCTGCCAGTGCATACACCTCGCCCGGCGCCGGTTTGTACTTGCCATCCCCGACGACCGAACCGTCACGATTGGTGTAGTCGCCATCGTATGCCATATCGCTACTGATATTTGCGACTGCGACATCCATATAGCTCTTGCGGTACACCTCGATTTCCTCGGCCGAAATCGACTCGACATTCTCGCGGTGGAATCGGCTCGGATGCGCGTGCATATCCACGAACACCGTTGTCTCATGTATCTCGGCAACACGTGGATCTGGCACGGCGTCAGGTGTGGCGTCGGGTGAAGGCTCCTGGGCACAACTGACCAGAACGGCTGCCGCAAGTAAGAATGATATGGTTTTCATTATTGGTGCCCCGCCTGTCGGTTAATACCGAATTATAGCCGGTGTAGCCAAGTGCTATATTGCGTTTAGGAGGCTCGCATGAACAAGAATATCTTTCTGGCGGCGCTGATCTTCGCATGCGCTGTTGCAGCACCCGCCACTGCCCAGGACCAGCTGACCGGCATGTTTCGCATGACACATACACCTTTGGAAGTTGTCGGCGAGGAAATGGCTCTGGCCCTGAACGACAGCATCCCTGCGGACCAGCGGCTCAAATGGCAGATGTATGTGCCGGAGACCTACAACGCAGCGCGGCCGCCCGGGGTCTTTGTCTTCCTGGATCCCAACGGCTATGGCGGCATGCCGGATCAGTGGCGTGCGGTGTTCGAGAATCACAACCTCATTTGGGTAGGACCGAACACGGACAACCCGCGAGCCGGTGAAAGCGCCAGGCTATGGCATGCCATATTCGGCCTGCGGGCAGTTGAACAGGAATACGCCATCGACCTGAACCGCGTATACATCGGAACTGCCGGACGCACAGCGGTGACTGCGCTTAACGTGCAGTTGAATGCCAATGAATTCAAGGGAACGATTTACATGCGCACTTCGGCCATGTGGAAGTCCATTGCAGCAGACCGTCTGGAAATGCTGCAGCGTAAGCGCCACGTTTTCATAACCGGCACCAATGACGATGCCAAGGCGCGCATACGCAGAGACTACGAGAGTTATCAGGAAGCCGGCATTCCTGGAGTGAAACTGATTTTCGATACACAGCGTATCGGCAAAATGCCCGACCCCGATCACATGGATGAGGCAATTCGCTTTCTCGATGGCGGCTGAGTAGGTAAAAGTCCTCACTTGAATTAAACAATTTTAGGTCGATGCTTCTCCTGACGGGTTTGTAGGGCCCGTGGTCATACAGATCGGGAGAAAACACGATGACCTTAACGAAACTGTTCACCATTGGCCTCATCACCCTGTGTACCGGGCTTCTCGGATGCGAACGCCAGGTAAGTTACACAGAAGACATACAGCCATTGTTCTTCGCGTCCTGCTTGCAGTGTCACGACAAAAACTCGGAAGGCTATGCCGCCAGTGGTTTCAGCCTCGACAGCTACGATGCCGTCATGCAGGGAACGAAGTTTGGAAAGGTCGTCGTCGCGGGCAGCAGCGAATCGAGTTCGCTGTACCTCGTGGTCGCACACAAGACGGCTCCCGAAATTCATATGCCTCCCCATCATGAGGATGCACTGGCCGAAGGCCGCGGGATCCCATGGACCGACGAGCAAATCGAGGTATTGAAACTCTGGATCGACCAGGGCGCGCTTGATAACTAGGGTTCGAACTGTACCTGGATCAATATTCCTCGATTTCGAGATCCGGGTGCGCCCGGGGTAGTGCCACCCGGAACCAGATAAAAGGCAACAAGGGATTGGGTAGCCAATACATCCAGGCAAGGTTGCGAATCTTGGCACCATCGTTGAGGTGCAGGTTCATCCACACGTACAGGAATTTGTACGGACACAGCCCGGGCACATAGTTCACTCGAAATTTGTCTGTCCGCATGTGCTTCTTGCGGATGTAGAGGTTGCCCTCAAACGGCGTGATTCCCCAACCAAGAGGGCCTTCAGCCAGAATCTCGCCATTGCTCGCGAGCCTTACGCGAATATTCGTCACGGCGCTGGCCCGGCAAGCACTTCGTCCATCGACAGTGCAAGCGTGGCTGCCAGAATCAATCCTGAAAGTTCCATTCCGTTTCTCAATCAATTTGTAGATGTGTCCTGCCATAACAGACCGGCCCCGTCGCCGTTTTGTTACCGGCTACGCCCCTGATCCCATACGCAGCTTTATGAACTGCGTCAGGTTCGTGCGCGAGGGGCCATGCTAGTCTGCGCGCATGTTCCTGCCCATCAAAGCCGATTTCAAACTGCCGCACTGGCCCGTGCTCACGGTGCTGATCTGCGTAATTTGTACCGCCGTCTTTTTGAAGCAGGAAAGCGATTGGCGAGCGTTCGGATTGTCGGTCGACCGCTATTGTGCCAAACCGCAAAGCCACTTGACGCAGATGATCATGACACGCGTTGCGGCATACAAGGACGCCGACTTCTGCGGCGAAGTGATGTACCACCTCAGCCGATCGGAAACCGAGGCCGAGGACATCGCCGATATCGCCAACTCGATCAAGCCTCTGTCGGGGTTCAGCCCGGATGACTCCCGGGATTACGTGACACAGATGCTGAGCGATGAGCTACGTTACTTCCGCTCGATCGTCAAAGACGACCCGGGCAATAGCTATTCCTACGACACGGCCTCATGGAATGCCTGGCACATGATCACTTCGAGCTTTGCTCACGCCGACTGGGGTCACATTATTTTCAACCTGATCTTCTTTTTCGCTTTTGCGACGACAGTTGAGGCGATCATCGGGCCAGCCGCATTCGTCTTGTTCATCCTCATCAGTTCGCTGGTCATCGGTGTTACCGATTCGGTTGTTTCAGAACTGGTCAACAACCATCACAGCACACTCGGGCTATCCGGCGTCGTCATGGGCGTAATGGGTTTGTTTTCGTACCTGTTGCCACGCGGAAAAATCCGCTGCTACTACTGGTTTTTTGTCGTGTTCGGCTCCGTCGCGGTTCCTGGCTGGGTTCTCGCGAGCTGGTATATCGGAGGTGACATATACCAGTTGTTTGTGTCGGAAGACCACGGCGCGATCAACGTGCTCGCTCATGTCGCGGGCGGCATCAGTGGATTCCTGTATGGGCTTTTCTTCCTGAAAGGCGCGCGCATGCTCGCGGCGGCACTACAACGCGATATGGATAAGGCGTCTATTGGCGCGTAAGCATTTCTTCGCAGGACTTATGTTCGAGATGTAGATGCCCGATTCGAATTGCCCCTGCGACGCACGTCGTGGGGGTTTTTCTTGCGCGGCTTCGAACGTCGCGAGTTTGATCGTTGCGGTCGCCCCTTGTTGATCGGCTCCGCTCTAATCCGAGGGTCGGGATCGAAGCCCGCGATAGTCTCTTTGTCGATATCGCGCTTGAGCAATTGCTCGATATCACGCAGCAACTTCTGCTCATCAACGCATACCAGCGAAACGGCGTTACCATCGAGACCGGCACGCGCTGTGCGGCCGATACGATGCACATAGTCTTCAGGCACATGCGGCAACTCGTAATTGACAACGTGCGGCAGCTTGTCGATATCCAGTCCACGTGCAGCGATATCCGTGGCGACAAGCACCCGGACATTGTTTGCCTTGAAGTCTGAAAGTGCGCGCGTACGAGCACCCTGGGACTTGTTACCGTGAATAGCGGCCGACTTGATGCCATCAGTATTGAGCTGTTCGGCCAGGCGGTTTGCGCCATGTTTGGTGCGTGTAAATACGAGCACCTGGCGCCAGTTTCCCTTGCCGATCAGTTGTGACAGAAGCTCACGTTTGCGGGCTTTGTCAACGTGATAGACCAGTTGGCTGACCTTCTCGACAGTCGAGTTACGCGGCGCAACTTCGATTTCGACGGGGTCCTGCAAAAGGCTCGATGCCAGGCTACGTATCTCTTTCGAGAATGTTGCAGAGAACAGCAGATTCTGACGTTCTCGTGGTATCAGCTTGATGACCTTGCGGATATCGCGAATGAAGCCCATGTCGAGCATGCGATCTGCTTCGTCCAGGACCAGTATTTCGACGGCTGACAGGTCGATCGTTTTCTGCTGCACATGGTCGAGTAAACGCCCTGGAGTTGCGACGACGATGTCGACGCCCTCTCTAAGACGAGAAATCTGCGGCCTGATGCTCACGCCGCCGTAAATCTGTATCGTCTTCACAGGCAGGTTGCACCCGTACAGTCCAACGCTCTCGTTCACTTGTGCCGCGAGTTCACGCGTTGGCACCAGTATCAGTGCGCGAATACGACGCCTGCCGGAATTGAAGGGTTGTAGCCGCTGCAACATTGGCAGCGTGAAGCCCGCAGTCTTGCCCGTACCCGTTTGGGCACTGGCCAGCATGTCGCGGCCTTCGAGAATGTGGGGGATTGCGTCGCGCTGAATCGGGGTTGCTTCTTTGTAACCCTGTTTTTCGACCGCACGCAGCAGTTCGGCCGAAAGGCCGAGTTGATTAAATAACATTTGGTGGTACTCCGAATACGTCTGACCCGCAGCAAGATGTAGCCATGCACGGTTCGGCCCAGACTGGAATTTGTGTAGTGACTCCGGGGACGCGGAATGCGCCGCGGAGATATTGGCACAGACCGATGTGTGCCAGGACGGGCGCACTGTAACAGGTATTTTCGGAAAAGAAAGGGTTATTTGTCTCAGTACTCTATAATGCGTAAATGAATGATTTCATGGAAGAACTGAAGCGGCGCAAGGTAATTCGGGTGGTTGTCGCCTATATCATTGTGGGCTGGGTGCTCATCCAGATTGCCGAAACAACCTTCGCGCCGATTGGTTTGCCTCCCTGGACACTGACTCTCGTCATCGTGCTCGTCATCCTTGGCTTGCCGCTCGCAGCGATTCTGGCCTGGGGGTTTGATATCACGCCGGAGGGCATTGCAAAGGACGACGGCGGCAGACTCCGGATAGCGATTGCTGGCGGCCCGTCAATCGCAGTACTCCCCTTCCCCGACATGAGTGCCGAGAAGGACCAGGAGCATTTCTGTGACGGACTGACCGAGGAATTGCTCAATGTGCTGACGCGGATTCCCAATCTCCGGGTTGCCTCGAGAACATCGTCGTTCTCGTTCAAAGGTAAGGAAACGGATCTCAAGGAAGCGGCGGAAAAACTGCAAGTTGCCCATATCCTCGAAGGCAGCGTGCGTAAGTCCGGCAACAAGATTCGCGTCACGGCACAGTTGATCGAAGCAGAAACCGATTCGCACCTCTGGTCGGAAACCTACGACCGCGAACTTGACGACATATTCGCAATCCAGGACGACATTGCGGCGCAAATCCTCGAGGCCATGAAGTTCCGGTTAGGTACGGATGACCTGCCTAAGGCCACAACCGACAACTCGACGGCCTACCAGTATTTCCTTCGCGGTCGGGGGTATGCGATATCGGGAAGCAAGCGCGAAGTCGAACTATCGGCTGAAATGTTTCAAAAAGCGGTCGACACCGATCCCGATTTTCTTCGCGCCTGGCTACAGTTGGCGGAGCAGAGTTCGATATACGCCCTCTTTTTTTCCAAGGACAAGAAGTGGCGCAAGTTGGCCGATAGGGCTGCCACGAAAGCAAGCGAACTGGCGCCCGGCCAGGCCGAAAGTTACCTTGCACAGGGCTACGGTCACGCAACGAGCGAAAGGTTTGTCGACGCAGAACGAGACTTACGCAAAGCGGTCGAACTTGACCCGGCCCTCGGCCGTGCCTGGCACCATCTCGCTCGTGCCGAGCATCACCAGGGAAAAAGCCAACAAGCCATTGCCAGTTATGAAAAGGCCACTGAATTCGACCCTGACGACTACGAAAGCCCGCTACTCGCGACAAACCTGAAATTCGCCGCGGATGATGTGGCTGGCGCGCGCCGGACGGCGAAAATCGGAGTGGAACGCGCCGCGAGAATTCTGCAGGATTATCCTGACAATCAGCGCGCCTACTACCTTGGCAGCGGCGGTCATTTCGTACTGGGCAATATGGAAAAAGCACTGCAATGGACTGAGCGTGCGTTGGCACTCAATCCTGACGATCCGGCAACGCGTTATAACTCGGCCTGCTTTTATGCGAAGTTCGAGGATACACATGAACGCGCACTCAACTTGCTGCAGGATTCAGTCATCTCGCGAACATGGATTGAGAACGACCCAGACCTTGACCCGCTTCGCGAATATCCACGATTCAAAGAGATCGTCGATGCGCTACCTGAATAATCACAACGGCAGGTACACAACCGTATTGGTCAGCAGGATCATGATGAACACAAGACAGGTCACCATCGGGCCCAAGTAAATCTTGCCCGTCATTCTGAAGAAGTAGCGGTTGAAGTACGGCAGCACGAACATCATCGGCACAACCGCGAACAATAAATTCACGTACAACCAACCATCCGTCCAGTAAACAGTGCCCGTCACGGCGAACGTCACGTATTGCACGACAACGATGAGTAACAGGCCGATCGAGTTGCCGATGCCACCGAGCAACATGCCTTTCCATTCCGGCTGTCCTTCCGTACGCATGACCGCATTGACACGTAGTGAGCTCGACAGGAAGAAGATGAAAAAGAACGGCGCATAGACGAGCAGCAGCAATAGCTCGACTGGGCGAAACACGCGTACACCCATGAACAGGAAGCGATAGTCGACGTGGAACAGGTAGTACATCGTGAACAACAGCAGGTAGTAGCTGGCGAAAATCGCAATAGCGAGCAAGAGCGTACGAGCCAAATCACGGCGCACGATTTGAATTCCCCACATCTCCGGCGAAACGCCATGCTGCTTGCCGTGGAAGCGATACGCTAACCAGAACATCAGGAAACCGACCGTACCGTTCAGCACAGCCCACATCATGACGGCGTTATTCATTCGTTGTGGGAAGAACCAGGTCTGTTCGCGCGTCGACGCTTTTATGAAGAGCGTCTGTGACAGCTCCGCCATGGGAATGTAGGAGAAGCAGGCAATCAG
>Ga0255047_10001457_pt1 | contig 17164 bp, 3 predicted proteins | sample JV7_2_1_MG_FD_183640 | JGI IMG/M metagenome (GOLD analysis project Ga0255047, IMG submission 183640) | Seawater microbial communities from Jervis Inlet, British Columbia, Canada - JV7_2_1 | ecosystem: Environmental > Aquatic > Marine > Inlet | place: Canada: British Columbia | collected 2016-10-06 | reverse complement strand
AAACAAGAGAAAAAGGCTCGTCAAGAAATTGCAAGAAAGGTCACTCAAAGTAGAGCTAGTGAAATACAACAAGCGCTGCGTGAACTCGAAAATACCATCAAGAAAGAAAAAAACGAACGTTTAAAAATTGCAAAAAGCGTTACGGACAGTAGAGCTAAAGAGATACAGCAGGCATTGCGTGAACTCGAAAATTCCATTAAGCAAGAAAAGAATGAACGCCGAAAAATAGCAAAAAGCGTTGCTGATAATAGAGCCAAAGAAATTCAACAAGCGCTGCGCGAACTTGAGAATGCTATCAAGCAAGAGAAGAATGAGCGTTTAAAGATTGCAAAGAGCGTTACTCAGAATAGAGCCAAGGAAATACAACAAGCGCTGCGTGAACTTGAAAATGCCATTAAAGAAGAGAAGAATGCACGTTTAAAAATCGCAAAGAGCGTTACTCAGAATAGGGCTAAAGAAATACAACAAGCGCTACGTGAGCTTGAAAGCACTATCAAAAAAGAGAAGAACGAGCGTCTGAAAATAGCAAAGAGTGTTACGGATAATAGGGCTAAAGAAATACAGGAAGCGCTACGCGAACTTGAGAACGCTATTAAACAAGAAAAGAATGAGCGTAAAAAACGTAATGCTCTTCTTAGTTCTATTGGTTTAAAAAGATTTCAAGAAGAAGAACGTAAGTTAATTGCTCTTGTTAAAGAAGATAGAAGGCTTCAAGAAAAAAGACTAGCTTCCTTTAAGGCCGCTGCGGCACGAGGAATAACCGCTGCTGGCGACGATAGTGATGCGGCGATTCAAAAAAGAGTTATTCAAGAATTAGCAAGATTAGAAGTTGTTACTAGAGGAAGAAGACGGGCAACAGAAGAAGGTTTACGTAACGATGGCATTTTAAACGCTACATTGCGCCGAACAATTATTGCCGAACAAAAGAATTTGTTTGATGCGGACGCGCCAGATATTAAACAAAGAAATCAAGAGTGGAGAGAACAAACTGCTATTCTTCGTCAACAAAGATTGGCTACAGCACAAACAACGGGATTTGTAAGACGTGGGGCTTCGTTACAAAGAGACCTTAATACCGAATTAGTACGAAGGGTTACCGAAGCTAGAAGGTCCGGTCAACTTGCACGTCAATCTCTTGAAAGACGCGCACCCGGTGGTGGTGCAGGTAATATAGGTAGTACAGTTACATTCCGTGGCGCCAGAGACATCGAAAGTTTTGGCCGTAGACTTAATCCACAGCAGCTAGATAGATTTACTAAGGCACTTTTCGGCGCCGCTCGTGCAGGCGACAATGTAACCAAGGTATTTGATAGGTTCTCTAGAACATCCCAAAAAGCCGTTGGTTTTACTGCCGCGCTAGAGGCTCGAATTACAAGTGGAACTCGCGCCGCATTTAACTTTGGTAAGCAAGTTCAATTTGCTGCCGAAAGACTACTTGCTTGGGCCACTCCTGCAGCGTTCCTATTTAGGGCAATAGGTCTTCTACAAGATTCTGTAAGAACAATTGTTGAGTTGGATACCCAGGCTACTAGATTACAGTTCTTCCGCAAAGGAGGATTGATTAATCAAGCTACTGGTGAAGCAAGAAATTTGGGTGAGGTATTACGCAATGTATCAAATGATATCGATACTTTTAATACAGTATCGCGCAGAACAGGTGTGGCGGTTGGTAGTGTTGCCGAAGCTATCATCACACTACAACGTGTTGGCGAAACAGTTGTTGATACAACAAAGGATATTAGCGGAGCACAGCAAGCTCTTGAGAGTAATCTCCTAAGAACCATCCTTGCACTTTCTCGTCTAGAAGCTGGCCAGCTTTCTACAGAACAAGCCACTAGAGGATTGGTTGCCGTATTTAATCAGTTCCAGGGTGTACTACAAGGAATCGAGGGCGAGCTTAGACAAACTGCTATTGCCAATATTGGTGCGCAAATTGCCGGCGTAGCCAGAGAAACCACATTTAATATCGCTGAATTAACCGGAGCCACAACGAGATTAGGCGCTTCATTCTCCCAATTTGCCGGGGCCAACCCAGCCGCTACTCTTAAGCTCGTTTCTGAGGCTGCTAAAGCAACTGGTGCTACAGAGAGTCGTCTAGGAACCCTGTTCCGCCAATTAGCCACCCTTGTTCAACAAAATGAAGTAGCATTGTCAACCTTTGGTATCCAAATTAGAGATACAGACGAGAAGTCTAAGACCTTTGGTCAAGTAACGATGCCGTTACTAATCCAGTCTCTAGTAGATTTCAATAGAATTTCTGTTGAATCGCCAGCTAATGCAGAGAAGCTTGCTAAGTTATTTGCTGACAGAAGAACTTTGTCGGACTTTAAAGCTACGGCCAAAGCTCTTGGAAGGGAAGGTATAGCAAAATCTCTAATTGAATTATCTAAAGGTGCCGGAGAAGCCACAAGAGTGGCCGACCAGGTAAGAGAAACGTTCCTAGCTGATAGTGCTGCCGCAGAAAGTCTGGCTGGTAGAATACAATCTTTAAGTTCTGAGTTTAATGAATTTGTCAAAGGCGCGGGTGCTGCCGATATATTTAAGACCCTTATTTCTGGCGCATCTACCTTAATTGGTGTTTTTGACGGAGTCCTTAAGGTGATAAGCAAAATCGGGCCAGCTTTAGCTGGATTTGCAATTGCGAAAATTGGTCCACAAATTGCAGCAGCCCTTGGTGGTGCCCTCTCTGGTGTTATTAACAACGTAACGAAAATTGGTGTTAGGAAAGAAATAAATGTTTTATTAGCAGAAACAAGAACAAGAATTCAAGGTATTAATCTTGCTGAGAAAGAAGGTTTACTTACAACTCAAGCTGCTTCCGGCTTTAGAAGTAGAAACCTACAACTAACGCAGGCGCAAGCCCTTGCCCAGGCTGAATTAGACGCCCTTCTTCTTGCTGAGAATGTAGAAAGAAAAGCTGGTACAATAACACAAGTAAGGTCACTTGAACTAGAGCAATTGAAAACCGCCGCTCAAGTGGAAATTAATATTCTAAAAGAACGAGAAATAGCACTTCAACTAGAATCTAATGCAGCAGCTGCAGCCGGCGGTGGTTTTGTGCGCCGCAACTCCTTGGCTCTTTTTGCAGGCGCAGGATTATTTGCAGCCACTCTCTTTGGGGACAACCTAGGTAAGGCTATTGGTGGTCAAGATAAAAAATTAGCAGCAGGAGTTAGTTCAGCATTCCAAAATGCCGGTATCGGTGGTATTATAGGCGCCCAACTTGGTAGCATTATACCTGGCATCGGAACTATTGTTGGTGGTATTGGCGGTGTAATCATTGGTGGTCTGGCGGGCTTCTTTGGCGCCACAAGTTCAGAAGAAAAAGCATTAGCTAAAGATAGAAAAAGAAGAGACGAAGCTCAAAAGGCAAGAACCAAGGCATTTGATGCACAAACTAAAGTCATCGATGCCCGTCAAGCCAGAATTAACAAACTATTTATTGCCAGAGGAGCGGCCCAAGAAGCTCTTAAAAATACTCAGCAGAAAATTGAGAGATTGGCTGCAAAAATTGAAAAGTTCGAAAGAGGTTCTAAAGACCAGCTTGCTGCGGCAAATGAGTTAGTTAAATTACAAGTAGAGCTTGAGGCAAAAAGAGAAGCTACAGCATTAGAGAGTTTGCAAATTGAAGCTCGCAAAATTCTTCTAGCTAAAAATCTATTGGATATCAGAATTCAGCAACAACGCGAGGCGGCTAGATTAAATCTACTGCAGGACCTTGCAATCGAAGGACAGCAAAAAGAAAGAACCATTCAGATTAAAATTGAATTTAGTCGCGCGCAGGTTCAAAACGAGATTGACGCTGTTCTACAACAGATTAGGCAGCAGGAAGCAGAGCTTCGCAATGTCGATATTGCACAAGATAGGAACGCTCGCGCAGGACTCGAAAGAACCATCACACAGCTTCGTGCGCGCGAATTAAACCTACGTATTAAATTAGAGCGCGATACAATTAAACTCAGAAGAGAAGCTGTCACGATTGCTAGTCGTGAGGCCCAAAAACAAATTCAGGCATGGGTTAAAGCGGCAAAAACTGTGGCTGGCGCATTTAAAAAGGTTGTCGGTCTTCAGTCTGGATTGGCCAAGCTTATTACAAAGCAAGGTGATATTGCCGCAAAAGGTATCGAACAGCGTGCTCGCCAAACACTTACTATCCTAGAAGCACAGGGATTAAGCGCAGAGCGTCGCCTATTGCTTATTCAAGAATCAACAAACCGCCAAATCGCCGAGGTTCGTCGCGCTGGAGACTTTGCGAGTCGAGCACTTCAGGGCGGTAGAATTCAGGCGTTTAGTTCTGCAGGAGAAATTAATGAGGCAGTAGAGGGACTTATTGATTCTATTCGCGCTTCTGCCGCTCGTGCTGGAGATAAAGAGTTTACAGAGTCAAGGAGTATTTTCGACCAAGAACTAACCCTTTTGAGAGAGCGCGAAAAAAGGGAAAGGGCTTTATTTGAAGTTAGAATTCAACAAACAAGAAACGAGATTGGTGCGCGTCGCGACCTTTTAAGTAGAGAAATTCGCTTATTACAGCAACGTTCAGAGGCCGAGGCAAGGTTCACCAGACAAAGAGCAGAGGGGCAAAGAAAGTTTGGCGAAATTCTTCTTCAAGGACCAGAAAAGTTTCGTCAAGCGGTTAATGATATTCGTGCTTCGCAAAGATTCTTCCGTGGCTTACGTAATCTAAACGAACAATCGATTCAACGTATTTTTAGTAGAGCACGTGGTGCCATTGTTCGTGGACAAATCGACCAATTAAACCAAGTCGTTCGTGGTGTTAGAACACAAATCGAAACTGGTGGAAGGCCGATTGTCGCTCAGGTTGATAATAAGAGATTGCTTGATGCATTATTAAGGGTTCTTGACCCAAGAATTACAGCACGTGAATTAAGTGAACAACTTGGTGAAGAAGGAAGACTGGCGCAACAAAGAACTGCGGCCCAAGAAGCAATTAAGAAAAGGCAGACGGATTTATTTAATCTAGCGACTACAGATAGGGAACTACAAGAAGCGCAGCTAAGGATTGCTAGAGAAGCCAGAGATAGAGCTATTGACCAGCGTAATAGGCTTATTGCCCTAGCTAGAATTCAACTGGCAGCGCAGCTTAAGACAAAGGACGATTTGAAGGCTGCACTTGCTAGGGCTGCTCAATTTGGAGCAACAATTCCCACAACAGCTACACCAATAGGCGCTGCCGCCGGGCGTGCTGCGGCCCGCACTCCATCTGGAATTACTGGCGCTACTGGGGCTAGAGCGGGAACTTCTGCGTCCCCACTTATTGTTGGTGGCGGTACTCTTGGTAATATCGAAGGAATTCTTAGAGAACTATTAACTTGTTGCAAACAATGCTGTAGAGCGTCTGGTGAGGTTGCCAAAAATACAGCGGCTGTTCCCGCTGGAATCGCGAAGGTTAAAGTAACAGGTCCAGTTCCTGCTATCCCAGCAGGACCGAGAGCAGTGAGAACTGGAGGTATTGGTGGGGAGCCCGATAGAGGGATTCTTGGTGTAACTAGAAATCTTCAAAGATTAGCTCCAGTTCCAGAAGAAGTTAGAATAAAGCTTGATGAACTTGTTAATACAATAACTTCTTCAGATAGAGAAATTAGACAACGAAGAGAGAGAATTACTACAGATAGAGGTGAAGCCGCATCTGTTCGCAGATTAAGAAGAGGTAATGTTGGAAATCGACTTATTGAAGACAGGACAACAGAAGCATTAACTGGAATTAATCAAAGAATTCGTGGTGCACAAGCAAGTATTTCTAGGAGTCAGCTAAGAAGCGAAGAAGCGAGCAATGTTCTTATTGGACTCAGGCGAGAAGTCGAAAGAAGATTGAAATTTGCGATAGCAGCAAGAAAATTGACTGAACAAAATCTTAATTCTTCAGAAAAATTAGTAATCAACAGAGAGGCAGAGCTTGGTTTTGCAAAAGAAGAATTAGAAGCCCGTAAAGAAGAAGGAAAAAGAATAGTACGGCGCGAACGATTACAACGTAGTGAATTTAAGATAAATAGTGAGAATTTAAAAACCGCTCAGGCGAGACAAAAAGCGCTCCAAAAAGAAGTTGCTGCCCGAACAGAGTTTGATGCCGATGAAGCTATTCGTCTGTCGGCCAAACGAGTTGGAGGTAATCTTCGTCTTATCGACACTATTGCAGCTGATGCTGCGTTTCGAGCAGCACGACAAATAGAAGAAGAAAAGCTTCAAAAAGATATCAAGCAAAATCAAACAGCCATTAATAAATTAACTAAAGAACGCGCAAGACAACAAGCCACTTTGAATAACACTATTACCGAGCTTACAGTTCAAAATCAAAGAATAGTTAGGCAAGATTTAGAAGTTTTTAGGCGTGCTAGTCGTATAGATGATGCCATCGCTAGTGTAAAAAAGAGACAGTTAGAATTAGAAAGAAGGCGCATAGAAATAACTAAAGCAGAATTGGTTGCTAGGTTAGCAAGAAGACCTGCTCCAGCACCAGCGGCACCAGCCCGCCGTGATACCGCCGTGGGTATTGCTGGACCAGGTAGAACTGGTGGTTTTAGAAAGGATTTTATTGATGTTGTTAGAGATGCGGCTCGTTTTTCTGGTGGTAGTTTCACAATTAGAAGTCGCGAACAACAACGACTAAGACAACAAATCTCAGAATTCACAAAGAGAACGGGACGTGGAGCAACTCCATCACAACAAAGAAGGCTTAATTTCTTACAACAACGTGACCTTAGAAGAGGAAGATTCGGCGCAGGAGAGACATCGAGGAGACTTCTCCAAGACCCAAGGCTACTACAGCAATTTGGTAGAGCAACATTGGGTAGGTTAACTCAAGGACCAATTAGGCGAGACTTATTAAATATTGGTGGATTTAATGAAGGTTCTTTTGCGCTACGCAACGCACAAAGAAGAGGTAGATTTAGAGTAACGGGGCGTCGTGCTCGTGAAGTTGACCCTGCTGCAACACGCGAATTACTCGGAGATATTGGTCTTAGTGGACTTGCAGCTGGAGTTACAAATAGAGAAGAGGCTGTTAAGGCCCTTAATCTTGTTTTCAAATTGACCGAAGCGCTTCAAAAGGATACAAGGGAAGCTAGAAGAGAACAGGCTAGACTTCTAAACCAGGTGTTAAAGGCTGACCTTGAAAATGCTCGTAAACAAACTGCTCGCGACCAACAACGTCGTGGTGGACAAGTTGGAAAAGGAGAGCTTTTTAAAGAGGACGAGGGAGATAGACGTAATCGTGAGAAGGTTAGAAAAGAACGTGAAGAAGCTCAGAAGGCTCAAACACAACAATTTGCAAATAGCATTAGACAGGCTGGTGATGAAGCGGCAGACAAATTTAGCACCGCTATTATTAACGTTATAGACCAAGCATCACAGACGCTTAGTAGGGTTAAAATCGCAGGGGTTAAAGCGGATGTAAAATTCGGTGTAGACGTTGAGATTAACAATGCAGTTGGGGTTGATGATTTTATCGGCAAGATTACAAGAGCGCTTACCGCTCAAAACGTTCCACAGTCTGTTATTAAGGTTATCATCAAACAACTTTGTGAGAATTCAAAAGCATTGGCGCAAAGAGGTATTATTCCACCAAGTTTGGTCGAAGAATTATGCAAGGAAAATAATGGAGGCTAAGGGTGTCGTCGGTTATAGTAGCATCAGGAGGAGCTAGTCTTGGATTACCAAGTTGGGGACGTTGTTTTTGGCAAGACCCTAACGATGGTAGATTAGTTCTTTTATACGCAAGTGGTAGTTTTGAAGTTGACTATATTACGTCAGCTGATAGTGGTGTTACGTGGTCATCACCCAGCCTAGCTTTTCCCGTTGATGGATTTGATGTTCATAATAACTTTGATACCGAAATGGACAGGGCAGGTAACGTTCACTGCGTATTCCGTTACAGCGATTCAGGATGTTACCAGCTACTAGCGAAAGATTTTATTGGGGGCGACTGGGCACCTTCGGGAATTGGGCCTGCTGGATTTTGTAGCGCGGGCGATACCGGTTCGGCCAAAGGCTTCCAGGGCAACATCATGGTCTTGGACGAAAAGGTTCTTAATACTCCAGTCGAGGACCAGAGCCAGCTACCACATTTATTTATTGCCGCCAAGAACGCAGATAATGGAGTCGGCGCCTATCACCTACATAATCCATTCGGCCACACACCTTCGGGATTATTTGCCAAGTCGGCCAATATCCCAACGAGTATTAGTGGTGCAGGAATAGATGGGGGATTTCCTTTCCTAGTAGACGCCGGACCAGGCGGAGATACAGGGCCGAGTGTAAAGATTATTTTTAGACTCCAAGAATCTGGCCATATGTCTCTTGGCAGAGCATTTGGCGCATGGAGATATAGATATCACCCATATCCGTCTGGGGGCGCGGCGAATACAACCCTTGGTGGTTCGTTTAATAATACAGCACAGGAACTTGAGACCGGTGGGTATTACTCTAGACTATTGCTAAATCCAAATATTGCAGTATCAAGATGTGGGGACCAACGAAACTGGCTCTGTATAATTCCAAACAAATCTCACGTGCGAGACCGTCGCCAACTCGAATGGGACTTCAACCAGCCACCTTGGGATTTTTTAACGGCCGATTACCAGGGTTTCCTTAATTCTAGCGATGAAGCTGGCGCCCTCAAGGACTCAGGATTTAATCTAGGAGATGTCTTTGTAAACCTACGTGGCTCTAGAGGCTATTCTGACCCACCATCATCTATCGGTGGCGTCGTCCCAATGACTACAGTAGGAAGAGGAATTCCAGCTACTGGAAATATTCCATCCGACAATGGTATCTTCAGGACTGATGCAAGTGGAACTGCCTGTGATATCTCGTGGAGAGACAAGCCTGGTCGCATACATCTTTATTTTATGAATAGGGATTCTTCTGGCAAGCAAGTTATCAGTAGAATAATGTCTGACGTAAAGCACGCTGGAAAGCTTGGGGCTGATAAAAACCAAACACTCCAATTCTCATTCTCAGAAATACTCGCACCAACTTCGGGCATCCATAGTTGGGCCCCATCTGACAAGACCTTTGTTGGCGGCAGTGGCTGTTTATTCGCATGGAATAATTTCAAAGCCCTTCACCACCCAGTAGACCAAGGTAGTGGAGTTTTTAAACAAGAAATCGTGGTCACGGCTGGCGCCACAATTTCCGGTGCACTTTCTTCTCTAGTAGTCTGGGACTATGATAAATCAGTTGATTCTCAGTTCTCACTTAGATTACCAGATTATACCGCAGATAGAACAATGGCGACTGGTATTGGAACAAAACTACTTTCCATTGGCGCAATTGGATTTGGTCCAGAAAATGCGTTTGATGGCAAGCTTGGCACGTCAACAAATATCAGTAAGGGTGACGTTCTTACTTTGGGCTTTGACCAAGTATATCCATTTAGTAGGGTTGAATTGGCATGGAGAGCCCCAACTTTCGGAAATAGAGAACTTCCTGCTATAGATATTCAATCTTCATTTGACGGTGTAACCTTTAAAAGTGTTGGCACTATTCCAACTGGTGTTAGTATCGAGCCAGCGAACTTTGCTTCCCCGCAGCCTGTTTATCCAGACAGATTAGTTAAGGCTACATCTGAAGTAGAACTTGGATTCGTTGATAGAACTATTTCTAGTGGCTCATATATTATGCCTTTTGTTGGGAAATTTATTCGCTTGTTGTTTGCTGGTGCGGCGGCAAATGGTAAAACAAACAATGTTCCCGTCTATCAGATAAGACTATACGGTCCATCGCAAACCCCAAATAAGTGGGTGACTAGTGGATTTGAGAAGGATTTAGTTGCGGCCAAGGGAACCGAATCATCTGTGGAAAAATTCGACGGCGTTTTTGAATTCTCCTCACTTCCTCCTGGCTGGCGTGCAACTGGCGATTGGGACTGGTTTGTGCGTGCTAGTGGAAATTTAACCAAACCAAATGGTTTGCCGACCGCTCAGCCAACGCAACTTGGAACGATTCAGTCTGGTATTTTTGTTGGTCAGTCAGTTGGTAATGGAGATGGTTCTGCTCTTAGAACAGCAGAATGGATGTCATTAAATAGTTCTGGTGTTGTGGAAGTCGATATTGATATTGCCATAACCGAAGTGGACTCAAGCGGGGCGCCCGGTAGAAATATTCAATGGGACACTCGTTATCACAAAATTGGCGCTGGCGTTACTATTCCTGCTGGTCCAGAAGACGATGAATTTAATTTTTATGCGGCACCAACAGGTGCGCCGGCTTCTACAAATATGGGTCAAGTAAAGGGGTTCTTTACTCAGGGTCCTTGTTTTGTAGGAACATGTCAATATTTTACAGTGTCCACAGATATTCCACCAGGCAAATGGACACTTCGATGGGTATTCAGAAGAGGGTCGACAGCCAATATAATTCCAATTGCTGGAGATGAAGCTGTAGCCTATATTGATAATGTTCGCGGGCTAGATGGCCCACCACTTACATCAATTTTCGGATACATGAGAGGCGAAAGTTTTGCGACCGGTGTAATTCACGGATATATGAAAAAGGCAAAGTGGTCTTCAGTTGATGTTTATACTAAGGGTTATTTCTGGTTTGAACCTCGACACGGTTTTATGGTCGGACAACCTCATGCCTTCAGTAGTGTTAACGCTTACATGCTTGGAAATAAAGAAGGACAGGTTCTCGGCTACATGCTAGGTGGGTCTGGATTACTTTCTATTCCAACTGGTATCACACATGGATATGTTGCTGTTCAATCTGGAATAACTAAACAGGTCTACGGATATCTTCTAGGGAATAAGCAGGCCCAGATTCTTGGATGGTTATCCGCTGCTAGTGGCTTCCAGCCGCCTTCCGGTATTCATGGCTATATGATGGTTCCTGACATGACCGGAATTATTTATGGCGGTGTAAACATGGGCGTTTCTGGAACACCAAGCGAGCGTGTTCTTGGATTCTTGGCCAATAGAGAGTTTGAGAGCGTTCGTGGTTTTGTTGCGGCACCACCCGGAGCTTTTAGTTCGGTCTTTGGATATATTCCACCACAACCAACCGGTGTGATTCTTGGATACATGCGAGGATTGAGTTCTGCGACAGGAACTATATTCACATTTATGAAGGTTGCCGACGCGGAGAGCGATGTATTTGGATATTTACCTGCTAGTGGGGATGATTTAGTTGGCAGCCAACAGCGAGTTCATGGTTATTTATTTAATGCAGGGGCTTCTGAAGAGGTCTTTGGATATCTAAATGTTCTTCAGTCGGCTCAAGTTTATGGATACATGAAAGGTAATGTTTTTGCATCAGGTAGCGTAAACGCCTGGACAAGTGGAATTGGATTTGAAAACTCAATAATAAACGGTTATATTGCAGGTATTAGTGGAAATGCTAGTGGAAGTATTAATTCATACTTAATCGGTGTCGAAATTCCTTCGAGTGTAATTGACGGATACCTAATTGGTTTTGACGATTGTGTGCCTCATGGAACGGTTCCATTGCCGGCACTACCCGCATTTACAATTCCTACCGGCAATTTCATTAATAACTGTTGAGGTGAAAGATGGCTCTAAATTTTAATGCCGGCGCCCAAATGTTCTACACTAGACCGTCAGACGGAGCAACCTATTGCTTTAGTCCGGTCCCCTTATTGGCTGAGAGCAAAGAGTTTCTAACAACAGGCGATGGCGCCGAGAGACTCGGTATTGTTCACCAAGTTACATTTAATGGATTTTTACTTGCCACTATTCCGGCGCTATCTGGGATTAGCCCTGATGCTTCTTGCCTAGAAGTTCTGGACCGTAAGAGCGACCAGCTTTGCAGCGCTCTCAGTGAAGACTTCGGTAGTCTTTTAATTGTTGACGCTTCTGGATATCCGGTTATTTCTGAGCGTCCAAGAGTTGTAAGTCTGAGCTTTGACGAAAGTCAAATGGTTAGCACACGCCAATATACATTGATTTTCGAATACAACAGCGATTTTAATGATGCGAAAAAGGTAAGAGAGTTTACTGAGACTTGGAATTTTAATCAACTAGACGACGATACTATAGCCGCAACTCATGCTATTAATGCTGTAGGTATAAGCGACCCTATTACTGGAAATACTCCATTCCAAAACGCGCGTGATTTTGTAGTTGCAAGAGTAAGTGGCTCTGCTGGACTGCCAGATAAAACCAACTCTTCTATAATGCGTGTACCGTTCGTCGATGCTTTAATAGATATCGATGGCCTAACTCCCTTTAACCACGTCTTTACCGAAAACGTTGACCTAACAGCTGGCTCCTATGAAATAAATGAAACTTGGGTTTTAGCCTCTGGTGCATTTAAAGACGATAGGACTGTTGAGAAAACCTTCTCTCTTGATGAGACAAATAATCTTGTACAAACTGTAAATATCAATGGGGTCGTCCAAGGATATGGTAATACTACGTTTGACAAGTTTACGAATGCGCTAACTGGGTTTAATACGTTTGTTTCTCCACAAATTGGATTTACTGCTACTTCTGGAATTACAACAAAAAGCACAACCGAGAACAGGTTCGCTGGCTCGGTAACTTATTCATTATCGAGAACTCCAACGGACCCAGACGACCAACTTGAAAGTAGGTCGATTCAAAGGTCGATTGAGCGTCAAGAGGATGGTAGTGTAACTCAGACGGTTTCTACTTCCGCATCTATTAGACAGGGTAGTGCTTCTGGAATTCAACTAGCTATTGATTTTTGTTTTGAAAATAACTTCCCAATTGATTCGGCCGAGCCAATTTTCGCCGCTTCTCTTTCTGGAAACTTAGTTAGCGTAAGTAGTAATAGGGACGAAATCGCCAACTCGTTCTCTTTGACAAAGACGTTCCACGACCAATCAACTGCTCTTTATAGAGAAGAAGTTCAAGTAGACAGACAGGAGTCCTCTGATACTTCTGTAACATCGGTTTCGATTCAGGGAACTGTATTTGGTTTAGGCGTAGAAACTTCAACAAAAGACAATACTAGATTTATTAATGCATCTGGTGCGTTCTTCGGCCCTGGTGGTATTGAAGATTTAATTCCTGGTCGCGTTGCAGCTATTACGCCTACGGGTAGCTGTATTGACAGCACACCAACAACATCCACATTATCCTTTAGTGAGTTTGCTGGAACTATCGTATATGCCAAAACCTTTGAGAGTAGGTTTAAGACCACAAATGAAAATATTCTCAAAGAGGAAATTGAAATTGGTTTTGATGACCCAGCCGAGGTAATTGCCGTTATTCCTATTCCAGCGAAGGCAGATGGACCTATTTTACAGGACCAACAGACAGTAACAGGCAAAACAAAGAATTTGAATATTACGTATACTATGAAGAGAAACACGAGTATGTGTGGCAACACTGTGGTGCCAAATAATCTTTTATTGTCGACAGCTATCGCGGAATCTGATATCTTGGTTGATAATACGCCAACAGCAAATGCCAGGGGAGAAAAGCCGGAATCTACTAAGGTCTTTAAGACACAAGACCAGAAGGGCTGGAACCGCCAAACGTTAGTATTTACAAGACAGATAGTTTGGCAATATCTATAAGGTGAAAGATGACAGCAACAACTCTTGGTTTAACATCGCCAATTAAATACTTAGGTGCATTTGTAAAAGATGTTACGTGTAATCTTGGTTTAGCTCAAGGCCCAAGCACATGCAGTGTTACGTTGGCTGAGGACGAGAACTCTGTGCCACCAGCCACTTTTATTCCACCGGTTCTTGGTACGTTTACAAAACTACAAGTTGGGTCTACCTTTACATTCACTGGCGTTATTACCAAATACGACAGAGACGTAAGGAATATTTCCGGCAGACTAACTAGGGTCAGTATTGCAGATGTTCGTGAAATAATGGCGGGCATTCCATTAATATTGGCTCCCGGATACAGAACTGTTGCTGATTTTATTAAGGCTAGCTCCGAGTGTTCAGTTATCGACGTATACGGCGCGTTCGATTCAGAAGAGTTTGGATTTAATCTATCCGGGTGGAATCAGGCGGGCCTCGCGTATGATAACGTAAGGAAAGCCCTTGAGGGTGGTGCTGTAAATATCCAAGGATTTGCTGGATTCCAAGTTCCCGCTCAGGGTGCAAAAGCGTTTGGGGAAAAATACTTCTTTAACCTAAGTGAAGTTACGCCATTGGTCAATCTAGAATATCGCGCCAATACCAATTTAATTTCTATGGCGGATTTCATTCAAGAGTTGGCCACAAACCATTCATTCGACTGGTATGTAGAAACTAATGGCGATAGTGGCGACGACATCGAGATTATTATTAAGACCATTCCTCGTAAGGTTGATAATATTGATGTTGACCTAAATAATTTCTTGGCCGCTAATTCCGGGAGGGTTATTACGGCCACCAGTGGACTTGAGCTTCGCAACGAAGTCGCATGTTCTGTTCTCCTAGGAGCGCCTGTGGAGCAGATGAGGGTATTTAATATCAATGGTATGGCCAATACAGCGGTTGATTTAACCGAGGTCGGCGGATTCCAGCAGTTCTTTATGACCGAATTAGAAATGAAAGTTGTTCTGGGAACCAAAGGTGCCTGGGAGAAATACGCATTTTTAGTCGACCGAAACTATGGGTTCGATATTGAGTTTCAACCGATTAAAAAACCCCCGCGATTAATTGACCCAAAGAGTGTTATTGGAAAGGTGGCGGCTAAAAGAATCGATGAAAGAAGAGGTTTAATTGACCAAAGAAATAAAAAGAATCTAACAGCATTCGAGAGCAAGGTTGGTCGATTATATGAGATTCTAAAGAGTCACGCCGAAGCTAATTATGGAAAGAGATTCTTGTTTACTGGTGCTATTGATGTAGATTATGTCGATGCAGCTTGGACTGTTGATGTAGTGGCGGGTAATAATGATGCCAATGAATACTTTAGAAATGACGATGGTAAGACTCGCTGTTACGTTGAATTTCAACCTGATGGATTTGGCACAACTGGTGGACAAGCTGGGACAACAGTAACGGTTGTTCAGTCTAATCTAGGGTTGGGCATTGGAGGCGGCTTTGTAACGGGACAAGGTGGAACACAACCTTTACAACTTCAGCTGGGGCCGGTCGATGCTGGTAATAGAAAAATCGAAGAGGATAAGGAAAACTACTTTATTCTTCCAGATGGGAGGATTTTCCTAGCTGGAACCATTGAGGAAAAGCGCAACATCGTTAGATTAAACTCGGGAATTTTTGAAGCCAACTCGCAACTTAGACTTATGGCCGACCTACGGAATCTTAGAGAAACCGAAACCGCACTACAAAATAAATTAGATGACCAAGTCGCAGACCAAAACGCGGCTAAGAAAGTTATCGAACGAGATGCTGATGATAATGCGATAGACCTAGATACAAGAGAACAAAGAAGACTCAAGCAAGTTGTTGGTGCGATTGAAATGTACAACAATATTCATGCGGGAGCATATCAACCAACGAAAGTCCACGTTCCTACTAGGGCGAAATTTAATCGTTACGGTCCCGCCTTCTCAAGCAACATTGTGCCGGCATCTGTGGGTCGTTTAAATATTGACCAGGACGACGGGTTCTCGCCATGGGAGTTTGGCGGCTTCCAATTAATGCTGGACGCCATGCAATTCAGAGTGGACAATAGGAGTTCTGCCGTGAAGGACGTTCAAAGTGCAAACGTGACAATTGAAGGATTCCCGCAATTTAGTATTGGCGATTCTCTTGGTCGCAATAGTAATATTTCGTCAATCAATATCAGTCTTTCCGCGCAAGTCGCAACCACATATCAGCTTCAGAGTTTCCAAAGAAAGTTTGGCGAATTGACAAAGGAGGAGCTTGCAACATTAAGTCTCTTCGCTAGAAGGGGCGGGGCCAGAAATATCCCACAAGATACAGTGGGATTTATTGAGAAATACCGAACGAGAGTAAACACGCAATTTAGCTGTAGAGGAAATAGAAATACATCCGGTCTTTCTGGGGGAGCATTTAGTTTTGAGTGATAACAGAGAAGTTAGAAATGTTGACTGGTTAAAAGGTCTAAACTATCCGCTACAGACTTATGCCTGGAGTGGTATGCAATTGGGCGCATCTCAGGACCTTGCCGAGAGGGGTGGTAAAAGACCAACCGACGCTGCCCCTATGTCTATTACCTCGCAACCTCCAGGCGCGTTTGCGGACACCGATGAAAACTGGATACTTACATACGGCGCATCACACGACTGCGTGTTGGCAATCTTTAATGGCGGCAAATTTAAAACAGCGACAATTGACAATATAGAATTGGCGGAGAATAGCGTTTATCGTCGTTCTATAGGTAATGCTGATTTTCATATCTATGACCTTATTAATATTCCTGGCGCAACTCCAACAATTAGTCCTGGCGTTCAGCAGGTTGACTTTATTGTTGGAAGAGAAACGGCCGAAGAGGCAAGAAGCGATTTCTTTGCAAATATTGATACGGTAGAAGATGCCAGGACCCTCAGTATGAGAGTTCCACTAATGGCGGCTGGATGGGGCAGAACAATTGGAATGCTGCCAACCGACAGTTCTTCTGCGGACCCACGAGATAATGATATAGAACACAAGCTTGCTCGTGAAAGCTGGAAGCTTGGTCCGATAGACTTGAGATGGGACGAGCGTCGTGGAGTATGGGGCGCGTGGAACGACCTTATTGCAGACCAAGAAAAGAAGAATCTTGGCACATTGGTTTTTTCTACAAATCCCGATGTTGCATGTGGATTCCCATTCCTCAAAGGAAGACTTGAGGACACGTGGCACGTTCTCAAGACAGAAACATTTTCAGGAGACGTAGGCGACAGTAGTGACACGGAACAAAGCGCGGAAATTACTACGCACCTAGGTCACATATGGTCTCAGTTTAATCCAGACGAGATTTATAAATATGCCGCTCTATCTTCAACGTTTAAGATTCATCGAGCCGTAAAAGATGCTCCAATAACAACTTGTGGAATGGAAAAGACTCAACGAGCCGAACAGATTGAAATTCTTACGGGAACCTACTTCCATCTTGACGATAATTTTGATGGCCCAATTTGTTTTTCTATAGATGACGTTGGGTCTGACCTTATTGGATGCATGAAGTTCGATGGAGCGCAATGGATTCCTGCTGTTGAATTTGACCCTTGTGTTGATGTTGGATTTGAGCTTGATATCCTGTATCAGAACGATAAGATTTTAGCCGATAAGATTATCGAAGTATGT
>Ga0255047_10001456_pt1 | contig 17167 bp, 25 predicted proteins | sample JV7_2_1_MG_FD_183640 | JGI IMG/M metagenome (GOLD analysis project Ga0255047, IMG submission 183640) | Seawater microbial communities from Jervis Inlet, British Columbia, Canada - JV7_2_1 | ecosystem: Environmental > Aquatic > Marine > Inlet | place: Canada: British Columbia | collected 2016-10-06 | reverse complement strand
GGAACACTAGATGCATATCAGAAGTCCGCTACTAGGCTTATGGGGTCTATCTCTCAAAAGAGAGCGAACAATATAAGCTCTAATTCTAAAGGCAGAGTTTCTGTTGGTTTTGCACTGGAGAACATGGGTTCTATAGAGCCGAGAGCAAATAAAGAGGTTAGTCCTGAAAAAGAAGAGATAAGAAAAATGTCTCCAGAAGCGAGAAAAAAAGAAATAGAAGAATTAAGACTTTTATCGGTAGGTAAATAATGGCTTTAAACAAAGAACAGGCAGCTAGACTAAAGGCACTCGAAGAAGTTGAGGCAGAAGAGTCTAATCCTCAAATGGCCAGATTAGGTCAAGAACAGCAAAGACGAGAAGACGAGGGCGTAGATCCAGCTCAAGATATGCAGGACTCTCAGGATCAGCTAGGCAAGCTAGGGCAATCTTTAAAAGAAGAAGGTGGACGCATACTAGACGATCCGGGCGGTTTTGCACTTGCTGCGGGTTCAGCATCAATTTCTGGTGCAACGATGGATTTTGACGATGAGACAGGTGGAGCATTTCTAGCTTTAAAGCAAAAATATATCGATGGAGATCAAAGAGACTGGGGTATTCAATACAGAGAAAAACGTGACGAGATAAGAGCAAAAAAATTAGAAATGAGAGAGTCATTTCCTACTACAAGTTTTTTAAGTGAGTCTTTTGTTGGTGGCGCTTTCATGGGTGCTAAGGTTGTGAAGCTTTTTGGAAAATCAAAGAGAGCTGCTATTGCTAGTGGTATGGCAGAGGGCGCAGGAACTGGTTGGGGTATGTCTGAAGCCGATATATTCAAAGATGGTCAGGGATCTAAGCTTATATTCGACTTCGGCTTAGGCGCTGTAATCGGCGGAGGGGTTGGAACAGTTATGGCAGGGAGAAGGGCACTTGTCCCTACAGAAAGGCAAAGCGAGAGAGCAGCCTTATATCTGAGATCTAAAGAGCTTGGAGAGGTAGGAAAGTCAGAGTTTATGAAAGACTTTGGAAATCCAAAAGATATTGCACAAGAAATGCATTACACATTAAATGCTTGGTCTAATAAGGATATGGTATTAAATACAGATACAGTTAAATTCGAGTTAGTTAACCCTGCTGCAGGAGTCGTGCCTAACTCAATGGTTGCACAACTTTCTCCGGGCCATTATCTAAAAAGAAATCAAGATGCAATATCGAAAGCAGGAGAAGCAAGGGATCAAATATTAAGAGATGTTAATGCGTCTGAGACTGAGCTTTTAATTTCAGGTCAGAATATGAAAGCCTCTGCAGAAGAAGCAGGCTATGAAGGTATATCGGAGAGACAAGCATTAGAAGAAGGTAGTTCGAGTAGAGGCGAATCTGAATTTTATGTTTCACCGAAACACTTCGATGCAAAAGAGAGATACCTTGCCGATAACCAAATCCATCCAGACGATATAGTTTCTACTAATATACATGATGAAGGTCAAAGTCTAAAGGGGTTTAGAGGAGAAGACGGAGAGTTGTATGAGGGTTTTGTTACGCTAGAAGACAACGGAACAGGATCCAGATCATTTATCGGAAGAGTTGTTGATGATTCTAAATTTACAGGGAAAGATACAAGTCTAAAACTAAAGCACAGAAGACTTGTTAATGAGACAAACGCTCATAGAAAGATACAAGCTGATATTGAAGGATTTGAGGAAGCATTTCAAGATTCTATAGAAGGAAAATATATTCCCCCTGAGAAAGTAGCCGAAGCTGATAGCGTATTAAGCGCAATGAAAGCAAAAGAAGTTTCTATTAGAAACAATTTATCTAGCATGGAAAAAGACTTTCTACCACATCTACAAGGTAGACACATGAAAAAAGTCAAACTAGATTTGCCAGATATGGAGCATGACGAGATTCAACAAGCTATAGCATCTGAAATGGGTGATATGGCAAAAGGATTAGAGCTTCTTGGTGGAACGGAATCCAATACAATTGCTAAAGGCTCTGTTGAAGTGTATGAGGCCTTTCTTGATAGGATTCGTGGCGGTGTTCATATAACAGATCTAAACAACATTAAGAAAGAATTTCAAGCTAACATAAAAGATTTTAACGGGATAAGATCCCTAGTTGACTCATCGGCTATGGGTAAGAAAAGAGTAATGGATATATTGCAGAGAAAAATTAATGATATACTTGAAAAAAGAGTTGAAAAATCTTTAGGTGCTGCGGAGGCCGAAAGGTTTGTAAAGCTTAACGATGCTATGACGAACATGTACCATGCAAATAATTATCATCACATGGCGATGCACCCTAGAGGAACAATGTCAGATAATATGACCTTTACTCCATTCGTTTCAAAGATCGGTGCGACAGTGAAGTTTGCTCAGACATTTCTGGATAACAGGGCAATTGCATTTAATAGATCAAGAGCTTATTGGTCAGATATGCTAAATCACTTTAAAGGTCATCACGATATAAAATTACCACCAGATACTAATACAGTATGGGATCGTAGAGAGTCTGTTTATATAAAATTAGCACTTAGTAATCCAAGCATGGCAGAGTGGTTTGAGGGTAAAGTTTTGAATCAGGATGAGTCTGTTGGTAAAGATGCTATATCTAGGGTTTTCCCTCAGATGTTCGATGATCCTTCTATGATGGGCGAATTTGAAAACGCAGTAGCATTTGACAACATAGTTACAGATCCGGTTAAAAAATCTATGATTTCACAACAGATACACAAAAGAGAAGATTTAGGTATAATAGAGAGAGCGGAGCTTATAAATGAATTTCACAGGACGGGCAAGATACCAGATGTTCTTAACCCTAATAAAGGTTAGCATTATGCTTAGTACGTTTTTCTATTGTAGCGAAGGAATAGCAATAACAGATTTACAGAGAGTAAGTCCTAGATTGATTGTTGTGCTTGGTGATCTAATAGAAAACCTACATAGACGAGGCATGCCACCATTAAAGATGACTTCTATAATTAGAGATAAAAACTCTAAAATTAAATCTGCTAGTCGGACACATCAGGAAGGCAGAGCAATCGATATATCAATTATGGGTTGGGACGTTGAAGAAGCAGATGATATTGTTCACGATTTTAATTCTAAGTACGAAGATATTGCAGCAATCTCTGCAAGCGATGGAGTTCCTAGATTAATGCTATTACATAATTCTGGCTATGGGCCTCATATTCACATACAAGTAAGACGAATGGAGAAATAAATGACGTTATTAAATACTATCAATTATGACAACATAGGAAATTTTACTCCTAATCCTGCACTAGCAGTTGTTATTCCTGCCACTGATGCAATACTTGGATTTGAGCCTAAAACTGGGTTAAGTTTTGCTGAAACATTTGCTTCAAGTGCAGGTTTTACTTTCGCTGCTGCCTTAACAGAATTTGTTGGCGGTTTAGTCAGACAAAAAGATATTTCAGTTGCTAACTCTGTTATGGCTAGTAATTATGCTTCTTCATTAAATCTTTCTTGGAGGGCCGGAGGTGGATCACTAACAGGAACATTAAATGGAGTTCCAACTAATGTTGGTGGAAAAATTGTTTGTACTGGTTCTCAAGGTGTAAAGTACGCATATACTACAACTGCAATCGAAACTCATAAACATATCTATACTCCAAATTATACGGGTAGTCCTCCATCGAATGTAAATATTATGACTTCTCATAATGGAGTAGATAATAACGATAGATTTAATCTAGTTCAAACTTCTGCAGGTAGTACCTTAAGAATACAAATGAATAATGATGTTGGAGCAACTGTTCAAGCATTAATTGTCATGGGTGTTGATCCGGGCTTTGTTGCCAGTACAGATTATGAAATAGAGTTAGTGGTTGATTCTGTTGCAGGAACGATTAGGCTGTTTATCGATGGAAACTTACACGCAACAATTTCCCCCGGAGCGTGGAGTAGAGGAGGCATCTCCTCTTTCGCTCATGTTGGTGCATCGACTGTTGTTTATGATCGTGGAGAAGGTTCTTACGATGACTTCATAGTTTTTGATAATGCTCAACATACTGCAACTTACGTTCCGGGCTATACCATTTATAATGCTGAGTCATACGCTCAAGATCCTATATCACTTCCAGCCTTTGCTTATGGTGGACTTGGTACTATGAGTTCTTTTGTAAGTATGACCGCTACTGAGGTTGGAGTCCCACACTACACTATAGATGGTGATTATCATAACGGAGCAGCTTGGGTTGCTTCTGATGGGTCATACGCTCAATCAAATACATTGGCTGATTTCAATACCAATGCAGCTACTCACTCTGCTGGAATATCTTCTGTTGTTATTCAAGTTATTTTTCCAGATGGAATGATACAAAACTCTGTTGATGATTTAACTCTTAATTATTCTGGGGAGCAATACAATACTGCTGATCCATCTTTAATTATAAATTCTGGGTTTAAAACAACAGGGATAGTTTCTATAGTTGATACCAAAATCACTCCTGCTAACACAGACATTAAGTATATTTTTTGTATAGCTCCTAGTCCGTTTGTTTCATTTACTTGTAAGTGGAATGATGGGGCAAACTGGGTAACTAGTGATGATACTTTCGCTCAGGCAAATACGATAGCTGAGATCAATGCTGCAATTGCATCGTTCGACTTATCTCTTGGTTATGAAATAAAACTTAAGCCAATTTTTAGGTCTACTGATGGAATTGATACTCCAACACTAACTCAAGCTGTCATCAGTTATAATTTCTTTGCTGCTGAAACTGATCAAACCTTATGTTCTGTTCATGGTTACATTATGGACGCAAGCGATGAACCAGTTGAGGGCGCTATAGTAAAATATAGAATCACCAATAAGCAGGAGTTTGATAGCTCAACAATTTTAAGGGACGTTATCGCAATAACTGATTCTGAGGGATTTCATAACGCTGATATAATTCAATTAGCTGTTGTTGATGTTGAGATTGAATATAAGGATCTAGCATCTAGTAATAAATTTACTAAAAAGAAAAAAGAAACGCTAGGTGAAGGTATAGTTATACCCGCACTTGCTAGTGAAGAATTAAATACTTTAATCCCATAGGAGGGTAAAATGAAAAAGTCTAAATGGAAATCTAAAACACATTGGGTAAATGCAATTGTTGCTTTAGCTGCTCTAGTACTTCCAGAAGAAGTATCCAAACAATTATCACCTGCAAATATCGCTGTTATCATAGCGTTGGTTAATATCATTTTGCGAGCGACAACTAAGCATGAATTAACTTAATGAGTCCTTGGACTTACATAGGTTTATTCTTAAAGTACTTTCCAGAGATTAAAAAGTTTCTGGAGAGTGCTTATTCTTTAGGCAAAGAAGGAATAACAGATATTCAAATAAATACTATCCACAAGAAAATTGATAAAGCAATGGAGAATAAAGATGCGCAATCTAGTGCTGCTGAACTTGATGATATTTTTAGGTAGTTGTGGCGGTATAGATTTTGATCCATACTTCGCTAGGCCAAATCACAATACTTGTGTATGGACTCATAGAGATGGAAAGTCTGTTGATGGTATGTCCGAAGACATTTACAAGTATTCAGCGATGCACGTTGATAAAATAAAAGAGCTTGCAGAGATTCTAAAGAGAGCAAAGATGCCAGTTAAGCAAAAGAATTATTATTTGAAACTTCTCAATGGAGCAATTAATGATACCAAATCACATAACAAAGATTGATACTAGAGGTAAGAAAGTATTAATCATATCAGACACACACGTACCATACTCACACATCGACTATATAAACTTCCTAGAAGACATTAAGGATAGGTTTAAGCCTGACATTGTTATTCATATAGGAGATGAGGCCGATAAACATGCGATGAGTTTTCATCCTTCTGATCCTGATCTGATGAGTGCAGGCCCAGAACTTGATAAGACGATAGACGAATTTAAGGAAGGCTTACATAGGCTATTCCCTAATATGTTCCTGTTGGAATCTAATCATGGCTCCATGTTGTATCGAAAGGCTAAGGTTAACGGAACGCCTAGAAGGTATTTAAAATCCCTAGCTCAAGTGTATGAGACTCCGCAATGGTCATGGCATGATGAGATCATCTTAGAGACTGATATGGGCCTTGTATATCTATGTCATGGTAAGACTTCGGCTTATGGAAAGCTCTGCAAGGAAGAGTCTAAGAGTGCAATACAGGGACATTTTCACGGAAGATTTGAGATCACTTGGCATCAGTCATCTACAGTTAAAAAATTCAATATGTTTGTGGGTTGCCTAGTTGATGCAAGATCTATGGCTCTAGCTTATGGTAAGAACTTTGTACAGCAGCCTTGTCTAGGTGTTGGTGCATTAATGGGAAATGGCCTGCCCATATTATTCCCAATGCATGTTGATCAGAATAACAGATGGACAGGTAAGATTTAATCGTACTCTGGATTAGGCAATCTAGTATTAACTACCTTTAGATTTTCAGGAGCTTCACATATTACACAATATGGAACTACTTTACCTTCAATTTCTTTTAGGTCTATTTTTTTCATTTCATTACTTTCTGTTAATACATAGATCTTAGTTCCAAAATATCCGCATACACATTTTACTTTATTCATACATTATCCTCACAATACATATCCCATATCTCAGTCATTATAAACTGCATGGCCTCTTTGTTTTCGGTTGCTTCTTTAGTAATAAATAATTCACCATCTCCATTGAAGATAATGTATTTTGAATCAAGGTAGCGTTTTCTCTTTTGGATCCACGTACCCTCAAAAGGCATAAACTGAGCTTTACCTTTTATGTCTGGAGTAATTGCATCCAATATATTATCTAATTTAATAGTGGCAAGCATATCAGATAAACCTTTATGCGCATCTATGTCTATACTAAAATGACTACACAAAGTACCAAGCTTGAAGTTTTCTGTTCTTATTTTAGTTTTTCTAGCTTTAGCTCTTTTTAAAGTACATCGCCATTTTGGTCTTACTTGTACTAACCAATCTTGTCGCTTGGAATGTTTTCTAAATAGGTTTTCCATATATTTTTTATCAGTGCCTATATTGTGTCCCACTGCTGTAAACATAGTTTCAAACTTATTAATATAATTTAATGCTTTTTCTGCTAATGCTTCTTGAGATTGAAATGACTGAGCTTGCCCCCAAGAAATGCCATGAACTTTTTCTGCACCTTCTGACCAGAAAGCTCTATTAACAGGTTTGCCAAATTCGTGAAATGGCTCTTGTTCAATGCCATCAATTACAGCACACATAGCAAGCTCTAATATGCTTCCTTCCTCTGCATTAAAATTTGAGAACTCTAGGTCTTCATATAAGAAATTCATTTTAAATCCTTTCCAAGTATTATTAAGAAGCAAATTGGAAAACCTATAATGCACATAACTACATATAGTCCTAGTAAAAAGTCTATCATCCCCAACACTCCTCTGAATATTTACACCACTTACATTTAAAAAATTCTTTCTTACGATATTCACGTTCTAGTGGCTCATCGCTACCGATAACCAGCTTAGCTTTATTCTTGGCCACTTCTGCCTCAAACGGATCCACTGCTATACGCTCGAAATAGAGGGCTGACGTATCTTTATTATAGACTACGACTAAGCATCTATCTAACTCAAAGTAATGCATATACGAGTGTATTTGGGCCTTATACTTATCATCCCATAACTCGTAACCACTTTTAACTAATTGATTGAATCTCTTATTACTAGCCGACTTAACTTCAAGTAAATGTGGTTTATTAGATTCTGGTAATCCCATGATTACGCCATCGATACCACCACCATAATTATCGTCTAGGTCAGATACTCTATATTCCTTACCAGTAGCCGGATCCAAATCCCAAACAGTAAAGCCTGCATCTCGTAAGAGCTTAACAACAATAGTTTCTACTGCATCGCCTAGTCTAAATATTCTTTGTATTCTTGGATCATCTACAGTTTTGTCTGGATCACGATATGAGTACCAGAGCTTTCGCATACATGGTTCTCCAATCTCTGACATACCTAGATAATTTCTTCTTTCTTTTTTTCGTGCTTCTGCCATGATTGCTTGATCAACAACTCTAGCAGTTCCTAATTTTGGTATTAACATCTTTCTCTCCAGAAAAAAAATAGCAGGCTGTGTTTTGGTTAGGGTTATCATTTAACTTAGTTTAACCAATCCTAAGCACCCGCTATTAATTAATTATTTTTGCCAAGGCATTTTTGCTTCTTCCTTTTTTACTTCTGTAGTAACAGGAGCGCTAGTGGTAGCTGCAGGAACAGCATTTCCTACTTCACTGTATTGAAAGTAACCTTTAATATCAGAAACTTTATAGTTCTCTTTTTCTCCTTGCACTTCTCTTTGAGCAACAACAATACCGACTCTACCATTAAGTAGCTCATCAGTATCGGTGATGAAATTTGGATTCTTGTGGCCAATATAAGTAGCAATCTTTTTAAGATCAGATAATGCATATTTCATAGTATCAGCATTAGAGTTAACTACGTTCATAAAGTTAGCAACAACTGATCCGGCAAACTCACCTTCTGTCACTCTAAAGAATAACTTTAAAGCATGACCAGATTTTGTTTCTAGCATTTCTGCCTCAGCGATAACTGCCGGATACTTTCCTGCAGGAATTACATTAGTTTTGCTTTCTCTTACTTCTACCTTTGATAAGTCTAAATTTAATTTCATGCTATTCTCCTAATATTTTGTTAACGATTACAGATAAGTCTGCAACTTCGTATGGGTCTAATTTACCTGATCTATCCTTGGCCAATGGGGCTTCGGCTATATCGGTTACTAATTTTCTATGACTCTTGCCATCTTCATCTTCATAAACTTTGTAAAATAAAACTTCATCGAACCATGCCTTGATACTATTCTTGATTTTGGTTCCGGCAATATTAAAACCTTCTACTAGTTCAAGTCCGTCTTTTACGTCCTCTGTTAGAATAGACATAAATACAGAATAGTCTGATAGATCTCTAAAGATCTTAATCCAAGAAGCCATCTTGTCATTATAAGCACCGTACATTTTTAGGGCCATATTAGATGGTTGATATTTTGGATCCGCTTTTAATTCATCTAAAACTATATCGCCCATCTCTGTTAATGAATCAATAAATACATTATCATATTTAGCGATATATTTTGGCTTACATAAATCTTGATAAGCTTCCTTAAGATCTTCTGAACTTTCAATTTCCCAAACATCAATATCAGTTCCACTTAAACATAGAAGCCCAGACTCCATAGATATGATTAAAGTCTTACCTGTTGGTTTTAATGTCTTGGCCAATGTAGTCTTGCCAATTCCAGAAGGGCCACCGATTAAAGCGATAATCCTTCTACTGGCTACTTCTTTTGTGTTAGTTTTCTTCATTTATTCTCTCCACTTTAAATGATGGTTTTTTTGGTGTATAGGTAGCGCAAGCCATGACTTCATCATATAGGTCTAAGTTAAATTCCTTTAAATCCTTAAGCCATGTTTTATTTACATCTAGTTTAACAGGTATTTTTACAGCAATATTATTTAACTCTTTCTCATCCCACTTAACACTCTCTCCACTAGTAACAGAAACTTTAAAAGCTCCATGATTAGCAGTAATAGATCCTAGACCTTTTGCTTTAATTGCATCAATGTTATGCTCATAAATTTGGCCTTGAAGGCTTTCTAACTCTGACTTTACTCTGTCAAGTTCAATCTTCTTTAAAAGATATTTCTCGTAAATTTCCATTTCTTTCTCCTTGTTGGAATGTTTGTTACTTGACAAGTGTAGACTAAGTAGTTTACGATTGTCAAATAAAAAAAAGGAGAATATTTTGAAATTAGAAGATTATTTAAAAAAGAAGATGATTGCAGTTCCAGACTTTGCTAAAACTATTGGGGTTAATAAAGGAACAATTTACAATTACATTAATGGTGATCGGATACCAACACTTGATATTGCAATGAAGATTGTAAAAGAAACTAAAGGGGTTGTTTCTTATGAAGATCTTTCAGCTTGAAACAACTTAGACCTTACCAACAGGAGTTAATAGATGAGATATACAATTCATTTCGTGATGAACATGATCGTGTTATTGGTTGGCTTGCTACTGGTGGCGGAAAATCCATCATCTTTGCAAATATTGTTCAAGACTTCTTTGATAGCGGTTGGAATATCGTTATTACTGTCAAGAGGCGAAAGTTAATAACTCAGGCAGAGGGACATTTAAGAGAGCTTGGTTTAGACTATGGCGTTTACATGGCAGGACATCATCGTTTCTTTCCTAAAAAGAAAATTCAAATATGCTCTATTAATACATTGAGTGCAAGGAGGGCTTACCCTCATTGTGACAAAGAAAACACACTTGTCATTGTAGATGAATGTCACGATTGTAATCCAAAAGGCAAAGAATACAGAGATTTTTTTAATGCCTATGTTGGTAAAAAGATTATTGGATTAACTGCCACGCCATTTGCAGATAATTCTTTATTTCAAAAGATCATTAAAACTATTGATAATTTTGAATTAAGAGATCAAGGATTCTTGGTTCCTGATAAGACTTATGTGCCCAATGTCATTAATGTTGAAGGGATAAAGACCGTAAGTGGAGATTACAATAAAAGTGAACTTGCAGAAGCGGCCAGTACCAATGAAGTCATCGGCGACATAATTAGTGATTGGAAAAAATATTCCGAAAATAGGCGAACCATCTTGTTTGCGGTCAACATAGAGCATAGTAAACTCCTTTGTAAAAAATTCAATGAAGCAGGAATAAAAGCAATTCATTGTGATGGTACTGATAATGATAACACAAGAAATGCAGCGATTAAAAAAATGGTTGAAGAAGATGCATCAATTCTCTGTAATGTTAATATTTTTAGCACTGGCGTAGATATTCCAGAAATTGAATGTATTCAGTTTGCCAGACCTACAAAGTCAACTATCTTTTTTTTACAGGCAGTAGGGAGAGGTTTAAGGCCTGCACCTTGGATTAATAAGACTAATTGTATTATCATTGATAATGCAGGAAATACTTTAAGGCATGGCACTGCTTATATGGTCAGAGATGCTACTGTTGCACCGAAGAAAGGCAAGGCTAAGGCCGAAGATATTCCTGTTAGGAATTGCTCCAAGTGCTACCTTATATATGAATCTAAATTAGGTCATTGCCCTGAGTGTGGATATATAGAGCCAAAACAGGAAAGATCACTAAAAGAAAAAGAAGGTGAACTTGTAGAATATACGCCATTAAGTAAAGAGGAACAGCGTTCAATTAAAATGATTCAATTTCAGAGTCATAGAAATAAGCTCAGATTTATGGCCAGATCAAAAAACCTTGGCCAACACTGGGTACATACTTGTTTAGTCAAAAAGTTTGGGGTTGACTTTGTGTCGTCATTTGACGACAATCTAGGGATTCCAGAATATATTATTAACAAAGCAAAGGAGTAAAAAATGAATGAAGATTACGAAGATGAGATTGAAAGTGAAATTGAGGAAGTAGAAGTAGAGTCAGAAGGGATTCAAACTCCAGAAGGTGTACTTGAGGATCCTGTTAGTGAAAGTTTCTCTGATGAAGGTGATTGCCCTATTCAAAGTGTAATCGAAGAGCTTGGAAAAAATGGTTTTATTAACAATCCAAAACTAGAATGTAAAAATCCGCATAGAGAGATTCCTATTAGAATTGTCCATGTTGATACTAGACATACTGTTTATGGAGAATGTCACGTTGATATTTATGATAAGCCTAAAATTGCTACTGAGATGCTAAGAGAAGCAAAGTCATACATTGCACTTTTGAAAAAAAGAGCTGACTCAAATGCAGCGATTAAAGCAGAAGAAGAGTACTAAAAATTAGGAGAGAGAATGAAAGTTTTATTATTATTATCTATTTTATTATTAGTTTCATGTGGAAAAGAAAAAGACAAAGATGCAAAGTATACTCAAGAGGTTGATGAGGTTAATCAAAATCAAACTCTTACCTGTACGTATACTTATGGAATAGCTTACTGCGAATCTGAACAGATTGTATGTAAGTCTAAACCGCAAAATCCAACAGTTCTAAATTGCGTGATTCAAACTGATGACTAATAGATACGCTAAACATCAAGTATTTTTAAAACAAGTACTTCTCAGACTGGCAGTTCTACAAAGGGACTGCCGTTTCTGGGAAAATGCCACTGGCAAAGTTAGAACAGATCAAGGTAGGTGGATAAAGTTTGGCCTAAAAGGTTCCGCAGATATAATTGGAATCTCTGATCAAGGAAGATTTTTATCTATTGAGATTAAAACTGGTCAAGCTGTCCAGAACGAAGGCCAAAAGAATTTTGAAGAAATGATTAATAAAAGAAATGGTTTATATATAGTTTTTAGAGATAATGAAGATATAGATACACAAATTAAAAGAGCCTTCAAAGAAGGCCCTAGTAATTATTAGAGAGAAAGAAAGGTTACAGCTATGAATAGCTATAAATAAAGCATAGATGCTACCTCTCTATAAGTCAAGCGGAGAATATAAATGATAAATATAGATTGCTTTATCGAAGCAGCAGAGAACGACTTCTCTTTAATTCCTGTTAGAGGTAAACAGCCTGCACCCTCAAAATGGCAGGATTTTAGTTATAAACTACCAGAAGAAGAAGAGATAGATACTTGGCAAGCACTAACAGGAATAACAGGATATGGTTTAATTTTAGGGCCAATTTCTAATCTCTGTTGTATTGATGTTGACGAAGAGGATCCTGAAATGCTTCAACGTATTTTAGACGTTTTGCCACAATCGCCAATGGTTAAAAAAGGTAAAAAAGGAGAGACTAGATTCTATCGTATGTCTCCTACTTCTGAGAATCCGTATCATAAAACAATTGAAAAGATTAAAAATAGACTTGGAAAGGTAGCAGTAGAATTTCACTTTGAAAAGAGAATGACTGTTATACCGCCAAGTATTCATCCTGAAACTGGAGAGTCTTATGTTTGGACTGACTCCGATATTGATATTGCTACTTATGATATTGAGCTACTTCCTTATTTTGATTTATCTGTAATAGAAATATGTAGAAGTGTTGTAGAAGATAATATGACTAAAGTTCAAGTTGATGTGAACCTACCAATTACAGAAGGTATTGGAGCAACACAAAGGCATGATGATATGGTCAGATTTGTATCTGATTTAATTAGAAAACGTACACCTGTAGATAGATCAATTTTTGATATGTTAATGAGAGATGCAGATAGAAATGAGCATAATTTATATTTCTTGGATCCGACAAAAGGTAATCGTGGAAAATGTATTGAGGCCAATGCAATTAAAATGTACGGCGATATGCTTAAGAGTATCAATGAGAAAAAGAATAATGATTTTGAAGTTCCTTATATTCCTGACTTTTCCGGTAAAGATGGTTGGAATAAAATTATAAAAGATGAAACGATAACAGTAGAGCCAATGACTGAGGATATGATGCCAAAAGCATTATGGAATTATTGTCATGGTTATAGTCATAGAAATGAAACTGCAATTGAGTATGTTTTTTCTTCTGTTATAGCATCTTTTTGCGTTCCCCTTGGCGATAGAATGTATTTCAATCCTAAAATGGAAGGCTGTTTTAAATGGCGACCAAAAATGTCCTGTGCAATTGTTGGTAATCCTTCTGTTAGAAAGTCCACTGCTATAAATGCAGGAGTAGATATATTAGTAAGAGCACAAAAAGAAATGTTTGAGGTAAAAAAAGACGTTATCTCTGCTGCACTTACTGCGATAATTGATATTGAAACTAAGATTGCAGATTTAATTAAGAGGAAAGAAAAATCAATTGCGTTAGGAGATGAGGGAGCAACGGAAGGCTTTAATAATGAAATAATCAACTTGAAATCACAGCATAAAGATATTTGTAATGCTAGAATTGATAAAAACTATATAATTAACGATGCAACAATACAGGCAGTAGCAGAAAAAATGTCTAAAATTGCAGGAGCATATTTTCAAGTTTATGATGAGCTAGCAGGATGGTTAGAATTTATAGGACAAAAAAATCAAGCATCTGCAAGACAACAATATTTAGAATTAATGAATCAAGGTTTTAGAGAGAATCACAAAATTGATCGTAAAGGTAAAGGCTTATCATTAACAGTTAAGTGGGGTCATATTTCTTTAATTGGTACTGTGCAGCCATCAATATTTAAAATGTTTGCAGTTAGGAAAGACGGATTGCTCCAGAGGATTCATCCTATTAACCCTGACTTTGTTAAGCCGGAACATTTAATTGATGTAAAGGAAGACAAGCTAACGACTGAAAAAGTTTATAATGTAATGAGAAATATTATATTAAATCCGACTTCTGAGTGGGCCGAAACTGATCCGCTAAGTAAAGATTACTTTATGAAGTTTAATACTGAATCACATAAAATATTGTATAGATACGATATGTACTTAAGAGATTTATCAGCCGGATACGATGATAATATGCAGGCTTACGTTGAAAAGTTATTATCTCAATTTTATAATTATTGCGTAGTCTTTCAATTGTTTGAAGTATATGAGGAAGGCAGACAAGATAAAACTATTTCAGTTAAAAGCGCATTAATGGCAGAAAAACTTTGTAATGTTAATATTCAACATGCTCTGAAAACTTATTCATCAGAAACAATTCCAATGCTCAGAATAAAAATGATCAAAATGTTAAAAGAGAGAGTAGAGCAGCAAATAACAGTATCAACATTTAAACAGGCTCTACGCACTACGTCTTTTGAAAGAATATTCATGGAATTATCTATTTTAGAAAATATGAATTATATCAGGAAATCAGATATAAATATGCACTCAAATAAAAAGAATACAGTATATGAAGTTAACCCACAAATACTAGACACATAGCATTTAATCTCTTATCATAATATTAACGGTAAACAGTTTGTTGTGTTGTGGTAAGAGGTTCTAGGAAGGAACCTCTTTTAGTTTTATTTAATATTTTTAACTTTCTTTAGTTCCTCAATTAATTCCTTATCAATTAAAGCACGTTTTAAATCATTAACAGAAAATACGGCCATTTCATCTATAAATGCACTATCTGTTAAAATGAATATCTTTCCTCCTTGCCTTTTATAGTTAATCTTTCCATCTTTTACGCTTCTCCTAACTGTAGAGATAGATTTTCCACTAGCCTTGGCGAAGGTTACTATGTCTAGGTACATTATAAGACCTCTACTTGTTCGTAATTGCTTTTTTCATTTAAAATAGATTTATGTGCTACGCTACCTTCCTCTACTGATTTAATTCTGCCTACATTTATGGTATAATGCATGTTGGTTCCTTTTACTGTCTTTTGGTTTACGCATCTAAAATGCAATAGCTTTACTTTTGGTAATTCCTTGTGAATTGTGTAGTTATCGTTATCTCTTAAAGTCCAAGTAAATGATTGCCACTTCTTTGTTTCATAGTTTTCTTTGTGTCCCTCTTTAATATAATGGAATTTACCCTCGAAATATTTATAGCGATAATCGCCATTTTTAATAGTACTTCCATTTTTAACCATTTCAATCATTGCTTCTTCTCTCGTCATAATGTCACTCATTTTAGCTCTCCTTTAGTATTGTTTTGTTTACAGTGTTAGCTGCACAACATAAATAAAATAAATCTTTTAACTCTTGCGAATTATCTTCAACTCTTGCTTCTGGCGGTAAATATATATTTACGGCCATTACTAGGTCATGCCTCTTATACCTGTTTTGATTGTAGTTTATACATATCTCTTCGGGGCTTCCTTCTACAAAAAAAATCTTATTGTCGTGGCCAAGTAATAATATTTTGCTCATTTCATAACTCCTTTCTAAAATAATAAATATCCTTGCCTGCGTATTGGTACTCAGGCGTATAAATCTCATAACCATAACGTATTAAACTGCAAAACGACTTTAGATTATCCTTCATGGTATAGGTAATCATCGTTCTATAACCTCTTTTTCGTGCCCAATTCTCACGCACCTTAATTAACCTGTAATGTAATCCAACGCCCCTAGCGCACTCTAAGAGGCCAGAACGTGACATAAAAACAATACTTCTATCATATACAGTTAATTGAGCAAATCCGACTTTACGTCTATTAGCATTAGTCACTAACCAATAGATAGAATCATACTTTTTACTACGATACATATCATCTAGTGGAAAGCACTTCTCATGTATTGCGTGTACAACGTCTAGGTCATTACTTGCTCTTATTGAGTATTTCATCTTTGCTCCAATAGTTAGCGTTTTTCGATTGTTTCTAGTCTACTCCAGTTTACATTTTAACTAAAATTGTTAGTTTTCTAGCTAAATGTTTACTCTAGTTTACTTTCCAGTTCTTTTATTTTTTCTAGTGTTTCTCTTATTACAGGATTACAATATAGGTCGTAATTTTTACCTACATATTCAACACAGCTTTTCAATATCTCAACTTGCTGCCTTAGGTTTTTAACACAATCACTGCAATCATAAGATAGATCGTTTCTAAATTTAGGCTTATTACATATGCTACATTCAATCATTGTTAACCCCATATTTTTTATTGTATTTCTTTGTTATCTATTCCACGTTTTAAAAGCAAGGACAGACTTTATAGTGCTATCAGTAACACTATACTTTTCTGCATATAGTCTCACGTTTGCTTTTTCACAATTATTTCTTATGTCCTCAACTTTCACCCAATCTAATTTTGCCTGTTTTAGATTTCCAGAATCCCTTGCATGTCTATTATTCCTATTTCGACCTCTCTATAAATATCTTGCCGTCTTTTATTTGGTAAGGAACCAATGATTGAGGTATCACATAACTACTTGTAAATATAAGCCCTAGTCTTGTTTTATATAACTTCAACTCAACCAACTCTGGCTCTGGTTTTATTTCTTTGAATCTAGTGTTGCCATCATATCCGTCCTCATAGCTTTCTTGACCAGTACGTTTACTAACGCTTTTTAATTCGCTACCATCACGCTTCCAAAAATTATATTTATTATTATCATTCTCCTTCTCGTATTCCCTACCTTCCTCTAAATCAAATATCGTTAAATTATATTCACTCATAACGCTCCCTTATCTGTTTTACAAGTATAATAATTAGTCTGTTGTGTTAGTGCTACTGCCATTTCCTCTAGGCAATGAAAAACGCAAAATTTATTGCCATCAACCATTGTAAGTTGTGAAACGTCTAGGGCATCAAGGAATTGTGTGACTTCCTTAATAT